>ENA-ORCV01000599-ORCV01000599.1-marine-metagenome-genome-assembly--contig:-NODE-599-length-20054-cov-4.140912_pt1 | contig 20054 bp, 19 predicted proteins | sample MGYA00237779_ERZ508509 | MGnify/ENA primary metagenome ERZ508509 (study PRJEB26180, sample SAMN06268772) | marine metagenome | isolation source: Bioluminescent Bay, La Paraguera, Puerto Rico | place... | reverse complement strand
GACCCTGGAGGACATCTGCACCTTCAAGGAAACGCGCCAGCTCGCCGCGACCATGATGGCCGAGGCGCAGGTCATCGGCGAGAAGCTGGGCGTCCACTTCCGCCACACCATCGAAAAGCGCATCGACGGCGCCCAGTCGGTCGGCAAGCACAAGACCTCGATGCTGCAGGACGTGGAGGCCGGGCGCTCGCTGGAGACCGAGGCCCTGATCGGCGGACTCTTCGACCAAATCACCGGCAGCGTCGCCGAGGGCCGCGGACTCGAACCCCGGGCGGTGCTCGAGCTGGTCGACCGCGGCAGCTTCACCGCCGAGGAAGCCAGGGCGGCGGGCCTGGTCGACGACCTCCAGTACCGCACCGACTTCAACACCGGGCTGCGGGAGCGCTATGCCGACGCCACCTTCGACCGCGAGTACGAGCTGCCGGACCTCGACGGCCCGGACATCGACGGCATCTTCGACGTGTTCAAGCTGATGCTCGACTCCGGCAAGGACGCCCGGTCGGACGAGGACTACCTGGCGGTGGTGGTGCTGGAGGGCGGCATCTCCGACGAGTCGATCGCACCGGTGCGCCGCGAAATCCTGCGCCTCCTCCGGGACGAGCACGCCAAGGCGCTCGTCCTGAGGGTCGACTCGCCGGGCGGCTCGGCGCTCTCGAGCGAGGTCCTGTGGGAGGCCACCGACGAGTGGAAGGCGGCCGGTCGCACCTTCGCCGTGTCGATGGGCGGCGTGGCCGCCAGCGGCGGCTACTACGTTTCGGCAGGGGCCGAACGCATCTTCGCCGAACCCGGCACCGTCACCGGCTCGATCGGCGTCGTTGGGATGAAGCTGGTGATGGGTGGCGCGCTGGAGAAGCTCGGCATCACCCCCGACACCACCCAGCGGGGCCGCCACGCCGACGCGATGTCGATGACCCGCCCCTTCACGCCCGAGCAGGAGCAGCTCGTTCGCGACTCGATGCTCGAGGTCTACGGCACCTTCAAGAAACGCATCACCGACGGCCGCGGCGACCGCCTCAGGGGCGAGCTTGAGGGGATGGCCGGCGGGCGGGTCTACCACGGCGCCCGCGCGCTCGAGCTCGGCCTGGTCGATGAACTCGGAGGACTCGGCGAGACCATCGCCTGGGCAGCCGACAAGGCGGGCGTCGACCCCGACAGCGCCCGCCTCCGACCGGAGCCGAAGAGCCCGATCGAGGGCCTGTTCGCGAAGCCCGAGAAGCGCAAGGACGACGAGATCGTCCGCATGGCCGGCTCCGGCCACCCCGCCGCCGAGGCCGTGCGGAGCCTCCTTCGCGAGGCGGGCATCGCCCACCTCCCCGAGCCCGCCGCGCGGGCCATCACCCGCGCGCTCGAGCGCCTCGATGCCATCGGCGGGAGCCATCTCCAACTCCTCGGCCCGGCCCACGAGTTCCGCTGGTGAGCCCCCCGGGAGCGGCGAGGCCTCCAATCGAGACGCGCTCCACGATCCGCGCTCCGAACTTGCCTGCGGGCGAAACATCGCGTCAGGTCGCGTCGTTTTAACGCCCCAATCATGAGCAACAAGATCAGGATTCTCTGCGTCGGCGCCGGCCACATGGGCCGTTCCCACGCCCTCGCCTACCACCGCATCCCGGACTTCGAGATCTGCGGCATTGTCACCCGCTCCCCGGAGAGCCGGGGGCGCCTCAACGCCGAGCTGGGCGGTGGCTACGAGGAATTCGGCGACTACCACCAGGCCCTCGCGGCCACGCAGCCCGACGCGGTCAGCATTTCCACCTATCCGGACACCCACGCCCCCTATGCCGAGGCCGCGTTCGACGCCGGCTGCCACGTCTTCATCGAGAAGCCGCTGGCCGAGACCGTCGAGGCCGCCGAGGGCATCGTCGCCAAGGCACGGGGCAGCGGCCGCAAGCTCGTCATCGGCTACATCCTCCGCCATCCCCCCAGCTGGGTGAAGTTCATCGAGATGGCCGGGGAGCTCGGCAAGCCGCTGGTGATGCGCATGAACCTCAACCAGCAGTCCTCGGGCGCCAACTGGAAGACCCACAAGGCCCTGATGTCGTCGATCTCGCCGATCGTCGACTGCGGCGTCCACTACGTCGACGTGATGTGCCAGATGACCCGCTCGAAGCCGGTCCGGGTGTCGGGCCTCGGCGCCCGCCTCAGCGACGAGCTGCCGGAGGGAAAGATCAACTACGGCCACCTCCAGGTGACCTTCGAGGACGGCTCGGAGCTTGTCGACGAACTCGGCATCGCCAACGCCCACCCGTTCGGCGCCCGCCCGTTCGGCCGTGCTGAATACATCAAGAAGTTTAAGACCCTCACCGAAGAGATTCTCGATCCGTCCGAAAGCGCGCGCTTCCTTGATTTGGTGCAGCGGCTTCCCAATCTATCGGCGGAGGAAGTCGTTCAACTGAACCCGGTGGCGCCGGCGGGCTATCTGGTTGAGAACACGGCGAAAGGGATTTTCTGATCACGTTATGACCGATCTCGGCACAGCAGCGACAGCCAGCACGCTAAAACGCTGGCACGACATCATCGCCAATCGCGATCTGGCAAGCTTGCCGGCGATCATTCATCCGGATGTCGTGTTCCGCTCGCCGGTCGTGCATACGCCCTATCAGGGACGCGACGCGCTGGTCCTGGCTCTCTCAACCGTGATCAACGTGTTTGAGGATTTCACCTATCATCGTCAGTTCGCGACGGAAGACGGCAAGAGCGTTACGCTTGAGTTCAGCGCGAAAGTTAACGGACGCAATCTCAAGGGCGCCGACTTCATCCGCTTCGATGATGAGGGACTGATCGTTGAATTCGAAGTGATGATCCGTCCGGCGACGGGGCTGATGGCCCTCGGCGAGGAAATGGGCAAGCGCGTCGGCGAAAAACTGGCGGTGTTCAAGGAGGCGTCAAAATGAATCTATGGCATGCTCTCGCCGCCAATTCCGGCTTACGCCGGAGTGAGCGGCGTAACGTGGTTTTGGGATTTCTGTTCTCAATCGCTGCGATTTCGTCTGCTCATGCCGATGAAGTCAAAACCAAAGCCGCCGATGGCGTCACCGTCTACGGCGAAACCTATTTCGGCGAACTGGGTGAAGACGCGCCGATCATTGCGCTATTCCATCAGGCGGGCGGCGACGGGCGTGGCGAGTACGGTCCGTTGACGGATTGGCTCAATGAAATCGGGTTTCGCGTAATCGCATGGGATCAGCGCGCTGGCGGCGACCGCTTCGGCGGCGTTAACCGGACTGTTGAAGGATTTGGTGAAAACGCGGGCTATTGCGCCGGCTATCCCGACCTGGAGGCTGGGCTTGGCTATACCCTGAAAGCGGCGAAGGGCGCGCCGCTCGCCGTTTGGGGATCGAGTTATTCGGCGGCGCTGGTCTTCAGACTCGCCCATGACCATGCCGAAAAGATCGACGCGGTTGTGGCGGCGTCGCCCGCGTCAGGCGATCCGATGGAAGGCTGTCGGCTCGAAACCGTTCTGGACGAGATTTTTCTGCCCGTTCTCGCCCTGCGGCCGCGCCGCGAAATTGAGTTTACGCAAAGTCAGGCGGATCTCCTCATCGAGGCTGGCGTGACATTTCACATTGTTGAAAACGGCGTTCACGGCTCGTCCATGCTCGTTGACGAACGCACTGAACATGACATGTCTGACGACCGGGAATTCGTGGCGGGCTGGCTGCACGATCATTTGAGTACAGAGGAATAAGCATGCTTTTCACCAAAAAGAACGCCGCTGAAAAACGCGCCGAATTCAAAAAGGGCCTCGCCTCCGGCAAGCTCCTGCAGTTTCCCGGCGCGTTCAATCCACTCTGCGCGCAGATGATCGAGCAGAAAGGGTTCGACGGCGTTTACATTTCCGGCGCGGTGATGGCCGCCGATCTGTGCCTGCCGGATATCGGCCTCGCCACCATGACGGAATTTGTCGATCGCGGCCGCCAGATCGCCAATGTCACCGACCTGCCGGCCTTTATCGATATCGACACCGGCTTCGGCGAGCCGATGGCGGCGGCGCGAACGGTCCGCGCCATGGAAGAGGCGGGGCTATCCGGCTGTCATATCGAAGATCAGGTGATGCCGAAACGCTGCGGCCATCTCGACGGCAAGGAGATCGTCCCGACCGAGATCATGATCCAGCGGGTGAAGGCGGCGGCGGAAGCCAAGCGCGATCCGAATTTCGTGCTGATTGCGCGTTCGGACGCGCGCGCCATCGAAGGGCTTGAGGCTTCGATCGACCGCATGAAAGCCTATGTCGACGCCGGCGCCGACATGATCTTTCCCGAAGCGATGAAGTCCGAACAGGAATTCGAGGCGGTGAGGAAAGCGCTCGACGTACCGATCCTCGCCAACATGACCGAGTTCGGCAAGTCGCGGCTTTTAAGCAAGAAAGAACTCGAAGACCTCGGTTTCAATGTCGTGATCTATCCGGTGACGACCCTGCGTCTCGCCATGGGCGCCGCCGACCGCGGGCTCGACTGGATCCTCGAACACGGCGATCAGAACGGCATTCTCGATGAGATGCAGCACCGGCGCGATCTCTACGATCTCTTGCGCTATCACGAGTATAACAAATTCGATGAGTCGATTTACAACTTTCAGGTCAGCGACACGCCGACGGCGTAGTTTCGGCTTTAATAAGCGCGCAACACTTAGGGGCGCTTCAAATCCAGTTACGGCAGGAGACGAATAGAATGAGCGACGAAGACGTTAAATACGGCCTTGCGGGGATTCTGGCGGACGACACGGCGATCTCGAAGGTGATGCCGGAAATCAATTCGCTCACCTATCGCGGCTACAAGGTGCAGGACCTCGCATCCGAATGCCGGTTTGAGGAAACAGCCTATCTCATCTGGAACGGCGAGCTGCCGACGCAAGGCCAGCTAGACGCCTTCAACGCTCATGAAAAGCGCGAGCGCGGTCTTTCCGGCGACCTCCAAAACGTCATGTCGCTCTTCAACAAGAACGCGCATCCGATGGATACGCTGCGGACGGCGATCTCCTTCCTCGGTCAGGAAGACGACACCGCGAACGATTCATCGCCGGAAGCGCTCTACGACAAGGCGATCCGCATGTATGCGAAGATTCCGGAAATCGTCGCCGGGACCTTCCGGCTGCGCAACGGCAAGGAGCCGATTGCGCCGACCGAAGACCTCGCCTTCTCCGAAAACTTTTTTCACATGTGTTTTGGCGAAGTGCCGGCGCCTGAAGTCATCAAATGTTTCGACATCTCGATGACGCTTTACGCCGAACACTCGTTCAACGCCTCGACCTTCACCGCGCGCACCATCGCGTCGTCGATGTCGGACATCTATTCGGCCGTAACCGGCGCCGTCGGATCGCTCAAGGGCCCCCTGCATGGCGGCGCCAATGAGGCGGTGATGCACATGCTGGAAGAGGTCGGCTCTCCGGATAATGCGAGAGCGTGGATGCTCGATGCGCTCGCCACCAAGAAAAAGATCATGGGCTTCGGCCATCGCGTCTATCGCTCGGGCGACAGCCGGGTTCCCACCATGACCGACGCCTTCAACAAGATGGTCGACGTCATCGGCAGCGAGGAAGCCAAGAGCTATTGGGAGATGAGCCGCATCCTCGATGAGACCATGGTCGCCGAAAAGGGCATCTACCCCAATCTCGATTTCCCGGCGGGGCCAGCCTATTATCTGATGGGCTTTGAAATCCCGATGTTCACGCCGATCTTCGTCGTGAGCCGCATCACCGGCTGGACGGCCCATGTGATGGAACAGCTCGGCAACAACAAGTTGATCCGGCCGCTTTCCAACTATACAGGTTCCGCCCAACGGAATGTGACGCCGATCGGCGAAAGGTAGCTTCATGGCGGGAACGCCGCGCCAGAGAACCGAGGATGAGCGCCAGCGCGCCATGGAAGCGGTGCGCGAGCTCATCCGCTGGATCGGCGACGACCCGGCGCGGGAGGGGCTCAAGGACACGCCCCGCAGGGTGGTCGACGCCTATCTTGAATATTTTCAAGGCTATGAAGAATGCCCTGAAACCTATTTGAAGCGCACCTTCGAACAGGTCGGCGGCTATGACGAGATCGTTCTGTTAAAGGACATTCCGTTTCACTCTCACTGCGAGCATCACATGGCGCCGATCATCGGCAAGGCGCATGTGGCCTACCTGCCGACCGACAAGGTGGTCGGCATTTCGAAGCTCGCGCGCGTCGTCAAGGCTTATGCGCGGCGCCTGCAGGTGCAGGAGCGCCTGACCGCCGAGATCGCCGACTGCATCCAGAAAGTGCTGGAGCCGCAGGGCGTTGCGGTGGTGATCGAGGCGAGCCACGCCTGCATGACTGCCCGCGGCGTTACGACGCCCGGCGTTTCCATGACCACCAGCCGCATGATGGGCGTTTTCCGTGACGATGAAAAAACCCGTCAGGAAGTCATCCGCCTGATCGGTCTTGCCTGACTCTCACTGACTTGAAGGATATCTCATGCCTTACGAATGCATTCTCACTGAAACCGACGGCGCGGTCGGGATCATCACGCTCAATCGCCCGGATGCGCTGAACGCGTTCAACAAGCAGCTCATGGACGAACTTACCGACGCGATCCTGAAATTCGAGGCGGACGATGCAATTAATTGCATGGTGCTGACCGGTTCTGAAAAAGCCTTCGCGGCCGGCGCCGACATCAAGGAGATGGCCTCGAAAGACTATATGGAGGTTTATAAGGAAAACTTCATCACTGCGAACTGGGAAGAGGCGACGCGCGCCAGAAAGCCGATTATCGCGGCGGTCGCCGGCTATGCGCTGGGCGGCGGCTGCGAGCTGGCGCTGATGTGCGACTTCATCATCGCCGGCGACAACGCCAAATTCGGCCAGCCGGAAATTTCTATCGGCGCCATGCCGGGCGCCGGCGGCACGCAGCGGCTGGCGCGGTTCATCGGCAAGTCGAAAGCCATGGAGATGTGTTTGACGGGCCGCATGATGGATGCGGAAGAGGCCGAACGCTGCGGACTGGTCAGCCGGATCGTCCCGAAAGGCGAATTGCGCGATGAGGCGATCCGTGTCGCCAAACAGATCGCCGGTTTTTCGCGGCCCATCGTTATGCTGACCAAGGAGTCCGTCAATCGCGCTTATGAGACGACGCTGTCTGAAGGCGTGCGCTTTGAACGGCGCGTCTTTCATTCGGTTTTCGGCACCGAGGACCAGAAAGAGGGCATGGCCGCTTTCGTCGAAAAACGTAAACCCACATTCAAGCACCGCTAGGCCAAGGATAAGGGTGAACGCCCGCGATGGATAATCTTGTTCTCGCCTTTGCGATCATCGGCGCCCTTGGCGTTGGCGCGCAATGGCTGGCGTGGCGGCTGAACCTGCCGGCGATTGTCCTGATGGCGATCGCCGGGGTGATCGCCGGTCCGGTGCTTGGCGTATTCTCGCCGCCTGACGCCGCGCCCGGCGAGCCGCCGATGGAAGCGCTTTTCGGCGAATTCTATCGGCCGATCATCGCCGTCGCTGTCGCCGTTATCCTGTTCGAAGGCGGGCTGCAGCTCAACTTCGCTGAGATCCGCGGACTGTCGAAGGGCGTACGCCGTCTCGTCTTTCCGGGCGCCGCCGTCGCCTGGGCGCTCGGCTCCGTCGCCGCCTATCTGATCGCCGGGCTTTCCTGGCAAATCGCGCTTTTGTTCGGCGGCATCATGGTGGTGACCGGTCCGACGGTGATCTTCCCGCTGCTGCGGCAGTCGAAACTTAACGCGCGCCCGGCGACGCTGTTGAAATGGGAAGGCATCGTCAACGACCCGATCGGCGCGCTGCTCGCTGTCCTTGTCTATGAATTTCTTGTCTTCGACGGCCTTCATGCGTCGGCGGGCGATATCTTGAGTTCGATTGTCGTCGCCTCGATGCTGTCGGCGGCGCTCGGTTTCGCCATCGGGCGGTTTGCGGCGACCTCTTTCCGCTACGGCTGGGTTCCTGAATATCTGAAACCGCCGGTGCTGCTCGCGCTGGTGCTGATCTGTTTCGAGACTGCAAATCTGCTGCAGCATGAAGCAGGGTTGCTCGCCGTGACCGCGATGGGCGTCACCATGGCGAATTCGCGCATCGCAAGCATTAACGAACTTCGCCTGTTCAAGGAGAACATTGCGGTTCTGCTTGTGTCCGGCGTGTTCATCATCCTCACCGCGAACCTCACTTTCGAGTCTATCAAGGCGCTCGACTGGTCGGTGTTCTGGTATCTCGTGGCGATGTTATTCGTTGTCCGGCCGCTCACGGTTTTCATCTCGACGATCGGCGCCGGGCTGCCGTTCAGGGAGCGGCTGCTGGTCGGCTGGATCGCGCCGCGCGGCATTGTCGCCGTTGCGGTCTCCAGCTTCTTCGGCGCGTCCCTGATGGCGGAAGGCTATATGGACGGCGCGAAGCTCATCCCGCTCGCTTTCGCCATGGTGTTTGCGACAGTGATCGCGCATGGGTTCACCATCGGACCGCTCGCCAAGGCGATGGGGCTTGCGTCGCGCGAACGGCCGGGCGTGCTGATCGCGGGCGCCTCGCCCTGGTCGATCGCGCTGGCCGCGAAACTGAAAGAACTCGAAATCCCGGTGATGGTCGCCGACAATTCCTGGCGGCGCCTGAAGCCCGCGCGTCTCGCCAATGTCCCGACTTACTACGGCGAAATTCTCTCCGAGGTGACCGAACACCATCTCGATCTAAACCGTTTCGGCTACCTGCTGGCGGTCAGCGGCAATGAATCCCATAACGCGCTGGTCTCCACCGACCTTGCGCCCGAACTGGGGCGGGCGGCGATCTTTCAGGTTAACCATCGCGGCAAGGACGAGGAGGACCGGCAGGCGCTTTCGTTCACCCTGCAGGGCAGGACGTTCCTCCATTCCGCCGCGCCGCTCGACGAACTCCTGCGCCGCCATTACAGCGGCTGGATCTACCAGCGCACCCGCATATCCGAGGAATATCCGCCCGAGCGCTATTTGGAAGACTTGCCGGAAAGCGCCGAGATCGTGCTGATTATTCGCAAGGGCGCGCTGCTCTTCGCCTCGAAGGAAGCCCCGGTGAAGCCGGATATCGGCGATACGGTGCTGGCCTACCTGCCGAAGCCGCCAGAGGCGAAGCCGGATAAGCAAAAAGAGGCTAAGCCGGAAAAACAGAAAGAGGCGAAGCCGGATAAGCCCGAGACAGCAGAACCATTGGCGTAATTCGCCGCCTTTTAACAGGGTTAACGCCGCGTTAAGGTGCGACACTCGCCACTGATTGCTTAACGACGCATTAGCGCTTCAAGGCTAGGTTTTCCGCGAGGAAGACTTATGCGCGCGTTGAAATTATTCACTCATTCTGAAGGTTCGCTGATCGGCGACTACGCTCATCGCATGAGCGACGCGTTGCGCCGCCGCCGCGCCGAAATGGAAGTGCGCGCCGCACGCGCCGAAGCCGAAGTGGCGATCAAGTCGCGTTCAGAGTTCCTCGCCAACATGAATCATGAATTGCGCACGCCGTTAAACGCGATCATCGGCTTTGCGACGATGCTGCGCGACGGCGCAGACTACAGCCTTGATGAGGAGCAGAAGCGCACCTATGCGGAATACATTCTGCAGTCCGCGGACCTGCTTCTCGGCCATATCAACACCATTCTTGAAGTCGCCGCGCTCGAAAGCGGATCCGTCGAAATCGTTGGCGAGAACGTCGATTTGGGCGAGGCGATGGACCGGGCGATCGAACGCGTTGGCGTTCGCGCCGGGGCGGATGGCGTCACCATCAAAAGCCGGGACGACGGCGCCGGCGTATTCGGCTGGGGCGATAGCGAGCGCACCGGCCAGGCGATAGATCATCTTCTGCAAACGGCGGTGAAGGCCTGCGGAGAAGGCGGCCGGATTCTGGTCCGCACCCGTCTCGACGAACGCGGCTGGCCGGAAATCGCAGTGCGCGACAACGGCGCCGGGCTTTCCGACGAGGAACTCAACGAAGCGCTCGAAGCGTTTACGGAAATGCATCGCGGTCTCGACCGGTCGTTTTCAGGGCCGGGGATCGGCTACGCCGTCGCCAAGACGTTCGTCGAAATGCAGGGCGGCCGCTTCACCATCAAGAGCCGCAAAGGGCAGGGTACGCTCGTGCGCATCGCCTTGCCGCCGTCTGAACATATCGCGAGCCCGCAAACGGCGGAGGCTCAGGAAGAACGTAACGATTTCATTGTGGAGAAAGCCCATGACGCCGCTTAACGCGCCAGTCCGCAAGTCGTCCATTGTCCGCAAGGGCGCCGCTTCGCCGACCGCGGAAGCCTACGACAACGCCTTTCAGGACAAACCGCGCATCGGTACGGTCGTCTCTGTCACCGGGTCTCATGCGCTCGTGATGCTGGAACAGGACCGCACCGGTGAAGACCGGGCTCAGCGGCCGCAGCTCGGCGCCATCATGAGCATCGACGCTGGACCCAGCGTCGTCCTCGGTCTCGTGTCGGCGATGAGCGTGCCCGCGCCGTCGCAGGACAATCCGTCAGCGGCGATGCGCATCGTTGAAGTTGAACTGATCGGCGAGTTTTCCAAGCCCACCATTAATGCGCCCGCGCGCTTCCGGCGCGGGGTTTCATCCTTTCCGACGCTCGGCGACACCGTTCATGTGGCGACGCGCGACGAACTGACAGCGCTGTTCGCCATTAACGGCGTATCGAGCGTCCGGATCGGCGTCGTCAAGCAGGACGCGCATATCCCTGCGACCGTCAATGTCGACGAAGTGTTCTCGCGTCATTGCGCGATCCTCGGCACTACCGGCGCCGGCAAATCCTGCGCCGTCGCCTTATTGTTGCGTTCGGTTCTTGGACGGTTTCCGAACGCCCATATCGTGGTGCTCGACCCGCATAACGAATATTCGAGAAGCTTTGACGACCGCGCGGTTGTTTTCGATCCGACCAGCTTTACGCTGCCATACTGGATGCTGACTTTCGATGAGCTTGTAGAAGTTCTTTATCCTGGCAGGGCCGGCTATTCGGAAGAAATCGAGATCCTCGCCGACCTTGTGCCGGCTGCCAAGAAAATGAACCTCACGGGCGCATCGCGCGCCGGGATTGCGCGTGATATGACGGCCATCACCGTCGATACGCCGACCCCGTACCGGATTTCCGAGTTGCTGTCGCTCATCGACAAGGCGCTGGGTGGTCTTGACAGCTCGCGCCATACCGCGCCCTACAAACGTCTCAGAAACCGTATCTACACGATCAGTCAGGACGCGCGCTACGCGTTCATGTTCGGCGGTCTCACCGTACAGGATAATCTAAAAGAGATTCTTGGCGAGCTGTTCCGCATTCCGGTTCACGACAAGCCGGTCAGCGTAATCGAGCTTGGCGGTTTGCCGAGCGAGGTTGTGCAGGTCGTTGTCTCTGTTGTTTCCCGGCTTGCATTCGAGTTCAGCCTGTGGAGCAACGGCGCGGCGCCGATTGCGCTGGTCTGCGAAGATGCTCATCGCTACGCGCCGGCGGATCAGAACGAGGGATTCGGCCCAACGCGGCGTTCGCTGGTCCGCATCGCCAAGGAGGGCCGCAAGGTCGGCGTTTCTCTTTGGGTGGTGTCGCAGCGGCCCACAGAACTCGATCCGACGATCCTTTCTCAATGCAACACGATCTTCGCCATGCGGCTCGCCAATCAGGCCGATCAGGAAGCGTTGCGCGCGGCGGTGCCGGATGCGTCGACCAGTCTTCTGAGCTGTCTGCCTTCGCTCGGCATGGGCGAGGCGATTGCGGTCGGAGAAGGCGTGCCGATGCCGACGCGCATCCGCTTTGACGCCCTCGACCGGGATGCAGTTCCGCGGAGCATCACGGCGAGCTTCACCGACGGCTGGTCTGTGGACGTTGAAGATGACGGCTTTGTCGACCGCATTGTTGAGCAATGGCGCGCGCAACGGATGCTTTTGCCCGAAATCGAATAAGTCCGGCCCCTTGATCCGTCGGCGATCCTGCGCACAATGCGGCGCCGGAGGGACTGAATATGATCTCACGACTGATTATCGCCGCTACAGCCTGCCTTGCCGTAACCGCATGCGGGCAAGAAAAGACCCCGTCGCCGGTTGAGCCGGGCGTCACGATTGTTATCCACGGCGGCGCCGGCGCGCTCGCGCCGGGCCGGTATACGCCGGAAGAAGAAGCCGAATACAAGGCGAAGCTGACCGAGGCGCTCGACGCCGGTTACGCCATCCTTGAAAACGGCGGCGCGGCCCTCGATGCAATCGAGGCGGCGATCGTGATTATGGAAGACTCGCCGCTGTTCAACGCCGGAAAGGGCGCCGTCTTCACCCGCGAAGGCCGGAACGAACTCGACTCATCGATCATGGACGGCGCCAGCCTCAATGTCGGCGCGGCGGCCGGGGTCACGACGGTCAAAAACCCGATCAAGCTCGCGCGCGCTATTATGGAGCAGTCCAACCATGTCATGTTCGCCAGGGATGGCGCCGAGACCTTCGCCCAGCGACAGGGGCTTGAACTGGTCGAGCCGGACTATTTCTATACGGAGGGGCGCTGGAACGCATATCGGCGCGCACTGGAGAGCGAACGTGAAAAGAGCGGCGCAGCGTCTTCGGAATTCAAGTTCGGTACGGTCGGCGCCGTTGCACTTGATGCAGGGGGCAATCTTGCGGCGGGCACGTCGACCGGCGGGATCACTCTGAAGCGTTACGGGCGGGTCGGCGACTCGCCGATTATTGGCGCCGGTACGTTTGCGGACAACAAGTCCTGCGCGGTTTCCGCGACCGGACAGGGCGAGTATTTTATCCGGCTGACGATTGCGCGCGATATCTGCGCTCAGGTTGAATATGGCGGCAAGTCTCTCACGGACGCCGCTGATGACGTTATTAACCATCGCCTGACAGGTCTTGGCGGCGAAGGCGGGGTTATCGTTCTGGGTCCTGACGGCGTTTACGCCATGGTCTTCAATACGGCGGGCATGTTTCGCGGCGTGAAGAATGGCGAAATCACTGAGGTTGCGATCTACGGCGAATAGCCGTGGCGGTTTTGTACAATCCAACTACGGGCCGAATCAGCAAATTGACTTCATTTTCCGGCGTCAGCGGGTGGCGGCGGATCCAATAACCGACGGGGATGAACATGAAGAAAATCGCACTTGCCGCCCTTGCTGCGGCGATCGCTATGGGCGGCGTGGCCAACGCCGCCAAGAAAGATGACGACGAAAAGCCGATGCTGACTCAGCCGATCAAGTTCGGCGATCAGGCGATGACCTGCCAGCAGCTCATTGGCGAAGTCAATTCGATGGAGACTATTCTCGGCGGTTCGCCGGCGGAAGGTCTGATGGATGGCGAGCAGATGGCGTCTATCGGCACCGGGCTCGCCCAACGGGCGGCGCTATCGGCCGGCGGCGGCGGCGCGGCGTTCGGCGCGATCGGCCAGGTCGGCGGTCTGCTTGGGCGCAGCTCCAAGAAAAAGAAGGAGCGCGAAGCCCAGCAGCGCATGATCGCAGAAAAGCGGTGGATCTATCTGGTCGGTCTTTATCAGGGCCGTAATTGCGATGCGGAAATCGCCGCCGCCGCAACGGCGCAACCGCAACCGGTTGCGGCGAGCGTTGAGGAAGCGGCTCAGACGGCTGAGGACGCGGCTGAAGAATAAGACCCTTTTCCGGGTTGTTGAGTAAGCGCGCTGCATGAGAGACCTCATGCGGCGCGTTTTATTTGTAGGCGGATAACAACTGTGTGACGTCCGCGGGATCGAACAGCGCTGTGCCGGGCGACATACGGGTCGCAGCGGCGGCCGCCATGCCGAGCTTCAGGGCCGCGTCGTTATCGTCGCCGCGGGCGAGCGCGGTGACGACCGCGCCGACGAATGAGTCGCCCGCGCCGACGGCGCTGTCGGCTTTTACACTCATTGCCTTGACCCGGTAGACGCCGTCCGGCGTCGCCATCACCGAACCATCGCCGCCATGGCTGATGACCATCCGCTCGACGCCGCCCTTGCGGATCATCTCTTTCGCAAAGTCGGTGATCTCCCCGGGCCAGGCGAGGTCGCGTCCCGACAGCGCCTGATATTCATGCTTGTTCTGGCGCAGCATGTAGAGACCTTCCCGGAGCGCTTCTTTAACGCCGCTGATAGAGTCGAGTACGAAATACGCGTTCTTCTCCTTGGCGGCCCGCGCGGCGCGCGCCCAGAGGTCCGGCGGCGCGCCGGGAGGCAGGCTGCCGCTGCCGACGACATAGTCGCCCGCCGCCGCTTCCGTTGAAACCGCGTCAATCAGGGCTTTGGCCTCGTCAGCGGTCAGTTCGGCGCCGGGCAGGTTAAAACGGTATTCGTTTTCTTCCCGGTGATTGCGGACGTGGAAGGCGATGCGCGTGTCGCCGCTCACCGGAACAATGCGGGTCGCAATATTTTCCGCCTCGACAAGCTTTTTCAACGCCTCGCCGTAAAGCCCGCCCGCCGTAAAGATGGCGAGAACGTCCCCGCCCAAACGCGACGCGGCGCGCGCGACATTGACGCCGCCGCCGCCCGGATGGCTTTTCGGATTGTAACAGCGGAGCTTTCGGTTCGCCTCGACGAAATCCGCCTCGCAGGCGAAGTCGAATGTCGGATTGGGCGTGAGCGTGATGATGCGCGGCATGGGTCAGAGCAATCCCAGCGTTTTGAAGCTGGCGTGATGTTCATGGCCGATGACGAGGTGGTCGTGCACGCGGATGTTGAGCGCGCTCGCGGCCTTGACGATCTGATTCGTCATGTCGACGTCGGCGCGCGAAGGCGTCGGGTCGCCGGACGGGTGATTGTGAACGAGAATGATCGCCGCGGCGCCGAGCTCGAGCGCACGCTTGACGACCTCGCGCGGATAGACCGGCGTGTGGTCGATGGTGCCCCGCTGCTGCACCTCGTCGGCGATCAGGATGTTTTTCTTGTCGAGAAACAGGATGCGAAAGAGCTCGGTCTTTTCATCAGCCATCGCCGCCCGGCAATAGGAGAGGAGATCGTTCCAGGAGGAGATGACCGGCCGCTTCAGAATTCGCGCCTGGGAGAGCTTGATCGAGGCGGCGTGAACGATTTTGAGTTCCTGGGCGACATTTTCAGAAACGCCCTTGAGCTCCATCAACCGTTCCATCGGTGCGGAAACGACTTGTGCAAACCCGCCGAATTTGGCGAGCAGCTCCTTGGCGAGCGGTTTTACATCGCGGCGGGGAATGGCGCGAAACAGGATCAGCTCAAGGAGCTCGTAGTCCTGAACGCCGTCAACGCCCGCCTTTTTAAAGCGCGCGCGTAGCCGTTCGCGATGCCCCTTTGCATGATTGGCGGCGTTTGCGGCCTTGTTATCCCCGTCCGGCATCAGGCGTATGGCGGTTTGTGGAGGCCCTTGGGGGAGAGGGTGAAGATCTCGACCCCGTCTTCGGTGACGCCGATCGAATGTTCGAACTGTGCGGAGAGCGACTTGTCGCGCGAGACCGCTGTCCAGTTGTCTTTCAGGAGCTTAACCTCCGGCTTGCCGTCATTGATCATCGGCTCGACAGTGAACAGCATGCCAGGCCTCAGCTCGGTGTCGGCGGCGCGGTGCGTATTGCCGAACCGGTCCTTGTATTCCGCATAGTGAACGACATTGGGCGCGTCGTGAAAGACGCGGCCGAGCCCGTGCCCGCAGAAATCCCGGACGACCGAAAAACCTTCTCCCTCGGCGAGGGTCTGGATAGCGCGGCCGATGTCGCGCAATGTTGCGCCGGGCTTCACCGCATTGATCCCCGCCATCATCGCCTCGTATGTTGTGTCGACAAGGCGGCGCGCCTTCACCTTGGGCTCGCCCGCGTAATACATGCGGCTCGTGTCGCCGTGCCAGCCGTCGACAATCACCGTCACGTCGATATTGAGAATGTCGCCGTTCTTGAGCGCCTTCGGTCCCGGTATGCCGTGGCAGATGACGTGATTGAGGGAAATGCAGGTGGCGTGACGATAGCCGCGATAGCCGATCGTCGCAGAGACGGCCCCGTTATCGAGCACATATTCCCGCACCAGATCGTCGAGCTTTTCCGTGGGGACGCCGGGCGCCACATGGCCGGTCAGCATGTCGAGACATTCAGCGGCGAGGCGGCCGGCCTTGCGCATGCCCTCGAAGGCATCGGGGCCATGCAGCTTGATCTCGCTCGAGCGGATCTCAATGTCGTCGTCAAGGGCGGTGTCGGTCATCATCAGCCTATCTTCATGTCCAGGGCGCGGCGCAGGACTACCTCGCTCAGGGTGACTTCGCAATCATAACACAAGGTTTCAACGCCCGCCCGTTTCGCCGCCCGCAGGGCCTCCGCATAGGCGGGGTCGAGGTCTTCGGCGGGCTGGAAAAGCCTGCAATCGCTGCGCTGGACGACGAAAAGCATAACCGCCCGGGCTCCATCCTCCAGAACGCCGGTCAGCTCTTTCAGGTGCTTCGCCCCGCGCGCGGTCACCGAATCCGGGAATTCGGCGAGCCCAGGTTCGCGGGAGAGATGGACGTTCTTGATTTCCACATAGCAAGGCTTTTTCCGCCGCCCGCCCTCAAGAAGGAGATCGATCCGGCTGGCGACGCCATATTTCACCTCCCGGCGGACCTCGCCATAGCCGGCGAGTTCCGGAATGACCCCGGCCTCGACAGCCTCGAGGGCGATACGGTTGGGGTTCGATGTATTGATCGGGATGAGCGTTCCGTCGATCTCGGTCAGCTCCCAGGACCACGGCAGTTTGCGCCCCTTGCCGTGAGGGCCGCTCACCCAGACGCGCGATCCTTCGACGGCGACGCCGAGCATCGATCCAGGATTGGCGCAATGAGCGGTGATCTCATCGCCGTCATCAAGGACGATGTCGGCGAGAAAGCGTTTATAGCGTTTGACGAGGCGGCCGCGCCTGAGCGGGGAGAGAAGTTTCATAGAGGCATAATAGGCCGGATTCTACCCGATGAGCAGTGCTTTGGGCCGACCGTTGTCGGGTTAAACCACCTTACAACCACAATAATATAGCATGGCGACAATGCCTCTTGTACTGAAAGGAAGTTTCCTGAAGTATATTTGAAAAGTGTGCAGGTGTTAAACGAAGAGTATTGTCTACGGACTCGGAGGCGCCGCCTGATTCCCAGCATTGTAAAATTAGCTAGGATGAAAGAGGCAAAACATGAAGTATCGAAATACCAACACGGGGCGTGCTTTTAGTAAAATATGGCGAGTGATCATTTCCTTAGGGGTTATCGCGGTTTGTAATGTGGTGGCTCCAGGACTGGTGCGTGCGGATCAGCAAACCGCTCCACCGCCACCGCCGCCACCGCCGCCGACAACTCGTGTAGACTCAATTACACCGCAAGAGATCGACAGAATTAATGATGTTGAGCTCGCTCGTATTAATACAATCTATCACGAAGGCGTAGAGGCGCTGAGGAGCGGGGATTACGCTCTTGCGGAGGAGAAGTTCAAAGAAATCCTGAGTGACTATGAAACTCATGCCCAATCCAATTATTACATGGGCATAATCAGAGTACATCAAGGCGATCTTTCAGAAGCTCGAAAGCATTTGAAAGCAGCTGTGAAAAGGGATCCATACTATGTTGAGGCGCGTGAATTGTTGGCGCTCGTGAGCATTAATCTAGGAGACCGTGAAGAAGCGGAAGCACAGCTTGAGAAGCTGCAAAAGCAGCAGGAGAGGTGCGAAAGAAAATCTTGTGCTAATCAAGCGCGTATAGATCAGGCAGTAGCCAGCGTAACTCAAGGGTTGGCGTCAACCCAATAATCTGGAATTTCATGAAAAAGCGCTCGATCTTATCGGTCGGGCGCTTTTTTTGTGACCCGTAAAAGAGATAACAAACTTCCCCGGCGTGTGATATTCGCCTACAGGTGAACTGAGGTTATCGCTTGATATCGAGAGTTGAGGTTGGATGACCGCCGCCTTTAGGAAACGCGCTGCGATCCTCGCTATCGGCGATGAGTTGCTCTCGGGCCGCACGCGGGACGCCAATATCCATCATCTCGCCGGCTGGCTGACGGCGCGCGGCGTCGAGCTTTGCGAGGCGCGGATTGTCGGCGATGTCGAGGAAGAAATTGCGGAAGCCCTGAACGCGCTGCGGGCGAAATACGATTACGTGTTTACATCCGGCGGCATCGGTCCGACCCATGACGACATAACCGTCGAGGCGATAGCGCGCGCGTTCGGCGTGCCGGTCGTCGAACACAGGAAGGCCGCCGCCCTGATCAGGGCCTGGTACGGCGCGCGGGGCCTTGAGGCGACGGCGGCGCGCCTGCGCATGGCGCGCACGCCGGAAGGGGCGGTGCTCATCGACAATCCGGTTACGGGCGCGCCGGGCGTGCGCATCGATAATGTCTTCGTCATGGCGGGCGTGCCGCGTATCTTTCAGGCGATGCTGAATGCAATCGAAAGTGAAATTGAAACAGGCGTGCGGTTGCACTCCCGATCTGTGACTGCGTACGGCTTGCCGGAATCAATGCTGTCCGACCAGTTGCGCGAGATACAGGACGCACATCGGAATGTGTCGATCGGGAGTTATCCGATTGATGGCGACGAAAAAGGCGTGAACGTTGTGGCGCGCTCGGAAAGCCCTGAAGCGGCTGAAATAGCGGTTCAATCAGTCGCAGCCGTCATCCGGTCGCTTGGGGTTGATCCGTCGTTTTCCGAGTGAAAGCGTTGTCATGCTATTATTGCACCGCAATAGAATCGTTTGAGGCCAGTTTTGGACAAGCGTTCTGCACAGCGTTATCTTGAGGCTATATTCGCGGTCCAGCCCAGATATGAATCCACGGAGCTATCATGGCTATTTTCACTTCTCGCCGTATCCTGAAAACCCGTATTTCGGGTTTTGCGCTTGCGGCGGCTTTACTGTCTGCGCCGTTGGCTTATGCGGAAATCAACGGCCCAGTTAACGAACAATCTGAACCCAATAGTTCACGCATGCCAACGCCGGGCTCGATGAAGATTGATGTTGAGACGGTCTACCGTGAAGCCCTTGAGGCGTTATCGGAAGCCGACTACCGGACCGCCGAAAAGAAACTGGCGCAAGTGTTGAAGGTCGCGCCGAAAGACGCGCAGGCGAACTATTTCATGGCGCTGGCCAAGATCGGTCAGGGCAAGCAGAAGTCCTCTGTCCGCTATCTTGAACGCGCTATCAATGAGCGCCCGGACTATATCGAGGCGCGTGAGACGCTGGGGCTTGTCAGTATCGAACTGGGGCGTACCGATGACGCGCGCGATCAACTAGATGCGCTGAAGGAAATTGAGAGCGGGTGTCAGTCGAACGGGTGCGAAGGCGTCGATCAGGCCCGTCTTGCGGAAGCGGCCGCCAAGCTTGAGGCGGCGCTGGCGTCCGGCAACCAGTCCAGCTCGCTTGATCTCGGGGCGTATCTGGCAGCGATGCCGGCGGCGGCGTCTGACGATGGCGTCGGGCGTTATCTCGCGGCGGAACGGTTGCTCAATGAAGAGCGTTATGAAGAGGCGATCAGCGACCTTTATGCTTCGAAAGCCGTTATTGGACCGCACCCGAATATCCTCAACTATCTCGGCTACGCCCACCGCAAGCTTGGCCGCTTTGACAAGGCGCAAACCTATTATGCGGCGGCGCTTCGCATCGATCCGGGCCACCTCGGCGCCAATGAATATCTCGGTGAGCTTTATCTTGAACTCGGGGATATTAAACGCGCGAAGAAACAGCTTGCGTCGCTTGACCGGCTTTGCGCGTTCGGCTGCGCGCAGCGCGAAGACCTTGCACGCCTGATCGACGTCAAGGAGTCCCTGCGCAGCGCCGCGCGCCAATGAGGCTGATGAGTCGTTTGCAGATTACGGCGTTTGGCGCAGCCGGCCTCTTGCTTGTCCTTGCGGGATGCCAAACCGCGGACCGCGCGGATGCGGATGTGGAAAACGCGAAAGCCGCCGCAGCGCTGCGCAGTCACTTCTGGCTCGCTCCATCGGCCGATGCAGTCGCCGCAATGACGACGCGTCCGGGAGAGTGCCTCGCCGCCGCGCATGACGCTGACACTGCTTATCTGCGGAATGTCGGCCGTGCGGCGTTTTACAGCCCGTTCCTGTTCGGCGGGCAGGCGGCGCGCGGCGGCCTGTCTTGCGATAGCTGTCATCGCGACGGCCGCGGTAATCCGGATTTCTTTGCGCCGGGTCTTTCGGACAAGCCCGGCGCCGCCG
>ENA-ORCV01000598-ORCV01000598.1-marine-metagenome-genome-assembly--contig:-NODE-598-length-20115-cov-3.258559_pt1 | contig 20115 bp, 17 predicted proteins | sample MGYA00237779_ERZ508509 | MGnify/ENA primary metagenome ERZ508509 (study PRJEB26180, sample SAMN06268772) | marine metagenome | isolation source: Bioluminescent Bay, La Paraguera, Puerto Rico | place... | reverse complement strand
CCGGCCTTCAGGCACAGCGCGCCGGCATCGGCGGTGACGTTCGGGCGGCTCTCGAAGATCACCCCGATGACGCCGAGCGGGGTGCGGACGCGTTCGATGTGCAGGCCGTTGGGGCGGTCCCATTCCGCGATCACGGAGCCGACCGGATCGGCCAGCGCGGCGATGTCCTCCACACCCTTCGCCATCGCCTCGATGCGGGTGGGATCGAGCTTCAGCCGGTCGAGGAACGACCCGGCTGTGCCGCGCGCTTCGGCGGCCCGCATGTCCCGTGCGTTGGCGTCGAGGATCTCATCGGTGCGCGCGCGCAAGGCGCCGGCCATGGCGGACAGCGCCGCGTTCTTCCTGTCGCCCGGGACGTTGGCGAGAACGCGCGCGGCGGCGCGGGCCCGGGTCCCCAGACCGGCCATGATCGCTTCGATGTCCTCGGGCCGGACAAACTCCTTCACTTCGGCGACCATGTCGTCCCTCACGTCTTTTTTAGAGTCAGATCGTCCCGGTGAACCATCTCGGCGCGACCAGCATAGCCCAGTATGCCCGAGATTTCCTTGCTGTTGCGACCCAGAATCCGTTCGGCATCGACGCAGTCGTAGGCCGACAGTCCCCGGGCGATCTCATGCCCGTCGGTGCCGCGGATGACGACCGCGTCGCCACGGGCAAAGCGCCCCTCGATCCGGCGCACGCCGGCGGGAAGCAGGCTCTTTCCGCGCTGCAGCGCCTTGATTGCGCCTTCGTCAACGATCAGCGCGCCGCGCGGCTCGAGCGCTCCGGCGATCCACTTCTTGCGGGCGGCGACCGGGTTGCCGTGCGGGCGGAACCAGGTCGCCTTGCCGCCGGCGTCGATCGCGGCGAGCGGATGATCGATGTGGCCGGACCCGATCACCATCGCGGTGCCCGCGGCGGTGGCGATCTTGGCGGCCTCGATCTTGGTCAGCATGCCGCCGCGCGACAGTTCCGAACCCGCCGCGCCGGCCATCGCCTCGATGTCCGGCGTCACCGCCTCGACGGTCTCGATGAACCGGGCATCGGGGTCGCTGCCCGGCGGCGCAGAGTAAAGGCCGTCTACATCGGACAGCAGCACCAGGCAGTCGGCGCTCATCATGGTCGCGATGCGGGCGGCCAGCCTGTCGTTGTCGCCATACCGGATTTCCGTGGTGGCGACGGTGTCGTTCTCGTTGATCACCGGCACCGCCCTGAGCTTCAGCAGCGTCTGCATGGTCGAGCGGGCGTTGAGATAGCGCCGACGCTCCTCGGTGTCGCCAAGCGTCACCAGGATCTGGCCGGCGGCGATGTCATGGGCGCCGAGGGCTTCCGACCAGGCCCGCGCCAGGGCGATCTGGCCGACGGCCGCAGCCCCCTGGCTTTCCTCGAGCTTGAGGGCACCGCGCGGCATTCCAAGGACCGAGCGGCCGAGCGCGATCGCACCCGAGGAAACGATGACGATCTCGCCCCCAAGGGCGATATGACCGGCGATATCGGCGGCAAGCGTCGCCAGCCAGACCCGCTTCAGCCCGCTTGCCGGATCGACCAGCAAAGAGGAGCCGATCTTGACGACGATGCGACGATAGGCGCCGAGACGTCCGGGGGATTTCCGTTCGGCGCGACCGGACATTCAGGGCCTCCAGCCGGTGGTCTCGGACTGTTCGGCCTCGGCGCGGCGTTGTTCCTCGTCCTTTGCCGCGTCGATTGTCTCCAGCATCCGGCCGAGCGCCTCGCGCATGCCCGAGTGGGTCGCAGCCGAGAGCAGCAGAACCCCGTCCCCGCAGGCTTCGGCGAGATCGCGCCGCTTTTGTTCCAGGTCCTCGGGCGCCACCGCGTCGCATTTCGACAGGGCGACGATTTCGGGCTTGTCCTCAAGTCCCGCGCCATAGGCATCGAGTTCGCCGCGCACGATCCGGTAGTCGGCGGCAACGTCCTCGCCGGTCGCGTCGACCAGATGCAGCAACACCCGGCAGCGCTCGACATGGCCGAGGAACCGGTCGCCGATGCCGGCGCCCTCGTGGGCGCCCTCGATCAGGCCCGGGATGTCGGCCAGCACGAATTCTCGGTCGTCGAGCCGGACCACGCCTAGATTGGGGTGCAGGGTCGTGAACGGATAGTCGGCGATCTTCGGCTTGGCCGCCGTCACCGAGGCCAGGAACGTCGACTTGCCCGCATTGGGCAGGCCGACCAGGCCGGCGTCGGCGATCAGTTTGAGCCGCAGCCAGATCCAGCGCTCCTCGCCCGGCAGACCGGGATTGGCGCGGCGGGGCGCGCGATTGGTCGACGACTTGAAATGCGTGTTGCCGAATCCGCCGTTGCCGCCGGTGGCGATCAGGATACGCTGGCCGACCTCGGTCAGGTCGGCGATGACCGTTTCCTGGTCTTCCTCCAGCACCTCGGTTCCGACCGGCACCTTCAGCACCACGTCGTCGCCACCGGCGCCGGTGCGGTTCTGGCCCATGCCGTGAACGCCCTTCTTGGCCTTGAAGTGCTGCTGATAACGGTAGTCGATCAGTGTGTTGAGGCCTTCGACGCACTCGACCCAGACGTCGCCGCCCTTGCCGCCGTCGCCGCCGTCCGGCCCGCCGAACTCGATGTATTTCTCACGGCGGAACGAGACGCATCCGGCGCCTCCGTCGCCCGCCTTCACGTAGACCTTGGCCTGATCGAGAAACTTCATCGTACGCCTCCCCTACGCCGCCGGGGGTTCGAGGACGTACAGGGGCGCATCCTCGATCCGCTCCTGATCACGGGCGGGCGCATCGCAAACGCCGGTGCCGCGGCGGACGAACCCGGCCTTCTCCAGCACCCGCTGTGAGGCGTGGTTATCGGGGAAGGTCCGCGCGGCGAGCGTGGCTCCCGGCCGCCAGTCACGGCCATGCGCGGCAACGGCCGCGACGGCTTCGCTCATCAGGCCGTCGCCCCAGTGCGATACGCCGAGCCAGTAGCCGATCTCGACCTCGCTCGCGCCGCGATCGATAAGGCCGACCATGCCGATTAGGTCCTGCGGGTTACCGGCCAGCGTGATCGCGAAGGTCCGGACCTCGTCGCGCGCCTGCTTGTCCAGCGACTCGGAAACGAAGGCTTTCGCCGCGCCGTCGGGATAGGGATGCGGAATATTCGAGGTGAACCGCGCCACGCGCTCGTCGCCGGCGAGCCGCTCGATCGCCGGGGCATCGGCGATCGAAAGCGGCCGCAGGAGCAGCCGTTCGGTGCGGAGTTCGATGGCGAGGGGCGTATTCATGACATCGGCTCGAACGAAAAAAGGGGAGACGGTGTCCCGTCTCCCCTGGCTCATTCGCTGTTCTCCGCCGGGATCGATCAGGACGCCGGCGGGAATGCGCCGGTTACTCTGCCGGAACCGGCGCCGGCGAAACCACGGACACGAACTGGCGGCCGCCGGTCGTGGTGCGGAACTCGACGACGCCGTCGGTCAGCGCGAACAGGGTGTGGTCCTTGCCGACGCCGACATTGGAGCCGGGATGCCACTTGGTGCCGCGCTGGCGGACGATGATGTTGCCCGCGATGACCTGCTCGCCACCGTACTTCTTCACGCCGAGACGGCGGCCGATGGTATCGCGACCGTTGCGGGACGAACCGCCTGCTTTCTTATGTGCCATCGCCTAGGTCTCCTTATTCCTTGTCGGCCTTGGGGTCGGCCTTGGCGTCGGCTTTCGCCTCTGCCTTTGCTTCCGTCTTGGCCGGCTTCTTCGCTTCGGCCTTCGGTTCAGCCTTCGCCTCGGCCTTCGTTTCTGCCTTCGGGGCTTCGGCCTTAGTCTCTGCCTTCTTGGCCTCGTCCTTCGCCGGCTTGGCCTTCTTCGCCGCCTTCTTGGCACCGTCGGTGAGGATATCGGTGATCTTCACGACGGTGAGGTGCTGGCGGTGGCCGGCGGTGCGCCGATAACCCTTGCGCCGCTTCTTCTTGAAGATGCGGATCTTGTCGCCGCGGGTCTGCTCGACGACCTCGCCGGCGACGCTGGCGCCGGCAACAAGCGGCGTGCCGACGGTGGCATTGTCGCCGTCGCCGACCATCAGGACCTCCTCGAAGGTCACGCTGGCGCCGGCCTCGGCGGGAAGCTTCTCTACGGTAATAACGTCTTCGGCGGCGACGCGGTACTGCTTGCCGCCCGTCTTGATGACCGCGAACATCGGGTCTTGTCCTTCTGTCGTCCCGCGTCCTTCGGCGCCGCTACGGGAGCGGTCTTTGAGGGTCCGGTCGTTTCCGCCGGACATATGGCCTCGGACAGCGCAATTAAGCGCGGCGGCCCGATGGCCCCGCGCGATCCGCGGCGGAATATACGTAGCGCGGGCGCGAAGTCAATGCGGGAAGCTATTGGCGCAGGAGGATATCGGCGCGGGGGATATCGGCCTGCATCCAGAAGGCTGCGTGCCGCGCTCCGTAACAGGCAGGGCATTTGCGGCCGCGAAATCTAGGCCAGCAGAACGCGGGTCACATCCGTGCCACTCCCGGCATCGTGCACCTGGAACGGGATACCGGCGTCCCGCCAGGTCCGCAGTTCCTCTAGCGACACGTATCGTCCGGCTGCGGGATAATACAGCCTGGTCAGTGCGTAGCGCCTGATGAGGATGGGATCGGAGGTCATGTCGTTCTCCTTCCTTGCGCGTGACGATAGCGGAGTTGCGGATGACAGGCGAAGGCATTTGTTGCCCTGCTGCTTGATCCAGCGCAAGGCGATCGGGCGCCGGCGGCGTAATCTGTTGCAAAAGAAACAATCGTCTTGGACATCGTCCTGGACTCGGACCCGGCGAAAACAGCGATGCCCGATATCGGTGCAATCCGGCAGACAGCGCCATCGAAAACCACAATCCGTTCGCCTGATCGAGCCGACTGAACGAGACCGATGAGCCCTGCCATGCTCGACACTCCGATCGACCGTACCATCAACACCTTTTCCGCCTGCCTTGCCGCGGCCGAGCGGCGCGACACCCCATGGCGCCACTGGCTGATCGCCGATGCGTTGCCGGACGATGTGATCGACCGGGTCGTCGGGCTTCCCTACCGGCCGCCGGTGAAGTCGGTCTTCGACGGACGCCGGGAAGCCAACAACTCGACGCGGGTGTTCTTCGACCGGGACGCCCGCTCGCATCACACCGTTTGCGGGGAGCTTGCCAGGGTGTTCCGCAGCCCGCGGACGATTTCTGCCATCGAACGGACCTGCGGTGTCGACCTGTCGGAGGCGCAGCCGCGCATCGAATACACCCAGGACGTCGACGGGTTCTGGCTGGAACCGCATACCGACATTCGCGTCAAGCTGTTCACCATGCTGATCTATCTCAGCGACGACCCGGCCCTCTGCGATGCCGGAACCGACCTTTACGATGCGACCGGCGCAACCCATGTCGGCGCGAGCCCCTACGGCCGCAATCTCGGGCTAATCTTCCTGCCCGGCGACGATACCTGGCACGGCTACGAGCCGCGGCCGATCAACGGGGTGCGCAGGTCGCTGATCGTCAACTACGTCTCGCCGGAATGGCGGGCGACCGGCGAGCTCGCCTGAACCGCACCTGTCCCCGACGTCACCATGGCGGGGCGTCACGGTCCAGTCATGGCGAGCGGGATTGTGCCCGCGGGATCAAACCACCATTTGCCGTACACGGGCGTCTTGTTCGACGGATTGGCCTCGTGTAGGTAGAGCGCCGTCGCCGGCCCGCAGGGCCGACGCCCCGACCGCGGAGAGGTGCCGGAGTGGTCGAACGGGGCGGTCTCGAAAACCGTTGAGCGCGCAAGCGTTCCGAGGGTTCGAATCCCTCCCTCTCCGCCAGCATCTAATTCCCCAAGTGTCTCTGCAGCGTCGAGGTCGATGGCAAATCTACCGGGAGTGGCGTGTCTTTCGGTGCGCACCTGTTGACCTTCGGCAGGCTTAAAAAGCCTTCGGAGCTCTCCGTTCGCCACGTTTTCTCCAAACCTGATGACTCCGCCGAAGAAGCACGTCCTTAGATGCACCTTGAGTCTATGCCGTTTTTCCGATGCAACCAGTGGGCAAGTTCGAAACCCTCGCGCCTATCGTTGGATATCTTCTTCAACTTCTCCTTTTTCGTTGGAGTGGAGTTAGGCGTCCGAAGTGGGAGAGTGGCGACAGCTCAATCGCTCGGCAGCAAGGCGCCCCAAGTCGGCCGTTCACGTCTTCAGACGCGGCTTCGTTAGCCAAACATCCGCAGCATGGCACTTGGCAGCCTATGAGGCACACAAGCCGGCACTCGCTGCGCTTCGCTCCAAAAGTCCCCGAAAGGGCGGGAAACGGGCATTCGCTGAAGGATGAACGGAAGGTTGCGGTGTGCCAAAAGCTGCCGACGCTTTGGTAAGCGCTTTCGGCTCATTGCCGTGATTCGATGACAGATCTCATGCGGCACCACGCAACGTTTGGTGGTCGTTCGCACGGGAGCGGAGCTACACGCCATTCGATAATTCGCCCCGGCAGCTCTCGCTTGTCAAAATGGCCGGCTGATCGTCGGACTAGCTGTCGGCTTTTTTCGACGGGACGAAGCCGTCGGGGCCGGCTTCCGGCGCCGCTTCGATGTAAATCGACCGGCTCGGGAAGGCGAACGCGCCGCCGGATTTGGACACGATTGTCTTGATCTCGAGCGCCAGTCGTTCCTGGACGGCGGTGAACCGTTCGTAACCCGTCGCGTGCGTGAAGCAGTAGACAAGGATCCCCACCGCCGAGTCGCCCAGCGCGTCGACCCGGACGAGGCGCAGCGCGTCGGGCGGCTGAACGAAGTCCTCGTTGTCTGCAAGATACGCGTCTATGGCCTTGCAGATCGCCGACAGCTGCCCGGTCGTCGTCGCGTAGGTAATGTTGATTTTCCAGTAGATTCGCCGATGCGTCATCCTCGAGAAGTTGACCAGCGGGGTGTTGGCCAGTTCGGCGTTCGACACGTGGACCAGCGCCTTGTCGAAACGGCGCACCTGGGTCGACCGGAAATCCATGTCCTCGACAGTGCCCTCCGTGACGCCTTCGGCCAGGATCCAGTCGCCGACGCCGAACCGTCTTTCGCTGACATTCGTGATCCCGGCAAGGAGGTTCTTGAGAATATCCTGCGCGGCGAGCGCGACGGCTGCGCCGGCCACCCCCATGCCGGTCAGCAGCGGCCCGATATCCACGCCCCAGACCTTCAGGACGGCCGCGATGCCCACGAACGCGGTAATCACCTTTGCGGTCCTGTTGATCCAGATATTGCGCGGCTTCGACCGGTACGCCGGCTGGCTGTAGACGAGATCGGCAAGCAGGTCGCAAGTGGCGTAGAGGCCGGAAAAGACCGCGGCGACGAGAACCGACTGGACGACCTTCTCCGGATAGAAAGCCAGCGACGCCTGAAGATCGAGGACTTTCAGTCCGATCAGAAGGCCGAGGCCGACGACGAACAGCTCGGCCGCCGGCCTGATCGATGTTTCGACGCTGTCGCTGATGTTGATCCCGAGCCGGCGGCAGGCGGCGCGCAGGATCGTGATTGTCAGGCTCCCGTAGCCGCGCCGGAACAACCAGAACAGTGCGATGATGCTGAGGCAGGCCAGCAGCCGCGCCGGGCTGACCGTGTCGGTCCAGGTCATCGCCTGCGCCTGAACCTCGCTCAGGGCCTGGTGAAACCAGTCCATCAGGATGTCCGGACGCGCATCAGGGCCGGCGCCTGGGGGCCAGCCTCGCGGTGGCGTCATCGCCGGCGAGCTGCTGGATTCTATGATCGCTACTCATGCCGCTTCCCCGGCGACTTTTCCATCCTCGGACAGAATGATCGCGAACCAGCGTAGCGGCGGTATGTGGGCGCAGGAAATCATGATCATGACGGTTAGCGGAACACTCAGGAACATTCCGAATACGCCCCAAAGCGAACCCCACAAGGTGAGCGCAAGGATGACGACTACCGAGCTCAGGTTCAGGGTTTTTCCCATGTAGATCGGCTCGATGAGATTGCCGATCACAAACTGGATGCCGCCTAGCAACGCCACGGTAATGATGACAGTCGACATCGCGTCGAACTGTACCAGCGCGAGCACGCACGGCAGGATCACCCCGATGATGGAACCGATGGTGGGAATATAGTTCAGAAGGAAGATCAGCACCGCCCAGGTCGCCGCGAAGTCGAGACCCACGAAGAGCATAACGACGTAGCTGGCCACGCCGGTCAGCACGCTCATGGCGGTCTTGATCAACATGTATTTGCGCGTGCTCTCGGATATCGAGGTCAGGATCCGCGTGACCGCCTCGTGGTCCGCCTTGGCCGGAAACAAGGCCGAGAGCTTTCGCACGCCGCTGTCGCGCGCCGATATCAGGAAGGCGGTATAGAGCGCGACCATGCCGAGATCAGTCAACAGGGTGCCGGTCGTCCCTAGGACCACCGTGACTCCGCTCGAAATGTCGATCGACCCGATGTATTCGGTCACCTTTCCGGCGATTTCCGCGCCCATCAACGCTGTGATCTGCGCGGCCAGGGCTTCCAGGCGCGTAAGGTAGCGCGGCCAGTCGGCGGCGAGCTGCTCGACCTGATCAGTGAGGATCCGCGCGAACACGAACACGACTGCGACCATCGCCAGCGTAGTAAGGGTCAGCCCCATCCACCGACTTGGGCGGAATGAGCCGATCCTGATCGTCGTTAGCTTGTCGGTCGCGGCATTGATGAGCGTGGTAACAAGGATCGCCAAGGCCAGCGGCTTCAGCACGCCCTGTCCGAAATAGAGCGCCGCGACAAGTCCGGCGACAATGATCACGAAAGGGGCGAGATCGCGAATCCTGCGATTCCAGATCTCGTGCGTTTCGGCGTGTTCCTCGTCGGCGTTCACATCCTGTCCGCCCGGCATCGGCTGCCCCCTGTCTGTCACGCTATCCGGACGTCGTCTGCCCGACTTTAGCCACCGGGGCCGAGAACGACCGAGAGTGCCCGCGGATGGGTCTTGAACGCGAAGCGCGTGTCGGTCATCGGCTCGCCGTCGAGGTTCATATGCAGTGGCCGATCCGACTCGATCACGAAGGATTTGAGCTGCCGGTAGAACAGGAGCCGATTTTCCGGATTGAACGGATCGGCGAGCTCCGCGGATATCTGCTTAAGGTCGGCAGCGCGTGCCGGTGCCAGCGCAGCGATATCCAGCAGGCCGTCGGTCGGGTCGGCCTTCGGCGCGACTTCGAAGGCGCCGCCCGCGTAGCGGTTGTTGCCGACGGCCATGACGATCATCTGCCATTCCGTAACCGTACCGTCCGGCAGGGTCACGCGTCCGGTATAGGGTTCGAGTTTCAGCACCCGGACCAGACCCATAAGCGTATAGGCGCTGCCGCCCAACGCCTTCTTCAGGTCCTGCGGTGTCGTCGCGGTCACCTCCGCGCCGAATCCTCCACTGGCCACATTGATGAAGTAGGAGTCGTTGGCCTGCCCGACATCGATCGGCGTGGCCTCGCCCGTGGCGGCCAGATGCAGCGCGGCCGTCAGATTGTCCAGCGGCAGGCCCGCCCCGCGCGCGAAGTCGTTGGCGGTGCCGAGCGGCATCACGCCAAGCGATACCTTGCTGGCGCGATCTTTCTTCATCAGGTTATTGACGACGCCGTTCACGGTGCCGTCGCCGCCGCCGGCGATGAACCGGGTCGCGCCCGACCTGATCGCATCCTTGATGAAGGCTTTCTGATCCCGGCCCCGCCAGGGAATGACGACCTGAAGATCGACACCCCGGTCCTGGACATCCCGGACCGCCTGCTTCACTTCCGGCAGGTTGCAGGACTTCTTGTGCAGAAGCAGCACCGCTTTCTGTGACTTGCGTCCCATCATCCCCCGCCCGTTGTGCCGACCAATCCTGTGCCGGCTACTTATCGGGCGTCAAGTCGCCGGGCGCGTGCAGGGGCCGGTAACCAGCTCACCCGCTCACCGCTTCCTGTTGTCGAGCGGATCAGTCGTTTCCGGAGAGGGCGTAAGAGTGTGGCAGGGCCTAGGGGGTGTACTTATAAGACGACACGGTCGCTGGTTCGCTGTCACGACCGTTCTCGGGGTGTCGCGGCTACCGTTTGTTCGCGCTCACACGGCAGACAGGTCTAAAGTCGCCTTCTTCGTCGCAATCAGGTTACCGATGGAACTCCCGAAGACTTCTACATTGCCGAGTTCGCGGCCACGAGCCTCTGGTTGTTCGTCTAAGTCTACGGCCTGGTAGCCTCGAGCTTGGAGAGATTCACGCTGCCTGCAGGGTCTGTAGCGGCAAGCAGCCAAAGATGCTCTCGTACTGCCTGCTGAAATGCCCGAGATGGGTGAAACCATTTGCCAAAGCCACCTGTTTGACCAGGATCTGATCCGGCGATGAACGCGAAAGAACCTTATGAACTTGGTTCAACCGGATCCTGCGCAGCCAGGTTGCAGGCGGCAATCCGGTAACGTCCTGAAACGCGTAGTGCAAATTTCGGAGGCTGACGTTGAGGTGCGCGCAAATCTCCACGAGCCCGATTCCGCTTGTTTGTTCCGAAAGGGCAAATTCGGTCGCCCGATTGACGATGTCCGCGTGCCTGGTCGACCCGACAAGGAAGTCCGGGCCCTGCAGGGCATCCACCAATTCCCATAACAATAGTTTCACGAACTGCTCGGACCGGCGCGACACCAGCGCCTCGTCTTCCGGGGAAGTCGACCTCGCCTGGGCCAGGAAGTCCAGGCCGGTCCGTCGCAGCCGGTCCGCGACACCGTGTTCCAGGGTGAGAACACCGTGCAATTTTTCGCAAATGTCAGCGTCACCCGACAGCGCCGAAACGATCGATTGAACCTCTTCTGTCGAAATTCCGAACGCGAGAGCGTCCCAGTAGTCCGACGACACAAAGTCGGATTCCTGACCGGGCGCCTGAAAAATAACCGTGTCCGAGCAGGTTGGCCTGCCAATCCAGTTTGCTGTTCCGGGCTGATCCAGGGACAGTGCAAATCCGAAAGACCCCTGAGGGGCGGTCCCCTTGTACCGGATCTTCCTGCCCCAACGCTCGCGGTAAATCTGTCTGGAACCGACCTGCGTCAGTTCGATACCGCCTTTGAACTTCCCGCGGGACAATTGAAAGTATTGCTGATCCCAGTCAATTGCCGCTTCCTGAAGTACCTCGAAATCGTCAGTCTGAAGTGACACCGTTTGCACGGTTCCGGTCAGCTGGCTGCTCTCGGGCATTGAGTTACCTGCAATCTCCTGGCACGCACAGATTGATCACATAGTGATCCCGCTGCGGGACTTTTGCACGTTTGGGATATCGTTTTGAAGTGCACCGGGGCCGCGCATTGCCGCAAGCTGTCGGCAAAGAGCAGACCGGCTGTTTTCATCGGGAGCCAAGACATCTCGTTCCGCAGGAGCGAACTCGTCCCCTTCGATGGTCGCCGGCACATCAAAAGCATCCCGGGGAGATAGTACAGATGAAAAGAGCCGGACAGATCGCCGCGCTGGCATGTGCGATGGGATTGGGTTCCCCCGCCATTGCCGAGGAGATCCGCCTTCCGAACCTCCAGTCCGAAGAAGAATTCGCCGCCGAAATGCCGATCAACAGGAAGATAAAGACCCTCTTTGGCTCCGTGATGGAGACGATACGGAACAGCCCCGGCGATGGTCATCGCTAGCGAGCGAATATGATCTTCATTTGCCAAATGAAGGGCGGGTTTTCTCATGTGAATAAACCGCCGTGAATCGCAAATAAGGCAACCCGATAACTCAAGGGAGAACGGTCATGGATACTTTCATCGCAGTCGTATTTGACAATGACGATGCGGCATTCAAAGGCGCGGATGCACTGCGCGATTTGCATCGGGACGGCGATATCGTCGTCTATTCCGCTGCAGTGATTGGCAAGGATGCCGACGGCAACGTCGAGATCAAGAAAGCGGCGGATGAGGGTCCGATCGGAACGGCATTTGGCATGCTGATAGGTGCCATGGTCGGGGTCCTGGCCGGCCCGGCAGCAGTCGCCGGCGGCGCCGTCGCTGCCGGAACTGCAGCAGCATCCGGTGTGGCGGCAACCGGTATGGCGATCGGCGGCTTGACCGGTGGATATTTCGGAATGTTCCGGGATCTCATGGATGCCGGGATCGACGTCGATACGCTTGAAGCAGTCAGCCTAGAGCTGCTCCCTGGAAAGTCGGCGGTTGTGGCGTCCATCGACGAGGCCTGGACAACGCCGCTCGACGTAAAGATGGAAGGCGCCGGCGGCACCGTCTTCCGCAAGGCGCGCATTGAAATCATCGACGAGCAGATTGAACGCGACATAGCCGCGACCGAAGCGGAGATGCGTGCTTTGGAGGAAGAATGGGATGCGGCCGACGAGGCCATGCGGGCATCCATCAAGTCGAAGGTAGACGCTGCCAAGAAGAAACTTGGCGACTCCACTGAACGCGCCCTGCAGCGTCTGGAGAAGATGGACGCGGAGTTTGAAGCCCGGCAGGCGGCTCTGGACGAGCAGATCCTAAACTCTGCCGGAAAAGCCAAGGCCAAGTTCGAGAAGCGCAAGACGGAAGTCCAGAAAGAGTACGCAGAACGGTCTGCAAAGCTCAGGAAAGCCCGGAAACTGGCGGGAGAGGCGCTAACCTAGCGTCTTCAGGCACCTTGGCCTCCCTACTCAGCAATCGGAGAATGTCATGAACAGGATAACCACGACCGTACTTTCCGTTGCTGCGATTTTAGGCGCCGCGACCGCAGCATCGGCGCAGGACATCCTGCCGCCGAAGGAGGACCTCACGGCGGCCAAGGCGGAGTATTCTCCTTACGTGGAAGATCATTTTCCGACGCGGGTTTTCTTTGGCGACACACACCTGCACTCCTCCTACTCCACCGACGCCGGCATGGTCGGCGCGACGCTTGGCCCGGAAGAAGGGTACCGCGTTGCGCGAGGCGAAACAGTCACCAGCAGTCATGGCTGGAAAGTCAAGCTCATACGCCCGCTCGATTTTCTTGTCATCGCCGATCATGCCGAGAACCTGGGCATTGCCGACTTCATAAGCCGATCGGATCCGATCTGCCTCGCCAACGAGGTGTGCAAGCGCTGGCACGACATGACGAAGTCCGGCGATGGCTACGATGCGTTTCTGGAGTGGCTGCGGGATGAATCAGGGGATCAGGTCAACGAGCCGCGGATGATGGAGTCCGCCTGGTCGAAGATGACGGAGTTTGCCGACAAGTACTATCAGCCCGGCTCCTTCACGACCCTGCATGGCTTCGAGTGGACCTCGCATCCCGAAGGCAACAACATGCACCGTGTCGTCATTTTCCGCGACGGTCGGGATCGTACCCTGCAGGTCATGCCATTTTCGCAATACGACTCGCAGGATGTGGAGGACCTTTGGGACTACCTCGAAGCCTATGAGTCCAAGACGGGCGGCAAGGTGCTGGCGCTAGCGCACAATGGCAACTTCTCCAACGGCCTGATGTTCGACACCAAGACCTATACCGGACAACCGTTGAGCAAGGCCTATGCCGAAACGCGCGCCCGCTGGGAGCCGCTCTACGAGACCACGCAGGGCAAGGGAGACGGCGAAACCCACCCGCTGCTTTCGCCCGATGACGCGTTCGCCAATTTTGAAACCACGGACAAAGGCAACCTGAAAGGCAAGCTGGCCAAGACACCGGACATGTTGCCGAAGGAGTACGCCCGCTCTGCGCTCAGGGAGGGTTTACGGCAAGAGGAACTCTTGGGCGCGAACCCGTTCAAGTTCGGCCTGGTGGGCAGCACCGACGCCCACACCGCCATTCCCGCCAGCCGCGAAGAAAACTGGTTCGGCAAGGCACCCCACGTCGAGCCCGAACCCAGACGCTCCGAACATGTCGGCATTGCGGGTGCCTCGCCCGAACTCTCGCTCATGATCGGGGACATGGGCGCATCCGGCCTCGCGGCCGTCTGGGCGCGGGAGAATACGCGCGAGTCCATTTGGGACGCCATGAAGCGAAAAGAGGTCTACGCAACCAGCGGGTCCCGCATGACGGTTCGCGTATTCGGCGGCTGGGATTTCGCGGCCGACGAGGTTTTGCGCCCCGACTTCGCCCGCACCGGCTACGAACGCGGCGTTCCGATGGGCGGCGATCTGACGAACGCTCCGGACGGCAAGGCACCGACGTTCATGATCCGCTCTCTGCGCGATCCCGACGGCGCCAATCTCGACCGTATCCAGGTTATCAAGGGTTGGCTCGATGCCGAAGGCAACACCCACGAAAAGATCTTCGATGTGGCCTGCGGAGAGCGCGCGATCGTCGATGGCGCCTGCGACGGCGACGTTGGCAACACTGTGAATGTGGCCGATGCCTCTTATACCAATACGATCGGGGAGCCTCTGCTGACGGCGCATTGGACGGACCCGGAATTCGATCCCACTCAAAAGGCTTTCTACTACATTCGTGTGATCGAAATCCCGACCCCGCGCTGGACAGCTTATGACCAGAAGTTCTTCGGTGTCGAAGCCCCCGAAGGCACCGTGATGCAGCTTCAGGACCGGGCCTATACCTCACCGATCTGGTACACGCCGATGGGCTGAGACCGAGCTCCCGGCGCGATGCCGCGCAGCGCGGCAACCGGATCGGGACGAACATAGACTTGGGCGCTTCGCCGTGCGCGTCCTATTTCCGGCCAAACCGTTTCTCGACAGGTCAAGGCGGCCGGGCGAGTTCACGGTTGTTGAGTAGAGGCTGCCGAAAGCGCTGGGGCGCCGGCCAAACGCCGCTCCAGATATCGCCGCGGCCTTTGATGCGCAAAGGGCTCCTGAAGTTCGCAAAGGAGGAATCGTAATGCGACTGAACAGACTGTTTCTCGCCGGCGCGTTCATGCTGGCGTCGGCGCCGGTATCAGCCCAAACGGACAAACCGAATATCCTGGTAATCTGGGGAGATGATATCGGCGTGCACAATGTGAGCGCCTACAATCACGGCATCATGGGCTATCAGACCCCGAACATCGATCGTCTTGCCAGCGAGGGCGCGATGTTCACCGACGCCTATGCGCAGCAAAGCTGTACTGCGGGACGTGCGGCCTTTGCCATGGGGCAGCACCCGTTCCGCACGGGTATGCTCACAATCGGCATGCCCGGCTCAGAGCACGGCATCCCCGACTGGACGCCGACGATTGCCGACATGCTCAAGGACCAGGGTTATATGACCGCCCAGCATGGCAAGAACCACTTTGGCGATCGCGATCATCATCTGCCGACCAATCATGGTTTCGACCAGTTTTTTGGCAATCTCTACCACCTGAACGCCGAAGAAGAGCCTGAGGGATACTACTATCCGAAAGACCCGGAGTTCCGTAAGCGTTTCGGTCCGCGCGGGGTGTTGAAGACGACCGCCGATGGTCAGATCGAGGACACCGGCCCAATGACCAAGAAACGCATGGAAACGGCCGATGAAGAGTTCATGGCCGCATCGCTTGAATTTATCGAACGCGCTCACGAACAGGGCAAGCCTTTCTTTGTCTGGCACAACTCGACGCGGATGCACGTGTGGACGCATCTGAAACCTGAAGCCGTCGGTCGTACCGGTATCGGCCTCTATCCTGACGGCATGGTCGAGCATGATGACCAGATCGGAATACTTCTTGATAAGCTTGACGAACTCGGCATCGCCGACAATACGATCGTGATTTACTCCACCGATAACGGTGCGGAGACCGTGACTTGGCCCGACGGCGGCACGACACCTTTCCACGGCGAGAAAGGTACTACCTGGGAAGGCGGCTTCCGGGTGCCCCTCTTGGTGAAGTGGCCGGGCGTTATCAAGCCAGGAACAAAGTATAACGACATTATCAGCCACGAGGACTGGATGCCGACCTTGGCAGCGGCGGTGGGAGAGCCCGAACTCGGCGAAAAGCTCAAGACGGGCCACACCATGAATGGGAAGGAATGGCGGGTGCACCTGGATGGTCACAACTTCCTTCCCTACTTCAAGGGCGAGGAAGAAAAAGGTCCCAGGGACACGATTTTCTATTTTGACCAACCGGGCAATCTAAACGCCGTGCGTGTCAATGATTGGAAAGCGCATTTTGCCGTTCTGCAAGGAGATATCACCACAGCCATACGGTTCGAGCCATCATGGCCGCGCCTGGTGAACCTGCGCGCGGATCCTTATGAAAAAGCCGGCCTTGAGTCCAAAATGTACTTGGAATGGTATGTACCGAACATGTTCACATTCGTACCCGTTCAGGCACGCATCAAGGAGTTCCTCGCCAGCATCCCGGACTACCCGTTCCAAAAAGGATCGACGTTGTCAGCCGCCGGCATCAACTACGGTATCTTTGAAAGGCAAGACGCGCTGCGTCGGCTGCAACAGCTGGAAACGATCATGCCGCCCAACCGGCAGTAGGTTGAATTTGGTGTGGCGGATAAACCAAATGATACAGCGCGGACAGAGCCTATTTGGTTCGAAGCTAAGAATAGGCCTGTCCGCACCGACATCTCGGCCACCTGATACACGCCGGAAGTCTGAACAGGACAAGCGAACAACACTCCTGGGGCGAGAATTGCTCATGAAAATTCCCATCAAGCCCGCCGTTGTTTGAGAGCGCCGAGTAGATTGTGCGCACTTCCTCTTCGGGTACCCCGAACACGAGCGCGTCCCACCTATCCCCCGACACCAGGTTTGCTTCCTGTCCGGGGGCCTGCAGAACAACGGCGTCGTTGGTGACCGTTTCGCCGACCCAATTCGCATTGCCGGACTGGTCCAGCGGCAGAGCATAGCCGAAGCCGCCGGCGGGTGCAGTGCCCTCGTACAAGGTCTTCAGCCCGTAGACCTCGCGGAAAATCTGCCGCGACCCGATGATCCTCATGTCGAGGACGCCTTTGTACGCGCCGGGAAACAGCTGGCGGTATTGCTGATCCCAACCCTCGCCGGAGTCCTGCAATTCCTCGAGATCGTTGGTCTCGATCGACATTGTGTGGACCAGTTCGGCGTCGGTCATGCGGGTCTACTCGTTTCGGTTTGCCGATCTTGCACAAGGGAGGCTAGCGCCATGGAGACTCGGCTGCCGCTTCCTGAAGCTTTTCGAAGTCGTCGGTATCAAGAAACGTCCGCTCGACACTTTCGCCATCGGTTATTGAATTCCCTTAAGTAACGGCACGCAAGTTCGTGTGGTTAAACCACGAGGATTAAAGCAAAAATTCGCAAGCTTGCACATTTGGGATATCGATTAGGTCTGCAATTTGAAGCGCCTTGGCGCATCCTAGACGGGCTCACACCTTTTCCATACGAACCATCTATGCACAGGAGCGGATCGTGCGACACCCAAGACTTTTTTCAGGTGCCCTGGCTGGCCTTCTCGGCCTCGGAACACCTGTATTCGCCGAGGAAATCCGTCTCACGGGAATTCAGACCGACGAAGAGTTCGCGGCGGAAATGCCGATAACTGGGACGGTCGAGACCTTCTTCGGCGACTTTGAGCTTGAGCACAGCTTTCCAACAGCAGAGACGGCCGATCGCATCTACGAGCTGATCGACCACCAGCGCGCCGCGCAGCTCTACCTCTGGGCGTTGCCGATCGTGGCGCAGGAACGGTTGGCCCAGAACTATTTCAACAACTTTGACTTCAAGTACGGCGATTTCGTTCGGATCGAGTCCTTCAACGAGCGGCGCGGATATCTGACCGCGAATGAAACCACCAATTACGCCTTGGGTCTTCTCGACACCAAAGGGGCCGCGACCGTGCTCGACGTCCCCGCGGGCGTCGTGATCGGGATGGTCATCGACATGTGGCAGGAGTCCCCTACCGATATCGGGATCTTCGGGCCTTTCGAGGGCAAGGGCGGCAGACACGTCATCGTCGGACCGAACACGCCTCAACACATGCGGCCGGATCAGCAGAAGTTGGGTGACGATTTTCAGGTGCACGAGATTGGAACCGACCGAGCGGTGGTTCTGGCCCGAGTGGCTGGTGCCGATGTGGAAACGGTCCAGAAAACTTGGGACCAAATCCAGATGTATCGCTTCGGGGACGACCCCGCGACGGTAGTGCATCCAGGGGAGGACAAGTTCCTGCCGACCATTCAGCCGCGCGGCATGGCCTATTGGGAGGTCTTGCACGCCGCTATCAATAACGAGCACCTAGCCGAACGCGACCGGCTATTCATGTACTGGCTGCGTACGCTCGGGATCGAGCGCGGCAAGCCGTTCGAACCAAACGAGCGTCAGGCAGCGGCACTGCTTGATGGCGCCAAGGTCGGTGAGATGATGGCCAAGTCCTTCGTGTTCAGCGAACGGTTGGATGGCGTGCTGCGTGAATTCGACTGGCGCTACGTACTGGGCGGCGAATGGGGCGACGGCATCAAATACGATCAAAGTACGCAGAACTTCGACATCTTCGACCCCCGCGCCCGCTACACCTACGAAGCACAGCTGACCTCTCCGTCGATGACGGTGCCGCGCCCGGGCAAGGCGCAAGGTTATGTCGCCAAGTTCGAGGACTCGGACGGCGAACGGCTCAAAGGCGAAGAGCGCTATATCATGAAGTTCGACCGGGAACCCAAGACAGACCTATTCTGGTCCCTGACGATCTACGATCCCGACACGCGTGTGCTTCTGGACAATCGCGGACTGGAGTCGGGCGACGACGTCACCATCGACAGCCTTGAGCACCAGCCGCGGAAGAACGACGACGGGTCGTTCGTGGTGATGCTTGGGCCGGACACTGCCCCGGAAGGGTGGGAGAGCAACTACGTCCGTACCCTGCCTGGCCGCGGTTGGTTCCCCTACATCCGGGCCTATGGTGCGCATGCCGAGTTCTATGACGGCACTTACCAGCTGCCGAACATCCATCGGGTCGAGAACTTCGACGAATATGTGAAGTGATCCATCGGTGATGCAGGCGTCAACGAAAGGGGGCGAGCGATCCCCCCGACTTCCATGACCAAACATTGAGGGAGAAAACCATGAGATTGCCCAACTCGACCGCAGCGTCAACCGCTATGTTGGCAAGCGTGTTCATCCTGAGCGCTGCGCCATCCATCGCGGAGGACGAGTGGAACCGGTCGGTGCTACCGGTGCCGATGAGCGAGTTCAAAGGCCACACCGCTCTGCGCACCGGCGATTCCGAACTGGACTTCCCCAAGCAGGTCAGCGCACCTGAAGGCGCGCCGAACGTCCTGCTCATCATGCCCGACGATGTCGGTTTCGGCGCGACGACCCCATTTGGCGGACCGGTTCCGACCGAAGCCTTTGACCGCCTGGCGGAAGAGGGGCTGCTGTTCACCCAAATGCATACGACTGCGTTGTGTTCGCCGACACGCGCGGCGCTGATCACGGGACGCAACCACCACTCGGTTTCCACCGGTGTGATCATGGAAATCGGGACAGGGTTTCCCGGCTACAACTCCCTGATGTCCAAGGAAAACGGCAGCATCGCCGAGATCCTCAAGGGCAACGGCTACAACACCGCCTGGTACGGCAAGAACCACAATGTGCCCGACTGGCAGTCGAGCCAGGCGGGCCCCTTCGATCTCTGGCCCACTGGGCTCGGGTTCGAGCAGTTCTTCGGTTTCATCGGCGGCGATACCAGCCAGTTCACCCCGGCAATCTTCGATGGGACCAAGCCGATCGAGCCGCCCAACACCGAGAACTATCATCTCGATGTCGACATGGCCGACCGGGCCATCAACTACATCCGCGAACAGCATGCCCTGGCGCCGGGAAAGCCGTTCTTCGTCTATTACGCGCCCGGCACTTCCCACGCGCCGCATCACGCGCCGAAGGAATGGATCGACAGGTTCAAGGGCAAGTTCGATCAGGGCTGGGACGCCGTCCGCGAACAGACCCACCAGAACATGCTCGACAAGGGCATTATCCCGCCCGGCACCAAGCTGACCCCGCGGCCCGACCAGCTTCGCGCCTGGGATTCGCTCAACGGTCAGCAAAAAGAGCTCTATGCGCGCATGATGGAAGTCTACGCCGCTGCGCTGGCGCACATGGACCATCAGATCAACCGTATCCTCGATGCCATCGAGGAAACCGGCGAGATGGACAATACGCTGGTCATCTATCTGATGGGCGACAACGGCGCGAGCGCCGAAGGCAGCCCGGACGGCCTGTTGAACGAAATGACCTTCTTCAACAACATTCCCGTGCCGTTCGAGGACACCTATGCCCGTATCGACGAGCTGGGCGGTCCCAACACGTTCGGTCATTTCCCCGCGGCCTGGGCCCACGCCATGGACACGCCGTTCCAG
>ENA-ORCV01000596-ORCV01000596.1-marine-metagenome-genome-assembly--contig:-NODE-596-length-20176-cov-2.934425_pt1 | contig 20176 bp, 22 predicted proteins | sample MGYA00237779_ERZ508509 | MGnify/ENA primary metagenome ERZ508509 (study PRJEB26180, sample SAMN06268772) | marine metagenome | isolation source: Bioluminescent Bay, La Paraguera, Puerto Rico | place... | reverse complement strand
CCTGCCGAAGTGGCAGGCGGAGGGACGGCGCATGGACGCGGGACCGGTGAAGCGCCTCGAACGCCACTTTACCGCTCGCCTGGACCACGGCGCAGTCAGGGAGGCGGAAGACGTTGCCCAAGCACTCAAGTCGGGCCGCGAGGTGGTTGTCGACGCACGTTCGGCCGGGCGTTTCGCCGGTGTCGAGCCGGAGCCGCGCGAAGGCCTCAGGGGCGGCCACATGCCCGGCAGCCTCAACCTGCACTACACGAAGCTGCTTACCGGGGACGGCACGCTTGCCGACGACGGCACACTCGCCGCGGCCTTCGACGAGATCGGCATCAACCGCCGCTCACAGGTCGTCACAAGCTGCGGCTCCGGCGTAACCGCCGCTATCCTTGTGCTGGCGCTGCAGATCCTCGGCAACCGCCACACGTCGATCTACGACGGCTCGTGGACCGAATGGGGCGCCCGCGAAGACCTGCCCGTCGCGACGGGGGCGGAGTGAGGCGCTGGCTGGATCCGGTTTCCCGACCCCAAGTCACCCTACGGCGGTTCATAGTCTGGGTGATCCCAAGGCAAACCTTCACCCTTGCGCGCTTCTTCATCTTTCTCGGTAAACCAGGCTTCTGCCGACAGTCTCTCCAACTGATCCATCTGGGACCGAAGCCGGTCGACGTCGTTCATGTCGCGCAAAGCGTACGGACCAAGCTCGGTGCCAACCGGATCGTCGCGCAAGACGAAAAGCCGCGGCCCGAATTGCTGGACCACGGCATTGCCTGACAGCGCCGACTCAATATCGGACGCTGTCCCGGAGGGAAAAAATACGAGTGTCCCTCGTTTCATGAACTTCCTAGGATGTGACCGGCGCCGGTGCGGGCAAGCCGTTGTACCCGAAATGATATGGGGTCACATCGCACATAGCCCATGTATTCGCGCGCATGATGCAGTCCACGCCGCCACCCGTGGCGCATAATTCGCAATTGCTGTTGGGTTGACCAAAGAACCCCCAACTACCGCCGCAATTGCATCCCGACTTTTTGTATTCGTCCGGCGCGTTGAAGATATGCCCGGTTTCGTGAGCGAATACCCGGTCGAAATTGTCGATACCCCATCCGTCATTGTTGTAGTGCATGACCATGCGGGGACCGCCAAGAGATGCATAGGCGAAGTGTGCGAGCCGGTATTTCGTAACAAACGCGACATAAGCCCAATTCGTACCGAGAGAACCGCGCAACGCTTCGGCATATGCGCGACACCCCGCCAAACCAGGGGGATATCCCATGTGCTTCAATGCTTCATCACGCCAGGGCGCCTCAAAAGCCTCGAATGTGGTTCCGCTTGTCGTCTCGGGTGCCGTGACGGTGCGGTGCTCGATGGAATGGACGAACGTGACGTCGCGAAGCGGAGCTTTGTCCGCGAGGAACGACAGGCCGTGCTGAACTTCAGCGACGACCTTTGTCTGTTCGGCGTTGCTAAGCTCGAGTTTCTTGGTCGTACCGCTGACCAGTACGAGGCCGACGGCGATCCGGCCAGTTATCCGGGCAGACAACGGCCCAGCGGCTGCGAGTTCCGGCGAGACTGAAGCGGATACATCGGTCGCTTCCTTTTCCATCGCCGAATTCTCCATATGGATTGGTGACGGCCCCTTTTCGACGCCTTCCACGCCCCAAGACATTCCAGCGAAGGGCCTAGCCTCCTTTGCCTCGGCATATTCCTCCGAATTGCGCATCGCGTAGCCGTCGCTTCCCAGTCGCTCCGTCGAACTCAGCGCCGGAACCGTGAGCGCGCTCGGAGCGAATTCAGCGGCGAGCGGTACCGATGCCGCCTCGGCAATGCGTACCCGGCCGTACTCGTGCATTATCGATGGCGCGGTTCCTTCAGCCGAGGCAGCCATGCCAATGCCACCGGTTTCAACAAAAAGCGCTTCATTGGAATCCAAGTCAGCGATCATCGAACACACCCCTCTATTACAGGTTGCATTCTATCACGCTATTCCCCCTTTGATAGTATCTCCGGCCTTCAACAATAATAGCGGCTCGCTCGATGGTCGGGTTCGACCTGCTTGCTCCGCGCATTTCCGGAATTTCGGAGGCCCAATTACCGAAGGCGGCAGCCTAGTGAATCACCTTTTGCGCGAAGCTCGCCCGAGCAAAACGACTGCTTCGTGCTCCCAACTTTCTCCACTACCCGGGCTTGTACTTGATCCTCACACCGAAAAACGCACCGTCGTTGAACGGGCAGAAGCCGATCCCGTACAGATATTTCTTCGTATTGACCTTGTGGCCGGTTTCGTAGGCCTTGGAAACGCGCGCGTTTCCGGTATCCGGCAGAGCGACGTCCACAAGGAAGGTTGAAACGCCGGTTCCGATCTTCGTGGCGACGAGCCTGAGGATGGGACTGTCTCCGCCGCCGTTGCTGTAGAACACCCTCAACTGGGTGATGAGCGATCCGTTCGGCAGGTCGACACCCGCATTGTAACAGCTGTCGCCCTTCAGCTCGCCGGTCTCCCAGGTCTGGAGGAAGTCGGCGACCGTCGCCGCCGAGGCGCGGCTCGGCGCGAAGGCCATCGGATGGATCGTCTTGAATGCGGCCTGGGCCGTGGTCGCCGGGACGGTCAGGGCAAGAGCCGCCGCCATAAATGCGGCAGCCCGCCGACCAGGGCGGCGTTTTGTCTTGTAGAGCAATTCCGGTCTCCTCGGTCTGCAGATACCTGTCGGCGCACCATCGCGCCCGGCTCCGGGGCCGGCGCCCAAAGAAAAAGGCGCCGGCTCTCTTTGGAACCGACGCCCTTCGATATCCGGGCTGTGTTTCTGTCTAATTTCAGGCTGATTTCAGACGAAAGCGGCCTGAACCGCCGCCATCAGTGCAGGATCTGGCTGAGGAACAGCTTGGTACGCTCGTGCTGAGGATTGTCGAAGAAGGCCTTCGGCTCGTTCTGCTCGATGATCTGGCCGGCATCCATGAAGATGACGCGGTTGGCGACCTGACGGGCGAAGCCCATTTCGTGGGTCACGCAGAGCATGGTCATGCCCGACTGGGCGAGATCGACCATCACGTCGAGCACTTCCTTGATCATCTCCGGATCGAGGGCCGAGGTCGGCTCGTCGAACAACATGATGCGCGGGTTCATGCACAGCGACCGGGCGATCGCCACGCGCTGCTGCTGACCGCCCGAGAGCTGTCCGGGGTACTTGTTCGCCTGCTCCGGGATCTTCACGCGGGTCAGGTACTCCATCGCCACTTCCTCGGCCTGCTTCTTGGGCATCTTGCGCACCCAGATCGGCGCCAGCGTGCAGTTCTCGAGGATCGTCAGGTGCGGAAACAGGTTGAAATGCTGGAACACCATCCCGACCTCGCGGCGGATCTCGTCGATCTTCTTGAGGTCATTGGTCAGTTCTATGCCGTCGACGACGATCCTGCCCTGCTGGTGCTCCTCGAGCCGGTTGATGCATCGAATCAGCGTCGACTTGCCCGAGCCAGAAGGTCCACAGATGACGATGCGCTCGCCCTTGTGGACCGTCAGGTTGATGTCCTTGAGGACATGGAAGTCGCCGTACCATTTGTGCACGTCGGCCATCTCGACAGCGATTTCCTCGCCGACCTCCATTTTCGAGCGGTCCACCTGCGGAACCGACGTCTCGGTGTTCGTTGCCTCTGACATTTACCTAACTCCTCACCGTCGGTGGCCCGTATGGAGCCTGTTTTCCATGTAGATCGAGTAGCGCGACATCCCGAAGCAGAATACCCAGAACACCACCGCGGCAAACATATAACCGGTGTGGCTCTGGGTCGGGGTCGACCAGTTCGGGTCCGTGAAGGACGACTGGACCATGCCGAGAAGGTCGAACAGACCGATGATCAGCACCAGCGTGGTATCCTTGAACAGACCGATGAAGGTATTGACGATGCCCGGAATGACGAGCTTCAGGGCCTGCGGCAGGACGATGAGCCCCATCATCTGCCAGTAGCTCAGGCCAAGCGCCTGGGCGCCTTCGTACTGCCCCTTCGGGATCGCCTGAAGGCCGCCACGAACGACTTCCGCCATGTAGGCGGCGGCAAACAGCGCCACCCCGATCAGCGCCCTGAGCAGCTTGTCGAAGGTGACGCCCTCGGGCAGGAACAGCGGCAGCATCACGCTCGACATGAACAGCACGGTGATCAGCGGCACGCCGCGCCAGAACTCGATGAAGATGATCGAGACCAGCCGGATGATCGGCAGCTTCGACCGGCGCCCGAGCGCGAAGGCGATACCGAGCGGCAGCGACGCGGCGATGCCGGTGATCGCGATCACCAGCGTCACGAGCAGACCGCCCCAGACGTCGGTCTCGACATCTTCAAGGCCGAAGTCGATGGAAACGACGCCCAGCACGATGGCGATCGCCGCCATGATCGCCACCACGGTGATCAGACCGGGCCTGGGATCGTTCTCGCCGGCCCGCGCCATCGCGTAGACCAACGCCGCCAGGACGATGGTCAGGATCAGGTACTCGATCCAGAAGGCGGCCGTTGAGTCGGAGAAGACGAACCCGCTCAGCTCGAAGTCGCCGCCGGTCAGCAGAATGAACGCAACCACCGGGAAGACGGCGAGCATGTAGATGATGTTTTCCCGCTTGAACGGCACCGACGGGATCAGCATCGGTATGAGGCCGATGGCGAACAGGAAGAACACCAGGTCGACCCGCCAGCGTTCGTCGGCGGGGTAACGTCCGTAGATGAACTGAGGCAGGTAGGCGTCCACATAGGCCCAGCAGGCACCATGAACGCCGACACAGGCTTCCCGGTTCTCGCCGGTCCATACGGCGTTGACGAAGGCAAACTCGATGATCGGCGGCACGATGATCCAGATCAGGTAGATGCCGATCAGCGTCAGGACCGTGTTGATCCAGCTCGAGAACAGGTTCTTGCGCACCCAGCCGAAGACGCCGACCTCGGACGCCGGCGGCGGCGCCTCCTGGGCCATTTCGGTGCGAACATAGGCGTAGTCTGTCATGGCGCCCTCCCCTTACCGCTCTACGAGCGCCATGCGCTGGTTGTACCAATTCATGAAAGCCGACGTGAGCAGGCTCAGCGACAGGTAGACGACCATCCAGATGCCGATGATCTCGATTGCCTGGCCGGTCTGGTTGAGGATCGTGCCGCCCACCGACACGAGGTCGGGATAGGCGATGGCGACGGCCAGCGACGAGTTCTTGGTCAGGTTCAGATACTGACTGGTCAGCGGCGGGATGATGACCCGCATGGCCTGCGGAATGATCACGAGCCGGAGCGTCGGCCCCTGCCTGAGGCCGAGCGCGTGAGAGGCTTCGGTCTGGCCGTGGCTGACCGCCAGGATGCCGGCGCGGACGATCTCGGCGATGAATGCCGCGGTGTAGATCGCAAGCGCCAGCAGCAGCGCCATGAATTCCGGCGTCACCTTCAGACCGCCGACGAAGTTGAAGCCCTTGAGCTCGGGATAGTCGACGCCAATTGGAAAGCCGGTGACGATCAGTGCGATCAGCGGCAGACCGATCAGGAGGCCGATTGCCGTCCACAGGATCGGGAACTGCTGGCCGGTGGCTTCCTGGCGCTTATGCGCCCAGTGGCGAATGAAGAAGATTGCCGCGATGGCAACCAGCAATGCGATGCCCGCGAGCCCGGACCCGGATTCGAAGATCGGCTTTGGCGCGAAGATGCCGCGATTGTTCAGGAAGATGTCGCCTGGAAGTTCGACGGAATTGCGCGGATTGGGCACCGCCCGAAGCACCGCGAAATACCAGAAGAAAATCTGCAGCAGCAGCGGGATGTTGCGGATGATCTCGATATAGACGTAGGCGATGCGGGAGATCACCCAGTTCGGCGACAGCCGCGCGATGCCGATGATGAAGCCGAGAACGGTGGCCAGAATGATGCCTATGAAGGCGATCAGCAGCGTGTTGAGAAAACCGACGATCAGGCCGGTGCCGTAGCTCGATTCCTCGCTGTACTCGATCAGCGACTGGATGATGCTGAAGCCGGCGGTCGTATTGAGGAACTGGAAGCCGGACGCGATGTTCTGGCGTTCGAGATTGGCGATCGTGTTCGTGACGATCTGGTATCCGAAGAAAACGAGGAGCGCGATCAGCAGGATCTGGAAGAAGATTCCTCGAACCTTCGGATCGTAAAATACGGAAGCACGGGCGGATTCCGCCCCCATAGTGTCCTGAACGGCCATAGTCCCCCTCCACTGACGCCCGGGTCGGCCGGATGGGCGTCTGACACAAAACTAAAGGGGCACCGAAGACCGGACTGCGGGCGTTAAGCCGCTCTTGTTTTGATCCGCTCCGTACGGTGCCGAAGCTCCCGGCCGCGCGCCGGTTCAGGGCGCGGCCGGGAACCGGAAGCCGATTAGCGGACCGGCGGGGCGTACATCAGGCCGCCCTTCGACCACAGCGCGTTCAGGCCGCGGGCAATGCCCAGCGGCGTGTTCGGGCCGACGTTACGGTCAAACACTTCGCCGTAGTTGCCGACGGCGGCGATCGCGTTGGCGGCCCAGTCGTTGCTGAGTCCGATGCCCTCGCCGAAGGCGCCCTCGGTGCCGAGCAGACGCTTGATCTCCGGATTGTCGGAGTTCTTCATTTCACCGACATTCGCCTGGGTGACGCCGAGTTCTTCGGCGTTGATCATGGCGAACAGCACCCACTTGGCGATGTTGAACCACTGATCGTCGCCCTGACGCACGACCGGGCCGAGCGGCTCCTTGGAGATGATCTCCGGCAGAACCATGTGCTCGTTCGGATCCGTCAGCTTCAGACGCTGTGCGTAAAGGCCGGAGGCATCCGTCGTGTAGACGTCGCAACGGCCAGCGTCATAGGCCTGGACGACTTCGTCGGCCTTCTCGAAGGCGACGATTTCGTAGTCCATGTTGTTGGCACGGAAGTAGTCGGCGACGTTGAGTTCGGTCGTGGTGCCCGTGTTGGTGCAGACCGAGGCGCCGGAGAGCTCCAGCGCAGACGACACGCCGAGCGACTTGCGGACCATGAAGCCCTGGCCGTCATAGTAGTCGACACCGGCGAAGTTCAGGCCGAGCGACGTGTCGCGACCCATCGTCCAGGTCGTGTTGCGCGACAGGATATCGACTTCGCCCGACTGCAGCGCGGTGAAGCGTTCCTTGGCCGACAGCGGCGTGAACTTCACCGCTTCCGGATCGCCAAAGATCGCTGCCGCGACGCCACGGCAGTAGTCGACGTCCAGTCCGCTCCAGTTGCCTTTGTCATCGGGATTGGAGAAGCCCGGGAGACCCTGGCTCACACCGCACTGGACGAACCCCTTGCCTTTGACGTCATCGAGCGTCGCAGCCGACGCCGCCCCCGCGGCAAGTCCGAATGCGGCGCCGACAAGGATCGGCACAAGTTTGTTTTTCATATCGCAGCCTTCTCTGTTACCCATTGGATTAGCTGTGGTTTCCGTGTAGAGCGGTCCCGATCGCCGCCGGGATCCGACATCTCCACTCCCCGACTTTATTGCGCCCCGAGCCAACCGGCCTAGGTGGTTTGCTACAGGCGGGGGACCGGGACAGACTTGCGCATCTCAGGCGATTATGACCGTTTGGTCAAGGCAAATCAGATGGCTTAAGCGGCCGTAGGGTAAAGACGAACGTCAGAACGGGACAAGTGCGGAGAACCATGGGAACAAAGAACGGAACGCCGGGCCACCGTACCGATACAGATATCGTCACGACGGGCCGGGTGCCTGAGGAGTATTTTGGCTACGTCAACCCGCCCGTCTTCAGGGGATCGACGGTTCTCTATCCCGATCTTGCCTCCTTCGAGCAACGCAAGGCGCGCTATCCTTACGGGCGCCTTGGCAGCCCAACGACCGATTCACTTGAAGCCGTAATGACAAAGCTTGAAGGCGGCGCCGGTACAGTACTTGCGTCTTCTGGATTGTCGGCGATCGCCGTCGCACTGCAGTCACACCTCAAGGCCGGCGACCACTTGCTGTTGACGGATTCCTGCTACGCGCCGAACCGGCGGTTCAGCGACAACGTGCTGACGCGTTTCGGCGTCGAGGTCGAATACTACGATCCGCACATTGGCGCGGGCATCTCGGAGCTTGTTCGCCCGAACACCCGTGTCATCTTCCTGGAGTCGCCCGGTTCGCAGACGTTCGAGGTCCAGGATCTGCCCGCGATCGTCGATGTCGCCAGGAAGCGCGACATCGTGACGATGATCGACAACACCTGGGCGACTCCGCTGTTCCTGAAGCCGCTCGACCTCGGCGTCGACATCTCCATCCATGCGGCGACCAAGTATGTCGGCGGACACTCCGACGTGATGCTCGGTACCGTGACAGCCAATGCGCGCTGTTGGCCCGCCCTGAAGGAAACCTGGGGGCACCTCGGCGAATGCGCCGGGCCGGATGTCGTGTGGCTGGGCCAGCGTGGCGTGCGGACGATGGGGGTGCGGTTGCGCCAGCAGATGAAAGCCGGGCTCGACGTCGCCGGCTGGCTCGAGGCGCGTCCCGAAGTCGACCAAGTCCTTCATCCCGCGCTGGAGAGCCATCCCGATCATGCCCTGTGGAAGCGCGATTTCACGGGCGCCTCCTCGCTGTTCTCGATCGTTCTCAAACCCGGGCCGAAGGACGCGCTGGCCACTTTCGTTGATCATCTCGAGCTGTTCGGCATCGGCGCCTCGTGGGGCGGCTATGAAAGTCTCGTCCTGCCCTTCGATCCGCGCCCGGTTCGTACGGTCACCAGGTGGGAGGCGCACGGGCCGGCGGTCCGCCTGCATATCGGGCTTGAGGACACGCAGGACCTGATCAGCGATCTCGAGGCCGGCCTCGAGCGGTGGCGCAAGGCCGGCGGCGCCGGCTGACCGCCCGGCCCGCGCGGATCACCAGCCGACCGCAGCGCTTCCCCCTGCACGCGGGGCCTCTTACGCGCTAATGTGGCGTGACTGCGCGCTTGCCTGCAGGGAGACGCTTCATGTTCCGAGTGATCCGGGCCGTAGTGGCGGTATCGACCGGGTGCCTGTTCCTGCTGGCACCCGGCCTCTCCGCGGCGAACGATTCCTCGGCCGAACTGGCCGCCGGCGGCATCACGCTGGTGCCCAACTTCGACATCGTGATCGACCGCGAAGACCTGTTCCTGTCGCCGCAGGCAATCGGCATCCGCTACGTGTTCCGCAACACGACCGACGAACCGATCCGGCTGCTCGTGGCCTTCCCCCTGCCCGACATCGACATGGCCGAGTTGTTCGAAGTACCCGTCGACATCCCGTCGCCGGAAAGCGCCAACTTCGTCGATTTCGAGGTCTCGGTGAACGGTGCACCGGTCGAGGTTGCCGTGGAACGCCGGGCGATCAGCCAGGGGATCGACCGGACGGAGCTGCTGGAGCGCCATTCGATTCCGCTCAATCCGTTTTCGGATGCCGCCTACCGGGCACTGGAAACCCTGACCTCGGAAGGCCGCAGCGAGTTCGAGCGGCTCGGCATCGGCCACGCCTTCGAGCCGCACGACCCTCTGATGCCGTTCTGGACGCTGAAGACGGTTTTCTACTGGGAACAGGAATTTCCGCCAATGGCCGAAACGGTGGTCGAACACCGCTACCGGCCCGTCGTCGGCGCCGGGTTCTTCAGCACCTACGTCTTCGATCAGGAAGACCCGACCGGCTATGTCGAGGACTACTGCATCGACAAGTCGACGCAGGCGGGCATTCGTAAGCGCATCGCCGAATCGGGCGGCGACTACCTCCTCGAGCACCGGCTGGGCTACATCCTGACCACGGCGCGCAACTGGCAGGGACCGATCGGCACCTTCCGGATGATCATCGACAAGGTCAATCCGGACTGGCTCGTCAGCCTGTGCCTGAGCGGACTGAAGAAAATCGGCCCGACGCAGTTCGAGTACGTCGCGACCGACTATGTGCCCGAGGACGACCTGCGCATCCTGTTCCTGGAACCGCCCCGGTAGACGAGTTCAGCGCACCCGCTAGGCGCGGCGGCGTACGCGCTCCTCGCCGTAGAAACCGTATTGGCGCGCGGCGCCGGCGGCAGTGAGCCGCAGGGTCGCGGCCGGTTCCAGTTCGATCGCTTTCAGGACCGCGCCGACCATCCGGGCGGCCAGCTCGCTGTCCTCGTTGGCGGCAAGAAGCATTTCTCCGGGCTGACGGGCCCGGGGCGGCACGCCGCCCGACACGGCGATCGCGGCGAGATGGGCGGACAGCATCTCACGTGCTTTGGCGACGGCGTCTTCGATGCTGCTGCCGACCGCCCGGCACTCGGGCAAATCGGGAAAGGTCGCCTCCCACTCGGCGCCGTCGAAGGGGCACCGGATCAATGCGATGTAACCGTTCATTGTAACGGACCTCCCTTGCCGGTTGACGGCAGATCGGGATTACGCCGCATTTCCGCAGCACCACACCCGAACCGATGACCGCCATGATGGCGCCGTGTCGTGGCGGCAAGATGTCGGACCGATGGCGTTTGGAAGTCAGCAGACCGGAAAATCATGACAGGCCGGCAGACGCCGGCCAAAAAGCCATTCCCGACAAGGAGTTGGCGACCCCGGCAGGATTCGAACCTGCGACATGCAGCTTAGAAGGCTGCCGCTCTATCCAGCTGAGCTACGGGGCCGCGACAGGCAAGACCATGCGCCAATCGACGTGCCGGAAATCCGAGGCCCGGAAAGTGCACCCTGTCAGTGAGTCCACTGCCCGACCCGGTTGTACCGGAAATTGTCGGCATAGGCGATCGAACGGCGCCGGGTCTCGTGCGGTTCGAAGACCGTGTAAGGGATGCCGTTGCGCTCGGCGTACTCGATGGCGGCTTCGCGGGTCGGGAAATTGAGCCGCAACTGCTGCTTCATGTCGGCGGAGCTCGTGTAGCCCATCAGCGGTTCGACACTGCGCGGGGTTTCCTGCTCGAACTCGAGCCGCCACTCGTGCGTCTTGGCCTTGCCCGACTGCATGGCCGTCTTGGCAGGCTTGAATATTCGCGCTGGCATGTCCTGACACTCCGCATATGCCCGGCCACTGTGACCGTTTGCCGATTGGTCGGGGCAGCAAGATTCGAACTTGCGACCCCCGGCTCCCAAAGCCGGTGCTCTACCAGGCTGAGCTATACCCCGACGCTTGTAAAAGCTTTGTTTCTCTAGCGATTCCACTTCGGCGCCGCAAGCTGAAGAACAGTGGAAACCGAACAAATCGGCACTGTTCGGGGCACTTCGGCACTAAAAGTCCCGAAATAGCCCCGAAGCGTGACGCCGTGCGAGCCGACCGGCACGTTTCACGATGCGCACTCGATACCAAGTGCCAGGCTGGTCCTGCGACGAATTCCGGAAAGCGTCAACGCGCTGTCGAGAGGTTCGGCGCAAAGTACCGGCTCGAGCACCACAGGCGTGCTAGCGTGATGCCATGTCCGGCAAGGGCGATCGCGAACAGGACTTCACGACCGAGCGCCGCTGGCGCTGGTTCGGACGTGCGATGCTCGGGTTGATGGCACTGGCGCTGTTGGCCATCACCCTGCTGGCGCAGCAGTGAGCAGCGCGCCTCCTGAATGCGAACAGGGCGCGAAAACGCGCCCTGTCAGACAAGCAGCACCATGATCACGATCGCAGCGCAGAACCAGCCGCACCGCAATCCCTTGTTCAGCAGTCGTCGTCGCCCGGCTTGCTGGGCCAGACGCACAGATTGATATGTGCCGTCTTGCCGGGGCCATTGCTGAGCAGCAGCAGATAGCGGTCGCCATCCTTGGCAACCACGCGGCCGCTCGACCCGTAGGAACTGCCGTCGGCATAGAAATCGACGATCGACCAGCCGCGGGATTCCAGCGCGCTGCGGTATTGCCGGGCGGCGTCCTGGGCGGGCTCGCTGGCACGGAAGTAGGTGTGCTGACCGCCGTCCTGAATGCCCTTCCAGTCGGCACTCTTGCTGCCGACGGGGTCCGGAACGCTGTCCAGCAGTCCGGTGGCCAGCGCAGGCGTTGCAAAGAATATGACTGCGCCAAAGAGCGAAATCATGATCGTCCGGTTCATAATAGCCTCCTGCCATACGAATGTTCTCGTTACGTCAGGAGCATTATCATCCCCGGCTTAACAGTCCGGTCGCCGGAAGGATGGCATTGGTTTCGCGGCGGAAACCTTTCATCAACTTGCCAGGACGGCACGTCCACCGTGCGCACGAACAGCACGCCAACAGCCACCTCCGGGCCGCCGTCGGGACGCGGTCGGAACGAAATCACGATTGCGGAAAATCCGCTGACGCATCTCCTGACAAGCGGCATCCATCTGGATCTCAACCCGCGTCCGCTGGTTTACCGAATGCGCCTGAAGCCTCCGGTGTCCTGACAGGAGACGGCTCGTCCGGCGCAGGCCAACGCGCCACGCGGCGACGCTTTACTGCGGTCCGCACCCTTCGATAGACGCAACAATCTTGTCGGCCCGGGCACGTTCGATACCGAACGGCTGCAGCTTCATGAACTTTTCCAGCATATCGCGCGCGCCGCAGAAATCTTCGTTTTTGCGCAGTAGCATGCCGAGCCGATAGTAGGACCCAGGCACGCCGGGCGCCTTCTCGATTGCCGCCCGATATTCGGCCCTTGCTTTTTCTGGGTCCCCGATCCGTTCATACGCATGGCCACGGCACTCGTTGACCTGATCGTGTTCCCCCTCAATGCTCAGAACGGCACCGTAGTCGTAATACCTGCCGAATTCCGCCATTGTGTCCTTGCCAGGATCCGGCACGTACATCTGGATACATTGGCGCATCTTGTCGTTCTTGTCTGGATATTTAGCGGCGCTCAGGTAGTCACCAATTGCGTCGTAGGAATACTGATCATTCTTCCCAAGCCGGCCCAGATGCCCTTTGACCCGGGCGATATTGATATAGATGTCCGGTTCATCGACACCCGCGGCTTTCGCTTTTTCGAAACAATCCAACGCCAGTTGATAGTAAATTTCGGCACCCGGCGAACCGCCGGCTTCCAGCAATTCCCCTTCATAAAGGAAGGACAAACCTATTCCGGTAAATGCATCTCCATAATCAGGCTTGTTCGCAAGTGCGCGGTGATAGCTCTTGCGCGCCCGTCTGATGTTCGCCCCGATGTCTTCTCCGAGACGCGCGAGCGCACGATATGTATTTCCGATGCCGAGATGCGCCCGGGCGCTATCCTCCTCGCGCTCTCTTGTTACGATGTAATAGTCCAATGCCATGCTATAGCGCTTTATGATGTCTTCCCTATTCGCTTCGAATTGGTCGCTGCCCGGATCGATCTGCCTCACTTGCTTCCTGGCTATCGCTCTCAGCGCCTTCGCATAACCGTAGTAGAAAGAGGGAACTTCGGGACCGAGACGGATTGCCGTTTCAAAATAGCGAATTGCTTTCTCTGGCTCCCCGTTGTCCAAAAAGACATTTGCGATGCCATATCTCGGCGTCGCGAACCGGGGCGCCAATCTCGCCGCAATCCGGTAGCTTGCGATCGCATTTCCGTATGCCGCTGTCGCATCCGGACTGTCGCGGCCGTCCTGCGCCTGCGCATCGTTGAACACACGGCGATAGACACTGCCCCTGGTATTGTGCGCCTGAGCGAGATACCAGTTTTTTTCAAGCGCCCGATCGCACCATTCGAGGGCACGCCCGTAGTCGCCCTTGCGCTCATCGATATGGCAAAGCAGCACCGCCGCCCAATCGGCATGTTCGTGATTTGAATAGTACAGCGACTTCGCCAGGCCGGAAGACCGGTCCGAATCTGAATTTGAATAATATACAGCAACAGTATAGGGATCTATTATTGATAGTATTTTTAATGCTGCGTCATTGAATATATCCTCATACCCTTTACGCGCTTTCGCTGGCATGGCAAACACCTCCTTTTCTTTCCCCGATACCTCGACTTGAAAATCATACCCTAATTTGCCGCAATCATTTTTTTTGCAAAAGAAACTCGCACTTATACCCGTCTCTCCGTATCCAAATAACTGTTTCAGATAATGCACTATTCTAGATATGGAAATATCACTATTCGGTATTACTATTTCTTGCTCTTCGGAGGCGTCGTTGATGGCGCCCTGTTCCTTGTCGGTTCCCGCCTTCTCCTGAACCGTCACGAGGGCTGCCTGGAAAAGCGCGGTTGCCGCTTCACTCGTCATGCCCGCGCCTTCTTGCCCGCCGGTTACATTAACCGCGTCAAGGACAATACGGTCCTGCCAATACTCCGAAACAGCGACCGAAATCAAAATAAATACAGTAACAATAGCCAAGAAATATAGAGCGACGGTTCCAATATTTTTGACAATTTCACTTAGTCTCACGAGGAAACTTTCTGTCTTTTCGTTGTTATTACTATCTTTGCTCATCTCCCTCCCCTCGCTGCAATGCTTGCCGAGCGCCGCCACGATGCGGGAACTTCCCGCAAGCGTAATGCAGCCTATGCGTGCAATCAAATGACGCGAGGACTTGAAGCTATTTGCGATTGAAAGGCCTTCGTGACCGGAGCGACCGGGACTTTGCCTGGGAAAGCAGTCAGCGGCCGGCGTTGCCGAACATCGGATGGCGGATCGTGTCGCCGCGCTTCAGGCCGATCTTTTTGGCCGTTCCGGCATTGAGCTCCAGAACGGCGCGTACCGGGCCTTTCGAGGTGATGATTTCCGTCGAGAAGGGCGTGGTGTCCCTGGCGACCCGGTGCACCGTGCCGTCGGCCAGGATGAAGATCATGTCGAGCGGGATGTAGGTGTTCTGCATCCACATCGACGCTTCCTCGTCGACGCCGAAATCGAACAGCATCCCGGCATCGGCCGCCATCGACTGGCGGAACATCAGCCCGCGGCCGCGCTCGGACGGGGTCACGGCCATCTCGACCTGGAATTCGTGCGCGCCGTCCGACGTCTCGACGGTCAGCGGCACCGTTTCGGCAGCAAACGTGACTGGAACCGCAGCGAATGATGCAACGGCAAGCATCACGACCAGCGCAAAGGCGCCGGCCAGCCAGTTCCGGATCAATGGGGATATCCCGGACAGATCGGGACTCAGTGTGAGGACGGACCGCCGCCGCCGTCGGGACGGATCTCGGCGGCCATCAGGCCTTTCGGGCCGGGGCCGAAGCGCACCATCACGGTCTGGCCCGGCCGCAGTTCGGCGAAGCCGAAGCGGCGCAGCGTTTCCATGTGGACGAAAATGTCCGGCGTGCCGTCGCCCCGCGTCAGGAACCCGTATCCGCGAACCCGGTTGAACCATTTCACCTCGACCCGTTCGAATTCACCGCTTGCCTCGACGGTGACATGGGTTCGTGGCTCGATCTGGGCAGGATGCACCGCCGTCGATTCGTCCATGCTGACGATGCGGAACGCCTGCATGCCCTTGGGCCGGTTCAGAGCCTCGCAGACGATGCGCGAACCTTCGTAGGCGGTCTGATAACCGTCCCGCCGCAGGCAGGTGACATGAAGAAGGACGTCCGGCAAGCCGTTGTCGGGGACGATGAATCCGTACCCCTTGCCCGCATCGAACCATTTGATCGTGCCGACGATCTCGATGACATCGACGGACTGTTCTTCGCCGGCCTCGGCGATCACGCCAAATTCAGGCGTGTTTTTAGCCCCCATTCCCAGACTCCAACGTCCGCACGCGACGCCAAACGACGCTTCCGCCGCCCCCCGATTCGGTTAGAAGGATATCATCGCATCAACTGGGCGGAAGGCCAAATCTTGCTGGCCTCCGGCCATCCGGTTTCGTCCAATGGGTGTGGAAAATCACCCATTGAGTGTGGACAACGGTTCCAGCACCGTCCCGATGTCCTCGCGCACCACCAGGTCGGCATAGGGATCGAGGTCGGTTTCCTCGCGATTGACGATGACGAGCCGGGCACCGTTGCGCTTGGCCATCAGCGGGAAGCCTGCGGCCGGGTAGACGACGAGCGAGGATCCGATCGCCAGGAACAGGTCGCAGTCGTGGGTCGCCGCTTCCGCCCGCAGCATCTCCTCCTCGGGCATCGCCTGGCCGAAGGAGATCGTCGCCGTCTTGACGATGCCGCCGCAGGACCGGCAGTCGGGCGCCTCGCCGGTCTTCTCGAAGAACGCCCGGATATCGTCGAGTTCGTGGCGCAACCCGCAATCGAGGCAATGGGCATAGGTGCCGTTGCCATGCAGTTCGATGATGCGTTCCGGTGCGACGCCGGACTCCTGATGCAGGTTGTCGATGTTCTGCGTAATGACATGGCGCACCTTGCCGATGCGCACGAGGTGGGCGATCGCGTTGTGGCCGCGTCCGGGTCTGGCGGCGCGGAAGGTGGGCTCCATCGCGAATTTCCGGCGCCACGCCTCGGCGCGACGCTCCGCGGACGAAACGTAGTCCTGGAACTCGATCGGCATGATCTTGGTCCAGGTTCCGCCGGGACTGCGGAAGTCGGGAATGCCGGATTCGGTCGAAATGCCCGCGCCTGTGAAGACGACGACCCGTCGGGCTTCGCGCACCATCGACAGGAGGCGCTTGCGCGGAGGCTCGAGGTCGTCCATCAGTCCCATCGTCGCGTCCCGTGGTCCCTTTCCCCGAACACGTCCGCGACCCAGATACCCGAACTGACCGAACGCACACGAAGGAGAAGCCGGTGAAATACCTCCACACCATGGTGCGGATCAGCGACGTCGACAAGTCGCTGACCTTCTATCGCGACCTGCTGGGCATGCGCGAAGTTCGCCGCCACGAAGACGAGAAAGGCCGCTACACGCTGATCTTCCTGGCGGCACCCGAGGACGAGGGCCGCGCCAAGGAAGAGCGCGCGCCGCTGCTCGAACTGACCTTCAACTGGGATCCGGAAGCGTATGGCGAAGGCCGCAATTTCGGGCACCTGGCCTTCGCGGTCGACGACATCTACGCGACCTGCGACAAGCTGATGAAGGCGGGTGTCACCATCAACCGTCCTCCGCGCGACGGCCACATGGCATTCGTGCGCTCGCCCGATAACATTTCCATCGAACTGCTGCAGAAGGGCGAGTCGCTGCCGGCGCAGGAACCCTGGGCGTCGATGCCGAATACCGGTAAATGGTGAAAACCGGATATAGGTGGAGAGCCCGGTTGCAGGCCGGGCAAATCCCTTCTATATCCGTGCCGGCGCTGCTCCCTTCGTCTATCGGTTAGGACGCCAGATTTTCAATCTGGAAAGAGGGGTTCGATTCCCCTAGGGAGCGCCACCGCCCGTCATCAGGGCGAAAATCCTTACCTCATTATAAAGTCGTGTCCGGGCAACGGTTGAACATGCCAACCGTCTGCGGCTAAGTCTGCCTTTCTTGAGGAAAGGCGAGGATTATGGCCAGAACACCCAGGGCTAAGACTGCGAAGCCGGCGCCGAACAAGCGCGCCGCGGGGAAACTGACGGCGGGCAAGTCGGCCACCGGTAAAACGACGGCCGCGAAACCGGCCGCCCGGAAAACGGCGACGGCAAAGAAACCCGCAGCCAAGACGGCGGCGGTGAAATCGAAAACCCCTGCAAAATCGAAGACTCCAGCCAAGGCAGAGGCCCCGGGCAAGGCACGGACAGCGGCGAAGACCACGGCGAAGCCGGCCACCACCGGGAAGGCTGCCGCCCGGAAGATCGCCACGCGCAAACCCTCGGCCAGGAAGCCGGCCGCGAAGAAATCCCGCGCCCGGACCTATGCCGCCGCAGACCCGGCGTTCGCTGCCGGTCTCGACGTGCGGCACGCCATGTGGGGGTCCGGCGGCGGCGAGGACCAGATCAACGCGGCCAGCGATTTCGTACTGCCGATGCAGGAAGTCGTCACGAAGTACTGCTTCGGCGAGACCTGGACGCGGGACGGCCTGTCGCGCCGCGACCGCAGCCTCGTCACCCTCGGCATCCTGGTCGCGCAGGCACGGCCGCATGAACTGCAGGTCCATGTCCGCGGCGCACTCGCCAACGGCGTCACCAAGGAAGAGATCGGCGAGGTCCTGCGCCACGCCATGGTCTATTGCGGCATTCCGCGCGGCGTCGAGGCCTTCCGGTCGGCCGCCGAGGTTCTCAAGGAGCTCGGTCTGGACTGATGAGCGAAGCAAGCAAAGTCGGGTTCATCGGCATCGGCAACATGGGCTGGCCGATGGCGGCCAACCTCGTCAAGGCCGGGTTCGCAGTCACGGTCCATGACCTCAATCCGGAACAGGCCCGCAAGTTCGCCGCAGAGCATGACGCGACCGCGGCGGCATCTCTGGCCGATCTCGGCGGCTGCGACGTGGTCGTCACGATGCTGCCGACGAGCAAGGAAGTCCGCGAGGTCCTGCTGGACTCCGAAGGTGGCGGCGTCGCGGCGCATCTCGGTGCCGGCGCCATCGCCATCGACATGAGTTCGGCCTCGCCGGTCGCCACCCGGGAAATCGGCGCCGACCTCGCCGGCCACGGCGTGAAGTTCGTCGACGCGCCGGTGTCCGGCGGCGTCACGCGGGCCGCCGACGGCTCGCTGACGATCATGATCGGCGGCGATCCGGACGCCGTGGCGGCGTCGCGTCCTGTCCTGGAGGCGATGGGCGGGAAACTGTTCGAGGTCGGCTCGCTCGGCTGCGGCCACGCCATGAAGGCGCTCAACAACTACCTGGCCGCGACCTCCTTCGCCGCGACGTCGGAAGCGGTCCTGATCGGCGAGCGCTTCGGCCTCGACCCGAGCGTCATGGCCGACATCTTCAACGTCTCGACCGGCAAGACCTTCTGCTCGGAGAACCTGCTCAAGCAGGAAATACTGAGCGGGCGGTTCGGCTCCGGCTTCGCCGCCGGCCTGCTGGCCAAGGACGTGAAGATCGCCTCCGATCTCGGCGAGGACATCGGTATCGACGCGCCGGTCAGCCGGCTCGTGCGCGACCGCTGGGCGGAAGCGCGCGACGGTCTCGGCGGCGACGCCGACCACACCCGGGCGGGCACCTACTGGGCGTCGAAGGCCGTCCGCGAACAGGACTAGAGATCGATCCGGCGCCCCTCGGCGTCGGACCGGTAAACCGCCGCCTCGATCTCGAGGTTTCGCAGATAGTCGTCGGCCGTGTTCATGACCGGCCTGCCGGTCCGGAGATGGTCGACGACATGGCGCTGCAGGCGCCAGACGCAATCGCCGCCGAAGCCGCGATCCTCCCAGTCGAAGGCTAGCGGGGTCCAGTCGTTCCCGCCGAACGGACGAAACGACAGGTCGCCGTCGCCATTCAGTGCGATCGTTCCGGCAGCCCCCTCGACCGTCATCTCGCCCATCGTAAGTCGGCGGTTGCCGGCACAATGATCCGACAGGCGGTTGCCGTCGAAGATGGCGCGGGCGCCATTCCGAAAACCGAACAGAATGAAACCGGCGTCTTCACCGGCTATGACCGGGTTGAGGCGCGACAGCCGGGCCGTCACCTCGGCGACCTCACCGAGCAGAAAGCGGAAGACGTCGATCCAGTGGATCGCCGTTTCGTGCACGAGGAACCGCGGCATTTTCTGGAAGTACGGCTGGCGGGCGAGATAGGCGTCCGCCCCCTGCCCGTCGCCCGGGCGCAGCCGGAATGTCGCCTGGTACGGCTCACCGATCCGGCCGGCCTCGATCTCGCGGCGGATCGCGTCGTACCAGGGCTGGAAGCGGAAGTTCTCGTGAACGATCACCGTCGCGTCATGCCGCGCGGCGATGGCGACGGCCTGCCGCGCGGATTCAAGGTCCGGGCAGAACGGCTTCTGGCAGATTGCCGGAATGCCACGTTCGGCCGCGGCCGAGACGAAGGCCAGATGGGAGTCCGGCGGTGTGACGATGTCGACGAGGTCCGGCCGGACCGTGTCGAGCATCGCGTCGAAGTCGTCGAAGACCCTGGCAACGCCAAGTTCTCGCGCGACAGCCTCGGCGGCGGCGCGGGACCGGTCGCACACGGCGACCAGCTCGACCTCCCCGATGCGCGCCCAGGCGTCGTGGTGGAACCGAGAGAAATACCCGGCACCAACCGTCGCGACGCGCAGCCGTGAGGGCACCGGGCGCCCTCAGGCTGCTGCGACGGCGCTCATGCGCGACATGACGGCCTCTGTCACCTCGCGCACGCCGCAGCGTCCGCCGATCTCCCAGGTCCGCAATCCATTGGCGAAGGCATCGTCGACCGCGGCGCGGATCAGCGCGCCGGCTTCGGCTGCCCGCGGCTCGTCGTGCCGTTCGGCCAGCCATTCGAGCATCATGGCGCCGGACAGGAACATGGCGGTCGGGTTGGCCCGGCCCTTCCCGGCGATATCCGGTGCGGTTCCGTGGCAGGGCTGGAATACGGCG
>ENA-ORCV01000595-ORCV01000595.1-marine-metagenome-genome-assembly--contig:-NODE-595-length-20265-cov-4.676293_pt1 | contig 20265 bp, 20 predicted proteins | sample MGYA00237779_ERZ508509 | MGnify/ENA primary metagenome ERZ508509 (study PRJEB26180, sample SAMN06268772) | marine metagenome | isolation source: Bioluminescent Bay, La Paraguera, Puerto Rico | place... | reverse complement strand
AACCCAGTCGGTACACTCGAGCATTTTCGAACAGAAATATTAGCCGCTCTGGATTTTGCTATTACCGGCATTTAACGCCGCGTTCAGGGGCGGCTGACTTTGTGCGCTTGATTGCGCGAAAATGGGAGCGCAGCGACCGCGCAATAAAGTGCGCAAAGTTAGCCGTCCCCTGCAACGCCTGGTTATGGCTGGCCGCACTGCGGACCCGCCTACCGGCACGCTGCCAGCCACGGCTTGGCTGGCCACTGCCCATTTAAAACGAGGAAAGAATACCGTACTTTCCCCAACCTGTTTTTATCATATTGGCACTCCACGATACTGCAGCGGAATTGCCCCATTCTACCGAACCCAAGCGAACACACTAGGAACGAAACTACTTGAATGCGCCCGAGCAAAAAGCCAAATGCTGGATGCCAAAACTGTGCGCGAAACTTGCAGCCGCACAAATATTAATTTTTACCGACCGGCACCATAACGCCGCCAGCAGGGGCAGCTTACCTTGTGCGCGTTTTGCGCGATTATGGGAGCGCAGCGACCCGCGCAAAAGGTGCACAAGGTAAGCTGTCCCGCGGAGGCGCGCAGCGCCGGAGCGTACTGCCTGGCCTGGTTATGTGTTGACACTACGCGCACCAACTATTGCGAACCAAAAGAGCGCTACACCCGCTAACACAACACCCAACGCAGTTTGATTAGGCTCTAAACTACGGACATAAATTAACGGTGTAATTGCCATTATCATTGACACAAGCATATACAAAACATGGCTACTTCTTCTGAAAGATACCAATCTTCGACGCCAAGCATTCAAAAGCAAGGTGCCCACTGGGATGTAGACGATCATTCCTGCTTCAAATATTCCCATTATTCTCTATGACACATAACGCCCAGCGCAGGCGCAGCCAGCGCGGAGCACCTTTTGTGTTAATGTTTGAGCGACAGCGAGTAACACAAAAGGTGCGTAGCGTTGGCTGTCGCTCTGCCGCTGATTGTTATGTGCTGCTGGCACTGAGTTCCTTTGCTTTGGCGACCACCCAGGGACTGACATTTTTACTTTGTGCAGCTAATTTCAAGGCAAGCATCTCACACCCCTCTCTAAAAATTCTCCGGGATTGAGACACTCTGGTTTTTGCACCACTCTCTTCCCAGCCCTCAATTTTCATAAAAGCATCAATCAAATCGAGATCAACTTTGCGCAAATCCGAAAATGCTTCGAAATATTTTACAAAGCAGGTAACTCCTATAGATTGCAAACTCCGTTTAATTTGCTCTTCATTCATTGCACGTTTTCTCTCTACTCACATAACGCCGCGCTCAGCCGCGGACAATTTTGGGCGCTTTATGCGCGATAATGGGAGCGCAGCGACCGCGCATAAAGTGCGCAAAGTTGGCCGTCGGCTGCAGCGCCTTGTTAAATTTTGGACTATCTGGATATCCAAAACTCTATGAGAGCCTTAGTCTTTTTCTCTGGACCTAATGAGCCTGGCTTGTATATCCATTTATTTACCGCATCTAACGCGGCTTGATTAAAGCCATCTCTTGGGCTCGCATCAATAACTCTTGATGAGACAACTTTGCCTTCATCAGAAACCTCAATTTCAATCAAAACCCATCCTTCAACACCCCGATTAAGAAGATCTTTTGGATAGTATGGGTTTACTTTAATCAAGGGTTTGTGAGTAATCTGCTGATGTGGAGGATCAATAGGTGCCGGAACAATCGGATTCGATTTGCACCCGGCTAAACTCAACGCCAGTATGACAATAACTACGTATTTCATCGAAACTCCTAAAAATTTAACGCCCAGCGCAGGCGCAGCCAGCGCGGAGCGCATTTTGTGTTAATGTTTGAGCGCCAGCGAGTAACACAAAAGGTGCGTAGCGTTGGCTGTCGCTCTGCCGCTGTTTGTTATGCATTGCTACGTTAGTACTCGAAGTCCACATTAAATGAACCGGAACTATCCAACCGAAAGTGGCACAATTTATAGAGTCCTCTTCCCTCTCTACTTACGACCTTAGCAAGATTGAAAAAATAGTCGGGAATCATTTTTGTTTTAACGCGGCTTTCCTCGCTGCCATCTGGGCGAAAATATACAATTTCAAGATTTATAGAATTTTCATAGCGAACAGCCTCAATTTCAATGGAAGTCCATTCTTCCCGAATTACTTCAGTAAGTTCGCTAGCGATAGCTTGATAATACTGTAGAGGGTCTTGAAACATACCTAGTTCTTAATTGATGCATAACAGTTTTATTCACAGGCGTGTGCATATATACACATGTCTAGATATGCACACACAAATCCAGATCTGGACACATATTCCTATATAGCCACATCCAAGCCCCCAAGTCATCCGCCTGGCATCAAGTTCTCATTACACCCGATTACAGCCTCGCCACTTATGCCAGTTCGTTCAACGCACAATCAGGCTCGATTGTGCTCGTTCGCCGGTGCCCGCTGTGTCCCACTGTGAATAGGGGATATTGTGGGTGCTCAGGATGAATGCCCTATTCACACACCATCTAATACGCACTGGCGTCAATTCGCTCCCGCAGGACTTCTGCCGCCAGGGCAAAGGAATGCAACCGCGCGGGGTGATCGTAAATAGCCCCGGTGACGATCAGCTCCTCCACCCGGGTGCGCTCGAGGAAGCGGTCGATCCACGGTGCGATGGTTTCCTTTGTACCCACCGCGCTCTCCGCCAGTGCCTGTGCCACCTGCCTGCGCTCGGCGGGTGGCGCAATGGATTCCGGGTCGTCTACCGGCGGTTGGATTTTGCCCGGGGTACCCCGGCGCAGGGCGACAAACTGCTGCTCGATGGAGGTCATCAGTTTGCGCGCTTCAGCATCGGTGTCTGCGGCAAATACATTGATTGCCGCTGCCGCATAGGGCGCATCGAGGGTTTGCGATGGGCGGAACTGGGTGCGGTAAAGGTGCAGCGCCTGATCCAGCATTGCCGGTGCAAAGTGGGAGGCGAAGGCGAATGGCAGGCCCATGGCCGCGGCCAGCTGGGCACTGTAGAGGCTGGAGCCCAGGAGCCAGATCGGTACCTGCAACCCCGCCCCCGGCACTGCGCGTACCCGCTGACCGGGCTTTTCCGGAGCGAAGTAGTGCAGTAATTCGCGCACGTCCTCCGGAAACTGATCCGCCGCGTGCAGCGGGTCTCTTCGCAGCGCGGTCATGGTTGCGCCGTCGGTACCCGGCGCGCGCCCCAGCCCCAGGTCCACCCGCTGGGGATACAGCGCCGCGAGGGTGCCGAACTGCTCCGCAATCACCAGTGGCGCGTGATTGGGCAGCATGACACCACCGGCGGCGACACGAATCTTGCGCGTACCGCCGGCGATATACCCCAGTGCCACCGCGGTGGCGGCGCTGGCCACCCCGGTCATATTGTGGTGTTCCGCCATCCAGTAGCGCTTGTAGCCGAGGTTTTCCGCATGCTGCGCCAGGTCCAGGGAATTCTTCAGCGCCTGGCGGGCGTCACTGCCCTCGGTGATGGGTGAGAGGTCCAGTAGTGAAAATGCGTGCACATCAACTCCTTAACACTTGCCGTTGGCCGCCCACAGCCGGCGCAACCGATATGACCAATCGTAGCGAATCTGTTCGCAGACCAATACACCCGAACCATTCCTGCGGCACACGCCGTAGAAGCGGCAGGCGACCAGTTCCTGTACCTCGCCAGATCTGTTAGCATCGCGCCCGCAAAACCTAAGGGGTGGCTTACGCCTGAGATGCTGTCGGGTCCGCGAGGATCCAGTGCGCAAACCCTTGAACCTGATCCGGTTAATACCGGCGTAGGAATAGGTACATACCCAAACATCCTCCTCGCGTCGCACACCGGGTCTCTTTCATCTTGTTCAACCTGAGAGAGAGCCATGAATCCACGAATCAGAATAAAACCACTTGCTTACGGAGTAGGCCTTGTCACGGCCGTAGCCAGCACCCTCTCGGTTGCCGACGCTGCCGAGTTTGAAGAAGTGGTCGTCACCAGCCAGCTGCGGGAAACCACCCAGCTGGATACCCCCACCAGCGTCAGTGTGCTGGGGGAGGATGCCATCGACGCCCGCGGCGCCACCAATCTGGAACAGCTGCTGAACCTGGCGCCCAACGTGAACTATGCCGCCGGTGCCTCCCGCGGTCGCTTTGTGCAGATCCGCGGAATCGGCGAGCGCAGCCAGTTTATCGACCCGGTGAACCCGTCCGTGGGCCTGATAGTGGATGGCATCGACTTCACCGGCCTCGGCCTTGCCGCCAGTACCCTGGATATGGATCAGGTGGAAATCCTGCGCGGCCCCCAGGGCACGGTGTACGGCGCCAATGCCCTCGCCGGCCTGATCACCATGACGTCCAACGCACCGACCTCCGAGCCCATGGGCAGGGTATCTGCCGAGGTCGCCGAATACGGTTCCCACACCCTGAGCGCGGTCACCAGCGGTCCCCTTGCCGACAGCCTGACCTACCGTGTGGCGGTACAGAACCAGCAGTCCGACGGCTATGTGCAAAACCGCTACCTGGACCGGGATGACACCAACAATATCGACGAGTCCGTGGTGCGCGGCAAGCTGCGCTACCAGGCGCGGGAGGACCTGCAACTGGACCTGACCCTGCTGTACCTGGATGCGGACAACGGCTACGACGCCTTCACCCTGGACAACTCCCGCAACACCCTGTCCGACCAGCCGGGCCGGGATGCCCAGGAAACCTACGCCGGCGCCCTCAGCGCGCTGTGGAGCGGCAGCGACCTATTCAGCGTCAAATCGGTACTGAGTGCCGCCAATTCCGATATCGCATACGGCTACGACGAAGACTGGACCCATGTGGGCTTCCATCCCTGGGAGTACAGCTCCACCGACAACTACCTGCGGGACAAGGACAACCTGAGTGCGGATGTCCGCTTTATCTCCACCGAGCAATCCCGCCTGTTTGACGGTCGCGCCGGCTGGGTGGCCGGGGTTTACCTGCGCACGGAAGACGAAGCACTGGCGCGCAACGGCAGTTTCCGCAGCCAGTTCGATACCGATAATGCCGCCGTATACGGCCAGCTGAGTACCGCGCTTGGGGCCCGCTTGGAGTTGATCACCGGCCTGCGCCTGGAGCAGCGCCGCGCCGATTACGCGGACTCCCTCGCCGTCGCCAGCGACACCCGGGAAGACCTGTGGGGCGGCAATATCACCCTGCAGTACACCGCCGCCGACAGCACCCTGCTGTACGCCACCCTGTCCCGCGGCTACAAGGCCGGCGGGGTCAATGGCCGCATCATCTCCGCCTCCGCCAGCAACCCGCTGATCGATCGCAATGCCTTCCAGTTCGACACCGAGCACATGCTCAATTACGAACTGGGGATAAAGGGAAGCTGGCTGGACAATCGCCTGCAGGCACAGCTCGCGGCCTTCTATCAGGACCGCAGTGATGTGCAGGCCAAGCAGTCGATCTTCGACCCCAGCGACTTCTCCTTCGACGACTACCTGACCAATGCCGCCGGTGGCCGCACTGTGGGTGTGGAAGCGGAAGTGAATTACCAGGCCAGCGACGCCCTGCGCCTGTTTGCCGCGGCCGGCTGGCTGAACGCGGAGTTCGAGGACTTCACCAGCAGCTCCCATGTGGATGCCCGTGACGACAATACCGGCGAGGTATTTGCCCCGGTAGATATGAATGGCAGGGAACTGGCCCACGCCCCCGGCTACCAGTTCTTTAGCGGCCTCGAATACGCATTCTCGGACAATCTGGCAGTGCGTCTGGAAATGGAAGGCAAAGACGCCTTTTACTTTTCCAACAGCCACAATGAAAAATCCACCGCCTACGAGCTGGTCAACGCGCGCCTGACCTATCGCCGCGATGACTGGGCGCTGTCGCTGTGGGGCCGCAACCTCACCGACGAGGTTTACTATACTCGCGGCTTCTACTTCAGTAACCAGTTCGGCAACAACCCCGCCAATGGTTACGCGCCGGAAGCCTACTACCAGCTGGGAGAGCCGCGCATTGCGGGCATCTCCGGCAGCTACACCTTTTAAAAGCCTGGGGAGTCAATACCAGTGAAATTATCCGTAGAAATCAGCCTGTACCCGTTACACGACGAGTACATTCCGGCGATCAAGGACTTTATTGACCGCCTGCACCACAATCCGGATCTGCGGGTAATTTCCAACACCATGAGCACGCAGGTATTCGGCGATTACGACCCCGTGATGGACACACTGAAAGCCGAAATGCGCGCGTCCTACGAGCAGTTCGGCCGGCTCATTTTTGTGTGCAAATTTATCGACGGCGACCTGAGTCCGGAAGCCTTCCATGTTTAGCGCTGAAATACGCGAGGCCATCGCCAGCTCGGTGGCCGCCATGTCCCTGTGGGAAGTGGCGGCGGTAGTTCTGGCGCTGGCTTACCTGCTGCTGGCGATGCGGGAAAATATCCTGTGCTGGTACGCCGCCTTTGCCAGTACCGCGATCTACCTGGTGCTGTTCTGGGACGTGAGCCTGCTGATGGAGTCGGCACTGCAGATTTTCTACCTGCTGATTGCAGTCTATGGCTGGTGGCAATGGCGCAATCAGTCCACACAAAATGACTCTGCGCAGATTCACCGCTGGCCCGTACAAATACACCTGGCCGCATTTGCCGCGGTGGGCGCCCTGACCCTGGTTTTCGGGTTTGTACTGGACAATTACACCAACGCCGCGCTGCCCTACCTGGATTCCTTCACCACCTGGGGGGCGGTGGTGACCACCTATATGGTCACCCGCAAGGTACTGGAAAACTGGCTGTACTGGATCGCAATCGACGGCGCCGCGATCTATCTGTATATCGATCGCGAGCTGTACCTCACCGCACTGCTGTTCGTGCTGTATGTGATCCTGGTGGTTATCGGCTTTTTCCAGTGGTTCCGCCTGTATCAACAGCAGAACCCTGCCGGCGGACAGGCCCCCGCCACCGCATGACCTCGTCCGAATATCCGGAAGATATAGTGCCTGCAGACTGGGCGCACTGGAGCAACCGTGCGCCAGTTGTGATCAGGCCGCTCACCAGCGGCTTAACCAACCGCAGTTACCTGATATCCGCGGACGATACGCCTCTGGTACTGCGCAAAAACTCCCCCATCAGCGCAGCGCTGGACCTGGACCGCGCCGCGGAAGCCCGGGCCCTGCAGCTGGCCGACAGCGCGGGGCTCGCCGCCCCGCTGGTGCATTGCGATCCGCAGCACCGCTACTTGGTTACCCGCTATATCCACGGCACAGCGCCGGAACTCGATGCCGCCGGCGCCCTAACCGCACTGGCGGAACTGCTGCGCAGGATCCACCAGCTCCCGACCATCGCCGCGGAGCTCGATATCGCAAACAAGGTTGCCAGCTACTGGCGCGCAATCGGCGACGGCGAGGATTTCTTCCAGCCGTTACACGACCTGCACAAACAAGTGCAACCCCACATTGCCGCTGCGCAATGCCTGTCCCGCGGCAAAGTGCTGTGCCACAACGACCTGCTACAGAGCAACCTGATAGCCGCCGACGATGGCAAACTGTATGCGATCGACTGGGAATACGCGGCGAGCGGCGATCCGTTTTACGACCTGGCGGTGATTAGCGAGGGAAATGCATTCGGTGAGGAAAAAAGTCAGGCCCTGCTGTCGGCGTACCTGCAACGCGGTGTCAGTGAATCCGATCAGCGGCGGCTTTTCCACTGGCGGGTGATTTACCGCTATCTCGCCCTGCTCTGGTATGCGGTACAGGAAACCAACCGCAACAGCAGTACAGCACCGGGTCGCCATGAGGAAATCGTCAAAGAAATCGCCGGGCTGCGCAAATTCTGCTGATATCCGCTAGCGGCTAACAGCCTACCGGCCAACCGATACGCGTTTGGCAGTCAGGCGTCTGCGCGGCAGGCCTCGGCAAATATGTGGCTGTAATCCTCCGCGGAAAAAGCTATCGGATTGCTGCCCGCGGCGGGGTCCGCCGCCGCCATCTTCCCGACCTGTTCTGCCCTGTCCGCACCGATACCGATTTCCTCCAGGGTGTGGGGAATTTTCAGGTCACTGCGCAGCCGCAAAACCCAGTCCAGCACACCATTGCATCCGCGCTGCGGCAGGTCGAGATAACGGGACAGGCGGTCCATGGGTTCGCCGATGGCCTCCGCATTGGCTTTCAGCACGTAGGGCATCAGGATCGCATTCAACAGCCCGTGGTGCGCGTCGTACAGGGCCCCCAGCGGGTGGGCCAGTGCGTGCATCGCACCGAGGCCGCGCTGGAATGCGGTAGCCCCCATGCTGGAGGCCACCAGCATCTGCATGCGCGCCGCCAGGTCGCCGCCGTCCGCCACCGCGCGCGGCAGATAGACACTGATCAGGCGCATGGCTTCGAGCGCGATGCCTTCCGCCATGGGATGGAAATTCGGCGCGCACCAGGCCTCCAGATTGTGGGAGAGCGCATCCATCCCGGTGGCAGCGGTGATATTCGCCGGCAGGCCGATGGTAAGCTCCGGATCCAGAATCACCTGCGCCGGCAGCATTTTCGGGTGAAAGATAATACGTTTGATCTTTGCGTATTCATCGGTAATCACCGACGAGCGCCCCACTTCCGAGCCGGTGCCGGCGGTGGTGGGCACCGCGATCACCGGCGCCATGGCATCCTCGTTTACCCGCAGGTAATTGTCGCCCTCGTCTTCAAAATCCCACAGCGGGCGGGTCTGCCCGGCCATCAGCGCAATGGCCTTGGCCGCATCCAGTGCCGAGCCTCCACCCACCGCGAGCACTCCGTCGTGTTCGCCGCTGCGAAATACCGTCAGGCCTTCGGTCACGTTTTCGCCGCTGGGGTTGCCCTTGATATTGGCAAACATCTGTACCCGCAGGCCGTTTTCCTCGCAGTGATTGAGGATATTGCTGATCATCGGCAAAGATGCCAGCCCGGGATCGGTCACCAGCAGCGGCGCGCGGATGCCGTATTCGAAACACAGCGACGGCAGCTCCCGCACCCTGCCCGCACCGGCGCGTATGGCGGTGGGGTAATTCCAGTTGGCGGACAGGCGGATATCGCTCATGGCAGTTTTGATCCCTGTTAAATACGGGTTTTCAGATGGAAGGATTTCGGGCGCGTGAGATGCTCGAAACCCACCCGCGACAGAGTGCAGCCGCGGCCGGAATTCTTCACCCCGGTCCACGCCAGCGCCGGGTCGAGATAATCGCAGCGGTTCATAAACACGGTGCCGGTCTGCAACTGGTCCCCCAGTGCAAGCGCCGCGTCCTCGTCCGCGGAATAGATCGCGGCGGTAAGCCCGTATTCGCTGTCGTTCATCAGCGCCAGCGCCTGCTCGTCACCGGCCACCGACATGACACCGACAACCGGGCCGAAAGATTCCTCGTTCATCACGCGCATGTTGTGGTTCACGTTGGTCAGCAACTGCGGCGCCATATAGGCGCTGCCGCGCTCGTCCCACTCGAAGGCGCCGCCATCGATATGTGCACGCGCCCCCTGCGCCAGCGCCTCGTCGATCTGATCGCGCACAAAATCTGCAGCAGACGCGCGCACCAGCGGGCCGAGGGTAGTCGCCGGATCATTGGAAGGAGCGAGCTTGTACTGGCGAATCAGCGCCGCCGCACCGGCGACAAATTCGTCGAACCTGGACTCGTGCACATACACCCGTTCGATCCCGCAACAGGACTGGCCGGAATTGAAAAAGGCACCGTCGACGATGGACGCTACCGCGTGATCGAGATCCGCATCCGCACGCACATAGGCCGGGTCTTTGCCGCCGAGTTCCAGCCCCAGGGAGAGAAAACGTCCCGCCGCGGCCGCCTCCATCGCAGCGCCGCCGGCAACCGAGCCCGTAAATGCCAGGTGCTGCACCTCGCTGTTAATAACCAGCTGCTCCGCGTCCCGGTGCGCAAGATGCAAATACTGGAACACGCCCTCCGGCAAGCCCGCATCGGTAAATGCCTCCACCATGCGCTCGGCACACAGCGGTGTCTGCGCGGAGTGTTTCAGCAACACACTGTTGCCCGCCAGCAACGCCGGTACCACCGCATTTACCGCGGTGAGGTAGGGATAATTCCAGGGAGCGATAACCAGCACCACCCCCAGCGGGGCCCGGCGGATAAAGCGGGTAAAGCCGGGCTTGTCCGGCAGGCGGATATCCACCAGTGCCGATTCCGCAATCTCCGCCATCCCCAGGGCACGCTCGGCAAACCCGTCCACCTCGCCGCCTGCAAAAGCAATGGGCCTGCCCATCTGCCAGCAGATTTCCTCCGCCAGTTGCGGCTTTTTGCGGCCCAGAATTTCCACCGCACCGCGCACCAGCGCCACCTTTTCCGCGAGCGGTACCCGCGCCCAGCTCAACTGCGCGCGCTGCGCCCTGCCGAGCGCATTCTGGATTTCATATTCGGAGGCGAGTCCGCGCTCCACATACACCGAATTATCAATGGGGGAAATGCACTGCAGTTTTTCCATGATGCCCTGCACGGTCTCCGCTCTAAATAATTTCGAAATAGCGCTGCAGTTCCCAGTCGCTGATATGCCGACGGAATTCCCGCTCCTCCCATTCGCGGCTGGCGGCGTAGTGCTCGACGAAGGCATCGCCGAACAGGTCGCGGGCCGCGCGGGAATTCTTCAGGCGCTGCGCCGCGTCCCACAGGGTGCGCGGCAACGCCAGCTCCGGCGGGTGTTCTGCGGCATAGGCATTGCCATCCACCGGCGCCCCGGGCTGCCACTGGTTCTCGATGCCATACAATCCCGACCCCAGCGCCACAGCGAGCGCGAGGTAGGGATTGGCATCCGCGGCGCCGAGGCGGTATTCCTGGCGCTGGGACTTGTCGCTGCCGGGGATCACCCGCAGTGCCGCGGTGCGGTTTTCCACTCCCCAGGTGGCATCGGTGGGTGCCCAGAAACCGGGGATCAACCGCCGGTAACTGTTCACCGTAGGTGCCATCATGCTGAGCATCTCCGGCATCAACCGCTGCTGCCCGGCGAGAAACTGGCGTTGGGTCTGGCTCATCGAGTGGGGTTCGCCATCGGCAAAGAACGCCGAGTGTTTGCCGTCCCGGTGCCGCAGGGACAGATGAATATGGCCGCTCTGCCCCGGATAGTCGTTGGACCACTTGGCCATAAAGGTCGCCATCAGCCCGCGCCGCTGGACCAGTACCTTGATAAAGGTCTTGAACAGCGCCGCCTTGTCCGCCGCCGCCTCCGCGTTGTCCACGGTGATCGCCGCCTCCAGCACACCGGGACCGGTTTCCGTATGCAGGCCCTCGATGGGGAAATCCATTTTCTGTGCCAACTCGAGAATCTCGTGGTAGAGATCCGCGTGCACCGAGTTGCGGATCATCGAGTAGCCGAACCAGCCCGGGGTAAAAGGCTTCAGGTCCCGATAGCCTTTTTGCCGCGCACTGTCCGGCGTCTCGTCGAACAGAAAGAACTCGTATTCCAACGCTGCAAAGGGCGCGAAGCCGGCGCGCTCACAGCGCTCGATCACCCGCCGCAGCACCGCACGGGGGCACACCGCCTCCGCCGCCTCGGCAAATTCCGCCAGGAACAGCAACATACCATCCTCAAACGGCACCTCGCGACAGGTGTGCGGCAGGATCCGCACCGGCGCATCCGGATAGCCCGTATGCCAGCCGGTATAACGGGCGTTGTCGTAGAGCTGGTCCTGCACATCCCACCCCAGCACCACGTCACAAAAGGCAAAGCCGTGATCCAGGGCGGAAAAGAACTTCTCGCGGCTCATATACTTGCCGCGCATCACGCCATCGTTGTCAAACAGCCCCACCTTCACATGACTGAGCCCACGGGCGTCGACAATGCGCTTCGCATCCTCCACCGTCCTCACCTGCCGTGCACTCGGCGGCTGGGCCGGGGTTGTGCCTGTTGCAGTATTTGAAAGAGGGGGTGCCGAGGACGGCAGCTCGGTGGATTCGTCCATGCCTGGGTTCCTTTATTCTGCGGTCCGGTCGCCTGAAACCCCACAGGCTATGTTGGGACCATTCCGTGTAACTGAGCATAGTCAATCTGGAGAACGCCGTTATTTGGTCGCAAAAAGTTCGACTGGTAATTAAGAGCAAAACCTTTTCGCGAAGGTGTCGATACCGGGTGGAATCTTGTGAGACCTTCACCGCCATGGATGGCGGTGCAGAGCCCCCAGGGATGGGTTTACGGCGTGTCTCACAAGATTCCACCCGGTAGCGACACCGCCACGATCCTTCGTATCAAAGCGCCCCTGCTCACAAAACAACCAAACTCGCCGCTATGTTAGTGCTCGCTCAGGGTATATAATTCGCGCTCCAAAATTTTGATCACAGAGTAATCAGGACCAGCAATGAGCTTCGAAAAGGTTTCTGCAGGTAAAGACCTGCCCAACGATATCAACGTAATCATCGAGATCCCGGCCAATCACGATCCGATCAAATACGAAGTCGACAAGGACGCAGACGCGGTATTCGTAGACCGTTTCGTAGCCACCCCGATGTTCTACCCGGCCAACTACGGCTACGTACCCCACACCCTGTCCGAAGACGGCGACCCCCTGGACGTACTGGTTGTAGCGCCCTACCCGGTAATGGTTGGCTCCGTCATCCGCTCCCGCGTGATCGGCGTACTGAACATGACCGACGAATCCGGTGTAGACGCCAAACTGCTGGCAGTACCGCACACCAAGCTGACCAAGCTGTACGACCACGTCAACGAAATCGGCGACCTGCCGGAGCTGCTGATCAAGCAGATCGAACACTACTTCGAAAACTACAAAGCCCTGGAAGCGGGCAAGTGGGTGAAAGTGGACGGCTGGGCCGACGCCGAAGCCGCCCGCAAAGAAGTCATGGCTTCCCGCGAGCGTTACCTGAAAGAAGAAGGCTGATCCCCCCGACAGGGCGATCTCCCGACCTTTCCGAAGCCGGCCCTGTGCCGGCTTTTTTGTGCCCGGTAACAGCCCCTCGCCCGCTAGCAACCTTTCCAGCTGGGCGATCGCAGGTCAGGCGGTTATAGTCCGGGCTCGGACACAACAAGGTTGGGAAAATGGCAAATACCGTAACCGGACCCGACGGCAAGCCCCGCTGTGGCTGGTGCGCCGCGGCACCGGAATTCTTCGACTATCACGACCGGGAATGGGGATTCCCTGTCGATGACGACCGGCGCCTGTTTGAAAAGCTGTGCCTGGAGAGTTTCCAGTCGGGCCTGAGCTGGCGCACCATCCTCGCCAAGCGGGAAAACTTCCGCAAAGCCTTCAACAATTTTGACTTCAACAAGGTCGCGCGCTTTACCGAACAGGACGTACAACGCCTGCTCGGCGACGAGGGCATCGTTCGCCATCGCGGGAAAATCGAAGCGGTGATCAACAATGCGCAGCGCGCGAAAGAGCTGATACAAGCGGAGGGGTCCATCGCCGCCTACGTCTGGCGCTTTGAACCGGACCCCGCAGAGCAGGGGGCGCCCCAGAGTGCATCCACATCTGAAGTGTCCAGCGCGTTGTCCAAAGACCTGAAAAAGCGCGGCTGGAAATTCGTCGGCCCGACCACGGTGTATGCGTTCATGCAGGCCATGGGACTGATCAACGACCACCTGGAAGACTGCAAGTCGCGGCGCGAAGTGGAAAGCGCGCGCAAGGCATTCAGACGCCCCACCTGACCGGAGTCGGTTGTGCGCCCGGGGATCGCAGTTCTCAGTCGGGTATTTTGAAGGTGGCGGCGGTGGATTGCAGGTTCCAGTCGGGCACCGTTACCGGCGCGGGAGCAGTCTCCCGGCGCTCGCCGTCCTCCACCAGATTGCCTTCCGCGGGCTTCAGGCTGAGATGGCCGACCGCCACCTGTACCGGCTCCACCTTCGCCTTCTCGTGCTCCTTCAGCAGATCCCCTTCCATCGGCGCAAGGCTCAGTGACGAATTACTCGCCGCGGCGGGTGCCGCCGGCGCGGGAGACGTTGCCGATACAGCCGGCTCCGACCTGGGTGCAGGGGTCGGCTGCTCCGGCTGATTGTCACCTTCAGCGCGCACCACTGACTGCGCCCCCAGCTTGCTCAGGGTCGCCTGCAGCTGCCCCGCCTGAGCCTGGGTAAGTCCTTTTTTCAGGGCCAGTGGGCGGCCGCTGAAGAGTTTCTCTACGGTCTCGGGGCCGGCCTTGAACAGGCGGGCGAAATTCGCCTTGACGTCGGCAACCGTGTAGCCGGGCTGCAGGTCACCGCGGAAAATTACGCTGTATGTGGCTTCGGGCATGTCGATACCTCGATGGGTTGGCCGCTGTTTCCGGCTCGTTATTGTCTGGTTGTTGGCGCCATTCAAGCGGATTCAGTCACCGGAATCCAGTGTCTGGTCCATGGTATAGGCAGGTGCCGCGGCGGATTCACTGCCAACGGTGCGGGCTGGAACCCCGGCCACGGTGGCGTGTGCGGCAACGTCCCGCAGCACCAGGCTGCCCGCCGCCACCTTCACACCCTCGCCAATCCTGACCGGCCCCAGAATCTTGGCGCCGGCACCAATCATGACACCGCGGCCGATCTTGGGGTGGCGGTCGCCACCGCCACTGCCACTGCCGCCGAGGGTCACCGAGTGCAGCATGGAAACGTCGTCCTCGATCACACAGGTCTCCCCCACCACCAGGCCGGTGGCGTGGTCGATCATGATGCCGCTGCCGAATTGCGCGGCGGGGTGGATATCCACCGCGAACTGTTCCGATACCCGGCTCTGGAAATACAGTGCCAGGGTATGGCGCCCTTTCAGCCAAAGCCAGTGCGCGATACGGTGGGACTGCAGGGCGTGGAAGCCCTTGAAATACAGGAACGGGGTTATGTACTGGTCACAGGCGGGATCGCGGTCAAACCAGGCGCAGATATCCGCCTGCATGGCACGGGAAATACTCGCGTCGTCCTCCATGGCCTCGGCGATGACTTCCTGCAGCGCCGTGGCCGTCAGTGCCGTGTGGTCGAGCACCGAGGCGAGCTGGTAGGCCAGCGCGCGATCGATGCTTTTGTGCCGCAGCACGGTATTGTGGAAATAACTGGCGAGCACCGGCTCCCCCGCCGCGGCGACACTCGCCTCGGCGCGCATGCAGGACCAGATGTTGCGTTCTTTCAGTTCACTGACGTTGATGGTAGTGCTTCCCTGTTGGCGGCTGTCGGTATCCGCTGGAGCAAATCCGCTTCGGATGTTACAGCCGCTGAATATTCTTCGGGTAGGCGTCTTCGGGTACGGCGACAAACCGCCGGTAGATGGCATCGATATTGCCGCACACCGTATCCGCCAGGGCCAGGTCACTCGCCCGCTGGCAGGCCTGCAACTGTGCCCGCAGGGAATCCGGCGTCAGCAGCTGCTGAAACTCCCAGGCCCGCGGTGCGTAGCTCAGGTGCCAGCGCTCCGGCGCCACGCCGCCGCGATCCTCCGCGTAGGGGCGAAACAGTCCGTAACTGTTGCCACTGGCAATGCGCTCGTCCAGCCAGCAGTGGAAGGCGCCGAAAACGCCGTTGTCTGCCACCTCTTCCGGGGTGAGCTGCACCCGGTAATCTTCCGGCACCGCCGCCGCGTCGATCACGTCGAAATCGGTCCCCCAGTGGTGGCGGGAACCGCCGGGCAGCGCAGACCAGCGCAATATAGCGAATACCGTTTCCTCTGGCGATAACTGCGCCACGTCGAGGGGCTCGCCGGCACTGTCGAGTACTGGCCGCTCGCCGCAGGCCTTGCGGTTCCAGATGGCCCGCTGGCGCTCGAAATCCCGGAACCCGGACACTACTTTCGGGTCGAATCCTGCACCCCGCGCATCCCGGCGCAGCTGGTCGAATGCGGTCAGTGCCTCCGGGTGCAACAACTGCCCGGATACCGGTTCCAGAATCACATGGGCGTCACTCAGCCCGAACAGCATATTCTGGATCAGCGGGTGAATCATCGCGGGCGCCTCTCTGGTTCCCTGTGACCGTGGACATACTGACGCAGCAAATTAACCCGGCTTTGCGGCGACATGCGCGAAGTACACGCCGGTCCGCGTCGCGACCACAGTCCAAATAGTCAAAATCGGCAAAGACCACAAAAGCCGACTAGGCTATTGCAGCAGATGTGACAATTTAGCATTTCAGTGGCCACAGAAAAATGTGCACTTTCGCTTTTTTTCTGCGGCAGTCAGTGCGGTTTGGCGCTGTGGAATTTTATGCTATTTTGCACGACTGTTTCGCTCTACCAGGAACGGCGGGGTGAACAGACCGCGCACAAGTCGGTACGATTGCATCAGAGCAAGACGCGGACCGGTGTACCACTTGAGACCACGAAATCGTTCAGGGAATGAATGCCATGCACCCGAGTCAGTCAGAGTTACTGCAACTGAAAAATCTGGGGCTCGCCTCCGTCAATATTCTCCATTCCATTGGTATCCGCACACTGGATGATCTGCGCCGGGTGGGCCCGGTGGAAGCCTTCATCAATATACGCGGCCGCGGCATCAACGCTTCCAGAGTCATGCTGTACGCGCTGCAGGGTGCGCTGCTCGATGTGCACTGGAACGACCTCGATCCCGTCCTCAAGGCCAACCTGGTCGACGAAGCGGAGCGCCAGCTGGCCCGCAAAGACAGCGCTTGAAATTTCGCCAAAACCTCTCTGCTTCACGCCCGCCGCTTTCCGCAACCGGCGGGTCAAAATTCCCTTCCACAATACGCTTGCAAAGCGCTGTGAGCGACCCTATTTAGTCTGGACTGTATAACTACCTTCAGGAGAAGGCTGATGTTGCGTATTGGGCTGTTTTTGCTGACCAACCTGGCTGTGATGTTGCTGGTCGGCGTTATCTTCAACCTGTTCGGCATCCAGGGCATTCTCGACGCCAACGGTGTCAACCTGAACCTGCCCGGGCTACTGACCTTCTGTGCGGTCTTCGGTATCGGTGGCGCACTGATCTCGCTGCTGATGTCCAAGACCATCGCGCGCATGAGCACCCGCACCCAGGTCATCGAGCAGCCCCAGACCGCGGACGAGCGTTGGCTGGTGGAAACCGTGCGCGAGCTGTCGCAGAAAGCGGGCATCGGCATGCCGGACGTGGGTATCTTCCCCATGCCCCAGGCCAACGCCTTCGCCACCGGCTGGAATCGCAACAGCGCGCTGGTGGCGGTGAGCGCGGGCCTGCTGGAACGCTTTAACCGGGACGAGGCGCGGGCGGTCATCGGCCACGAGATCGGCCACGTCGCCAACGGCGACATGATCACCCTGGCGCTGATTCAGGGGGTGGTGAACACCTTCGTGATGTTCTTTGCGCGCCTTGTCGGCTTCTTCGTCGACCGGGTACTGCTGCGCAATGAACAGGGGCTGGGCATCGGTTACTACGTCACCTCGATCATCATGGATATGGTGTTCGGCGTGATCGCGATGATGATCGTGGCCTGGTTCAGCCGCCGCCGCGAATACCGCGCGGATGCCGCCGGCGCCCATCTCGCCAGCCGCGAGAGCATGATTGCGGCACTCGCACGCATCAAATCGGAGTCCGAAGCCGGGCGCGAGCAGCCACTGCCATCCAACATGAAAGCCTTTGGCATCTATGGCAACAGCATGGCGGCGCTGATGGCGAGCCACCCGCCCCTTGAGGATCGCATTCTGGCGCTGCAGAATTCCATGCACTGACCAATTCCGAACCCGGATTGCCCGGTTACCCCGGGCAATCCAAACCGTCAACCACTCAAAAACCATGTTAAGTCAGAAGAACCTCCACAGAGTTTTTTCCAACGCCACCCGTACGACCGCATTGCTGTCACTGCTTACCGCACTGCTGCTTCCCCTGCAGGCCCTGGCCCAGCCCATTTTCGCTACCGACGACGAAACCAACACCATGCAGGTGTTCAATTTCGCCAGCCCGTCGGTGGTGTATGTGACCAATGAAACCGTGGTGCGCGATCGCTGGACCCTGCGCCTGCACACCGTGCCCAAGGGCGCCGGCAGCGGTTTTATCTGGGACGACCAGGGGCACGTGGTCACCAACTTCCACGTCATCGACGGTGCGCGCACCGTCACCATCACCCTGCAGGACCGCAGTGAATGGCCGGCGGAACTGGTGGGCACCGCACCGGAAAAGGATCTCGCGGTATTGAAAATCCACGCGCCCAGGGAACTGCTGAAACCGCTGGCGCCGGGGCGCTCTGCGGATCTCGCGGTGGGCCGCAAGGTGCTCGCCATCGGCAACCCGTTCGGCCTCGACACCACTCTCACCACCGGCGTGGTGAGCGCGCTCGGGCGCGAGATTGATGCCGCCAACAATCGCACCATCCGCAACGTGATCCAGACCGATGCCGCCATCAACCCCGGCAACTCCGGTGGCCCACTGCTGGATTCCAGCGGCCGCCTGATCGGCGTCAATACGGCGATTTACAGCCCCAGCGGCGCCAGTGTCGGCATCGGCTTCGCGATTCCGGTGGACACGGTGAAGAAGATCGTGCCGGAGCTGATTGCCCACGGGCGACTGGTGCGGCCGATTCTCGGCATCGAATCGGCGCCGGACCAGTGGGCCAACCGCTACGATTTCGAAGGGGTTGCCATCCTCCGCACCGCGCCGGACCTGCCCGCAGCGCGGGCGGGACTGCGCGGGGTCTACCGCGCGCAAAATGGCGGCTGGCAGCTGGGGGACGTGATCATCGGCATCGACCGCCAGCCGATCCGGAACTACGACGACCTGATGAATGCGCTGGAAAATCACCGCCCCGGCGACCGCGTGCAGGTGAACTACCTGCGCGACGGCGAGCAACTGGAAACCCAGCTGATCCTGGCGGCACCCTGATTCCAGTAAGTGCATTCGGGTGCTGGTTTTTCACAAGCGAGGTTTTCGCTACACTGCCCCGCCAGAATGAATCGGCTGCCGGACGTACACCATGCAAAAACACTTTCTCTGCCGCTACGAAGACCTTGCCGAGGGCGACTCCCGGGGTTTCTCCCTCGGTGACAACAGCGCCGGCATGGACAATGTATTCGCGGTGAAAAAAGACGGCGAGGTGTTCGCCTACAAGAATGTCTGCCCCCATCGCGGCATCAATCTGGAGTGGCAGCCGAACCAGTTCCTGGATTCAGAAAAAGCACTGATCCAGTGCGCCTCCCACGGCGCGCTGTTTGAAATACAGACCGGCGAATGCATCGCCGGCCCCTGCGCCGGCGATGCTCTGACGCCGGTACCGGTGGAGTACGCACAGGACGGGCTCTACGTTATTCTCGCCGACTGAGTAGCGCTGGCGGACGGACAACCGTCAGCCGATAAACGGCACGGGTTCTGACAAGCGGATTTCACTGGCACTCAATTCCGCGCGGTAAGCCACCACCTCCACTCCCGCAGCCACCGCCTGTTCCAGCGCTGCGGCATACGCCGGATCGATCTCGTTCGCCGCCTCCACGGTGGCAATCTGCGAGTGCTGCACACAGTAAAGAAGTACCGCGCGTACACCGGCCTCCGCCAGCTTCTGCAGTTCCCGCAGGTGTTTGGCACCCCGCGCGCTCACCGCGTCGGGAAACAGGCCGCGCTCGCCTTCCGCGAGGGTGACGTTTTTCACCTCCACATAACAATCCCCCGGCTCACCGCTCAACAGAAAATCGATGCGGCTGTTTTCCTCGCCGTACTTCACCTCCCGGCGCAGCGATTCGTAGCCCTGCAGCTCCCGCACCACACCGGAAACAATCGCCTCTTCCACCAGCGCATTGGCACGCCCGGTATTCACCCCGGCCAGCGCCCCCTCCGGGGTCGTGGTGATCTCCAGGGTGTGGCGGTATTTACGTTTTGGATTGCCGGAATCCGAAAACCAGCAGGGGGTCTCCTCCGCCCAGCAGTTTTTCATGGACCCGGTGTTCGGGCAGTGAATGGTTATAATTTCACCATCCTCAAGAGCAATATCCGCAAGAAAACGCTTGTAGCGACGCAAAAGTAAACCGCGCGCCAAAGGAGGAACAAACTTCACGACAAACCCTAAGCCTTGACAGTTATGACAGGTTAAAAACAACAAAACTGATGAACAATTGAGCGCCAGATTACACCATCCGGGTCTCGATTTGCGGAAGGATTGTTCCCTTCGCGTCGGGGCGACAACATTTTGTGGCGCGCAGGTAAGAGATTTGATAGTTTCCTCGCTTTCCAATTGCCGGGCACCGGCACTGGAAGGAGTACAGCCTGCGGTCGCTTAGGCTTTGTGCAGCCTGCTAGGCTTGATTTTGGTTGTAGTGCCCTTATTAACAGGGGCCCGTATTACGAGAGAGGCAATGACTATGCCCAATACTGCTGCGAAATCCGAAACTCTGCACGGCTTCGAGCCCTATCAGGAACAGAAGGGCGAGGAGTACATGAATGAGAAGCAGCAGGAGCATTTCCGC
>ENA-ORCV01000594-ORCV01000594.1-marine-metagenome-genome-assembly--contig:-NODE-594-length-20340-cov-4.691507_pt1 | contig 20340 bp, 15 predicted proteins | sample MGYA00237779_ERZ508509 | MGnify/ENA primary metagenome ERZ508509 (study PRJEB26180, sample SAMN06268772) | marine metagenome | isolation source: Bioluminescent Bay, La Paraguera, Puerto Rico | place... | reverse complement strand
CGATATAGTGAATATCGTCGCCCATTTCCCGCCAGCTACCCACTGCCGCCTTTTGTTGCAGCGAGGCGATAAACAGGCGTGCGGCATTGATCGGCTGCAACAGGTCGTGACTGGTATGGGCGAGAAAGCGGGTCTTGGCACCGTGCAATTCGCGGATCTGCGCTTCCACTGCTGCGCGGCGGAGATTCTCTTCCTTGAGCGCACGGTTGCTTTCCAGCAACTCGGCGGTGCGCTGCTCCACCCGGTCTTCCAGGGTGCGACGGTTTTCCTCCAGTGCATCCACCGCCGCGCGGTATTCGCTGATATCGGTAAAGGTGGTGACAAAGCCGCCGCCGGGCATGGGCGTTCCGCGCACCTCGACAATGGCGCCGCTGGGCAGGCGCCGTTCGAAGCGGTGTGCGCTGCCGTGGCGCAACAGGTCGAGGCGCTTCTGAACCTGTGCCTCCAGCTCCTGTTCGCTGGCGAGCGCACCGTAGAGACCGCGCTCGGCGTTGTGCCGGTACAGGTTTGCCACCGGGCAGCCGATATACAGCAGCCGCTCGGGGTAATCGAACAGCTCCAGGTAGTGCTGGTTCCAGGCCACCAGGCGCATATCCGCATCCACCACGCTGATCCCCTGGCTGATGGTCTCCACCGTGGTCTGCAGCAGTTCCTGGCTGAAGCGCAGGCGCTGGGAGGTGCTGTCCACCAGCCGCGCGATATCCTCAAGTTGCAGCGGACGGTTGCTGCGCAGCAACTCCACCACCTGGTGCGCCGCGGCGGAACCGACGATACCGGCGAGGATGCGCTCCGCTTCCGCCACCACAAAACGCGGAGCGGTATCGTCCGGCAGCAGGCGCTGCTGGCTGCGGTGTTCGAACTCGTTCCAGATCTCTTCCAGTCGCGCGCCTCCCACAAAGGGTTCCAGCAGACTGCGCACCTGGCCCATATGTATCGAGGTGGGCACCAGGTCCGCGGCCTCCTCGCCGGCGGACTCCGGCTGCATAAACAGCTGCGCCTGGCGTCGGTCGCCGGCGTTCTGCCGGCACAACAGGGAGATGGAGACGAACAGCGTCAGGTTAACCAGCAGGCTCCAGAACACCCCGTGGCTCAGGGAATCCAGCCCGGCAAGCCCGAACAGTCCCTGGGGCCGCAACCACTCGACGCCCCAGGCACCCGCGGCGACCACACTGTGTGCCGGCAATACCGCGGGCAGTACCAGGCAATACGCCCACAACCCGTAGCCGGCAATCAGCCCGGCCCACACGCCGCGGCGGTGGGCCCGGCGCCAGTACAGGGCGCCAATCAGCGCCGGAGCCAGTTGCGCCGCAGCGGCAAACGACAGCAGGCCGATGGAGGCCAGCGCTTCGGTACCGGAGATCACCCGGTGCACGCCCCAGCTCATCAGCATCAGCAGCAGGATGCTGACCCGGCGGATCAACCGCAGGTGGTTACCGAGGGAGATGGCGGTCAGACGGGTATAGCGCGACAGGTACAGCCAGACCGGCGCCACCAGCTCGTTGGAGACCATGACCGCGAGGGTCACCGCGGCCACAATCACCATCCCGGTGGCGGCGGAGAAACCGCCGATATAGGCCAGCAGGGTCAGGGCGTTGTTGCCACTGTTGAGCGGCAGGGTCAGCACCAGGCTGTCGGGGTCGGTGAGTCCCATTGCCGCCAGCGGCTGCCCCGCCAGCGCAATGGGCAGGATCAGCACCGCGAACAGCGCCAGATAGGCCGGCAACAGCCAGCGCGCGGTGTGCAGGTCGCGTTCGTCCTGGTACTCCACCACCGCCATATGGAACTGGCGCGGCAGGCAGATGACGGCCGCCATGGCCAGCAGCGCCTGGGTCATGAAATTGATATCCGGCACCAGCGGCTGCCAGTGCCAGTACTCCCGCGGCAGGCCGCTGTTGCCGCTGGCCAGCAGCCACAGCGCCAGCACCGCAACCGCGGCGAAGGCGAACAGCTTCACCAGGGATTCCAGCGCGATCGCCGCCACTACTCCGCGGTTGCGTTCGCGCCCCTCCAGATGGCGGGTGCCGAACAGAATCGCAAACAGCCCCATCAGCAGCGCGGTGGCCAGCGCCGTATCCAGGTTCATGAAGGATTCACTACCGGCGTCGCTGCCGATGGCCTCCCAACCCATGGTCACGGCGCGCAGCTGCAAGGCGATATACGGCAGGCTGCCGACAATCGCCAGCAGGGTCACCAGTGCAGACAGGCCGCGGCTCTTGCCGTAGCGGGAGCCGATAAAGTCGGCAATGGAAGTGACTTTCTGCCGCTCCCCGGCCAACATCAGCTTGCGCAGGAAACCGCCGCCGAACAGGAACAGCAGGATGGGGCCGAGATAGATCGGCAGGTAGCTCCAGGTGTCGCTCACCGACTGGCCGACAGCACCGAAGAAGGTCCAGGAGCTGCAGTAGACCGCCAGGGTCAGGCCGTAGATCAGCGGCCGGAAACGCAGCAGCCAGTGCTTGCGCTGGTCCGCACGCCACGCCACCAGAAACAGCACGGCGACGTACAGCAGGGCAAAAAACAGCAGCAGGGGTTTTCCAATCATAGCGGGTCTCGAACCGGGGCAGCGCCGGGGCGCACTACAGGTCAGGCGCGCAAATTATTCTACCCCCTGTATACCCGATCGCGCCCCCGCGGGGCAATTGGCGGATAGTCGAAGGGGCACCCGTGGCCCACAAGAACGCAATAACCGCCATTTCTTTGACTGTGGCCGACGCTGAACTAGGCTCAAAGCGGGAGTTTCGTCCTGCGATCAGCATCCAGTGCCACAAGTCGATGCCCCTACCCGATGCCCCAACCCGATGAGAGCTGCGCCATGATCATTGCCACCGATATGCCAGAAGTCAGCCGCTGTGCGGCCACCGCGTGTGCCTACAACACCGACTCCGCCTGCCACGCCCGCGCCATCACCATTGGCGACGGCGAGCACCCGGATTGCGACACCTACTTCAACAACGACGGCCACACCAAACGCGAAAGGGTCGCCGGCGTCGGTGCCTGCAAGGTAACCGACTGCAACCACAACGAGGACTTTGAGTGCTCCGCAGACAAGATCGAGCTGGGCTGCAGCGGTGACAAGGTCAACTGCCTGACCTACGTCCACTGACCATTAAGTACTGAACAGTCATTAGCAGGCAAAATGCCACCACAAAAAAAGGGAGGGAAGCCCGAGCTTCCCTCCCTTTTTTATTTGTTGCTGGCACTGCGGCCTGTACTCAGGCAGTGACTTTCGATCCCTTCAAGCCGTAGTAGGCGATAAACACATAACAGACGATCGGCACCAGGAAGGAAATCTGCAGGCCGACGGAGTCCGCCACCAGTCCCTGCATCACCGGCACGATGGCACCGCCCACGATCGCCAGGCACAGCACCCCGGAAGCCTGCCCCGCCTGCTTGCCCAGCCCCTGCAGGGCAAGGCTGAAGATGGTGGGGAACATGATGGAGTTGAACAGCCCCACCAGCAGGATCGCCCACATCGCCAGGGCACCGGAACCGACAATCGCGAGGAGAACCAGCAAAATAACCGCAGCGGCATTGAATGCCAGTACCAGTCCCGGAGAAATGCTGCGCATCACCACCGCACCAATAAAGCGCCCCACCATGGCTCCGCCCCAGTAGTAGGCGATGTAGTGAGCCGCCTGAGCCTCCTCCATCCCCGCCACACTGTCGAGACCGAGGAAGTTCACCAGGAAGCTGCCAATGGACACCTCAGCGCCCACATAGACAAAAATGCCCACCGCACCCAGCACCAGGTGCCGGTGCGACCAAACCGAACTGCCCTCAGCAGCAACCGCCGCGTCTTCCTGCATATCGATCTTCGGCAGCTTCAGCTGGCTGAAGATCAGCGCCAGCAGCGCCAGCACTGCCGCCAGGCCCAGGTACGGCAGTTTCACCGCATCGGCTTCCGCGGAAGCACTCAGGGACTCGGCACCCACGGTGGCCGCAGACAGGATCAGCACCCCGCCAAAGAACGGTGCCACCGTGGTACCGAGGGAGTTGAACGCCTGGGTCATGGTCAGGCGACTGGAAGCCGTGGCCGGATCGCCCAGAGCAGTCACATACGGGTTTGCTGACACCTGCAGCAGGGTGATCCCGGAAGCCAGCACAAACAGCGCCCCCAGGAACACCGGGTAGGCGTGGCTCTCCGCCGCCGGGTAAAACAGCGCACAACCCAACGCCGCCACCAGCAGGCCACCGACGATGCCCTTCTGGTAGCCGATGCGCTTCACCAGCGCACCCGCCGGCAGGGAAACCGTGAAATAGGCACCAAAGAAACAGAACTGGATCAGCATCGCCTGGGTATAGCTCAGGTCGAATACCGCTTTCAGGTGGGGAATCAGGATATCGTTGAGGCAGGTCAGGAAGCCCCACATAAAGAACAGCACCGTCAGTGCTGTGAGCGCAAAGCGGAAATTGCTACCCGCCTCGCCCGTGGATGAGCCCGCATCGGTCACTGGCATTTGAACTCCAGCCATAGTTCACCTCTTATGATAGTTATTGTTTCTGCATCATCGCGTCGAGCGCACCGGCCTGCGGTGTTCTCTTCAGGAAATACTGTTCAGGTTTAAGACGTACCGGCTGCGCCATTCCGCTCCCACAGGCGCGGATTCATCGGGCAGATACACCGGTGCACACTAACGAACGGAGGCTATCACGGGCCCGGGAAGTGCGGCGTTGCCACTTTAGGAAGTGCCGTCCCACTTTAGGGAAATGGGATATCAGGGCGTGGCGAGGTCTGATTTCTAGCGAGATGTTTGGAGCGAAGGTGCCGCTGCCGGGTATAGCTTTGTGAGACCTTCCGCGAGAGGGACCTCGCGGAAGAGCCCCCAGGGATGGGTTCACGGCGTGTCTCGCAAAGCTATACCCGGCAGTGGTACCGCCACTAAAAGTAATTCAGTGCACAAAAAAGCCCGGCAAATGCCGGGCTTCTTAAAATAAGGGAAACAGTCAGAGTCAGCCCTTGGGCAACTCGGTAACCCCCATATTGAACAGGGTGAAGCTGAACAGGTCAGCATACTGCTCGATGGTCTTGGATACCGGGGTGCCGGCACCGTGACCGGCGTTGGTCTCGATGCGGATCAGGGTGGGGGCAGCGCCCGCCTGCTTCGCCTGTAATTCCGCGGCAAACTTGAACGAATGCGCCGGTACCACACGGTCATCGTGATCCGCCGTGGTCACCATGGTCGCCGGGTAGGCAGTGCCCGCCTTTACATTGTGTACCGGCGAATAGCCCAGCAGGTACTCGAACATCTCCTTGCTCTGCTCGGAGGTACCGTAGTCGTAGGCCCAGCCAGCGCCCGCGGTAAACGTGTGGTAGCGCAGCATATCCATCACGCCCACCGCCGGCAGTGCCACCTTCACCAGATCCGGACGCTGAGTCATCACCGCACCCACCAGCAGACCGCCGTTGGAGCCACCGCGGATCGCCAGGTAATCGCTGGAGGTGTAGCCCTGCTCGATCAGGTATTCGCCAGCGGCGATGAAATCGTCGAACACATTCTGCTTCTGCAGCTTGGTGCCCGCATCGTGCCAGCGCTTGCCGTATTCACCACCGCCGCGTAGGTTTGGTACCGCGTAGACACCGCCCTGCTCCAGCCACACCGCGTTGGCGATGCTGAAGGACGGGGTCAGGCTGATATTGAAGCCGCCGTAACCGTACAGGATGGTGGGGTTGTTGCCGTTCAGCTCCAGCCCTTTCTTGTAGGTGATCATCATCGGCACTTTGGTGCCGTCCTTTGAGGTGTAGAACACCTGCCGGGACTCGTAGGCCGCCGGGTCAAACTTGGCTCCGGACTCCCGGTACACGCTGGATTCACCCTCGGACACGTCGAACGCGAAGATGGTCGCCGGCGTCTTGTAGTTGGTGAAGGAGTAGTACAGGGTCTCGTCTTCGCGCTTGCCACCCAGGGAGCTGGCGCTGCCCGGGCCCGGCAGTGCGATCTCGCGCACCTGCTTGCCGTCGTAGTCGTACTGGTAGACCTTCGACAGCGCGTCCACCATGTATTCGGCGAACATATAACCACCACCGGTGGAGGCGGTGAGCACATTGTCGGTTTCGGCGATGAAGTCCTGCCAGTTTTCCTCCGCCGGATTGGCGGCATCCACGGTCACGATCTTCTTGTTCGGCGCGCCGCGGTTGGTCACCAGATAGAGGGTGCTGCCGCGGTTGTCGAGTACATCGGTATCGGAGTCGAAGTCACCCAGGATCTGCACCAGCGGTGCATCCGCCCTGGTGAGGTCGCGGATATACAGGTCGTTACCGGACGTGGAGGTCGCTCCGGAAATGACCAGGTAGCGGTCGTCCTCGGTCACGCTGCCGGAAACATAGCGGCGTTTCTCTTCCGGCTTGCCGCCGAATACCAGGCGGTCTTCGGACTGGGGCTGGCCCAGCTCGTGATAATACAGCTTGTGCTGGTCGGTCTTGGCCGACAGCTCGCTGCCCTCCGGCTTGTCGTAGCTGGAGTAGTAGAAGCCTTCATTGCCCTTCCAGGAAATACCGGAGAACTTCACGTCCACCAGCGGCTGTTCCAGTACCTTTTTGCTTTCCGCATCGATGATGATGATCTTGCGCCAGTCGCTGCCGCCCTCGGAAATGGAATAGGCCGCGATGGAGCCGTCTTTGGAAAACTTCAGGGTCGACAGGGAGGTGGTGCCGTCTTCGCTGAAGGTGTTGGGATCGAGGAAAATTTCCGCTTCGCCGTCGCCCTTCTTGCGCCACACCACGTACTGGTTCTGCAGGCCGTCATTGCGATAGAAGTAGGTGTAGTCCCCTTCCTTGAACGGCGAACCGACTTTCTCGTAGTTCCACAGTTCTTCCAGGCGCTGCTTGAGCGCTTCCCGGTAGGTGATCTGGTCCAGGTAGCCGAAGGTCACCTTGTTCTGGGCCTGTACCCAGGCTTCGGTTTCCGCGCTGCGATCGTCTTCCAGCCAGCGGTAGGGGTCGGCAATTTCGGTATCGAAGTAGGTGTCTACCACGGCGTCTTTGCGGGTCTGCGGATACTGGATGCTGGCTACCTCGGCGGTTACTGCGGCACTGCTCTGTGCGCCGTCTGCATTTTTGCCCGAATCCGGAGATTCTCCGGAACAGGCGGCCAGCAGACCGGCCACAGCCAGAACGGGAAGTTTCTTCATGTGAACTGCTCTTCGTTACTTGCTTGTTATCGGTATGTGCGAATTTACTGGGACCGGTAAGAAAACCGAATCGGCAGGCAAACTGCAAGCGAGAGCGCGGTCAATTTTTCACGACGAAATTCGCCGCCACAATAAATAGTTTTTGCCGATAATTAATCGACAATCTCTGGATTCAAAAGCATTTTATTCGATCAAAAACAACAGTGCCCGGTCAGCCAGGCTGCCGGGCACTGTGTGGACAGGGTTGGCAATAGCCGGCGAGGCAATCAGCCTACCTGTTCACCATGGGCCTGTTTGTCTGCGTGATAGGACGAGCGCACCATGGGGCCGCAGGCGGCGTGCTTGAAGCCGATCTGTTCGGCGTAGCGGCGGTACTCCTCGAATTCATCCGGGTGTACGTAGCGCTGCACCGGCAGGTGCTCCTTGCTCGGCTGCAGGTACTGGCCGATGGTGAGCATGTCGATATCGTGTGCACGCATATCGTCCAGTACCTCGAAAATCTCTTCCTTGGTCTCGCCAAGGCCCACCATCAGACCGGACTTGGTGAGTACATCCGGGCGACGCTTTTTGTATTCCTGCAGCAGTTTCAGCGACCACTTGTAGTTGGCGCCGGGGCGCGACTCGCGATACAGGCGCGGCACGGTTTCCAGGTTGTGGTTGAACACATCCGGAGCCTCAGCCTCGAGAATATCCAGCGCGATGTCCATGCGACCGCGGAAGTCCGGGGTCAGAATTTCTACCTGCAGGTTTGGCGACAGTTCGCGGGACTGCTTGATGCAGTCGGCAAAGTGCTGGGCACCGCCATCGCGCAGGTCGTCGCGGTCCACGGAGGTGATCACCACGTAACGCAGGCTCATGGCGGCAATGGCTTCCGCCAGTTGTTTCGGCTCTTCCGGGTCCAGCGGGTTCGGCTTGCCGTGGCCCACGTCGCAGAAGGGGCAGCGGCGGGTACAGATCTCGCCCATGATCATGAAGGTGGCGGTGCCGCCGCTGAAGCACTCGCCCAAGTTGGGACAGCTGGCTTCCTCGCACACAGTGGCGAGTTTCTGCGAGCGCAGAATACTCTTGATCCGCTCCACTTCCTTGGACGCCTTGACCGAGGGCACCTTGACCCGGATCCAGTCCGGTTTGCGCAGGACCTGGTCGCTGGCGATCACTTTGACCGGGATACGCTCTACCTTGTCGCCATCGCGCAGTTTTTCCCCCTGCTGCAGGCGGCGGGTGCGTTTTACCGGGGCGATTTCCGGTTTGTTGCCGTCAACTCGTTCAGACATTACTGGTTCCTGATGCGATGTCGGCCACCGCAAATTGGTTCTCGTCTACCGGCTGCCACTCCGCCGCCGGCAATTGCAGAATGCGCTGCAACTCCGCTACAAAAATTTTCGCCACTTTATCCCACTCGGGGGTTGGCTGGATCACTTCCGCCATCTGCACCATCTGCATACCCGCGTAACCGCAGGGGTTGATGCGCAGAAAGGGCCCCAGGTCCATGTCGATATTGATGGCGATACCGTGGAAGCTGCAGCCGCGACGGACCCGCAGGCCGATGGAGGCAATCTTGTTGCCGGTGCGGGGGCCTTCGGTCAGGTAGACCCCGGGGGCATCGGCGCGCGGTGCGGCGCTAATGCCGAATTTTTCCAGCATGGCGACGGTGGCGGCTTCCAGCGCGGTCACCAGGTCGCGCACGCCGATTTTGCTGCGGCGCAGGTCGAGCAGCGGGTAGACCACCAGCTGGCCGGGACCGTGGTAGGTCACCTGGCCGCCGCGGTCTACCTGCACCACGGGAATGTCACCCGTGTTGAGCAGGTGCTCGGCCTTGCCGGCCTGGCCCTGGGTAAATACGGGGGGGTGTTCGACACACCAGATCTGGTCGCGGGCATCGTCGCCGCGGGTGTCGGTGTAATGGGCCATGGCGCGCCACACGCTTTCGTAGTCGCGCCGGCCGAGGTTGCAGATTGCCAGTTGCGGCGCCGCCGTTTGTTCGCCAGCCATTACAGCACCATATGCACGCCCGGGTGGGCTTTGAGTTCTTCAAACAGGGCCTTGAGCTGGGGTTCACCGGTGGCGACGATAAAGAAGGTCACGGAGGTGAACTTGCCGTTGCGGCTGGGCTTGTGCTTCATCTTGTCTTCATCCAGCCCCGGGGCGTGCCGGCGCATGACTTCCATGACGAATTCGTGCACGTCGCCATCGGCGTCGCGCACGACTTTGACCATGTAGTCTTCACAGGGAAATTCGATCTTGGGGGGCTGCTGCTCTGAATCCTGGGTCATACCACACTCACTTGGCCGCAGGTCTGGACTGGAAACCGGGAATACCGGGGGATTGCGGCCGGGCGGCGATTATACAGGGATGATCACAGAGTGGACAGGGAGGCGGGGATTAGGGAAGTTTTAGCAGGTTGGGTGGCGGTACTGCTACCGGGTGCAGCCTTGTGAGACCTTCAAAAACAGGATGTTTTTGCAGAGCCCCCATGGATGGGTTTACGGCGTGTCTCACAAGGCTGCACCCGGTAGCAGTACCTTCGCGGGTAGTTCAGTCACATAAGCAATGTAATGAAAACCCGCGTCCCACTATTGGAAGAAGCCCATTACGAAGCGTTTGATGGAATCCCAGATACGTTTGAAGAATCCGGCTTTCTCCACCTCTTCCGCCACTACCGCAGGGATATCCGCGACGGTTTCGCCCTCAAGGGTCACCACTACTTTGCCCACCTGCTGGCCCTTGGCCAGGGGGGCTTCCAGCTCGCCGTCGATGATCAGGTCGGCCTTGATGCTTTCTTCGCCACCGCGGGGGATGGTCACGAATACATCCTGGCTCACGGCGATACCCACGGTCTCGCTCTTGCCGCCCCAGACCCGTTCGGTCTGCAGTACGTCGTTGCTGCCGTATACCTTGTGGGTCTGGTAGTAACGGAAGCCGTAGGCCAGCAGTTTCTGGGTTTCGGCGGCGCGCTTTTCGTCGCTGTCGGTGCCCACCACTACGGAGATCAGGCGCATGCCGCGCTTCACCGCGGAGGCCACCAGGCAGTAGCCGGCCTCTTCGGTGTGACCGGTCTTGATGCCGTCAACCGCGGGGTCGCGCCACAGCAGGCGGTTGCGGTTGGGCTGGTTGATGCCGTTGAAGCGGAAGTACTTTTCGGAATAGAGCGCGTAGTGGCTGGGGTGGTCCTGGATCAGCGCGCGCGCGAGTTTGCTGAGGTCGCGGGCGGTGGTCATATGGCCGTCGGCGGGCCAGCCGGTGGCGTTGACGAAGTTGGTGTCGTTCATGCCCAGGCGCTGGGCCTGCTGGTTCATCACTTCGGCGAATACTTCTTCGCTGCCGGAAACATGTTCCGCCAGTGCGATACTGGCGTCGTTGCCGGACTGCACGATCACGCCGCGCAGCAGGTCAATCACCGGTACCTTGTCGCCCACCTTGACGAACATTTTGGAGCCGCCCTTGCGCCAGGCTTTTTCCGAGATGTTCACCAGGTCCTGTTCCTTGATGACGCCTTTTTCCAGCTCTTCGGACACGATGTAGCTGGTCATCATCTTGGTGAGGCTGGCGGGCGGGATCTGCTTGTCCGCGTCGTGCTCCACCAGTACCTGGCCGGTATGGGCGTCGATCAGGATATACGCGGTGGCAGCCAGTTGTGGTGGCGCGGGAATCAGCGGTTTATCAGCCTGAGCCACACTGGAACAGAGGATCAGGAGGAGGCAGGCAAATAAGCGTTTGAACATGGGTATCTCTTTAGTCCTTGCATTTATATTGTGTCAATCACCCGACTCCAGCCGGGCTCTGCGCAACGGCGCCGGCCCTTGTAGACGCCAACGCCGGATAACGGTTCCATCTTCGCGGGATCAGTTGCCCGCGTCGACGACAACCTGGGGCTGCCCCAGGGATTTTTTCTCCACCGACTCCCGCAGGGCGACCAGTGCCCGCTGCTGGGCGATCGGCCCGATACGCACCCGGTACAGGGTATTACCGCCTTTATCTACCGGACTGACGGATACAGGATAGCCGAACGCGACCGCAAGCTGGGCCCGGACCTCTTCCGCCTGGGAGGAAGAGCTGAATGCGCCAACCTGCAGATAGGTATTTTCCGGCAGTTTGAAGCTGGCATCTTGCGGCAGCGCCTGACGCGCGGCGGCGTCCTTTTCTACCGCCAGGGTTTCGGTGGCGGAAGGCAATACTTCCGGATCCAGCGCTTCAACCACGACCCGGGCAACCCCCCGGTCGATATAACCAAGCTTCTGCGCGGCGGTGTAGCTCAGGTCGATGATGCGGCCCGGTACGAAGGGCCCGCGGTCGTTGACTCTGACAATCACGCTGCGGCCGTTGTCCAGGTTGGTCACCTTGGCGTAGCTCGGCAGGGGCAGGGTCTTGTGGGCCGCGGACATGGCGTACATGTTATACACCTCGCCGTTGGCGGTTTTGCGACCGTGGAACTTGGTGCCGTACCAGGATGCCTGGCCCCGTTCCCGGTAGCCTTTCACGCCTTTCAATACCCGGTAACGCACGCCGTTCACCACATAGGGAGACTTGTTACCCGCCACTCCGATGGGCTCGCGCACCGGGGTCACTTCCGGCGTGGCCAGCATGTCCACCGGGGCATCCGGGCCGCTGTCGCGCACCTGGTCAAACGGGATATCACCGCCCTTGCCGCCCTGCCCTTTGGGCTCGACGGGCACAGTACTACAGGCACTCAGTAATGTCAGGGCACTGGCGGCCCCCAGCGCTAACAGTTTCTTATACATGGTTTCCCCCCGGTGCCGGCCCAAAAAACTGGCCGCAGCCGCGTGTTATATCGCCGGATGACTACTTCGGTATCCGGCCTGCTTTCTTACTTACTTTATTGGTCAAGTGAAAAACCAGTCCCTTGGCGACCGGCGGTGACGCCAGCCGCAAACTCATCAGGAGCGCCCGCCGCGCGCCTTGATGATCTCCTGCCCCAGCTCATAAACCGCCATCGCATACAGGCGGCTGTGGTTGTAGCGGGTAATCACGTAAAAATTATTCAGTCCGATCCAGTACTGCGTGCTCTTCCCCATATCCAGGGAAAAGACATTGGCGGGCATGTCACTGGTCACCTGGGCAGTGGTCGGGAAGCCCTTTTCATCCAGCTGGCCCACGGTCCACCTGGGTTTCAGGTCGTCATTGACCACGGTCATGTCCGCATTGGGACGGGGTTCGGTGATCACGGTGACCGGCTCACCGGCTTTCCAGCCGTGCTCGACAAAATAGTTGGCCACGCTGCCAATGGCATCTTCGGTGTCGGTCCAGATATCCACCTGCCCGTTGCCGTTGAAATCCACCGCGTAATGGCGGTAGCTCGACGGCATAAACTGGCCGAAGCCCATGGCGCCGGCGTAGGAGCCCTTCAGGGTGGTGGGGTCGATATTCTGGTCCCGGGTCAGCAGCAGGTAGTTTTCCAGTTCCTTGGTGAAAAACTTGGCGCGGCGCGGGTAGTTGAACGCCAGGGTGGACAGTGCATCCAGTACCCGGTAGCTGCCCATGTTGCCGCCGTAACGGGTTTCCACACCGATAATGGCGACGATCAGCTCCGGCGGCACGCCGTATTTTTCCTGTGCGGCTTTCAGCGCTTCTGCGTTCTTGTCCCAGAAGTCCACTCCGCCGCGAATGCGGGAACTGGTAAGGAAGATTTCGCGGTATTCGTACCAGGGCTTGGCCTTTTCCGCCGGGCGTTTGATGGCTTTCAGAATGGAGTCCTTGCGCTTGGCTTCGCGCATAAGCCCCTGCAATTCATCGCGATTAAAATTGTGCTCGGTGGCCATGTATTCCACAAACGCCTGAGCCTGGGCATTTTCTTCGTGGCCCTTCTCCTGGGCACAGGCAGCGACAACCAGTCCCAGCCCGGCCAACAATCCTGTGGTCCACTTCAAAATAACCGCTCCTGTTCTCATAGAGTGCTTCCGTTGGAATTATTAGATTCGATTCGTAGCTGTGACTGCAACTGCGCCAAAAAGTGGCACCAATCCAGCAAATTAAAACAGCACTCTGCGTTTTTCCGTACTGATAGCCATCAGTATGCCGAAACCGGCCATCAGGGTAATCACCGAGGTACCCCCATGGCTCACCAGTGGCAGTGGTACACCCACAACCGGCAACAGGCCCGACACCATGCCGATGTTCACGAACACATAGACGAAGAAGGTGAGCGTGATACTGCCCGCCAGCAAACGTCCAAACACACTTTGGGCCATAAAACTAATATAGATGCCCCGGGCGATGATCAATAAGTAGAGCGTTAGCAACAGCAGGGCCCCGCGCATACCCCACTCTTCCGCCAGCACCGCAATAATGAAATCGGTGTGGCTTTCCGGCAGGAAGTCCAGCTGCGACTGGGTGCCCTCCATATAGCCCTTGCCGTACCAGCCGCCGGAGCCGATCGCCGCCTTGGACTGGAAGATGTTCCAGCCCGCGCCGAGCCGGTCGGCGTCCGGATTGAACAGGGTCAGAATGCGCTGGCGCTGGTAGTCCCGCAGGCCCCAGTGCCACATGGGCCAGGCGGCCACCAGCGCCGCCAGTGCGGCGCTGCCGATCATCTTCCAGCTGAGCCCGGACAGGTAGAGCGCAAACAGGCCGGAAGCCGCAATCAGGATCGAGGTACCCAGGTCCGGCTGGCGCACGATCAGCGCCGCCGGCACCCCGACAATCGCCAGCGCGCCGAGTACGGACAGGAACGACGGCGGCAGTGTGCGCTTGTGCAGGTAGGCCGCCACCGCGATGGGCACCGCGAGTTTCAGCGCTTCGGACGGCTGAAAACGAAAACCGCCAATCTGCAGCCAGCGCTGGGCACCCTTGGCCCCCACCCCCACAAACAGCACCGCCACCAGCAGGCAGCAACCGGCAATGTAAAACCACGGCGACCAGCGCCGGTAAAACTCCAGCGGGATCTGCGCGGCGATGAACATGCCCACGAACGCCAGACACAGGAATACGGACTGGCGTTTCACGTAATGGATTTCTTCACCGGCGGCGCTGTAGAGAATCACCAGGCCGGCGCCGGCCAGAATCATCAGCAACAGCAGCAACGGCACGTCGATATGCAGGCGGCGGGACAGGCTCGCCGGGCGGCGCAGGCTGCTGCCGGCATCCGGCAGGCGGTGCATGTAATCGCGACTAGCCACGGGCGCTCACCTCCAGGGACTCGTGTTGCGGGTGTGACGCCGGCGGGCGCATCGGCGGCTGCCAGACGGTCTCCTCCACCGGGCGCGACATCCACTCGGCAAACACTTCCCGCGCGACCGGCGCGGCGACCAGACCGCCGCCTTCGCCATTTTCCACCAGCACCGACACCGCGATCTGCGGGTCATCCACCGGCGCAAAGGCGACAAACAGCGCGTGGTCCCGGTGGCGCTCCTTCAGTGCCTCGGAGTCGTAGCGTTCGCCCTGGGCGATACCCACCACCTGGGCGGTACCGGACTTGCCGGCAACGCGAAAATCCAGGTCTTTGCCGGCGCGCTTGCCGGTACCGTGCAGGCTGTAGACCACGGCTTCCATACCCTTGAATACCAGGTCCCAGTACTCGGGCTTGGCCTCCACGTGGTGCAGCACTTCCGGCGGCTGCTCGACGCCGTCCACCGCCATCACCACCTGGGGTTTGTAATGGGTGCCACGGTTGGCCATGGTGGCGGTCATCACCGCCAGCTGCAGCGGGGTTGCCAGCACAAAGCCCTGGCCCAGTACCGCGTTGAGGCTGTCCCCCGGGAACCAGGGCATGCCGCGGGCACCGCGCTTCCAGTCCCGCGACGGGAACAGCCCGGGGCGCTCCACCGGCAGGTCGATGCCGGTCTTGGCACCGAGGCCGAAACGGGTGGCGATATCGTGCATACCGTCGATATTCCAGCGCGACGCCATGTCCCAGAAGTAGACGTCACAGCTCTGCGCCAGCCCCTGGATCAGGTCGATATGCTTGCCGTGGCCCCAGCGTTTCCAGTCGCGGTAAATGCGCGGGTCGTTGGGCAGTTTGAAGTAGCCCGGGTCCGCCACCTCGGTTTCCCCGGTGATCACGCCGGCAACCAGGCCGCCGAGGCCCATCATCGGTTTGATGGTGGAACCCGGCGGATACTGTCCCTGCAGTGCGCGGTTGAACAGCGGCACGTCGAGGGAATCGCTGAGGGCGCGATAATCGTTGAAGCTGATGCCGGTCACAAACAGGTTGGGGTCGAAGGACGGCTTGCTCACGAACGCCAGCACGCCGCCGGTCTTGACGTCGATCGCCACCACCGAACCGCGGTTGTCGCCCAGGGCATCGGTGGCCACCTCCTGCAGCTTCGCGTCCAGGTGCAGGGTCAGTTCGGAGCCGGGTTTGGGGTCGTGCCGCTCGAGCACCGTGAGCACCCGCCCGCGGGCATTGGTTTCCACGTTTTCGTAGCCCACCTCGCCCAGCAGCAGGTCTTCGTAGGAGCGTTCCAGGCCCACCTTGCCGATACTCTGGGTCCCGCGGTAGCGGCGCACGTCTTCCTCGGTGAACTGCTGGAGTTCGCGGTCGTTGATCCGCCCCACATAGCCTACGCTGTGGGCAAACAGCTCACCCTGCGGGTAATAGCGCACCAGTTCCGCTTCCACGGACACCCCGGGCAGGCGGAATTCGTTGACGCTGATGCGGGCGATTTCATCCTCGGTGAGGCGATAGCGCAGGGGCACCGGCTCGAACGGGCGCCGCCGCGGCAGGCGGCGATTGAATTTCTCCACATCGCTGTCGTCCAGACGCACCAGCCGGCCCAGCAGTTCGAGGGTTTCGTCGAGCTTCTGTACCCGCTCGCGCACGATGGACAGGGTGTAACTGGGGCGGTTGTCCGCCAGCAGCTCGCCGTTGCGATCGTAGATCAGGCCGCGGGTGGGGGGCACCGGCCGCACCTGGATGCGGTTCTGGTCCGACTGGGTGCGATAGTTTTCGTAATTGACCACCTGCAGGTCATAGAAGCGGGCAATCAGTACCCCGATCAATACCACCACGCCACAGATGGCCACCAGCATGCGGTTGCGAAACAGCCGCTGCTCGGTGTGATGATCTTTAAGGCGCAGGTTCTCGGGCATGGATGTCGTTTCGGGCGCTAATTCAGTATCGATTGTCCGCTATCGGCGCTTAATCTGCGCCCTACGGATACGAATAGTCGGGTTGGCGTAAAAATAACCACGAAGTGTACACAAATTTGCCCCCGCGCGGAGTACCCGGCGGGCGGATTTCCCGCGATGGACTCGGCAGTTTGCACATTTACTTCCGGGTGCCCAGCAGCCGGCGGACGATGAAATGTCCGCCGGCCCCCGATTCAGACCGGGGGCGCGATGGAGAGTTCACCGGGAGTTTGCTCGTTATATCCACGCCGGGTGCCGCGATCAGCGGCTATTTGTGGTACGGGTGCCCCGCAAGCAGGGTCCAGGCGCGGTACAGCTGTTCCGCCAGCAGCACCCTGACCAGTGGGTGCGGCATGGTCAATGCCGACAGGGACCAGCGCTGGCGGGCGCGACCCAGGCACTCGGGAGACAGCCCGTCGGGGCCGCCGATCAGCAGGCTGACGTTGTCTCCGGACATCTGCCAGTCTGCCAGTTCCCGCGACAGCTGCTCGGTGCTCCAGGACTTGCCCTTCACATCCAGCGCCACCACGTGGTCCCGCGGTCCCAGCGCCGCGAGCATGGCCTCGCCCTCTTTCTGGCGGGCCTTTTCCACCAGCGCGGCGGAGTTTTTCTGCCCGCGATTGCCGAGGGGGATCTCGACTATTTCCAGGGTCAGTTCCCGCGGCAGGCGCTTGGCGTACTCGTTGTAGCCCTCCTGCACCCAGGCGGGCATCTTGCCGCCGGCGGCGATTATGCGCAATTTCATGGGGAAACGGTCACCGCAATCAGTCCTGGTGCGGGTCGCTGCCGTCGGCGTTGTCGCGGGTATTGGGGGTCATGGACCAGAGCTTTTCCAGCTCGTAGAAGCCGCGCACCTGGGCCTGCATGACGTGCACCACCAGGTCACCGTAATCCACCAGTACCCATTCGCCGGTTTCCATGCCCTCGACACCGATGGGGCGGATACCGGCCTCTTTGCCGTCTTCGACCACATTTTCCGCGAGGGATTTGACCTGGCGGCTGGAGGTACCGGTACAGATGATGAGGGTATCCATGACGTCACTGAGTTCGGACACGTCCAGAGTGACGATGTCCTGGCCCTTGAGGTCTTCCAGTGCGTTTACGGCGATTTGTTTGATATCAGTCATAACACCTAATTGAGGGCGTATCCGCCCTTTTTAACTCCGATAGAGTTGATGAGTTTGAATGTAGTCGAGTACGCGCTCGGGGAGCAGGAAACGCGGGGAGCGCCCGTGCCTGATCAGTTCGCGCACTGCGGTGGCGGAAATGGGCAGCAGGGTCTGCTCCCGCACCAGTATTCGCCCGGCGGCTTCGCTGGCCAGGTGGCTGCTGTCGCCGCGATGCTGCGCCAGCAGTTCCGCCACTTCCCCTTCCCGGGGCAGTTGCCAGCCGGGGCGGGTGACCACCACCAGGTGGGCGAGCGCCACCAGTTTTTCCCAGCGGTGCCAGCCCGGCAGGCCGAGCAGGGAGTCCAGCCCCATGCAGAAGCTGATGGAGACGTCATCCCCCAGCTCGCTGCGTAATTCTTCCAGGGTGTCCACGGTGTAGGTGGCCCCTGCCCGTTTCAGTTCACGGTCGTCCAGGACCAGTTCGGGGCAGTTTTCCAGCGCCAGTGCCAGCATGGCACAGCGGTCTTCGGCACTGACTTCCGGCTCGCCCCGATGCGCCGGCTGATGCGATGGCAGCAGGCGCATTTCGTCGAACCCCAGCGCTTCCTTCAGTTCCAGCGCCATGCGCAGGTGGCCGAAGTGCACCGGGTTAAAGGTACCGCCAAACAGGGCGATGGTTTTCAGGTTTTGTGCCACTTGATCCCCAGCTAGTTCGGTGCACTGGCCACCATCGGTGGCGGCACTGCTACCGGGCAGGTGTTTGCGAGACACGCGGTAAACCCGTCCCTGGGGGCTCTGCACCGCCATCCATGGCGGTGAAGGTCTCGCAAACACCTGCCCGGTATCAGTGCCTTCGCATCAGAGTCTGTTGAGTGAGCGACTCACTCTCGAATCTGCCCATCGCCGAACACGATCCACTTCTGCGAGGTAAGACCCTCGAGTCCCACTGGACCGCGGGCGTGGATTTTGTCGGTGCTGATGCCAATTTCAGCGCCCAGACCGTATTCGAAGCCGTCCGCAAAGCGGGTGGAGGCGTTCACCATCACCGAGCTGGAATCCACCTCAGCGAGGAAGCGCCGCGCGCGGGTGTAGTCTTCGGTCACAATCGCTTCGGTGTGGCCGGAGCTGTAGCGGGCGATGTGGTCCATCGCCGCATCCATGTTCGCGACCACGCGGATGGACAGTACCGGCGCCAGGTATTCGGTGGCCCAGTCCTCTTCGCTGGCCGCGAGGGCCTGGGGCAGGATGGCACAGGTCTTTTCACAGCCCCGCAGTTCCACGCCTTTTTCACCATAGGCCGCGGCCAGTTTGGGCAGGAAGTCTGCGGCAACGGCTTGCGCTACCAGCAGGGTTTCCATGGCATTGCACACGCCATATCTGTGGGTCTTGGCGTTGAGGGCGATGTCGAACGCTTTCTGCGGGTCGGCGCGGTCGTCCAGGTACACGTGGCAGATGCCGTCCAGGTGTTTGATCACCGGCACCCGCGCTTCGCGGCTGATGCGCTCGATCAGCCCCTTGCCACCGCGCGGTACGATCACATCCACGTATTCGGGCATGGTGATCAGTGCGCCCACTGCAGCGCGGTCGGTGGTGTCCACGACCTGCACTGCGGTTTCCGGCAGCCCGGCCTGCTTGAGGCCGGCGGCGATGCAGGCGGCGATGGCGCCGTTGGAGTGCAGCGCTTCGCTGCCACCGCGCAGGATGGTGGCGTTGCCGGATTTGAGGCACAGGCTGGCGGCGTCGATGGTGACGTTGGGGCGGGATTCGTAGATGATTCCCACCACCCCCAGGGGCACGCGCATCTTGCCCAGCTGGATGCCGCTGGGGCGGTATTTCAGGTCGGAGATCTCTCCCACCGGGTCCGCCAGTTCCGCGATCTGATTCAGCCCCTCGATCATGCCGTCGATACGAGCGTCGTTCAGTTCCAGGCGGTCCAGCAGCGCAGCGTCCAGGCCGTTGTCGCGGCCCTGCTGCATGTCTCTGGCATTGGCTGCGGCCAGTTCGCCGCGGCGGGCGTCCAGCTCTGCGGCTATGGCTTTCAGCGCCCGGTTCTTGGTGCCGGTATCGGCGCGCGCCATCAAACGGGCGGCAGCGCGGGCGGCGCGGCCCATGGCCTGCACTCTGGCGACGGTGGCGTTTTCCGTGGTTTCGGCGGCACTGACACTGCTCACGACTTCTCTCCTTGGATAACCCAGGGGCGGCCTCCGATGACCGCCCGGAAATTCGGGCCGCGCAGTATACCGTAACCGGGCGGTTTGATTCGGCCTATCTGGCAGATTCGCGCCTGTCGCCGGCACCGAGTTTCTGGTGCAGGTAGGCAATGCCCAGTAACGCGAGCCCGAGCCCCATAAAAGAGGCGACCCGCAACAGCCCCTCGAGACCGGACATATCCACCAGGAACAGCTTCACGATCACCAGTGCCAGTACCGCCATTCCGCCCTGGTAACAGGCGCGCCAGCCCCGCCAGCTGCCCCACAGAATCGCCGCGACCGCCAGCGCCAGCCACACCGCGGAGTAGGTATAGAGCTCGCCGGTGCCGGTGGGTAGATCCAGGCGGATATTGCCCTGCCACAGGTGCCTCACTTCCAGCGACACCCAGATAAAGCCCGCCACTGCGGCGAGTACTGCGGCGGCCCTGCGGGTGGCGGGCAGGTAACAGCGACTCGCGAGGTAGGCCAGCAGCGCGGGCCCGGCGAATGCCGGCAACAGCAGGTTGAGCAGTGGCCGGCTGCCTATAGCGCCCCAGGCCCAGGGGTTACTTTCCGCCACAGCAACCAGGATCCACCCGTAGTTGACCGTCGCGGCCAGCATCAGCACCCGGCCGTAGCCGTCGTACCAGCGGGCGAAGCTGTCACTGACCAGGCTCTTGCGGTAATAGACCAGCGCCAGCCCCGCGAACAGCCAGGTATTCGCCACTGCCTCGGTAAAGCTGAACTCCGGCGCGAAAGCATTGCCGCCGTACAGCCAGTAGCGACACTCCGCCCACAGCGCCAGTACCAGCAGGGGCCACGCGCTGGCC
>ENA-ORCV01000593-ORCV01000593.1-marine-metagenome-genome-assembly--contig:-NODE-593-length-20382-cov-2.658114_pt1 | contig 20382 bp, 15 predicted proteins | sample MGYA00237779_ERZ508509 | MGnify/ENA primary metagenome ERZ508509 (study PRJEB26180, sample SAMN06268772) | marine metagenome | isolation source: Bioluminescent Bay, La Paraguera, Puerto Rico | place... | reverse complement strand
GACGTCGGCGAAAGATGGGCAAATTTACGGATGCAACCCAAAGGTCGCGACCCGCTTTTGGGCGCAGCACCTGACTCGCCCTGTATTTACGTTGCAACGGGTGGGTTCAAAATCAGTTTCGGCATCGCCCATCGAATGGCGCAATGTGCTCTGGCACATATTTTGAACGAAGTCGGCCCAATGGTGCCTGAGAGTTTTCGTCTGGAAAATCGTGTTTAGAAAAAGCACTCAAATGATGGGTTGTTAACTAGTTTTGTTGGCGAGCTCATTAACCTTCAATAGATGTTCAGTTGCTCAAAACAAACGGATTCACCACCTATTTACGTCTTACCGGCCTAATCTCTCTCCAGAAGCAAAAATGGGGCAAAGAACCCAGCGCTCGAGGTTAACAGGGTAATTTATCTTTTTGGAGAGAGAAGATGGGACGTTGGACACAGGTGTCACAAGGAAGTGCTGATGAATTTGGCAAGGGCCAAGTCAGCATTCAACATAAGCTCAATGAGAGCGGCTATTTTACGGACGAAGCACTAGCGGAGCTGATTGACCGCTATCCGCGCGAATACTACATGCTCAATTCAATGACAAAGCAAGGCGAAGAGCGTGTTTGGCGTCATGGCGACAAAGGCGACCTGAAAGGCGCTGACGTCTTGAAGGCCATCCACGATGGCCGCGTTTGGATGTGTTTGCGTCGTTTCGATATTGTGGCGCCAGAATTGCAAAACATTATCGATGAGAGCTTTGAAGAGCTTGAAGCTGGGAACCCGGAGCTCAAAACCTTTAAACGAGATTCAAGCCTTTTGATTTCGTCACCGAATGCACGCGTATTCTATCACACAGACATTCCATACATTTGCCTTTGGCACTTGCGCGGCAAAAAGCGGGTTTGGGTCTACGATGCCGAAAACAAAACGCATCTGCCAGACCAGACGCTTGAGGGTGTCATTCTTAAAGAAACAGAGGAAGAAGTCGCCTATGACGAAGCATGGGACCGCGAAGCACAATCTGTTTTACTTGAACCAGGACAGGCTCTTTCTTGGAAACTCAACGCTCCGCACCGTGTGGATAATGTCGAGGGACTAAACGTTTCAATCACGACAGAGTTCTTTACCCCTGCGGCCCAGCGCAAATATGGCGTTTACTACACAAATGGCTATATGCGTCGCTATATGGGGTGGGAACCAAAATCAACAAACATCGATGGTCTTGGTGCCTACGCGAAATGCGCCGCGGCCCTTGGCATCAAGAAGCTTGGCTTGATTAAAGACCAAGAACGCAAAATGATGTGTTCATTCACCATCGACAAGGACGATCTAACGCAGATCGTTGATATCCCTGCAAATGATCAGTGGGAAATCAAACAAGCTTAGTGCCTTTGGGTGCAAATTATGAAAATTGGGCCGCGCACATTGCGCGGCCTTCCTTTTTGACAATCACATGATCCCCTTCAGAAGTGGTTTTGCTTAATTGTCACAAATCCGATCTAGTAAACTGGACGTCTTAAAGTTGACGGGCAGCTGATGTTGCACACAAACTAAAAGCCTTTCGGGCGGATTGGGGATCAGGCGCATGAAAATCACAATTGTCGGAGCGGGTTATGTCGGGTTGGTGAGCGGCGCGTGCTTTGCCGAATTTGGCCATCATGTGACTTGCGTTGACAAAAGCGACGAAAAAATTGCTGCGCTTTTGAACGGGCAAATACCGATCTATGAACCCGGCCTTGATGCAATTGTGAGCGACAACGCCAAGGCGGGTCGTTTGACCTTTACAACAGAATTGGGCCCAGCCGTCGCGGACGCCGAGATTGTTTTTATCGCGGTTGGCACCCCAAGTCGACGCGGCGACGGCCATGCCGATCTCAGTTATGTCTATCAAGCATCCGAAGAAATTGCCGGATCGCTCAAAGACTTTACCGTGGTGGCCACAAAATCAACGGTGCCGGTTGGCACTGGCGATGAAGTTGAGCGGATTATCCGACAGGCCAACCCGGAAGCGAATTTCGCAGTGGCCTCAAATCCGGAATTTTTACGCGAAGGCGCCGCCATTGATGACTTTAAGCGCCCTGACCGCATTGTGGTGGGCATTGAGGATGAGCGCGCGCGCGGCCCAATGACGGAGGTTTATCGCCCCCTCTACCTCAACAAAGGTCCGTTGGTTTTTACTTCGCGGCGCACCGCCGAACTGATCAAATATGCCAGCAATAGCTTTTTGGCGATGAAGATCACCTTCATCAACGAAATGGCCGACCTTGCGGAAGCCGTGGGCGCCAATGTGCAAGACGTTGCGCGCACCATTGGGTTGGACAAGCGTATCGGTTCAAAATTTTTGCATAGCGGACCAGGTTTTGGTGGCTCATGTTTCCCTAAAGATACCACCGCACTTGTGAAAACTGCCGATGATTTTGGGCAAACGTTGAACCTTGTGGAAACAACAATCAATGTGAACACACGCCGCAAGCGCGCCATGGCCAAAAAGGTTATCGCGGCGCTTGAGGGCGATGTGCGCGGCAAACGCATTTGCCTGCTTGGGCTCACCTTTAAACCCAACACAGACGATATGCGCGACGCCCCATCGATTGCGATTGCACAAGCACTAAAAGATGCTGGCGCGACGATAACCGCATATGACCCGCAAGGTATGGCGCAGGCAAAGCTTGAAATGGACTATATCCAGTATCACGAAAATGCTTACGCGGCGGCGGCAGACGCAGATGCAGTATGCATTGTGACTGAATGGAACCAGTTCCGCGCCCTCGATTTGGCGCGGTTGAAACGCGAAATGAACACACCGATTTTGGTCGATCTGCGAAACATTTACCGCCGCGATGAGGTTGAACCGCACGGGTTTAAATATCGTTGTGTCGGCCGGCCAGACCAAGAAGTTGGGTGAGTTATCCCCGGCACCGCGGGCTTAACCTATTGATTTAGAGCAACATGCACACTCCCGCGGGCGAAATTTTCCCCGCTTGGGCGAATAGCTTCAAAATGGTGAGAACCAATTTGGAGATCTGCCGTGCAAGACAATTTTTCATCCCATAGCAACAGCCTCACCTCACCCGCCAGCAAAGCGTTTGCGATAACGCCAAATGATAGCTTGGATTTATCCGAAATCACGCGTGCCATTTATGTCGGCGGGGCGGGTGATCTTACTGTGCAAATGATGGATGGTGCTGATGCCACATTTGTTGGCGTCTCTGCAGGAACCCTTTTACCTCTGCGCGCTCGGCGTGTGAAAGTTGCATCTACCGCGACAAACATTGTTGGGTTGGCTTAATGATGAGCACAGCTCTCACACCTTCCAGCCTTGGCATTTCACGCGGAGGATCGCCCACCAGTTGGTTTGACCCAACGGCCATTGCCGACGTGGATTTTGCCGCAAACCGCGCTTATGTGAACGGCACCGTTTATGAAAGCATCGACGCTCTCTTGGCCTCACCCAATGCGAGTTTTGCGCGGGCCAGCGAAAAGTGGCTGCAGGACACACCGGGCATTTACACTCAATTTGGCGCGAACATTGCTGCAGGCGTCAATTCCGGAATTCACATCGAAGATAGTGCAAGTGAACTGTTGCCACGCAACAATATCTTGGGCGAAACACCAGCAACCGGAGCAACTGCTCTTGAAATAGCGGGCTGGGCACAAGTCGGCGTTGAAACTGGGTTTGCTGAAGTGCTGGGTGCCGAAAGTATTCTCGGCATCACCAGTCAGCCAATTCGGATCAATGGCGGTGATGCTGGCGGCTATCAAGGTTGGCGTACACTAGCGTCAATTGCTTATGCTCCAGGCGCGTATAGTTTTTCTGTAGCGTTGCGACGCGCGACAGGTAAAAACGCAACTGACATTTATCTATATGAACCGATTGGTTTGGCCGGAACGTATTTGGTGGCGAGCTCAGCGAGTATATCGACCGACTGGCAATTGTTCAGCTTAGATTTAACCGCAGTTGCATCCGGCAGTGCTTCGCTGCAAATCATGAAAACGGCGGTTGTCGACAGCACTTATGGCGTTGATATTGCGTTGCCGATGCTTCGCGCGGGCTCAATGTCGAGCCCTATTTTAACAACGGGCAGTGTTGAAACGCGGGCGGCAGACGATTTTGACCTCCATATTGCTGATGACAGTTACAGCGCTGATTTCGTCTTTGATGACGACAGCACCACCAGCCGTGCGATAACCGCCTCGGGCGGACTTGGGTGGCGCATCCCCGCAGATTTGCCAAGGCAAACCATCAAGCGATTATTGATCCACTAAGTTGCTTTCAGCAAGGCATTTCGGCATAAAGGAACATCGACATTTTTATGATTTGACGACCTTATGACGAACTCGCTTTCGAGCATTTATCACAATGATGAAAACGGCCACGGAGACGCGCAAGCAGATCTGCAAGCGGCGCAACAAGATGCGTTGTTTGTCGGCTCGGTCGAAAAAGCTTTGCGCGTTCTGCAAGCATTTCGTGGTGACAAAAGCGCGCTGAGTTTGACCGACATTATTGAACGGACAGGCCTTGGCAAAAGCGCGGCACAGCGTTTTTGCCATACGCTTGTTGCGCTCGGCTATTTGGAGCGTAATCCGCAGACCCGTCAGCTTAAACCTGCGGCAAAGCTTCTTGAGTTTTCTTTTTCGTTTCTTGCGTCAAATGCACTTTCATCCTATGCGGCGCCCTTTCTTTTGGCGGCGCGTGAGGAATCCGGTGAAGCGGTCAATTTGGCGCTGCCGCACGGGTGTGACGTGATTTATGTCACACGATTGGCAAGCTCGAATTCGCACATGATCAATCCGCCTATTGGTGGGAGGGCGCCGATGTTTTGCACGTCAAGCGGGCGCGCTTATCTTTCTGCGTTGCCGCTTGATGAAGCTAAAGCGATTATTGACAAGTCCAACCTTTCGCCGATCACCGAACATACCAACACGGATCGTGACACGATTTTGCGGTTGATTGAACAAGCAAGGCGCGACGGATATGCGTCGGCAGTTCAAGAGTGCATTATTGGTGAGTTGACGGTTGGCGCTCCAATTTTGGATAAATCGGGGCACGTTGTGGCCGCTATGAATATCTGTGTTCACGGTCGTGCGTGGAGCGAGACTGAAATGAAAGAGAAGTTTGCGCCCATTGTCATGAAGACCGCGAACAATATCACCCAAGCCCTGGCGACAGCACCAGACTTTTAAGTTCAGGTGCGATAGGTCAGCGTAGTGTAACGTGAGGACACCGACCTATCGCTGCTTGCGTCATCGGGAGAGGAAGGCCCGCCGCAGACGGTGCGGCGAGCCAAAGGGGTTATTCCGAGACGAAGTAAAGGTCGCGCGAATACCAGTTTTGCTGGATGTTTTGCATTGGCCAGCCTTTAAGCTTTGGATTTTTCATCAACACGCTTGTGTAATGATAAATCGGCACCACAGGCATCTCGGCCGCCAAGATCTGCTCAATTTCCGTGTAGGCAGGATTTGGGTCTTTGGAGGTTTTCGCCGCGTCTAAAAGGGCATCAACCTTTGCGTTGGAGAAACTTGCCCAGTTCTGTGCGCCACCTGTGCGATGTAGATCCAAGAATGTTGACGCTTCATTGTAGTCGCCAATCCACGCATAGCGCACCATGTCAAAATTGCCGTTGCGTGCTGTTTCCAACATGGTTTTCCATTCCATGTTGGTTGGCACTGCTTCAACACCAAGCTTTTGTGACCACATGGCGGTAATCGCCGTTGCAATTTTTTTGTGGGTCTCCGAAGTGTTGTATAAAAGATCGAACTTCAGCGGATTGTCGGCACCAAAACCAGCATCCGCCAACAATTCTTTCGCTTTTGCGTCCCGCTCTTCTTGCGTCCAGCTCGCATATTCAGTTTTCGGATCAACAAACCCTGCGGTCGCAAGAGGTGTCACATTGTAGGCCGGATGCTGGCCGCCTTGAAGGATGTTTTCGGCGATGACACTGCGGTCAATCGCATAAGACAATGCCTTGCGTACGCGCACATCTTTAAACGGCTCAGGACCGCTGTCTGACATGTTGAAACTATAATAGTATGACCCGAGATAAGGCAGAGAAAGCGTTTCGTCTGGACGCTCTTTCTCAAGGCGCTTGAACTGACCAGAAGGTACGGCCGTCATATCGAGCTCGCCGGCGAGATATCGCGTATAAGCAACGTTTTCATCGTTGATGACTTGGGTTTCGACACGATCAACAATGGTCGCGGCGTCATTCCAGTATTGTGGGTTGCGTTCACGCACAGTACGTTCGTTAACTACCCATTCTTTAAGGACATAAGCACCATTTGAAACCATGTTCTCTGGACGCGTCCATTCGGCGCCATGGGCTTCAACTGTGGCCTGGTGCACAGGAAACACAGTCGCAAGCACAGTCATGCTGGCAAAGTACGGAAGTGGCGACGTTAGACGCACTTCAAATGTATAGTCATCTACTGCACGTACGCCTAACTCGGACTTGTCCAATTCGCCAGCCAAAATCTGTGAGGCGTTTTCAATCGACATCAAGTCGACATACCATGCGTAGGGCGAACCAAGTTCTGGGTCTACAGAACGCTGCCATGCATAAACGAAATCGTGCGCGGTGACCGGATCACCGTTTGACCATTTTGCATTTTGGCGCAGATTGAATGTGTAGACATCGTTGGTTTCGTTGGCGCTCCAGTTTTCAGCCACACCTGGCACGAGATTGCCGTCCGCATCTTGGTTGAGCAGCCCCTCAAACAAGTCGCGTGCAAATGCGAAACCGGTGACGTCTTCCATCAATTGCGGATCAAGTGATGGGATGCTGTCGAGCAACCGCATACGGAAGACTTGGGTTTCCGCCAAAGTCTCTCCAGTTTTTGGGTGTGTGTCTGCCGGGAAAGCTTCGCCAACCAACATTACGCTTATAAGTGCCGCTGAAGCGCTTGCCTTCAGTGCTTTTGAATATTTCATTGTCCCTCCATCTCAAGCTTTAGCGCTTAAGTATTATATTATAATACTAACTATTGTTATTTGATGCATCGCAATTGTCAAGCGAGTTGGCGGGGCATTTTTCAAAGGAATTTTGAGGGAGGCGCTAAAGTTCTTGCGCTTTGCCGTCCAAAATCAAACGGGTTTGCAACAATTGCCCCTCACGCTTGAGCAGCGGATAGGCAATGGAAACGAGCTGTGCGTTCAGCTCTTTGAGCGCTGCAAGACCTTCAAGGTGCAGTTCGCTTGTCGCGATGGAATTCTCTAGGCCCTCGCGCAAGCGCAAGAGGTGCTTTTTGCGACTTTTTGCCACCAGTGCCGACAATTCATCTTTATCGCGAAAGATCTCGCGCGCGACTTCAATATCTTCATCGACAAGCAAGTCGTAAGATTTCACCATATTTTGCAGAACTTGTTCAGCGATAGCCCGCAATTCCGCTTCACCGTTCGCAGAGAATTTCTGCTTTTCTTCGTGCTGGGTGCGAATGACATTTTGAAGCCTTTGACCAAGAATTGCCGCACTTGCTTCGATCGACAGCGCATAATCCGCTAAATCGCGCAAACGTCTAAATTGCGCTTTGCTCATTTTCTTGGAAGGCATGTGGGTAACATATTGCCTTACCCCCTGCCCGGCATCCAAGATCACTTGCCCTTCGCGTTCCAATTCGGAGAAATTTGGTAGCTTGCCAGAAATGTACCAGTTCAGCACTTCGCGGATCATTTGCTCGGACAAATTGGTCATGCGCACCACCTCGCGGCGGAGCGACGATAGAGAACCACTAACGCTTTCTAACGCGTGTTCATCAAGCAAGGACCGTTCCGCCATTGGCGTTTCTGCGTCGACTTCAACAACGGGCATCAGCTTTTCTGCCATCTTGCCGATCCAACCGCTTATCGGGATGTAGATGAGCAGCAATGCATTAAACAGCAGGTGCACGCTCACAAGGTTTGGCAAAAGATGTACCCAGGACGAAATCATTGCTCGTGTGTAAAGCGTTGCGATGATCGCGGCCGTGAGACCCCGCAAAATCGCGTTTACGAGCACCGGTCGACGGGCTTCGATTTTCATCGACCTCGTTATCCAAACCGGCACCAAGGCGCCGCCCAAATTTGCGCCGAATAACAAAACAATACCTACAGGTAGCGACAGCGCCCCTTCGGCAACCACCACAGCGATCATCAATATTGCAGCGACGCTTGAATGCATGACGAACGCTAAAACAACGCCGACAAAGAAGGCCAACAGCGGGTCTGCGGATAGGAATCGCTCTATCGAGGGGAGAAGATCGCTTTGTTCAATCGGCGCCACAGCCGCGCGCAAGAAGCCCAGCGCAACGATGATCAGCGCGATGCCGAGCATAATACGGCCACTTTGCCTTAGATTTCGCGCATCGGTTTTGAGGTAAAGCCATGCGCCAACCCCCATCAAAACGGGGGCAATCCAATCCAACTCCAGCGATAAGATCTGCACAACAATCGCGGAACCAAAATCAGCACCGAGGATGATTGCCAGTCCTGATGCGGTGGCCAATGCCCCGCCAGACGAAAAGCCCGCAGTGAGGATTGCAACGGCGGCCGAACTTTGCAGAAGAACGGCCAAAACCGCGCCGGCAAATGCTGCACCGAACGGATTTTTTGTTTGTGTAAGGATGCGCTTGAACTCTTGCCCCTTCATGCGCTCGATGCCATTTTGCACCATGCGCACGGCGAAAAGGAGCAACATTGTCGCCCCAAAAATAGCGATCAAGAATTCAAGTAACGCCATCTAAAATGCCACCTAAACTGCAGGTGAAAGATCGGCAGGGTGTGATGAAGGATCGTCTCGCCACACCATGTTTCGCTTCGCAAGTTCGCGTTGAACGCGCGCAGGGTAATCTGTCACAATGGCGTCTACGCCGCATTTGGTGACACGGCAAATATCGTCAATTTCATTGACGGTCCATGTCGCCACAATCAACCCCAAGGATTTGGCGTGTGCAACCACATCACGCGTTACATCGCTGTGGTGCGGCGCCCAAATTCGTCCACCCATTTGCGCAACGGCATCGGGTGCGGACGCATATTGTCCGCCAAACTTGCCGAGTCCCAATGCATGATCGGCAACATCCTCTGGTTGGTCTGGCACGTTCGACAGATAGGATGAGGGCATATCACTAGCCTGCGCCTGACAGATTTGAAGAATCTCCCAGTCAAAACTATGCAGCACGGTGCGTGGCTGAATACCAAATTTGCGGACAGAGTTAACGACAGCGCGAACAACCTTTTCGCGCTCCAAAGCGGGATTTGTATCACTCGGCGCAGATTTAATTTCGAGCATCAGCCGGACATGTGAAAACTCAGGTCGGGCGACCAAATCCAAAAGCTGATCCAAACTAGGCACACGCAATTTGTTTAAAAACGCCTGCTCGGGGAAGCGCATTCCATAATCGCTTTGAAGGTTTAGCCCGCCCACATCAAATTGCTGCAGCTCTTTAAAAGTAAGGTCAGAAATTGCCGGCCCAGGCTCACTTAGCCAAATACCATCTTCGCCGCGCGCGGTCGCCGCATTTAGGTGGTGATCATGCACGATCACGGGCACGCCATCGCGGGTGATCATCACATCAAACTCAAGCGCGTCAACGCCCATGCGCAATGTCCACTCAAACCCCAATATAGTGTTCTCCGGCATGATGCCGCGCGCGCCACGATGCCCGACCAATCGAACACAATTGTCTGTCCCGCGGAACGGCGAAAGCTGGCTTTCAAACATCAGTCTTCGAGCCGCTTCTCAGTAGATTTATCAAAAAGGTGCACTTGTTCTTTTGGCGCGTCAAAGCGCATCACAGTGCCGCTTTCATTCGACACGTGACCTGGCACGCTGGCAACGAAAGGATGTGTAGTTCCTTTTAAGTGTCCATGGACCAATGTGTTTGCGCCGAGCTGTTCAAACATTTCCGCTTCTATTTCAATCGCGCCCTTATCGTTTGCCACCAAATGCTCGGGACGAATGCCAAGAACCACCTCACCCGCGCCCTTCGAAGCAACGTCTATTGTTGTACCGCCGGGCAAAGCCACCTTGCCGTTTTTCAACTCGGTTGGGACGAAGTTCATCGCAGGTGAACCAATAAAGCCAGCAACAAAAACTGAAGCTGGTTTGTCGTAAAGATCAATCGGCGTGCCAAATTGCTCAACATATCCGCCGTTCAGAACCATTAAGCGATCACCAAGGGTCATCGCTTCCACTTGGTCATGCGTCACATAAATCGAAGTGACGCCGAGCTTACGTTGTAGCTTTTTGATCTCCAAACGCATTTGCACGCGGAGTTTCGCATCCAAGTTTGAAAGCGGTTCGTCGAACAAGAAAACTTGCGGATCGCGCACGATCGCACGCCCCATCGCTACACGCTGACGTTGGCCGCCCGAAAGCTGACGCGGCTTACGATCAAGATAATCGCGGATCTCCAAAATATCCGCAGCTTCATTGACCCGTCGATCGATTTCGAACGCTGATATTTTGCGGATTTTGAGCCCGTATGCCATGTTTTGACGCACGGTCATGTGGGGGTAAAGTGCATAGTTTTGGAACACCATCGCGATGTCGCGGTCAGCAGGCTCGAGGTCGTTGACCAGCTTATCGCCAATGAAGATTTCACCCGATGTCACGGTCTCTAGGCCAGCGACCATACGCAGCAATGTGGATTTACCGCAGCCTGACGGACCAACGATGACGATGAATTCGCCGTCTTGGAATTCACCTTCCACATGATGCAGAACTTCTACTTTGTCGTAGTTTTTGACCAAGTCTTTGAGCTTGATTTTTGCCATGATGATTTTCCTATTTGTCCGTCTCTGTGAGGCCCTGCACGAAGAGTTTTTGCATCGCGATCACCACAAACACAGGTGGGATCATGGCCAGCAAGGCGGTCATCATAATTATGTTCCATTGCGGCGACTGTTCTGCGGCTTCAAGCATTTGTTTGATGCTCATCACAATCGTTGTCATATCCGTGTCTGTCGTAATCAAAAGCGGCCACAAATACTGGTTCCAGCCGTAGATGAAAAGGATCACAAAAAGCGCTGCAATATTGGTACGGCTTAGTGGGATCAAGATATCGACAAAGAACCGCATAGGCTTTGCACCGTCGATACGCGCGCTTTCAAGCATCTCATCTGGGATCGTCAAAAACACTTGGCGGAACATAAATGTTGCTGTGGCTGACGCGATCAACGGGATTGAAAGCCCCCAATAACTGTTTAGCAAACCGAGATCTGCCACCACCTCAAAGGTTGGCAAAATACGCACTTCAACGGGCAGCATGAGGGTGATGAAAATCATCCAAAAGAAACCCATGCGGAAGGGGAACTTGAAATAGACGATGGCAAACGCCGACAACAATGAAATAGCAATTTTACCGAAAGCAATCATCAAGGCCATGAACAAAGAGTTCAAAAGCATTCGCCATACCGGCGCTGTTTCTGAACCAGAGAGCCCAGAGCCCAAAAATGTTTGTTTAAAGTTCTCGAAGAAATAGCCGCCGGGCAACAAAGGCAGGGGCGCTTGCAACATGCGGGCTTCATCGTGGGTTGCCGCCACAAAGGTAATCCAAATCGGCAGTGCCACCATGGCAATACCAAGGATTAGCACCAGGTGCGTAACAACATTCAAAATCGGACGATTTTCAACCATTAGTATTGCACCTTGTTTTCAACATATCGGAATTGAATGAAGGTCATCACGATCACCAAAAGCATCAAAATCACAGACTGTGCAGCCGAACCACCTAGATCCAGACCGACAAAACCATCATTAAAAACCTTGTACACAAGAATGGTCGTCGAATTGGCCGGGCCGCCCTGTGTAACCGCATGGATGATGCCGAACGTGTCAAAGAACGCATAGACTGCGTTGATAACCAACAAGAAGAACGTTGTTGGCGACACAAGTGGAAACACCAGTGTCCAAAAGCGCCGCATTGGCCGTGCGCCGTCAATTGCACCCGCTTCAATAATTGACTTCGGGATCGACTGCATAGCCGCGAGATAGAACAAGAAATTGTAGGCAATCTGCTTCCACGCCGCCGCCATAATCACCAGCCCCATTGCCTGCGAACCGTTCAAATAATGGTTCCAATCAACGCCGACAAACTCCAAGAAATACGGAAAAATGCCCAACGTTGGGTTGAACATGAACACCCAAAGCGCACCCGCAAGAACTGGGGCGACCGCGTATGGCCAGATCAATAGCGTTCGATAGGTTGTCGCGCCACGCACCACGCGATCCGCAAACGCTGCCAAAATGAGGGCAAGTGACATAGATAGAAAAGCAACAGCGGCGGAAAAGAACAGCGTGCGGCCAAAGCTTTGCAGATAGATCTCGTCGGCCAGCAAATACTCAAAGTTTTCAAACCAGACAAATTCAGTTGAAAGGCCAAATGCGTCTTCGATCAAAAACGACTGATATACGGCCTGGCTCGCGGGCCAGATGAAAAAGATCAGCGTGATGATAATTTGCGGGGCGACCAACAAAAAAGGCAGCCATGTTTTTGAAAAATGCACACGTTTAAGCATTGTTGCTTGTCTTTCTATGCAAATAATGGACCCAGCACAGCTTAACGCCGTGCTGGGTCAATGCGAAGCGCAGTGTTATTTCACTGAACGTTCGAAGCGACGGAGCAATTCGTTGCCGCGTTTCACAGCCGCGTCCATTGCCTCTTGTGCTGTCTTGTCACCAGCCCAAAGCGCTTCCATTTCTTCGTTGATCACGTCGCGCACTTGCACGAAGTTACCAAAACGGATGCCGCGAGAATTTGGAGTTGGTGCGTTCAAGCTTAGTTGCTTAATAGCTGTGTCGGTGCCTGGGTTAGCTTCGTAGAAACCTTGGCTTTCGCTCAACTCAGCAGCTGCTGTGGTGATTGGCACATAACCAGTTTCTTGGTGCCACCAAGCCTGTACTTCTGCAGATGAAAGGTAAGTCATGAACTTAGCCAAACCTTTATACTCTTCTGCTTCGTGACCAGCCAGTGCCCAAAGCGTTGCACCACCGATGATTGAGTTTTGCGGTGCGTCAGCAACGTTTGTATCCAAAGGCAACATTGTTTGGCCAAACTTAAACTCAGCCTGGCCTTTAATTGAGCCGTAGTAAGCTGATGAGTTCATCCACATGCCGCATTCGCCATTTGTGAACAATGGCAAGCTGTCGCCACGGCGGCCGCCATAAACAAAGTGCTTGTCAGCGCTCATTGACGCGATGTCGGCTAGACGTGCAACAACGTGCTCATTGTTAAATGTGAATTCAGTGTCGAACCCAGCAAAGCCGTTTTCTTTGGTGCCGGTTTCAAGGTTATGCCAAGCGCCGAAGTTCTCGATCATTACCCATGACTGCCAACCAAATGACAGACCACAAGCCATGCCATTGTCGACCAATGCCTTGGCTGCTGATTTCACTTCGTCCCATGTTTTTGGTGGCTGAACGCCTGCGGCTTCAAGCGCGTCGGCATTGTACCAAAGAACTGGTGTTGATGAGTTAAACGGCATTGAAAGCAATTCGCCTTCAGGCGTTTGGTAGTACGAAATCACAGCTGGAAGATAGTCAGACTTATCAAAAGGCTCGCCTGCATCTGCCATGAGTTGCTCAACAGGATAAACAGCGCCTTTAGCTGCCATCATTGTTGCCGTGCCCACTTCGAACACTTGCACAAGGTGCGGGTGCTCACCTGCGCGGAAAGCCGCGATGGCTGCGGTCATAGTTTCGGTGTAGTTACCTTTATAAACCGGAACCACTTTGTAGTCAGACTGCGTTGCGTTGAAATCCGCTGCAATCTTGTCCACACGTTCACCGTTGGTGCCACCCATCGCGTGCCACCATTGAACTTCAGTTTGTGCCATTGCTGTACCAGCGGTAAGCGCAAGCGCGGTAGTCGTTGTCAGAATCGATTTAAATGCCATTTTGTCCTCCCAAATAGCAATTTATGACGCGCAGCATGGGACAGCAAATAAAATAACGCAAGCAAATTTTTTTTGACAGTTTCATAACATAATGTTATATTAAGGCTTCGTATTTACGTTGCAAATCGGGCTAAGTCATTGAAATTTCAGCTACGTCAGTTGGAGGCCTTTCGCGCCACCGCACAAACCGGATCTGTCACACAAGCCGCAAAATTGCTTGAAATTTCGCAACCGGCGGTGTCGCGTTTGCTGGCAGATTTTTCCAAAACAGTTGGATTTGATTTGTTCGTTCGAAAGCACGGCACCCTGACCCCAACCAGCGAAGCGCGCTATATGCTGGCCGAAGTTTCTAGGGTTTTTGATAGCCTCAGCCATCTTGAAGATTTGCAACGCGATCTTACGGAAAGAACCGCTGGACATATCCGTATTGCGTGTCTTCCCGGCTTCGCGACGAGCCACCTTCCGCGTGTTCTCACAGAGTTTTTGGACCAACGCCCTGGTGTAACGGTGACCTTAGAGCCAGATCGACCTGAGCGTATTCTTGAATGGATGATGGGCGAGCAATATGATCTTGGGATTACTGACGGGTTTTCAGGTCACCCTGCGATTGAGCGAATCGATATTCCGATCCGTTCGGTTTGCATTTTGCCCAAAGGGCATCACCTGAGTTCCAAATTCACCATCCGCCCAAGCGACTTGGCTGGGGAAAAAATGGTACACTCACGCCGCAACAGTACATTCTTCAAAGAATTGGAGCGTAGTTTTTCCCAAGCTGGGGCGGAGTTCAATTCTTGGATCGAAGTGCGTCAATTCACAGCGGCGTGCACAATCGTTAGCCAAGGCCACGGCGCCTCTATTGTCAGCGCGCTCGACGCGGCACAATTCGAAGATCAAGGTTTAATTGTGCGCGACTTTGAACCTTCACTTTCGCACGACCTTTCGATTTTGCGCCCTATTGCAGGCACAAAACCATTGCTCGTTTTGGACTTTATTGAAGCCTTTGTGGAGAGCCTACAGCCGTTTGTTGCGCGTTAGCCTAGGACTTCAAATATAGCACCGGCGCCGCGTGATCCAATTCTTCACTAGATCGTTTCCGCAAGATTTTGATCACTTTCGGACGTCCAGGCAAAAGCGTAAAACAATTGTCTGAATAAATATCTGCGCCGCCATGGTCGTAGGTCACATAGAGTGCTGGTTTGTCGCTGAGAAGCGTGATTTCACCGGCATTGGCGTTCACATCAACCGAGATTTCGGGCGTGCCAAAGTCATAAGTTTTTGGCCGATTTGGCAAATAATCGCTTGAGCCCAAATGCAGACCATCAACGTCGAACCAGTTAATATGCACGAAGCAATCGCTTGGCACATCCTGTTGCGAAAGGCTGCAAATTATCGTGCCCTTGTTGGCGTCCAATACACTCTGATACTCACCCAATTTGGTGATTTCGCCGTTGGTCGACACCAGCTCGATTGAAACATTTACGGGTTCGTCAACAATATGATCTGCCACCGCAAGAATATCGATTGAGTTCCCGTCTTCGCTGGGCTGTCCACTGACCAATATCGGCGCGAAGAACCGCTTCGCCAAATAATGGGTCAATTTCCAATGGCCGCCATATTCTAGGCTCGACCAACTGGCAACCGGCCACGTGTCATTAAGCTGCCAATAGAGCGTGCCCATGCATCGTGGTGATTGGCTGCGCCAATATTCAATTGATGTTTGCATGGCAAGCGCTTGGCTAATTTGACTGAGATAAACCATATCCTCAAAACTATCGGGGAAACGGAAATAGCGCGAAATAGTTTCAACGATGCGGCTGTTGCCGCCAATGTTGCGCTGGTGCACATCCATCACTTTGGAGGAGACATTTCGGTCTTTTGGTTCAGTGAATTGCTCGATGAGCTTAATTGACGGGAAAGACTGAAAACCAAACTCTGAACAAAAACGCGGTTTTACTGTGCGATAATGCTCAAAATCCTTCGCAGAGTGCCAAACTTCCCAAAAATGCATGTCGCCCGCGCGATCATCATGCCAGGCATCAGCATAATCGAGACGCCCAGCAGATGGCGAAGATGGCCAAAATGCAATATCAGGACGCAAATAATCAATCGCTTCTTCGAGCGCATGGTTTAGCCGATCATAGATTGCCAAATATCGATCGCGATTTTGTTTGGTTTCGGGGTACCAGTTGAGCGCTCCGACCAATTCGTTATCACCACACCAAAGCGCCATAGATGCATGGGAAGACAAACGCTTGATTTGCTGATCCGCCTCTTTACGGACCGACTTCAACCAATCACGGTTGTGGGCTGGATATATGTTGCAGGCAAACATGAAGTCTTGCCAAACAAGAATACCCATTTCACTGCACAGTTCGTAGAACCAATCTAGTTCATATTGCCCACCACCCCACACGCGGATCATGTTCATGTTGGCGTCGATAGCAGATTGTAATAGATCGCGCGTGACTTCTGGCGTGCCGCGCGCTGGTAAAGCATCAGCGGGTATCCAGTTCGCGCCTTTGGCGAAAATTTCGCGGCCATTGATCACGAAGGCAAACTTGTTGCCTATCTCATCTGCTTGGCAGTCGAGTTCAATTTTGCGAAAGCCAATGGTCTTTGCGAATTCGTGCACACCTAGCTGAACCTTGAGTTCGTGCAATGCTTGAGCACCGTGGCCTGCCGGCCACCAAAGCGGAGGCGTTGGCACAATCAGCTTAAGCAACGCGCTGGACTTGCCGGGGTAGAACTCAACATCCGCGGAAGCTTCCACGTCGCAGACGCTCGCCGAGAGAGAAACTTGGCCAGCCGTTTCCGCTTCATAAAACGCTTCGATTTCCAATTCGACATCACCACTATCGAGGTGGTTTTGGCGGACCATTAGATCATCAAGTTTGATCTCGCTGGCTTCAAGCAATGTCACATCGCCATAAATGCCTAATGGCGACAGCGCAATATTCCAATCCCAACCCGCATGGCATTGGGTTTTGCGCAAATAGTTGAAATGCGGCAAACGGCAATTGCCCGTTTGATATGGCATCGCAATGTCGGTATTCGCAGCTTGGTTTTGCGCGTCTTGACTGCTGGAATGAAAAACAATGCGGATATGGTTTTGACCAGATTTCAGCTGCCCAGAAACATCAAATTCCCAGCGTAAAAACTGGTTGTTGCAGTCGCCTGCTTTTATGTCGTTCAAGTAGATCTCGGCGAGACAATCGATGGTTTCAAACACCAAAAAGTGCCGTTTGGACGGATCGCCTGTAAACTCAAATTGTCTTTCCAGCCACCATTGGCATTCGAGCACCCAATCAAGCGAGGTTTCATTGTCACGCCAATATGGATCCGGGACGATCTCGTTAGCGAGCAGTGTAGAATGCACATCACTTGGCACAGCAAATGGCGCTTTAATCTGACCTTTTGCGTCAATGAGCTGCCATCCATGGCCTGAAAGATTTAGACTATTTGTAATCGATTGCATTTCTGAACCTGAGATTGTAGTTGCTGCCGACGTTTTGACGTAACTTTTTGGAAGTGGATTAAATCCCCTTACATGGAAACCGATCAAAAATGCAAGGCTATTAAACAACGGCAATTTCAGCACTTGCCGTTGATGAGATCGATTGACACTCAAACCAGGCTACATAATTTGAACTTTGTCGGCACTAAAAGCGTTATAGTTGGAACAAGCGCTCAAAATGAGATAGAAATCTTGACGAAAGCGCAACCAATGTGGGCTATATTGTGCTCCCATTGTACGCGACTTGCTTGAGTATGGAGTAGCATCCGCAGTGCACAAATTGAGGTCACATATCGGTCTTTTTACGGCCACGCTTGCGCTATTTGGTGCGGCGAGCGTGCCTGCGCGCGCATTTGATCTGTTTGGATGGCTATCACCGAAACAAGAAGTTTCGGCACCGATTGATGTTCAAGATCCTGTTCGCTATTCGGTTGAAATCAATGCTTCAAATCCAAGCCTTGAAGAAACACTGCGCAACAAATCTATTTTGCTCAAAGAGATCGCGACGCCAGCATCTGGCACCACAGGTCTCGTCACCCGTGCGCGGATTGACCAAAAGCGACTTATCACCACGCTTTATGCAGAAGCCTATTACGGTGGCACGATTGATATTTTGATCAATGGTCGACCGCTCGAGCAGATTTCGTTGGACCAAAACCTGTCCGGCACTGCGCCCAAAGTGTCCATCAAGGTGGCGACTGGCCCACTATTTCGATTTGCTGCACCTCAAGTTAAGTCAAGCGCGGGTCCGATTGACCTTTCGCCGTTTGGTTTGAGCCAAGGCGAACTGGCCAAGTCGCCAATTATTCTATCAACTGAAGAGCAGTTGGTGGCAGATTGGAACGCCAAAGGCTATCCGTTTGCAAAAGTGACAAATCGCACGGTTGAAGCGGATCACAACACCAATTTGCTGGAAGTCGGCATTACGTTCGACCCAGGTGTGAAAGCGAACATCGGTATCATAAATGTTGCGGGCAATAAGGACGTCAATACGGCGTTTATCATCGAACAAGCAGACATAATTGTTGGTTCGCCCTATAGTCCGGATCAATTGGAACGCGCCCAAAAGCGCCTGCAAGAAGCAGGCGTTTTTGACAGTGTTGTGGGGAGCACCGCCGATGCCCCATCACCGGATGGCACCGTGGCAGTGAGCATTGATGTAAGCGAACGGAAACCCCGCACGATTGGTGTCGGTGCAACGGCTGGAAATATCGACGGCCTTGGCGTTGAGGCCTTTTGGCAGCACCGTAATTTGTTCGGCAGCGGCGAGGGCATTCGTGTTGAAGGGTCTGTGGGCCGAATTGGTCAGGGCAACATCAACAATATGGATTTCCATACTTCGGTTTTGTACTACGTGCCAAACCTTTTGGGGCCTGGCACGCGGTTTGAAACCAAGGCGTCATTTGATGTGGTGAACACAAACGCCTTTACGAAACGCTCCGGTAAGCTGGAAACCTACATCTCAAATGATTTGCGAACAGATCTCACGCTCAAAGGCGGTTTGGCCGGCGAATATGCGGTGATCAATGACGGGATCACCACGACAAACACGTCGATAATTTCGGCGCCGGTTTCACTGACGTATGACACGCGCAACAACCCGCTCAACCCCTCCAGCGGTTGGCACGCCGAGTTGCTGGCGGAGCCTACATATGTACTGCCAACTCTTGCGAGTTTTGTGAAAACCTCTTTAGAGGCCAGCACTTACTATGCGTTAGATCAGGATGAAAAGCTAATCCTTGCGGCGCGCGGCGCTTTGGGCAGCATTATCGGCACGGATATTGCCAACGTGCCAACAGACCGACGCTTTTTCGCGGGCGGCAGCGGCTCTATTCGGGGCTATGGCTTTCAAATGGCCGGGCCTCTGACACCGGGCGGCAAGCCATCTGGCGGATTATCGTTTGCCGAGGCTTCACTTGAAGCACGCTATCAAATCAACAAAGATTTTGGTGTGGTCGCCTTTGTGGACAGCGGCGGCGCGTTTACGTCGAGCATTCCGGGTCAAGGTGGTTCATTTTACACTGGCTACGGTGCCGGCGTGCGCTATTTCACCCCGTTCGGCCCCATCCGAGCAGACATAGCATTCCCCCTCACCCAAATTGCTGGACAGCCACAATATGGCTTGTATTTGGGTGTAGGACAGGCATTCTAAACCCACTCTTCGCTAAAGAAAACGCGACATATATATGCGAACGGTTAGACGCTGGATTACACGCACTTTTTTGGTGCTCGGCATCATATTGTTGCTGGGCTCAGGTGCCGTTTTAGCACTCCTCGGCACCGGACCGGGTCGCCAAATTATTGCATCCCAAGTCGGCAACCTTGCCAGCACTGATCAACAGAAAATCGAGCTTTCCGGCCTCAATAGCGTCTTGGGGGATCGACTTAACCTTGACCGTATCGATCTAAAAGACAAATCGGGCGTTTGGGGCCATGCGACGGGCCTAACGATTGACTATCGATTAACCTCGCTCATTGCGGGAAAAATCGAGGTGGACGATATCCGCTTGCAATCCCTAACGATTGAACGATTGCCCGAAGCAGCGAAACAAACCGGTCAAACTCAAAACAGTGGATGGCCAACCCGCTTATTGCCTGCGCCTTTCAACCAGGCAGACATCTCTCAGATCGCTATCGAGCGCATTCAAATTGGTGAGCGCATTGCTGGGAAAACTGTAAGCTTTACACTTAATGGGCAGGCCAATGTCACCAATATGCCGTTGTCGGTTGCAGGCAATCTGAATATCGAACAAGTCGACGGTGGGCGCGGCGCACTCAGTGCTTCTTGGCAAATTGAACCAGACAGCAACACCGCAGAGATTGGCGTCGAGATAAGTGAGCCCAGAGATGGCGTGATCGTTAATGCCCTCGCGATTCCCAATCGCCCTGCTCTAGCAGCAACGATCAATGGTCGCGGACCGCTGGCCAATTGGTTGGCTGATTTGGCGGTAAGCTTCGATCAAAATGAGATCTTGTCGGGTCAGGCCAAGCTGGCAATAAATGACGAAGCGCAATCC
>ENA-ORCV01000591-ORCV01000591.1-marine-metagenome-genome-assembly--contig:-NODE-591-length-20467-cov-2.627170_pt1 | contig 20467 bp, 15 predicted proteins | sample MGYA00237779_ERZ508509 | MGnify/ENA primary metagenome ERZ508509 (study PRJEB26180, sample SAMN06268772) | marine metagenome | isolation source: Bioluminescent Bay, La Paraguera, Puerto Rico | place... | reverse complement strand
GGCCTATAGCTCAGTTGGTTAGAGCAGGGGACTCATAATCCCTTGGTCGCTGGTTCGAGTCCAGCTGGGCCCACCATCTTCCAAACTCCTCCCCCAACCCGCACCCAACTCACTCCTGTCCAACTTATTTACACATACGCCTCCAACCTTCTCTTAAGCACTGCCCAAGCCTCTGTTTTAACGTCAAATAATCCTAATGGCACGCACTGTGCTGAAAGTCAGACGTAAGTACAGATCGCGGCTTCGCCGCACTGCGTTCAGGGCTTGCCCTGAGAGAAGGTGAAAAATGAAACAGATTACAAAGCAGATAACACACGTTATTGCGGCTCTGGCATTAACCTGGTCTGCTGGGGCTATGGCCCTGATCCTTGGCCCCGCAGACGCCGACAAAACTGTCGACGTAGGCCCCCCAAATCCAGCGCTTGACGCCGGTGACGTTGCAGCCCTTTTTGGAACGTCCGACCTCACTTTGCTTTACAAGTCCAACTACGAAGGCCCGGAAGAAGGCTCCTACCAATCCTTCTACTCCACCAGTTTCACCGGAGACCCTAACAACGCGGTGATCAGCTGGGATGGCCCGGACTACATTGTGTGCCCTGAGTGCTATCTGGTTGTCAAAGACGGCAACGAGCCACAATACCTGTTCAACATCGGCAGCTGGAATGGCCAGGACGTACTGGATCTTCAGGGCTTTTATCCGAACAGAGGCGCCATTTCTCATGTAGCGATCTTTGGCAAGTCCGTTCCTGTACAGGTTCCTGAGCCAGGAACACTGGGCCTGCTGGGACTTGGCATTCTGGGCATGCTCACAATCAGAAGAAAGTTACAGAAACCTGCCTGAGTGTCGACATTCTTTACATGCCACTAAAGCTCCCTCGGGGAGCTTTTTTTGTGCCCGTTCACAAAACCGCAAACATTAAGTAACAGAAATACACAGAAGCCCACCTTTTAAGCTCATGAGTTTTCAGCCGTTTTAGACAATTCTTGAGGTACGTGGTTCTACCGACACCCTGTCGTGTCAAAAATGCCAACGTCCCGATCAGACAAGCCTCATACACTAAAACCTGAACAAGCGTACCAGTCCTGAAAGGAATCCCTCGGGACTGAGCACAAAAACAATGAGTGAACGGAGTGTATACATGGTTCTTTCCCCCCGATTCTCAGTACGGGCGGTATCCCTTGCCGTTGCAGCAGTTTCCGCCTCCCTGTCCATGCCCACCAGTGCCAGTATGGGCAACCTGGGTACCAGCTATGGTGTAATGCCGGTCGATGTGGCCACCGCCCAGTCCCTTTCAATGTTCAATGAGCAGGTTTCTGCCACCTACTACAATCCGGCAGCACTGACGAAAGATCCTCGTGGCGAGCTTACGGCGGGTATCCTTCATTCTGAACAGGAGCTGCGCTCCGATAATCCCAACGCCAGCGGGGACATTGTCTCCGACTCCCCGAGCCAACACGTTTTGATCGGCATGAAGACCAACCTTGGGTCACTCACCCGGTTCGGGCACCCCATCTATCTCGGGTTTATTGCGGGCGTGGAAAAGTACGGTAAGGAGATGCTGGCTTTCAGCTCTGAAACCAGCGAGAGCGGACAGTTCCTTCAATACGGGAAAGAACCTTTGTTCCTTAACATCGGTGGTGCAACCCCGATCTGGCGCGGTATTTCCGCCGGTGCTTCGGTTCGGGTAACGCTCGAAGCGACCGCTAATCTTGATGCCGTCTCGACGCTGGGCGGCGAAACCAGCCGTGAGCGCCTTGCGGTCAATGCCGAGCCTTCTCTGAAGACGATTCTGGGCACGAACATCGATCTGGGCAGCACATTTTGTCCTGAATCTGACTGTTTCCTGAACGGATGGGAAACGGCGCTGACCTACCGGACGAAGTCATCGGCCTCAACCACAGTCGACTCCAACATCATCGTGACCCAGACCATCCCGGATCCCGGGCTCAGCCTGGCTGTGACAACCATCGACTCATTCCAGCCGGAAACGATTGCCATCGGCACACAATACTCCGGTGACGGCTGGCGCATCGGCGGCAGTATCGAACAACAGAACTGGTCGGAACTGGAAGACGAATTCAGCGGCGACTCCATCAAGGATCAAGGTTCCGTGGCCTCCGGAAACCGGATCGGTTTCGACGACATCCTGATTCCCCGCCTTGGTGCGGAATATCAGTTGAACAAGAACTTCGCCCTTCGTGGCGGTGTTGCCTACGAAGAGTCTCCCCTTAAAACCACTCGTAATCCGGAGCTCAACTACCTGGATACCGACAAACTGGTGGTTGGCCTTGGTATCAGTGCCACTTACGACCGAACCCGCCTGCTCGCCTACCCGGTGCGGCTCGACCTGGGCTATCAGTACCAGCAACTGCAGGAGCGCGACTTCACCGTGGTGGACTACGACGGTGACGAAACCAGTGTCACTGCCGATGGTGATATCCACGTATTCAGCGGATCCATCACCCTGAAGTTCTGAGGAGGCTTGCCATGAAGTACAACAAGACCCTGGCACTGATTCCGGCCATTTTGCTGGCCGCCTGCGGCGGTGGCGACAAACAGTCCATTGACGAAAAACCCAGACCCGGCTCGATGGTCTATTCCTTCCCGATGGATGGGCAGGCTGATATCAGCCCGAAAGCCGACATCGTGCTGCGCTTCTCTCATGCGATTACCGATGATGAAGCAACCCTGCAGAACAAGATCACCCTGCAGAGTAACGACCAGCCCCAGCCATTTACCGTGACCTTGATCGATAATGGCAAAAGTCTGAAGCTTGAGCCTGCTAACCCGCTTGCGACCGGCGAAGAATTCACCGTAACCTTCCAGGAGCCGCTGGCCGCCGAGGGCGGCCGGCAAATCACTACTCCGAACGCTACTGGTGATGACGGCATCCAGTTCGCAACCCGTGGCGCCTATGCGGGTCTCGCGGGGCTGGCCAACACCGCAGACACTTTCGACATTGCCTGGCAAGTACCCGCCAGCGACAGCCCATTCCAGGCCATGAATTTTTCGACCTTCCGGTTTGCCATGACGCAACCGGTCCATCCTGAATGGCAATCACTCGGCGGCAGTATTCAGTTAAAGGACGCCAGCGGTGAAGAGGTTCCGGCGACGGTACTGGTTAAAGGCAACCGCATTACGGTTGACCCCTGCGTAACCCCCGAACTGTCGCAGTGCGGCAGCAAGCAGGATATTCTCGACACCGGTGAAACCTATACCCTGCATTTGACCAACCTCGCCAGCCTGACCGACAGCAGTGAGGACAACCGCTTCACCGGGGAATTCACCTTTACCCCGAGAGAGACCGGCCCAACGGTTGTGTTGCAACAAACCGCCGTAGATTCCGGCAACGGTGAGCTGAGCTCTGTGCTCAACGGCCAGGCCCTCAATGCGGTAACGCTCAACTCAGTACTCCAGGGCGAAGCCGGCCCCTCTCAACAAACCGGGGACCTGTTTGCCGAGCTCGCATACGCCCCGGCGTTTGATGCTGACGAAGCACTGCCGCTGCGCATTCCCAAGGGCAGTGTGCTGAAAAGCACCAGCCTGAACGTACTCGTGGGTGGCAAGGTACAGGTTTTGGATGCCGCGACCGGCGAAGACCAGCAAACCGGCACCATCAAAGTGACCATGCTCTCGGATGCATCCGGCTACATGAGCCCGAACCAGTACACCGATGACATCAATGCCCCGCGGCATATCACCCTGTTTATGGACGTATCCATGAACACGGAGGCAGCACAGCCGAATGCCGCGCTGTCCCAGGATCTGATGGGGGTTGAACTGCGCGGCATTGCTCTGGTTCGGGACGGCGTTCTGACCATCGACGCCATCGGCATGGTGGAACCAAACCTGCTGGGTCAGGAATTCACCGATTCCACCATTGCCTTCCATCTGCAGGCCGCAACCGATGCCGACTCGGTACTGGATGCCGAGAACCTGCGGGAACTGGATGCCACACCACCCAGCCTGGTGAGCTGGATGCCCGGCCCCGCGAATGCCGTTCCGGCAACCCGACAGTCCATGCAGCGCCCGGGTGACCCGATCATTCTGTTCTTTGATGAGCCGCTTGATCCGGCATCTGTCGAGAATGGTGTCGAACTCATTGAAAACGGTGCACCGGTAACTAACCTTCAGGCTCGGTTGGACGGAACAGCGCTTGTGCTTAATCCGCAGGGTGGCTTGAAGCATGGCGTACCGTATTCCGTGTCTGTCGACGGACTTACAGACCTGGCGGGCAACCGCGCGATGGTTTCTCCGTTAAGCTTTGAGCTCGATAGCATTGAAGAGAACGGCAGCCCGGGAAATAAAGGATTCCCCCTGGCGTTGACGACCTACCCTGGCTACCCATGTGAAACCGACTACGAAAACACCCTGGATCTGGAAAACGGCGTATTCGGGAAATGCTGGACCGCCGACGCCAACAACGCCGGTGACGTGCTACCCGTCAGCAAAATGCCGGCGGACCGGCCAATCACGGTCGTGTTTTCCAAGTCTCTCGATCTGGATTCAGTCATCGTCGGTGAGACCTTTACCGTTCAGGAAATTGCACAGGAAGCAAACGGTACCGTTACCGTCCTGAAGCAACAGGTGGCAGGCCGATTAGAGAAAAACAACCAGCGCATCCGGTTCTACCCAGAGCAGCCGTGGCAGGTCGGTGCGCATTACCGCTACATTCTGGCCTCCTCAGAGCAGAGCGGCACTTGCACTCCTGGACAGTACACGTCGATTTGCGACGAGGACGGCATACCACTGAAAACGGATCTGCTGGAAGGCCTCAATGACGGTGACGGGAACAATGGCCCTGATAATCTTGAGATCGTATTTACCGGTTCAGAAGCGCGCTCCACAGTCTTCACACCGCTGCGGAATCTGCCGATTCGGGACACCAATTCGAATCTTGCGATTGACTGCGATGACCTCGGCAGCGAATCGTGTCTTGAGCCATTTAATCACCAGGGGAGCGATAGTGAAGGCTTTTTGCCCTCGGCAAACGCCGCAAAACTGCTCGTAACCCAGGACCATGCCGAGGATGCCCGGGTTGGTTGTGCGGTTGACGGTGCCGATTGCCCCCGCAAAAAATTCATCTATCAGACCTACGCTCTGAATACGGAGGTTATTGGACCTACCGTGGATCCCGACACCGAGCGAGACGCCGTCAAAGTGCTGCTTTACCCAACCCAACTGGCGACCACGTCTCTCGACGTTCACCTGTCGTTGCTGAGCACGGTTTCCAGGACCGGGCCCCAGGTATTAAGAATGCGCTACGCCAAGGACGATCCTGAATGTACGGGAGCATCCTGCGCCAGAAACAGCCTGATTCCGGGTTACATCACCGAGAATGATCAGGGTGAGACGATTTTCAAAACCAAAGCCGAGCTGTTTCTTGATGCCCCCGGGTTGAAGGCAACCGCGTCCATTCTCGGAATTCCCACAGACTTGCCACTGACTCACAACCTCTTTGGCTATCCTTTCACTCTGGAACTGGAAGGGCGTGTGGTGTTCTTTGATGACGGCCGGATGCAGATCGAACAACGGAACTTCAATGTCCCCCACATCGACGTAGAGGCTGTCGCCCTCGGAATCATCAATACGGAAATCCCATTGATCATCCCCGAGCAAGGCGTCTACCTGAATTTTATATCCAACCCGGTGAAGGAAATTCCGGCTCAGTACGAATAGAACACGGGTTACTCAGGTCTACCCTCCTCAGGCCAGTCTCCGGACTGGCCTTTTTTATGGGCCTTTTGGGGCCACAATCACAATCGGTTTTTCATTCCGGGTCGTTTTCCTGATAATCTGGTTGCAATATGAAACCCAACAACAAGAATTCCGGGAGAGCCTGCATGGAAAACGGCGTCCACTACCGCACCTGTCACCTCTGCGAAGCCATGTGTGGCGTTGCCATTGAGGTCAACAACGGCAAAATCACCAGTATCAAGGGCGACGATCAGGATCCTCTGAGCCTGGGCCACATCTGCCCCAAAGCCGTCGCACTTCAGGATCTGCATGAAGACCCGGAGCGCCTGAAGAAGCCGATACGCAAAACTGCCCAGGGCTGGGAAGAGCTATCCTGGGAGGACGCCTTTGACCTGGTTGCCGAGAAGCTTCATGGAATTCGCAGAACCTACGGCCGGAACAGTATCGGGGTCTACCTGGGCAACCCCAATGTTCACAATCACGGCGCTCTGATGACCACCATGCCGTTTTTGCGGGCCATCGGCACCCAGAATCGCTTCTCTGCCACGTCCAACGACCAGCTACCTCACATGTTGGCCAGCCTGGAGATGTTTGGTCACCAGATTCTGTTTCCGATTCCCGACATCGACCATACCGACCTATTCATCTGTATTGGCGGCAACCCGATGGCCTCGAACGGCAGCCTGATGACCGTACCGGACATCCGGGGCCGCCTTAAAGCACTGCGGCAACGCGGTGGGCAACTCGTCGTTATTGACCCCCGACGCACCGAAACCGCCCGCCTGGCCGACAACTTCCATTTTATCCGGCCCGGCACCGATGCCTTCCTGCTGATGGCCATGGCCCATACTCTGTTCGAGGAGAATCTGGTGGATCCCGGCGCGGCCGAGCGGCTGGTGAAAGACGTGGATCTTCTGCGCCTGGCCGCCCTGTCTTTCTCACCGGAAGCGGTAACGAAGCACACCGGCATTGAGGCTGAGGCCATCCGACAGCTGGCGCGACAGCTGGCCAAAACGCCACGGGCAGCCCTGTATACCCGAATGGGCACCAGCACCCAGGCGTTTGGCGGCACCACCACGTGGCTGGCCTACTGCCTGAATATCCTGACCGGTAAGCTGGATGTACCCGGTGGCGTACTGTTCACCCAACCGGCGGTGGATCTGGTGGCACTCGGCGCCATGTCCGGGCAGCGAGGGCATTTCGGTAAGCGCCACAGCCGGGTTCGCGGTCTACCGGAATTTGCGGGAGAGTATCCGGCCAGCACCATGGCCGATGAAATGCTTACACCGGGCGAAGGTCAGATCCGTGCCTTTGTGACCGTGGCCGGCAACCCTGTGCTATCAAGCCCTAACGGCCAGCGACTGGAGTCAGCCCTGGAGGGGCTGGATTTCATGGTGTCCGTGGATTACTACCTGAACGAAACCACCCGCCATGCTGATGTCATTCTGCCGCCAACGGCGGCCCTGGAGCGCAGTCACTATGATCTGATCTTCAGCCAGTTTGCCGTACGCAACGTAGCCAAGTACAGCGAAGCACTGTTTCCGGCAGCGGACGACGCCCGCCACGACTGGCAGATTCTGCTGGAGCTCGCACACCGTCTGGAACAACAGCGCAAAGGCGGGCGCCTGCCCCTACGCTCGGAAATGGGCTGGAGGGCGTTCAAAAAACTGGGACCAGATCCTATTCTGGATCTGCTCTTGCGAACAGGCCCCTATGGTGCCGACGCCGGCCCGGTGCGCCCATTCGCCCAAACCGCCATCGAACTGGTGATGGACATTCTTCCGGAGCGTAACCCCCTCAAAGGCCTGGCCCGGCTGAGCCCACTCAATCGACGTTGGGATGAATTACCTAAAGGCCTATCACTTTCTGCTCTGAAAGCCGCACCGCATGGTATCGACCTCGGTCCCCTGCAACCGGCGTTACCGGAAAGGCTGTTCACCCGCGATGGTCTGATTCAGATGGCACCCCGCCGCTATCTCGCGGATGTGGAGCGCATGCAGGCTACCCTTGAATCTGCACCCGCTGACGGCCTGCTGTTGATTGGCCGTCGCCATGTCCGCAGCAACAACTCGTGGATGCACAACAGCCAGCGTCTGGTCAAAGGCAAAGGCCGCTGCACCCTGCTTATCCACCCGGACGACGCCAGCAAACGAGCGTTGAACCCCGGAGATCATGCCGAGGTTTCGGTTCAGGGGCGAGACGTGGTGATCCCGGTGGAAATCACCGAAGACATTATGCCGGGTGTGGTGTCCATCCCCCACGGTTGGGGTCACCATCGATCAGGCACCGGCCAATCAGTGGCATCGTCCCACGCCGGGGTCAGCATCAACGATCTGTTGGATGATGCCCTGGTGGATCCGGTTTCGGGAACCTCGGTCTTGAACGGCCAGGCGGTTGATGTCAGAGTCTGGCAACCCGAACCTCAACAGAAACAGGCCTGATAGTGGCCTCTTGAACAAACAGGAGTGTAACCATGCCCAGAGGGCTGCAATTGGTCTTTATTGCCATCGGGCTGGTTATTATCGGTGTGTTACTGGTTTATATCTGGCGCCAATCCAGGCTGCTGTCCGAACAGCGGCTGCGCCAGAAGAAAACTGAGGAGTTTCAGGCCCGGCGCCGGGACGAAATGATTGAAAGTATCCGGATTATCGCCATGGCGGTAGAGGAAGACCAGGTTGAGTATTCCGAGGCCTGTCTGAGATTCAAGGGTCTGCTGGATTACCTGGCCCCGGAACTGCTAGAAAAACCACCCTTTCAGGTGTTCCAGACGGTGCACGACAAGATTCAGCATATGCCCACCCATCGGGCGAGGAAGAATACCGACTCCGCGACCATCCGGGAAATGGACAAAGAACGGTTTGCGGTGGAAAGGGAGTATTCCGATGAAATCCGTCGGGCCGCTACCGCAATCCGGCATCATCGTTTTGACTGACGTCAGGGTTTTGTAACTTTTTGTTACCGACCGGACGCCCGCCTCAAAAATATGTCAAAGCAAATCAATAGCTTTAAGCCTCAAGGAAAGCTGACACCATGCTCATTTATGTAATCTGCATGCAGTCGCCTTTCCTTTTCCCGGAGCTTGTCTAAATTTAAAAACAGGAGGCCGCTCCCACCACACTGGATCAGCCTCCCCGTTGTTTTCTCCTGACAAGTTTGGACGACTCTGCAACAAGCGGGTGAACTTGCCGGCCTCAATGGCCGGCCCTTTTTTATCCGCCCTGACTCATCATCCCGGCCATGGCCATAATACTGTCTTTGCGGCTTACCAGCTCATCAAACTGTTCCTGAACCAGCTCTCTGTCCAGACCCAGCTCATCATAAACGGCCTGAGTTGCCGGCTCACCTGCGCCCAAGGCAACACCACGTTCCGTCAGTAACTGCCGTCCCAGCCACAATAAACGAGCATAAACACTATGGGGACCGTCATAGGAAGGATTCTTCTGGTAACGAATGGCCAGTGTCACCTCGTCCGGCATACCCCAGTTTTCCATCAACTGCGCTGCAATCTGCTCCCGGGTGATCCCCAGCAGGTAATGCTCAATGACACTGGAATCAATGTGCGGGTTCACCTCCAGCGACCGGCAGACCAGCCTGAAATGCGGCGGGAACACCTGAGCCAGTACCAAATGCCCGAAGTTATGGAGCAAACCAGCCAGGTAGGCGAGGCCAAACAGAGGTCGCTGCCCTCGAGGCATCATGCTCGCGAGAATGCCCGCAGACTGAGCCTGCCAGATGGCCTGCTGCCAGTAATCCACATAACCGTCCGGATGATCCTTCGGGTGCTTCAGGGCACGCCCCAGCGCCAGGCCCATGGCCAGGTTCATCACAAGATCAAAACCCAGTACCCGGGACACCGCATCGTGGACGGAACGCACCTGCCCTGCAGCGGCGTAGAACGATGATGATGCCCAACTCACGACCTGGGCTGCCAGGCTCGGATCGCTCTCCACCACATCCACCAGGTCCCCCATTACCGCATTAGGGTTTACCCGCAGATGAATGATGCGCTGAGCAGTCTCAGGCAAGGGCGGCAGCTCCAGCGTATCCTCCAGTCGCTGCTGAATGCGCAAGCCGGTGAACTTTTTGATGGCGGAATGCAGCTGGTCACGGTCGGCGGCGTGATTGTCAAGATTGACGGATATATTCGCGGTATCCACCGCAAAATCGTGTCGGGCGGCCTTTGCCGTCAACTGGCGGAAATCTTCGCCCGGCATCATCAGACCCAGGTCCTGTTCCCCCAACTCCAGCGCGACCGCCTCGAGTTCATCCACACGCCGGTCAACTACGGTCGGCCAACCGGTGAGTGATGGCAGCGCCGGCAACTCCTGAAGCCCGGCTTTCTGGCGGACCCGAACCTGCTCGCGCCGCTGCATCATTCTCAGATCCCGCCCCAGACGCTTGTTCAGGGCTTCCAGATCGAGCATATCGTTGCGACGGCAGATGGCCTGCAGATTACCTTGATCGTCGCTGAGCAGTACCATTCGGAGCAAATGGCCGGTATCAATCTGGCTTACGCTCCGGAACGATACACCGGGGGCGTTATCACCAAGTGCCTGCTGTACCACAACAGGAAGTTCCATAGCATTCTCCGGACAAAGGTTATCAATCAGTTTTCATGCATTTTGCAGTCATTAACGCGACATTAACAGGCCAATATCGGCCACGAGCACAGGCGTTATGAAATTCATGACCAACACTATACGTCGCCATAACGAATTTTCTCACCCAGCCACCGTCGGATAAGTGCTGAGACTACCCGAGGCTCCTTCATCAGGCTCGGCGCCATGTCACGAATGGGAGCAATCCAACCCTTGTCGCGTTCAAAATCGGCCAGGCGAAACTGCATCAAGCCAGTCTGGCGAGTACCCAGCACTTCTCCAGGCCCCCGAATCTCAAGATCCTTTTCGGCGATAAAGAAGCCATCCTGACTGTCCCGCAGCGCCTGTAACCTGGCCTTGCCATTATTGGACAGGGGCGGGTGATACATCAGCACGCAGAAACTGGCTTGCTCACCGCGGCCAACCCGGCCCCGCAGCTGATGTAACTGCGCCAGCCCGAGCCGCTCCGGGTTCTCGATAATAATCAGAGAGGCATTGGGCACGTCCACGCCGACCTCGATCACCGTGGTGGCCACCAGCAAATCCAGTTCGCCGTTTTTGAAGCGCTCCATTACCGCGGCTTTTTCCTGGGCTTTCAGGCGGCCATGAACAAGGCCAATGGCCAGATCCGGCAACCGCTCAACCAACTCCTGGGCGGTCACTTCCGCCGCCTGGCACTGAAGCGCCTCGGATTCCTCAATCAGAGTGCAGACCCAATAGGCCTGCCGACCTTCCCTGCAGGCCTTGCGTACCCGCTCAATGATGTCGTCCCGGCGGCTCTCCGGCAGCACAATCGTTTCAATGGGCTTACGCCCTGGTGGCAGCTCATCAATCACGGAGGTATCTAGGTCGGCGTAAGCGCTCATAGCCAGGGTTCGCGGTATGGGCGTCGCCGTCATGATCAACTGGTGCGGCGCCAGCGTTCCTCCAACCCCTTTCTCTCTCAGGGCCAGCCGCTGGTGCACGCCAAACCGGTGCTGTTCGTCGACAATCACCAGCGCCAGGCGCTGGAATACCACGTCATCCTGAAACAGGGCATGGGTACCAATGGCAATCTGAGCACGGCCCTCGGCGACCGCATTCAATGCTGACTGCCGGGCTTTGCCTTTCACCTTCCCCGACAACCAGGCTAACTCCACACCCAATGGCTCCAGCCAATTTCGGAAGTTCTGATAGTGTTGCTCCGCCAGAATCTCGGTAGGTGCCATCAAGGCAACCTGGGCGCCGGCTTCGATGGTTTGCAGAGCAGATAAGGCAGCAACCACGGTTTTACCCGAGCCGACATCTCCCTGAACCAGGCGTAACATCGGCACCGGCTGACTCAGATCCTGCCGGATATCGGCAATCACATGGCGCTGGGCACCGGTCAGACTAAACGGCAGCTGCTCCAGAAATCGCTCTGCCCGGTCTCCCGCTGGTAGCAGCGGCAAGGCCTCCCGGGCCTGTATCTGCTCCCGGACCTGCAACAGGCTAAGCTGATGCGCCAGCAACTCCTCCATCACCAGCCGCTGCTGAGCCGGGTGCTTTCCCTCTACCAGCAGATGCACCGGGGCGCCGGCCGGAGGCAAATGCACCAGGCGAACAGCCTCGGTTATGCCGGGCAACTGGTAGTCCGCCAGCAGTGCCGGGGGCAGCCAGTCCTTGATGGGGTAGCGATCCAGATAGCTCAGGGCCTGCTGACACAGCCCCCTGACCCGGGGCTGTTGAATGCCCTCGGTCAGCGGATACACCGGCGTGAGCGTCGCCTGTTCGGCCGACGGCATGGGAGGTGGATTGGTCTGGTACTCCGGATGGTAGAATTCGTAACCGGCCCGGCCCGGTCGCACTTCGCCGAAACAGCGTACTCGCGTGCCTTCAGCAAGCTGGTTTTTCTGGGCGGCATTGAAGTGAAAAAACCGCATCACCAGAAACCCGGTGTCATCCCGCAACGTCACCTGCAGGCTGCGCCGACGCCCCATCACCAGGTCGGCCTTCATGACCTCACCTTCCACAACGGCAATATCGCCGATACGCAGGCTGCCCATGGGCACTACGCGGGTGCGGTCTTCATAACGGTAGGGAAGATGGAACAGGAGATCCTGAATGGAGTGGATACCCAGCCTGGCAAGTATTTCCGCCAGGGCGCTTCCTACGCCCTTGAGCTGGGTTACCGGGATGTCCTCCAGTGACGTCATACGGCCCTCAGGCGCTTTCAGCAACCGCCGGTGTGTCGGTTTTGGCTTTTTCAATCACCCGGCACTGGCTAGCCGCCAGTGACAGTACATCGATGGCTTTGGGCCGCGGGAAGGTTACACGCCAGGCCAGCGCCACCGTTCGGAAAGGCACCGGCGCCGCAAAAGGCCGCACCGCAAGGATATCTTCCTGGTATTTGATGGCAGTGGCGGCCGACAGCGGCAGTACCGTGATTCCCAGTCCGGAGGCCACCATGTGCCGGATGGTTTCCAGCGAACTGCCCTCGGTCACCAGCTCCGGTCTGCCGTTGTCCGCCCGCTTGGTGATGGCATCCACCAGGGGCGGACATGACTCCAGCACCTGATCCCGGAAACAGTGGCCGGGCCCGAGCAGCAACAATTGCTCTTTCGCCATCTCTTCGGCCGTCACCTGCTCCTTCTCTGTCAGCGGATGATCCGCTGGCAGCAGCACCACAAACGGCTCATCGTAAAGCGGCAGGGTTACTACTTCCGGCTCTTCAAACGGCAGGGCAATGATGATGGCATCCAACTCTGAGTGCCGCAGCTTCTGGCGCAGGCTGGCGGTGTAGTTCTCTTCTATGTAAAGGGGCATGTCTGGCGCCGCTCTGCGCAGCTCCGGTAATAAATGCGGGAACAGGTAGGGTCCGATGGTATAAATCGCGCCGACCTTCAATGGCGAATTGAGCTGATTCTTGCCGTCCTGCGCCATATCCTTGATCACGCCCACCTGGTCCAGAACCCGCTGGGCCTGCTCAATGATACGCTGGCCAACTTCGGTCACCCGAATACTGCTTTTGCTGCGCTCGAACAATGGGATACCGAGCTCATCCTCCAGCTTTTTAACCGCAACGCTAAGAGTCGGCTGGCTGACATGACAGCGCTCTGCGGCACGGCCAAAATGCCTTTCCCGGGCAAGCGTAACAACGTATCGTAACTCGGTGAGGGTCATGGTGAGCTCCGGTTGACGTACTCAGGTCGAAGTTTCACTTACTTTATCAGCCAAAGGATAAGGATTGAAATTGTCTATGGCAATGACTGATGACAAGCAAAAGGCACAAATTCTGGTGGCGGGCTGCGGCAAGCTCGGAGGTGACATTGCCACGGTTCTGCTGGGCGCCGGAGACGTATACGGGCTGCGCCGCAACCCGGATCGGGTTCCCCAGGGAGTGACCGGGATCGGGGCAGATCTGACCCACCCGGAATCCATGGCTGGCAAGCTTCCGGAACACCTGGACATCGTCGTCTATTGCCTGACGCCATCCAGCTATGACGAAGAGGGTTATCATCAAGCCTATGTCACTGGTCTCAAGAACCTGCTCAACGTCATCGGTGAGCAATCCCTCAAACGGCTGATCTTCATCAGCAGTACCAGCGTCTTTGCGCAGAATGATGACAGCTGGGTCGATGAGAACAGCCCTGCCGATCCGGACCGGTTCACTGGTCAACAAATCCTCCAGGGCGAACGTACCGCCCTGAACAGCGGGCATCCAGCCACCGTTGTTCGCTTCAGTGGCATTTATGGCCCCAGCCGTCAGCGTTTTCTTGAGGAAGTCCTGGAAGGCCGCATGAATCCCCAACCACCCGCGCCTTTCAGCAATCGCATACACGAAGTGGATGCCGCCAACGCTGTGGCATGGCTTGCGCAAAAAGCCCTGAACGGTGAGGACCTGGAGCCACTGTACGTCGCCAGTGATTGCGAGCCGGTTCGGCTGGATGAGGTGGTTGATTGGGTGCGTTCTCAGGTGCCGTGCAAAGCCCCGGTGGAAGGCGCCCGTAAAGGCGGGCGGGCCGGTAGCAAGCGCTGCAGTAATCGAAAACTGCTTCAGAGTGGCTTTGAATTCCGGTACCCCGACTATCGGGCGGGGTACCGGGAGATGATCAGCAAGCTCTGACGCTTAGCTGAGCACCATAACGGCTTCCATTTCCACCGGAACGCCTTTCGGCAGCGCGGCTACACCGACGGCGGCGCGTGCCGGATACGGCTCCTGGAAATAGGTGGCCATGATCTCGTTGACAGTGGCGAAGTTGGCCAGGTCCGTCATGTAGATATTCAGTTTGACGATGTCCTTCAGCTCGCCACCGGCCGCTTCACACACGGCTTTCAGGTTCTCGAACACCTGACGGGTCTTGGCGGCAAAGTCGCCCGCCACCACTTCCATGGTTTCCGGGTCCAGCGGAATCTGGCCAGACAGATACACGGTGTCCCCGGCTTTAACAGCCTGAGAGTAGGTACCAATCGCCTGAGGGGCGTTTTCGGTCTGGATAACAGATTTGTTGGTCATGACCTGCAATTTCCTCTTTTCCAAAACGCCAATCGTCACCTTTGGGCGTAGCCACTGTCAACTACGCAAAGGTCTCAGTGCCGAACCCGGCCGATATGGGTCACTGCACGAATGTTCCGGACCCTGCGCATCACCCGCGCCAGATGCTTGCGGCCATTCACATGCACCACGAGGCTGACGATGCCGAAGCGCGCGTTCTGGTCTTCCACACTGATGCGCTCGATGTTTCCGTCTGCCATGGCAACGGCGTTCGCTACTTCGGCAATCACCCCGCGCTGGCGCTCCAGTTCAACCCGAAGCTCCACCGAGAATTCATCGGTAATGTCCTTGGCCCACTTCAGGTGGGTCAGCCGGGCACGGCCTTCATCGTCCTCCGGCAGGCGGGAACAGGTATCTGAATGAATCACCATGCCGTTGCCGGAGTCCATCACACCAACCACCGGGTCCCCGGGAATGGGTTTGCAACAATTGGCAAAGCGTACCAAGAGCCCTTCGGTGCCGCGTATGGTGACGGCGCCCTGCTTGCTGTCCGGGGCGTTTTCCAGGTTGGCCGGCGCGTCCATCACGTCATTGCCGGACACCAACTGACGGGCCACCAGATAGGCCATACGGTTACCCAGACCAATATCGCTGATCAGATCATCAAAGCTGTTGACCTGGTTGTGATTAACCACCGCCTGTTTCTGGGCATCGCTGATATCCGACAGTTTGGCACCAAAACCCTTGAGCGAACGTTTGAGCAGGGTGCGACCCAGCTCCATGGACTCGGTCCGCTTACGGGTTTTGAGCACATGCCGGATACTGCTTCGGGCTTTGCCGGTCACCACGAAGCTGAGCCAGGCAGGATTCGGGCGGGCGCCAGGCGCGGTGATGATTTCCACCGTCTGCCCGCTTTGCAGCGGTTGACTCAGAGATGCCAGATTGCGATTGATCCGACACGCCACAGAGGCATTGCCGATATCGGTATGGATTGCATAGGCGAAGTCCACCGGAGTGGCCCCGCTTGGCAGCTCCATGATCCGGCCCTTGGGCGTAAACACATAGATCTCGTCCGGGAACAGGTCAACCTTGACGTGTTCAATGAACTCCATGGAATCATCCGCGCGTTCGCGCATTTCCATGAGCCCCTTCACCCACCGATCTACCCGGGATTGATTGATGGTGGTCACGCCGGAGGCTTCGTTTTTGTACATCCAGTGGGCAGCAATACCATTGTTGGCAATGTGCTCCATTTCCTCGGTCCGGATCTGGATCTCGATGTTCACGTGCATGCCGAACAGGGTGGTATGGATGGACTGATAGCCATTCGACTTGGGCATGGCAATGTAGTCCTTGAAACGCCCGGGCAGGGGTTTGTAAAGACTGTGTACGGCGCCAAGTATGCGATAACAGTTGTCCTCGGTATCCGTAATAATCCTGAACGCATACACATCCATTATTTCATGGAAGGATTTCTGCTTGAACTTCATCTTGTTATAAATGGAGTTCAGGTGTTTCTCCCGCCCCAGAATGCGGCCCGGAAGCCCACGCTCCTCCAGCTTTTCCTGCAGCTTTCCCCGGATGTCTTCAATGATCTCCCGGTGACTGCCACGAAGCTTCTCCACCGCCTTGGAAATGTACTTGGCGCGCATGGGATAGAGCGAGGAAAACCCCAGATCTTCAAGCTCGGTACAGATGGAATGCATGCCCAGGCGATTGGCAATGGGCGCATAGATATCAAGGGTTTCAGTGGCAATACGCAGGCGCTTCTCGTACGGCATTGGGCCAAGGGTGCGCATGTTGTGCAGACGATCCGCCAGCTTCACCAGAATCACCCGGATATCCTTGGCCATGGCCAGGGTCATCTTCTGGAAGTTTTCCGCCTGGGCCTCCGCCCGGGAGCGGAACTCAATCTGGGTCAGTTTGGAGACACCATCCACCAGCTCGGCCACATCCTCTCCGAACTGTTCCGCCAGCGCATCTTTTGGAATGCCGGTATCTTCAATGACATCGTGAAGCATGGCTGCCATCAGGCTCTGATGGTCGAGCCGGAGGTCGGCAAGAATTCCGGCCACAGCCAGGGGGTGAGTAATATAACGGTCGCCGCTTTTACGCATCTGGCCTTCGTGGGCCTGCTCGGCGTAATAGTAAGCCCGTCGCACCTGATTGATGCGATTGGTATCGAGGTAGGAACTGAGCTCTCTGGCCAGTTCTTCTACCGTTGCCTCTGCTGCGACCACCGCGCCTCCATCGTTCTCAGTATACCGGGGACAAAAAAGCCCGAATGCGTGCATCCGGGCTTCCGTTGTCCTTCCTGGCAGGTTCTATAGTTACACTATAAAACTGCGGAGGCAGATTTCAATGCTTCTCAATTACCGGCACGTATTTTTACGCATCGCCGGCAACCGGACGAACTCAGTCGTCGTCTTCTTCCAGCAGAAGATCGCGGGTCACCTTGCCTTCTGCAATCTCACGCAGGGCAATAACGGTCGGCTTGTCATTCTCTTCCGCAACCATCGGCTCGGCACCCTTGGTGGCGATCTGGCGGGCGCGTTTGGTGGCCAGCATGACCAGCTGGAATCGGGTATCTACGTTTTTCAGACAATCTTCAACGGTAACTCGTGCCATTATCTTCCCCGAACAAAAAGAATCACTGATTTAGCAGACCGCGTAGTTTACTGGCCCCGGCTCAATTTGTATACAGTGAAAACCACCATCACCCGTGAGCGGACAAGTCCCGCAGCAACTCACCGTGGCGAACCTGCTGGGTGGCCATTTTCAGCCGCTGACTGCGGACAATGGCCAGCAGATCAGCTAATGCCACGGCAAAGTCATCGTTGACCACCAGGTAATCAAACTCGACCGCGTGCCGGCACTCTTCCTCCGCCTCCGACAGCCGCCGTTCGATGACTTCCGGCGCGTCAGTACCACGGCCAACAAGCCGCTGGCGCAGGATTTCAGCCGAGGGCGGCACAATGAAAATGCTCACACATTCCGGAATCAGCCGGCGCACCTGTTCCGCCCCCTGCCAGTCAATCTCCAGGATCACATCCTGCCCGGTAGCGAGAGTTTCCCGCACCCACACCTGGGAGGTGCCATAGTAGTTGCCGAAAACATCCGCATGCTCCAGGAAATCACCCCGGGCAATCATGGCCTCGAACTCATCCCGGCTGATGAAGTGATAGTTCACGCCATCCTGCTCTCCATCGCGCATAGGGCGAGTGGTGTGGGATACCGACACCCCCAACTGGGAATCCTGACGGAGCATTTCCGACACGAGGCTGGTCTTGCCCGCGCCGGAAGGAGCGGAAATCACAAACAGGGTACCCTGCCCACCGGCCTGCTTCATGGCTTGAAGACTCCTGAACAACAGTTTGCGGCCAACACGCATGGCCAGAAAGCGGCAAATTATACGGGGTTTGACTTATCTCCGCATCCCGGCCCGGGTTCAGCTGTTAGTATGACCGCAAACACCCACAGTAAACGGATACCGCCATGGAAAAACTCCTGATCATCATGGATCACCACCATAAAGACCAAACCGCCCTCGCCCGTGGCGTGGCACTGGCCCGGGCAACGGGCGCAGCGGTGGAGGTCGTGGCGTTTGTGCATGAATATCTGGATGCACTGCCGGGCGATCCGGAGGTACAACAACGGGCCCGACAGGCGCTCATGGAACATCGCCAGAAATGGCTGGAACAGATGCTGGCGCTGGCCGATTGCAATGATCTGAAGATCCATGCCCGAACGGTCTGGGAAAAGCACATTCACCTGTGGGTAATTGCCCAGTGCCAGAAAGAGAACGTTGGTGTCGTGGTAAAGACGGGCCATCGCTCAGAAACCTTCCTGTATACCCCAACCGACTGGCACCTGATTCGCGAGTGCCCGTCACCGGTGATGCTGGTGGCGGAGAACAAATGGAACAAGGCTCGGCCAATCCTGGCGGCGGTGGACCTGAGCTCCGACAAACCCGTGAAGAAAGCCCTGAACAATCGCATCATTGATCGCGCCTGGCATCTGGCGAAGGCTCTGGAAACAGAGCTGCACCTGGTGCACGCACTTCATACCTCGGTGGTTCTGGCCGACCTGGACATCATCGACCCTCTGGCCCACGCCAGAAAACGGGAAGCGGCCCTGAAACCGCAGATTGAACACCTGTGCAACACCTGGCACCTGATGCCGGAACAGGTCCACATCGAATCTGGCCCTGCTCAAAAGATCATTCCCAGTGTTGCCAACCGGATCAAGGCCGACATGGTCGTCGTCGGCACCACCGGTAAAACCGGCCTGGCCGCCCGGGTCATCGGCAACACGGCCGAAAAGGTGCTGACGCATTTGCGGACCGACCTGCTCGCCATCAAGCCAGCGGATTAAACCGCAAGAACGCCGGGGTAGCACCAACCGCCCCGGCTCATACCTCATTCCAGATTCTGCACCTGCTCCCGCATCTGCTCGATCAACACCTTGAGATCCACCGCAATACGGGTAACCGCCGCATCGATGCTTTTGCTGCTGAGGGTGTTGGCTTCGCGGTTCAGCTCCTGCATCAGGAAATCCAGGCGCCGGCCGATAGCATCGTCGTTCTTCAGGGTGTCGGTAACCTCACTGATGTGGGCATCCAGCCGGTCCAGCTCCTCCGCCACATCACTTTTCTGGGCCAGCATGACCATTTCCTGGGCCACACGCTCCGGATCCAGCTCCACTTTCGCCTTCTCGAACCGGTCTTTCAGATTCCGCTCCTGGGCGGCCAGCAGTTGCGGCATTTTCTCACGCACCTCAGCCACCAGCTTACCCATGGTGGCCAGACGATCCTCGAACAACGGCCTCAAGCGCTCGCCTTCCCGTTCGCGCACACTCGTCAACTCAGCCACGGTATCGGCAAACAGATCTGCCGCTGCCTCCTTCGCCGCGCTGTAGTCTTTTTCGGGCAGAGACATCACCCCCGGCCAGCGCAGAATATCGAGCGCATTGATGTGGGCCGGGTTATCCAGCATACGGTTGATATGATTGGCCGCCTCGTTCACAGCCCGGGCCATCTCATCACTGATTTCAAAGCCCTGGACATCACTCTCGGCCGACTGCAGGCGCATGGAGATATCGACCTTGCCCCGCTTCAAGCCCTGCTTGCGCAATTCCTCCCGAAACCTGTTTTCAAGCTCACGAAAAGCCTCCGGCAATCGGAACGAAGGTTCCAGATAGCGGTGATTCACGGTACGAATCTCACAAGTAAGAGTACCCCAGTCACCCTGGGCGTCCTTGCGGGCAAAAGCAGTCATGCTGCGGATCATAGTGACTCCAGTGTTCGTCAAAGGAACATCGAGTTTAACAGGCAAACACCCGGAGCGGCGAACCCGACCAAAGGGGCACGCAGCCTCCCCCGCCGGGCGCTTGCTACGTGCTATACTCGTTGCCCTTTCAAAACGCCCGACCGGCACCAGCCGGACATTCATATTCAGAAACAGGACACACTATGCGACCAAGCGGCAGAACGCCTGAGCAACCCAGAGACGTCCGCATCACCCGGAACTACACGCGCCACGCCGAAGGCTCGGTATTGGTGGAATTCGGCGATACCAAGGTGATCTGTACTGCCTCTGTCGAGAACAAAGTACCACCGTTCCTGCGCGGCGAAGGCAAAGGCTGGATCACCGCCGAGTACGGCATGCTGCCCCGCTCCACCGGTAGCCGCATGGGCCGCGAAGCTGCCCGTGGAAAACA
>ENA-ORCV01000590-ORCV01000590.1-marine-metagenome-genome-assembly--contig:-NODE-590-length-20485-cov-4.389112_pt1 | contig 20485 bp, 24 predicted proteins | sample MGYA00237779_ERZ508509 | MGnify/ENA primary metagenome ERZ508509 (study PRJEB26180, sample SAMN06268772) | marine metagenome | isolation source: Bioluminescent Bay, La Paraguera, Puerto Rico | place... | reverse complement strand
TTTTACGCGCGACTGGGTTTGAAGAGTTCAGCCCGGACGCCCTGCGCGTGGATTTCCCGAAGGCTCTCGCCCCGCGTTTCCAATCCGGGGGTTTGGCGCGGTCTGGCGTTTAGTGCCGCCCGCCTCCCCGAAGGCCGCGCCGGTCCGCCGGATGTCACCCCGGCGTGCGGACGCGCCACGCACTCCCAACCGCCGCAAGTGACTGAGCTCCCGTCCCCGGTGCGGCTGGGACGGGGGGATTATGGGGGAAGTGGGAAGGGCGGGGACAATACGTATGCCTGCCAAAATTTTTCTTTTTATATCAGCGGCTTGCTTTTGCGGCGGTGTGGAGATTTGCGCCGTTCACCCCGCCTCCCGCTCGGGGGCGGGCCGCTTCCTCCTCAGGCGAGTGCGAACCGGTTTCACCAGGCATCTTCGTCTGTTGGCTTCCAACGAGACGACCGGGCAAGGGTGAGAAACATTCGTCTCTCACCCTTGCCGCATTTACGGTAGCCAACCGATGATTAGGCGGTTGCTTCGTATGCTTCCATCAACCTAATACGAGCTTGCGAGATCGCCATTTGCCGAAGCTCGCTTTCGGTCTGCTCACCTGGCGGATTGAACGGCCTCACGATCACGCTAACACCGAGACCGGGACGTGGACCAAAATCCACTTTGGCAAAGTTCATGTCCATGTTCAGGCTTACCCGAACACCCTTGCTTACAGTCATCGTCTTTTCCTGATTTTCTATCGAACCCAACGACGAGACGGCGCGCGGAGCTTGAAACTATGGACTTCGCGCGCCGCCGGTTGTGGGAACTAGCGGCCTTTCGGACGCTGCCCTTTCGTTTGGTCTTGGCTCAAGGCCGACGCAGCAACGCTGCGCACCTGAGCTTTCGACGGATTTTTGAGATCGCCCGACAGGATGCGCGAGGCGATCGTCGAGACGCGCGATGACGTCTCTTTGGGTGGCGGTTTTGCCATTTTAAATCTCCGAATTTTGACTTGTTAACGCTTTGAGCGTAGTTCGGAGCCGTGGGCGCACCGCGTGCGGCGCGCCCCCGGCCGTTAGCTCACGCTATTGTCCGGGCCATGGACCACATGGCGCACCTCCTTTCCTCCGGGAAGGACGCCGCACCTCACCTGCCAGGGATCGTCGTGCGGAGTCATGGAGCTACAGATCAGGCGACCGGTCACGGATCGGTCGCCTGATTTTTGGATTTTGCCGTCAGATATTGAATGAGCGTCCAAATCGCTTCGCGCTCAGAATCACCGACGCCATCTTCTTTCATCAGGTCGACGAGTTTGTATTCGAGCGCCTTGTCGGACATCGGGTCCGCGTCAGGCGTTCGAGGCGATCCAGATGATTCCTTGTCCGCCTTCCGTTGTCGTTTACTGCGGCCAGAGCTGGGTGATGACGACGTCGGTTTGCGCGCTGCAAGGTGAGCAGAGATCGACAAATCCGCGTATTTTGCGGATGCGATGAAGAAGGAAGCTACCTTATCAACAGTAGATCCCTTGACGTCGTATTCTTCTCTAATGTGTTCGTCGAATTGACCTGCAGTAGCCGCCGCCAAATCGATCGATCCATCCCATAGGGTTGGATACCCTGCACGCAGTATATTCTGCATGAGGGGTTTGCGATCGTCATCAGACGCATTGACGAACGCTTTTAATTCTTTGGTGGGAATGCCATCGGACGTGATTAGGCGCAGCGATTTCAGTGCTGCAATTACGCTATAGCTAACACTTCCCGACGCGTTGCCAAACACAGATGGATCAATACGCGCGGGAATCTGCGTGTCCCTTAACTTATTGATAAAGTTAAGGAAAGTCGGGAAGGTCGCGTACGGAGGCGAGGTCTTCTTGGGCTTCTCGGCCATGGCTACGTTCTCCAGCGAACTAAGCGCATGAGCCATAGCATAGCGGCCACACAGAACGCAACGCTTGGCATGAAAAATTTATGTGTGGCCCACAGAATGTCCGGCAAGTTATTGTAATTATTATATAAATCGGCCTTTTGTTAGCGTCCCCCTCGCGGAAATCTGGTTCGCCTCCTTCGCCCCGTTTTGTCGAACTCGACGACCAGATTCGAACCTTCGGGAGATGTATTAGCCGTAGCCGAATTTGTCGTCGAATACGCGGACCCCGAGGGGTATGCGTAACGGGGAGCGATTAGGCGGGGCTCGCCGTCTCGGATTGTTTCGCCCGCGTAAAAAATGCCGACCCCGTCTGTAACGTGACAGGGTCGGCCGGCGGGCGCGGCGAGAGGCTCGTCTATCGCCTCACCTCGATTCCATCGCCGCCGCATCGCCTTGGCTGACCGTCTCGGAAACGCTTCGCGCCGCCGCGTCGATGACGTCGGCCACTTCGTGGGGGTGGGTGAAGAAGAGGACGTGGCTGGCGTCGATTTCGGTGATCGGGGCGCCCATGCGGTCGGCGGTCTGGCGCAGGAGGCGGGGGTCGATGGCGCGGTCCTGGGTGGCGATGACGGCCCAGCTGGGCTTTGTGCGCCAGGCGGCCCGGGTCAGGGGCGCGCCGAAGATCTCCATATTGATCGGGACCTGGGAGTCGCGGAGGAAGGCGGCGTCCGCGTCGGACGTATCGCCGGCGAAGCCGGCCTTGAACATCTCCATATTGACGAAGCCGAAGCCGTCCGGGCCGGTCTCGATCACGAATTCGGGCGGGGCGGGGATTTCGGCGAACTGGCCGCCGGTGGTCTCCCCCACGTCGGGGGCGAGGGCGGAGACGTAGACGAGGCCGGCCACGGCATCACCGGTCCCGGCCTCGGTAATCACCGTTCCGCCATAGGAATGGCCGACCAGGATGGCGGGACCGTCCTGACGCTGGAGCGCGCGGTGCGCAGCGGCGACATCGTCGGCCAAAGTGGTCAGCGGATTCTGGACGATGGTGACGCGGTAGCCGCGGGCGGTGAGGTCGTCATAGACGCCGCGCCAGCCGGAGCCGTCGGCGAAGGCGCCGTGGACGATGACGACATTGCGCACGGGCTGATCGGCGGGAATGGCTTCGGCCGTCTGGGCTGCAGCGCCGGCTACGGACAGGCCGGCGGCCGCTGTAGCGGCGAGGGTGGTGCGGATCGTGGTGTTCATGGGGTGCGTCCTTTCTAGGCCGTGGGGGTTGTGCCGCCGTCGATGACGTATTCCGCGCCGGTGATGGAGGCGGCGCGGCCGGAGGCGAGGAAGGCGATGAGGCTGGCGACCTCGTCCGGCCTTGAGGGCCGGCCGATGGGGATGCCGCCGAGGGAATCCATGATGATCTGCGCGCCGCGTTCGCGGTCGACGCCGGCGTCCTTCGCCACGCGCTCGGTAAAGCGGCGGGCGGCCTCGGTCTCGATCCAGCCGGGGGAGACGCGCACGACGCGCACGCCCTTGGGCGAGACCTCCTTGGACAGGCTCTTGGAGTAGGTGGAGAGCGCCGCCTTGGCCGCCGCGTAGGCGGTGGTGGATTCCGGCAGCGGCAGCGCCCGCTGAATGGAGGTGACGTGGACGACGACGCCGCGGCCCCGCGCGACCATGTCCGGCACCAGCGCGCGGTCCAGCCGGACGGCGGACAGGAGGTTGAGATCCAGCTCCGCCGCCCAGTCGGCGTCGCCGAGCGCGGTATATCCGCCGGCGGGGGCGGAAGAGCCGCCGAGCATGTGGACGAGGATGTCGACCCCGCCGAGCCGGTCGCGCGCGGCGGCGGCGAGGGCGGCGCATCCCTCCGCCGTGGTCAGGTCGGCCTCAACGAACATGGCGTCTCGAAGCGCGTCGGGCGGAGTCTCGGGGCGGGAGCGCGCGGTGGTCAGGACGCGGGCGCCCAGCTCCAGAAACAGCGCGACCGTGGCCGCGCCGGCGCCGCGCGTGCCGCCGGTGACCAGGACGCGCCGGTCTTCCAGTTCGAGGAAGCCGGTCACGCGCCGATCTCCAGCGTGTCGATCCGGCCGTTTCCGATCCGGAAGGCGAAGGAGAGCATGGCCGGGCTGCCCGGAAACTGTCCGGTGACCTCGGCGCGGACGACGGTGCGGCCGCCGTCGCGGGCAAGCTCGCGCGGTTCGGCGGTGTGGCGGTACTGGTCCTTGGCGGCGCGCCACCATTGCGCGATCGCGGCGTGGCCGACATGGGTGCGGCCCTCATCCTTCACGATCGCGTCGGGGGCGAAGGCGGGAAGCGGCGCGGACCCGTCCGCGCTTTTGTCGGCGTCGAAGAAGAGCTGAACGGGCGCTGGCAGTTTCATGGTCGGAATACCCCGCATTGAAGCCAGGCATTCATCTAGGCGTGGACGAGTGTCCGAAAAATAGGGATAAACGGGGACAAGAAATTGCGGAAAACGGGATAATGTACCGGCCGGGACTGACCGAACTGGACGCGGTGGTGGCGGTGGCGCGGGAAGGGTCGTTCCGCGCCGCGGCCGGGGCGCTGGACATGTCGACATCGGCGCTGAGCAACGCGGTGGCGAAGCTGGAGACGCATCTGGGCGTGCGGCTGTTCAACCGCACGACGCGCAGCGTGTCGCTGACCGACGCCGGGCGGGTCTTCCTGGAGCTGGCCGCGCCCGGCCTGCAGGACATCCATAGCGCGGTGGAGGTGGTGCGGTCGCGGCAGGCCACGCCCTCCGGCGTGCTGCGCATCAACGCCTATATCGCGGGGGCGCGCGAGATCATGTCGCCGCTGATCCTGGAATATGTGCGCCGCTATCCGCGGGTGCATGTGGACCTGGTGACCGAGGGGCGGCTGGTGGACATCGTCGCCGAAGGGTTCGATCTGGGCCTGCGGCGCGCCGATCTGGTGCCGGCCGACATGATCGCGGTGCGCCTGGGCCGGCCGCAGCGCTACGCCATTGTCGGCTCGCCGGACTATTTCGCGGAGCATGGCAGGCCGGACACGCCCTCCGACCTTCTGAAACATCGCTGCATCCGCGTGCGCCTGCCGAACGGGGGGCTGTTCCGCTGGCATTTCGAAAAGGGCGGGCAGGTCGCGCAGCTGGACGTGAAGGGCCCCCTGACGCTGGACGAAGGCAGCCTGGTCCGCACGGCGGTGCTGGAGGGGGCCGGGATCGGGCTGGCGTTCGAACAGACGGTGCGCGGGGATATCGAGGCCGGGCGGCTGGTCCGCGTGCTGGAGGACTGGACGCCGATGCTGAGCGATCTGGCGCTGTATTATCCCGGCCGGCGGAACGCGTCGGCCTCGCTCAAGGCGTTTGTCGGCCTGGCGCGCGAGGTCGCGAAGGCGCCGAAGGCCTGAAGGCTGCGGGCGGGGCGTCAGGCCCCGCTGACGAAGCTCGCGATCACTTTTTTGGTGCCGGCCTTTTCGAATTCCACGACCAGTTTCGACCCCTCGGCCGACACGACGCGGCCATAGCCGAATTTGTCGTGGAAGATCCGCGCGCCGGGGGGGTAGGCGGCCTCGCGGGGGTCGGAATGGGCGACCAGGCGGGCCTCGCCGTCCAGGGTCGGGGGCTGGGACCCCGCCTTGCCGCGGTTGGACTGCATGCGGGCCCAGCCGGGGGAGGAGTAGGAGGAGGTGAAGGTGGAGACGTTTTCCTTCATCCCCTCATAGCCGGGGCCGGAGTCGAAATAGCCGGTGTCGCCGGAGGCGTCGACATGATCGGGCGGCAGTTCGTCGATGAAGCGGCTGGGCAGGACCGATTGCCAGCGGCCGTAAATCTGGCGGTTGGCGGCGAAGAAGATCATCGCCTTTTCGCGCGCGCGGGTGATGCCGACATAGGCGAGGCGGCGTTCCTCCTCCAGCGCGGCGTTGCCGCCTTCGTCCAGGCTGCGCTGGGAGGGGAAGACCTGCTCCTCCCACCCCGGCAGCATGACGAGGGGGAATTCCAGGCCCTTGGCCGAATGCAGCGTCATCAGGGAGACTTCGTCGCCCTCGTCGGTGCGGTCGGCGTCGGTGAGCAGGGCCACGTGCTCCAGATACGCTTCCAGCGTGTCGTATTCGGCCATCGACTGGACAAGCTCTTTGAGGTTGTCGAGCCGGGTCTGGGACTGGGGCGATTTGTCCTCGCGCCACATGGCGGTGTAGCCGGACTCGTCCAGCACATGCTCGGCCAGTTCGGCGTGGTTCATCGTCTCCGCGTCGCGGCGCCAGCGGTCCAGATCCTTCAGGAAACGGGACAGGCCGGTGCGGGCGGCGCCCTTGATCTCGTCGCTCTGCAGGATCAGGCGCGTGGCCTCGGACAAAGACACGCCCTCCGCCCGGGCGAGCATCTGCACCTTCTGGACGCTGGTCGCGCCGGCGCCGCGCTTGGGCGTATTGACGATGCGCTCGAAGGCGAGGTCGTCCTCCTCGCTGCGGACCAGGCGCAGATAGGCGTGGGCGTCGCGGATTTCCTGACGCTCGAAGAAACGCGGCCCGCCGATGACGCGATAGGGCAGGCCGGTCATGATGAAGCGGTCTTCGAAGGCGCGCATCTGCCACGCCGCGCGGACCAGGATGGCGCAATCCGAATAGGACCGCTCCTTGGAGACCCAGTTCTCGATCTCCTCAGCGACGGCCCGGGCCTCCGCCTCCCCGTCCCAGACGCCGCGCACGGCGACCTTTTCGCCGCCGTCGGCCTCGGTCCACAGCTCCTTGCCCAGGCGCGCGCGGTTTGCGGCGATCAGGCCGGAGGCGGCGCCCAATATGTGGCCGGTGGAGCGGTAATTGCGCTCCAGCCGCACGACCTTGGCGCCGGGGAAGTCCTTTTCGAAGCGCAGGATGTTGTCCACCTCCGCCCCGCGCCAGCCATAGATGGACTGGTCGTCGTCGCCCACGCAGCAGAGATTATTGCTGCCCTGCGCCAGCAGGCGCAGCCACAGATACTGGGCGACATTGGTGTCCTGATACTCGTCCACCAGCATGTAGCGGAAGCGGCGGTGATACTCGGCCAGGACGTCCGGGTGGTTCTGGAAGATGGCGAGGTTGTGCAGCAGCAAATCGCCGAAATCGACGCAGTTCAGGACGCCCAGCCGGTCCTGATAGATTTTGTAGAGCTTCTTGCCTTTCCCATCAGCAAAGGCCCAGCCGTCATCGTCGCTGAGCTTGTCGGGCGTCAGGCCGCGGTTCTTCCAGCCGTCGATCAGGCTGGCCAGGTGGCGCGGGGTCCAGCGCTTGTCGTCGATATTCTCGGCCTGGAGGATCTGCTTGATCAGGCGCAGCTGGTCGTCGGTGTCCAGGATGGTGAAGGACGGTTTGAGGCCGACCAGCTCCGCATGCCGGCGCAGGATCTGGGCGGCGACGGCGTGGAAGGTGCCGAGCCAGGGCAGGCCCTCCGCCGCCTCGCCCAGCAGCTCCGCCACGCGGGACTTCATTTCCCGCGCCGCCTTGTTGGTGAAGGTGACGGCCAGGATCTCCCACGGCCGCGCCTTGCCCGAATGCAGGATATGGGCGAGCCGGGTGGTGAGCGCCCGCGTCTTGCCCGTGCCGGCGCCGGCCAGGACCAGGACGGGCCCCTCCGTCGCCTCCACCGCCGCGCGCTGTTCCGGGTTCAGCGCCGCCAGATAGGGGGCGGTGGGGCGCGCGGCCTCCGATATTTTCGCGGGCTGGTTCATGAGGTTGCCTGATCATGTAGCGACTCGCACGAAACGGGAACAGAGCGGGCGCTGCGCATGGGCTATGCTGGAGCGATTATCAGGGGAGCGGCAGATGAATTCGATTACGACGCACGGCGGCGAAGCCGTGATGAATCTGGGCGCAGGGTTTCTGACCGGCGCGATTGTATCGGCCGCCTTCGCGCCCGCGGTTCCGCAGGGCTATGGCTGGCTGGCCGCGCTGGGCGTCGGCTTGTTGGCGGCCGGGTTCATCCTTAAATTCGTAAAAGAGGACTGGACGCTATGATTGATGTTTTGAACATCGCTTTTGTCTTCGGCGGCGCGGTCTTTGTGCTGGCCGTAGGCGCGATCCTGGTCGCCGCCGCGCGCACCGTTGCGCGCCGCCAGACGCACTAAGGGCGGCTCCGCGCCCTTGCCTGGGCCGTGTGGGCGTCATACCCGTCGCGCATGCACTGGAACCCGTTCACAAAGCCCGCCCCTGTCGTGCCGCTGGTCCGGCTGGAGGGGCAGATTGCGCCGAAGAGCCAGTTCGGCCGGACGTTGAGCATCGACGCGGTCGGCAAGCTGCTGGACAAGGCGTTCGCGACGGGCGGGGCGAAGGCGGTGGCCATCGCGCTGAACTCGCCCGGCGGGTCGCCGGTGCAGTCCAATCTGATCTTCCAGCGCATCCGCGAGCTGTCCGGCCAGCATGAGCTGCCGGTCCTGGTGTTCTGCGAGGACGTGGCGGCCAGCGGCGGCTACTGGATCGCGCTGGCGGGAGACGAGATTTTCGTCGATCCGGCCAGCATTATCGGGTCGATCGGCGTGATCTCCGCCAGTTTCGGATTCCAGGAGCTGATCGCGCGCCATGGCGTGGAGCGGCGGATGCACACGTCGGGGGAGGACAAATCTTTCCTGGACCCGTTCCTGCCGGAAAAAGAGAAGGACGTTGCGCGGCTGAAACACCTTCAGGCCGGGATGCACGAACAGTTCATCGACCTGGTGAAGCAGCGCCGGGGCGGCAAGCTGAAACCGGGCGCGGACCTGTTCAACGGCGATTTCTGGCTGGGGAGGGAGGCGATCGAGCTGGGGCTCGCGGACGCCATCGGCACGCCGGAGCGCGTGCTGCGCAAACGCTATGGCGACGAGGTGAATATCAAGCGGATCGGCGGGCCGAAGCGCGGCCTGCTGGGCCGGCTGATGGGCGGCGGGGCCGACGCGATGATGGACGCGGTGGCCGCGCGCCTGGCCTGGGCGCGGTTCGGGCTGTAGCGGCGGCGCCGTCCAGACATACAGAAAACGAAAAGGGCGGCCCGGAGGGCCGCCCTTTGAAACGTTCGGGGTCGAGGCGAGGGGGCTCTAGGCCGCCTCGGTCTTCTTCCCTTCTTCCGGGTCGCGCAGGACATAGCCGCGGCCCCAGACGGTTTCGATATAGTGCTGGCCGTCGGTGGCGGCCGCCAGCTTCTTGCGGAGCTTGCAGATGAAGACGTCGATGATCTTCAGCTCCGGCTCGTCCATGCCGCCATAGAGATGGTTCAGGAACATCTCCTTGGTCAGGGTCGTGCCCTTCCGCAAAGAGAGCAGCTCCAGCATCTGATATTCCTTGCCGGTCAGATGCACGCGCTGGCCGTCGACCTCGCAGGTCTTGGCGTCCAGATTGACCGTGATGTCCCCGGTCTTGATGACCGACTGGGAATGGCCCTTGGACCGGCGCACGATGGCGTTGATCCGGGCGATCAGCTCGTCCTTGTGGAACGGCTTGGTCATGTAGTCGTCGGCGCCGGAGCCCAGGCCCCGCACCTTCGCGTCTATGTCCGCCGTGCCGGAGAGGATCAGCACCGGAGTGCCGATCTTGGCCACGCGGAGCGTTTTGAGGACGTCATAGCCGGGCATGTCCGGCAGATTGAGGTCCAGGAGAATGATGTCGTAGTCGTAGAGTTTGCCGAGGTCGACGCCTTCTTCGCCCAGGTCCGTCGTATAGACGTTGAACCCTTCGGATTTCAGCATCAGTTCGATCGACTGGGCGGTCGAACTGTCATCCTCGATAAGAAGAACCCGCATTTTGAAAGCTCGCCCCCGAGTTTCCGATTCGAATCAGATGCTGACGCGCACCCATGGTTAACGCTTCGGACACGCTAGGGACAAATCCTTAAGGAAGGTTAACCGCGCGGGCGAATTTGCACCGTTAACAGCTGCGCAAGGCCAACCCGGTAAATTCGACCCACCAAAGGCGCGACCCCACGACTCCGCGCCGCGAAACAGGTTGAAGATGCGGGCCGCCATCGCCGAAATTGAAAGTCTTGAGCCCCGGTCCTGGACCGGGCGGGCCTGCACGGCCGGCGGTCTGGTGCTGGAAGCCACCGGGCCGGCCGCCGCATTCCCGCTGGGCGCGCGCGCCGCGGCGCAGTCCGCCGCCGGCGACACGCCCTGCGAAGTGGTGGGCGTGCGCGACGGCCGCGCGCTGCTGATGCCGTACGGCCTTCTGGAAGGGGTCCGCGCCGGCGCGCCGGTGCGCCTGGTGGAGGCCGATCCCACCATCCGCCCGTCGGACCAGTGGCTGGGCCGCATTGTGAATGCTTTCGGAGAGCCTGCCGACGGCAAGGGGCCGCTGGGCGCCTCCGGCATCGAGACGCGCCGCCTGCGCGCCGCGCCGCCGCCGGCCTGCACCCGCGCCCGGCTGGGCGAGCGGCTGTCGCTGGGCGTGCGGGCGCTGGACGTGTTCGCGCAGATGCGCCGCGGCCAGCGTATGGGGATTTTCGCCGGATCCGGCGTCGGCAAGTCGGTCATGATGTCGATGCTGGCCCGCCAGGCCGACTGCGACATCGCGGTGATCGGCCTGATCGGCGAACGCGGCCGGGAGGCGCGCGAATTCGTGGAGGACGTGCTGGGCGAGGAGGGGCTGGCCCGCTCCGTCGTCGTACTGGCGACGTCCGACGAAAGCGCGCTGGCCCGCCGGCAGGCGGCCTGGACGACGATGGCCGTGGCCGAGCATTTCCGCGACGAGGGCAAGGACGTGCTGTGCCTGATGGACAGCGTCACGCGCTTCGCCATGGCGCAGCGCGAGATCGGACTGGCCGCGGGCGAGCCGCCGACGACCCGCGGCTATACGCCGTCGGTCTTCGCCGAGCTGCCGCGCCTGCTGGAGCGCGCCGGACCGGGCATGGTGGAAACGGGCGGGTCGATCACCGGCCTGTTCAGCGTGCTGGTCGAAGGCGACGACATGAACGAGCCGATCGCCGACGCGGTGCGCGGCGTGCTGGACGGCCACGTTGTGATGAGCCGCAAGATCGCCGAGCGCGGGCGTTTCCCCGCGATCGACGTGCTGCGCACGGTCAGCCGGTCGATGCCGGACTGCCAGACGGAAGACGAACGCGAAGCGACCGGCGCGGCCCGCCGGATGCTGGCGCTTTATGAGGACATGGAGGAGCTGATCCGGATCGGGGCGTACAAGCCCGGAACGGACCCGGCCCTCGATGAGGCGATCCGGCTGAAGCCGGCGCTTGAAGGCCTGCTCGCCCAGAGACGGGACGAGGCGACTCCACTGAATGAGAGTAACGCCCGCCTGCAAATGATCCTGGAGAGCGAGGGGTGGGTGAATGATGAGGACAATAACAATGAACCGATCGCATGAATCCCTGATCAAGCTGGCGCGGTTCCAGGTGGAGGAACTGCAGCGCCAGATGGCGGATGTGGACGCCGCCCGTCAGCGACTCCACGCCCAGGTCGAAAAACTGGACGCGGACGTGGAACGGGAGCGGAAACTGGCCGAGACCAATCCGGACGCCGCCGCGACCTTCGGCGCCTATTCCCAGGCAATGAAGACGCGCAAGCAGAATATCCACGTCTCGCTCTCGGACATCGACGTGCAGGCCGAAAGCCTGCGCGAAGAGCTCCGCGAGGCGTTCGAGCAGCTCAAGAAGTACGAGCTGCTGGAAGAACGCCGCCAGGCGGCCCAGCAGGCGCGCGAGCGCGCCAGCGAACAGGCCGAACTGGACGAGATCGCCCAGCGCAAGAAGAGCGCCTAGGGCCGTTCCGGACGGGACAGTCTAACGTGTGAGCGGCGGGCTGCAGCGCGTGGAAACGCGCTGCACCGCCGCGCCGCGTTCGTACCAGGCCTTGCTGCGGTTCACGATGGCGACGACCGACAGCATCACGGGCACTTCCACCAATACCCCGACCACCGTGGCCAGGGCCGCGCCGGAGCCGAAGCCGAACAGGCTGATCGCGGCGGCGACGGCCAGTTCGAAGAAATTGCTGGCCCCGATCAAAGCGGACGGCCCGGCGACGCAGTGCGCCTCCCCCGCCGCGCGGTTCAGCAGATAGGCCAGGCCGGAGTTGAAATAGACCTGGATGATAATAGGCACGGCCAGCAGGGCGATGACCGCCGGCTGGGCGATGATCCGTTCGCCCTGAAACCCGAACAGCAGGACCAGCGTGGCCAGCAGCGCCACCAGCGAGACCGGGCCGATGCGCCCGAGCGCACGCTGCAGCAGCGCATCGCCGCCGCGCCGCAGCAGGAGCGCGCGCAGGACCTGCGCCGCGGCGACCGGGATCAGGATATAGAGCGCCACCGACAGCAGCAGCGTCTGCCACGGCACGACGATGGCCGACAGGCCGAGCAGGAGGCCGACGATGGGTGCGAAGGCGACGACCATGATGGCGTCGTTCACCGCGACCTGGCTGAGCGTGAAGTTCGGCTCGCCGCGGGTGAGATTGCTCCAGACGAACACCATCGCCGTGCAGGGCGCGGCGGCCAGCAGGATCAGCCCGGCGATATAGGAGGGGATCTGGTCTTCGGGCAGCCAGGGGCGGAACAACCAGCCGATAAAGACCGCGCCGAGCGCGGCCATGGAGAAGGGCTTCACCGCCCAGTTCACCAGCAGGGTGACGCCGATGCCGCGCCAGTGGCGGCCGACGGCGCCCATGGCGGCGAAGTCCACCTTCATCAGCATGGGCACGATCATCAGCCAGATCAGCACGGCGACCGGCAGGTTCACGTTCGCCACTTCCGCCTCCCCGATCGCGCGGAACACGCCCGGCATGAGGCGCCCGAGCGCGACGCCCGCGACGATGCAGAGCGCGACCCAGAGCGTCAGATAGCGCTCGAAGCGCGACATGGCCTTGGGGCCGTCCTCTGGCCCGTTCTCTGGCCCGTCCTCTGGCAGGGGCGGTTCGATGCTCATTCGGCTTTGGCTGCGTCCTGATGGATCTGCGTGAGGTGGCCGCCGATGCGCAGCCGGTCCAGGGCGGCGTCGGGCAGGGCCATCAGCAAAATGATGCGCGCGCGCAGCTGGCGCGTGGCCTCGGCGAAGGCGGCGCCGATTTCCGCCTCGTTGCCCTCCACCGCCGCCGGGTCCGGGATGCCCCAATGGGCGGTGACCGGCTGGCCCGGCCAGACGGGGCAGACCTCGCCGGCGGCGTTGTCGCAGACCGTGATGACCAGATCGAGCTGCGGCGCGCCCGGCCGCGCGAACTCGTCCCAGGACTTGGAGCGGAAATCGTGCAGGGCATAGCCCATCGACTGCAGGATCGGCAGCGTGTGCGGATTGATCTGGCCTTTTGGGTCGGAGCCGGCGGAATAGGCGCGGAAGCGGCCCGTCCCCTCGGCGTTCAGAATCGCCTCGGCCAGGATCGACCGGGCCGAATTGCCGGTGCAGAGGAAGAGGACGTTGAGCGGGCGGTCCATGGCGGGGGCGGTCAGCAGCTGACCTTGCGCAGGCCGCTGGCCAGCGGCGCGCAGACATCCGGATTTCCCTGACAGCAATCCTTGGTGAGGAAGAGCATCAGCTCCGCCATCGCGTCGAAGGCCGCGGTGTAGATGATCGAGCGGCCATGGCGGCGCGAATGCACCAGGCCCGCCTGCCACAGCACGGCGAGATGGGCGGAGGCGGTGTTGGCGGGGATGGCGATCGCGTCCGCGATCTCCCCCGCCGGCAGGCCGTCATGGCCCGCCCGCACCAGCAGCCGGAACGCCGCCAGCCGGGTCGGCTGGGCGAGGGCGGACAGGCGGGCGATGGCGGTTTCCGATTCCATATTTCCAGAATAATGGAAATATCAGGAGCGGCAAGCCCCGCGGCGCCCGCGGCTAGCGGGAGCGTTCGATGTGCGCGTCCACCAGGGCGTTATTGTAGGCGAGCAGGGCGTCGGTGCGGCTGATATGGCCGACGACGGCCTCGTCGCCGCCGCGGCGCTTCACGGCCGCGCCGTCCAGATCCTCCGCCTTCAGCAAAGCCAGCGCGCGGCCAAGGCTGTCGTCGGCGTACAGGGCCGGGCCTTCGGAGAGAGTCTCGTTGGCGTCGGAGCCGACGGGCGTCATGAAATCGCGCACGCGCACGGTCTGCAGGATCAGGCGCTGGGGCCCGGCGGCGAGCTCCCACCCGTGACGCTCCACCTGTTTGTGGAAGAAGGACCCGCCGATGCCGGACTGGGTGATGACGGTGGCCATGGACACGGCCACCAGCATGGCGGCGCCGGCTTCATAGGACTGGGTCATTTCGAACACGATCAGCGTGGTGGAGATCGGCGCGCCCAGCACCGCGCCGGACACCGCGCCCATGCCGATCAGGCCGAAGAACGGCACGCCGCCGCCGTCCAGCCCGATCAGCGACACCAGCCCGCCAAAGGCCGCGCCCAGCGCCGCGCCGATCACCATGGCGGGGGAGAACACGCCGCCGCCGAAGCGGAAGCCCAGCGTCAGCGCCGTGGCCAGGATCTTGGCGAGCATCAGCGCCAGCAGGAAGCCGACGCCGTGCTCACCCCCCAGGGCCATGGAGACGGTGTCGTAGCCGACGCCCAGGACCTCTGGCATGAAGACGCCGAGCGCGCCGACCAGCAGGCCGCCGAAGGGCGGCAGCGCCCAGAGCGGGACGTGCAGCCGCCCGGCCCAGGCGGCGGTGCGCTTCGTGGCGCCGAGGGTGAAGCTGACGAACGCCATGGCGGCCAGCGCCGCCAGCGCGCCCAGGACGGCGCTGGCCGGGAAGTCGAACACGCTGGCGGGCGGAAGCTCCGGCACCGTAAAAGCGACGTCCGCGCCCAGATGGATGTCCGCGACCACGGCGGCGGCGAGCGAGGCGATGCTGACTGGGGCGATCACGCGCAGGGCGTAGTGGCCGAGAATGACCTCCAGCGCGAAGAGGACGCCGGCGATGGGCGCGTTGAAGCTGGCCGCGATGCCGGCCGCCGCGCCGCAGGCCAGCAGCGTGCGCGCCTGACGCTGGGTGAGGCCGAGCCCGTCCGCCACCAGCGAACCGACGGCGGCGCCCAGATGCACGACCGGGCCTTCGCGCCCGGCGCTGGCCCCCGCGCCGAGAGAGACGGCGGCGACGCCCGCCGACATCGCGGCGGTGCGGACCGACATGCGGCCCTTGCCGACGGCGCGCGCCTCGATCACGTCGGCCACGCCCTCGGCCCGCTGTTCGGGCAGGGCCTTCAGCCGCATCCCGATCCAGAGCAGGGCGGCGACGATGATGCCGCCCGCGACCGGGACCAGCAAAGTCTGCCACCAGAACTGGTTGGCCGTGGCGGCCTCCATCTCCGCATGGAAGACGCCGAAGGAGGCGAACTGGACGCTGCGGATGGCGAGGCGGAAGGCGAGCGCGGCGTAGCCGGCGGCGATCCCGATCAGAACGGCCCACAGCCAGATCGCGGCCTCGCCCTGGGCCCAGAACAGCATGACGAAGCGGCGCAGCGGCGCGGTCAGGCGCGCGCGCCAGCCGGGCCCGGCCTGTTCGGGGCCCTGTTCGTCCGCCTGATCCGATGCGCCGCCCTCGGTCATGGGCGCCAAAGAACACCCGGCGCGCCCGCCGGATCAAGGCCTTGCGCCTTTCCTTGCGCCTCTTCCTGCGCCTCTAGGGCAAGGCCTCCAGCCGGGAGAAGGCGGTGGCGAGTTCGGAATAGAGCGCGGCCAGACGCTCGTCGCGCGTATCGCCGGGATCGTCCGGGGCGTTCAGCGGCTTCGCTTCGCGGCCCTGTTCGGCCTGGACCATGAACCCCTTCCAGATCTGGGCGGGCAGGCGGCCGCCGGTGACGCCGCTCATCGAGGTGTCGTCGTCATTGCCGACCCAGACGCCGGTGACGAGGTCGCCGGTGAAGCCGACGAACCAGGCGTCGCGATAGTCCTGGCTGGTGCCGGTCTTGCCGGCGGCTGCGCGGTCGTCCAGCCGGGCGCGGGTTCCGGTGCCGCGGGTGACGACGTCGCGCATCATGCCGGTCATCAGCCGGGCGAGGCGCGCCTCATAGACCTGCTGGGGGTCGATCTCCGGGCGCTTGTAGATGACGCGCCCGGCGGTGTCGGTGATCTCCGTGACCAGATGCGGCTCCAGATAGGCGCCGTCGCGGGCGAAGACGGAATAGGCGGAGGTCAGCTCCAGCAGCGTCAGCTCTGACGCGCCGAGCGCGATGGAGGGCGTGGCGTTCAGCGAGGTCTGCACGCCCAGGCGGCGCGCCATGGCCGCCACGGTCTGCGGGCCGACATCCTGGCCGAGTTCGGCGGCGACGGTGTTGATGGAGCGGTAGAAGGCCTCGCGCAGCGTGACCTGGCCGCGATAGCCGCCGCCGAAATTTTCCGGCTCCCAGTTTCCGATGCTGAGCGGTTCGTCGGTGCGCAGCGTGGCGGGGCGCATGCCGAGCTCGAACGCCGAGGCGTAGACGACGGGTTTGAAGGCCGAGCCCGGCTGGCGCAGGGCCTGGGTGGCGCGGTTGAACTGGCTGTCCAGATAGTCGCGGCCGCCGACCATGGCGAGAATCTCGCCCGAATAGTCGAGCGCGACCAGCGCGCCCTGGCTGGCGCGCTGGGATGCGCCATCGCCGGCCAGCACGCCGGTCAGCGCGGCCTCGGCCTGGCGCTGCATCTGCGGGTCCAGCGTGGTGTGGACGACGAGATCCGGGTCGTCCGGCGCCAAAGCGCGGGCGGCGCGCACCGCCTCGTCGAAGGCGTAGCCATAGCCGGGCTCGGGCGGGGCGTCGGGGATGGAGACCAGCTCCGCCGGTTCGGCGACCGCCGCTTCAGCCTGGTCCCGGGCGATGAAGCGGGCGTCGACCATGCGGCCCAGCACCAGTTCGGCGCGCTCGCGCGCTTCCTCCAGATTGGCGGCGGGGGACAGCCGGGTCGGCGCCTTGGGCAAGGCGGCCAGCAGCGCGGATTCGGCCAGCGTCGCTTCGCGTGCGCTATGGCCGAAATAACGCAGCGAGGCGGCCTCCACGCCATAGGCGCGCTCGCCCAGATAGACGCGGTTCATATAGAGTTCGAGAATTTCGTCCTTGGACAGGCGGCGCTCCAGCGCCATGGCCAGGCGCGCCTCCTGCGCCTTGCGGCGCAGGGTCTGCTCCGGCCCGACGACGAGGTTCTTCACCAGCTGCTGGGTGAGGGTGGAGCCGCCCTGGACCGTCTCGCCCGCCGACCAGTTCGCCCAGGCCGCGCGCATCACCGCCATCCAGTCGACGCCGGCGTGGCGGTAGAAGCGCCGGTCCTCCGCCGCCAAAAAGGCGTCCACCAGTTCGTCCGGCATTTCGTCCACCGGCAGGCGGCGGGCGTAGGACGGGCCGCGATGGCCGATCAGCGTGCCGTCGCGGGCCAGCACGTCCACCGACGGCTCCCGCCCCAGCGCCCAGAGCGAATCCACATCGGGCCGGGCGGGCATGCCCGCGAACAGATGCCGCCACATGATTCCGCCGCTGATCGCCGCGCCGGCGACCAGGATCAGGGCCGCGGCGGCGGCGAGGCCCAGCGCCATACGGCGCCGCCCCGTGGACGCGGGCACGTCCGCGCGGTAGCCCGGGCCGTGATCCTGGTTTTCGCGGTCTTCGGGACCCATGCAGAACGAACCATTCTGGCGGCGCAAACGCCTGGAGGAGATGACCGGCGCGGAGTGGGAATCCCTCTGCGACGGCTGCGGGCGGTGTTGCCTCGTCCGGCTGATGGACGAACAAAGCGGCGAAATCGGGACGACCAATCTCGCCTGCCGGCTGCTGGAGGTGAAGACCTGCCGCTGCACCGACTACGCCAACCGGGCGGTGCGGGTTCCCGACTGCGTGAAACTGACGCCGGAGCTGGCGCGCAGCGAGACCTGGCTGCCGGAGACCTGCGCCTATCGCCGGCTGGCGGAGGGGCGCGACCTGCCGGCATGGCACCCGCTGCTGACCGGGCGCCGCGAAAGCACGGACGAGGCGGGCTTCGCGATCTCCGACTTCGCGGTCAGCGAAACCGAAGTGGAGGTCGAGGATGAAGCCGACCTCTGGGACTATGTGATCGAGTAGTACTCTCCCTTCCCCCTTGAGGGGGGAAGGGCCGGGGATGGGGGTGGACGTGTCTGGCAGATGGGACGGAGAGCGGCCGGACGCCCGCGGCGTCTCCCGCGCACGCGCGCTTCGCCGGACGCAGACCGTGGCGGAGCGGCGCCTGTGGGAGGTTTTGCGGAAGCGGAAACTGGGTATCCGGCGCCAGGCGCCGATGGGGCCCTATGTGGTGGACTTCGTCTGCCACGCTGCACGTCTGGTGATCGAAATCGACGGCTATTATCACGGGTCGGACGACGCCCGGCGCAAGGACGCCGAACGCGACGCCTGGTTGCGGGCGCGCGGATACCGGGTCATCCGGTTTCCCGAGAAAGAGGTTCGTGAACGTTTGCCCGAAATCGCCGAGCGGATCGCAGCGGAGGCGTCCACCCCCGCCCCTGACCCCTCCCCCCTCAAGGGGGAGGGGGACTCGCTATGACCTTTCCCTTCACCATTCACGCCACGGACGGCGCGGCGCGGAGCGGGGCGCTGGAGACCGCGCGCGGGACGATCCGCACGCCGGCTTTCATGCCGGTGGGCACCGCCGCGACGGTGAAGGCGCTGACGCCCGGGCAGGTGAAGGGGACCGGCGCGGACATCATTCTGGGCAACACCTATCATCTGATGCTGCGCCCCGGGGCGGAGCGGGTGGCGCGGCTGGGCGGGCTGCACGCTTTCATGAACTGGGACGGGCCGATCCTGACGGATTCCGGCGGGTTCCAGGTCTGGTCGCTGGCGGGGCTGCGCAAGCTGACCGAGGAGGGGGTGCGCTTCCAGTCGCATATCGACGGCAGCACACACATGCTGACGCCCGAGCGCGCCATCGAGATCCAGGCCGACCTGCTGGGCGCGGATATCTCCATGCAGCTGGACGAGTGCACGGCGTTTCCGGCGGAGGAAAAGACGGCGGCGGAATCCATGCGCCTGTCGCTGCGCTGGGCGGAGCGGTGCCGGACGGCGTTCGGGGAGCGCGGCGATGCGCAGGCCCTGTTCGGCATCGTGCAGGGATCGACCTATCCGCATCTGCGCCAGGAATCGGCGGAGGGACTGAAGGCCATCGGGTTCGACGGCTACGCCGTCGGCGGGCTGGCGGTGGGAGAGGGGTTCGAGGCGATGTGCGCGGTGCTGGACGCCACGACGCCGCATCTGCCCGCGAGCCGGCCGCGATATCTGATGGGGGTGGGGCGGCCGATCGACATCGCGGAGGCGGTGGCGCGCGGGATCGACATGTTCGACTGCGTGATCCCGACCCGGTCGGGCCGGCACGGTCAGGCCTGGACGGATTCCGGACCGGTCAATCTGAAGAATGCGCGCTTTGCGGAGGATTCAGAGCCACTGGACGCGGACAGCGATTGTCCGGCCAGCCGCGACTATTCGAAGGCCTATCTGCACCATCTGATGAAGGCGGGGGAGATGCTGGGCTCCGTCCTGCTGTCCTGGCACAACGTGGCCTATTATCAGAGCCTGACGGCGCGCATCCGCGCGGCCATCGCGGCGGGACAGTTCGAAGACTTCCGGGCCATGCTCGCAGCAAAAACGGCGGCCGAAGCCGCCGTTTCCGCATCGTCGGATTAGGAGCTGATCCTAAAAGACGGTGTTGTCGGTCTTAAAAGACGCTCGGGCTGACTTCGTCGGGCTCCAGCCATTCATTGGCGAGATTGGCCGCGACGAGATCGGCTTCGCGTTCGTGCGCGATTTCCTGCTCCAGCGTCATGTTCGGGTCGTTTTCCAGCGCCGGCTGGTCGCCGAAATGGAACAGACCGGCGGCTGCCAGGTAGATAGCGACGAGAAAGGGTGTGGCGGGCATGGCGCGCCTCATTCGTTGGTATTAGCGACGTTCACCCCAAACAACGCAGGTCGCGGCGCCCTGTTCCGGACATGAGAAAGGCCCGTGCAGTTGCACGGGCCTTCCCGGTTTCCGGCGAAATCCGGCCCCTGCTGCGGGTGGGCCTAGTTTCCGCCGGGCCCCTCGGATTGCGGCAAGGGCGGGGGTGGCACAGGCCCGGCGGCCGGGGGCGGGGGAACCGGCTGGTCGCAGCCTTTGCCCATGTAGACGCCGGCCAGATAGTACCAGCGGTCCTGCGCCAGCTCGCGCCGCTCGTCGGCGGCCTTTTCCTGCTGCTCCATGGCGCCGCGGGCGAGGCCGCCCAAGCCCCCGAGGCCGCCCAGAACGCGGGCCGCGCCCGCGCCGCCGGCGCGGATGGCGAGGTCCGTGCCCAGGCCCATGGCCTGATCGGCGCTGAGGCCGAAGGCCGCGCCGGCCGGCTTGGCCCCGATCTCGTCCTCCATCACCGCGGCTTCCTGCTGGAGCTGGTCGCAGCTGTAGCGCTCCTCGCCGCCCTGCACGGGCGCGTAGCGCGAATTGTCCTGGGCCATGGCCGGGGCGGCGAGGCCCGCGAGGCCGGCCGCGGCGCCGGCCGCAAGAAATGCGTATTTCATGATCGATCCCCCGTTCGGTGCTGCGCCTTTCCCCATTTCGAAGGCGCGCCGGACTGTCATCGCTGGGGCGGGCGGGCGCTATCCCCCGTTCCGGGGAGCCGCGGGCGCAAAAAATGCGGCCCGAACCGCGGCGTCTGCGGGTTGCGGCGGAGGGGCGGGGCCTCTAAACCCCCCCGGACATTTTGGCCATGAGTCATGAGCCCGTAGCTCAGTTGGTAGAGCAACTGACTTTTAATCAGTAGGTCCAGGGTTCGAATCCCTGCGGGCTCACCATT
>ENA-ORCV01000589-ORCV01000589.1-marine-metagenome-genome-assembly--contig:-NODE-589-length-20601-cov-3.125073_pt1 | contig 20601 bp, 13 predicted proteins | sample MGYA00237779_ERZ508509 | MGnify/ENA primary metagenome ERZ508509 (study PRJEB26180, sample SAMN06268772) | marine metagenome | isolation source: Bioluminescent Bay, La Paraguera, Puerto Rico | place... | reverse complement strand
ACGGCGAGTTCCGGCCCGATACTCTGCGTCGCAACGCTCCACATTTTGAGCGCGATCATCCGAATGTCCATGCCGGCTAGGAACAGCGCCAGGACGACTTCCTCGAAAGAAGCGAGGAAGGCAAACAAGCCTGCTGCTGCGAAAGCAGGCGCCAAAAGACGGAGGCGGATAGAGAGAAGCCGCCGGATAGGCCCTGCGCCGAGGCTTGATGCGACCTCCTCGTGGCCGGGATCGTAGCGGCTGAGGGCGCTCGACAACAGCAGATATGCGACCGGCAGCGCGATCGCGGCGTGTGCAATGACTACGGCGGTGCCCGATCCGATCATCCCGACCCGAACGAAAATCACATAGTAGCCTATGGCGAGAACAATCGCTGGGACGACCGCGGGCGCCATCGCGAGTGCGGCGATGATCGATGCCCCAACTCGGCCCGCGCGCCGCCCAAACTCAGCGGCGATAGCGGCAAGGCAAACCGACATTGCGCCGGCCAACAGAGAGATCCGGAGGGTCGTGACTGCTGCATCTCGCCAATCACGGTCGCCAACAACGCGGGCATACCAGCGCAGTGACAGTTCCTCCGAAGGGAGGGCAAGCATCGGCAAGGGCTGCAGGCTGATTGCTAGCACGTAGAGCAGTGGTAGGAGTACGATTACCGTGCCGACCACCAGGGCTGAATACCCAATCGCCATCCCTCCGGCCACCGCAATCCAGTTGCCACTAGCGGGCGCCAATTGCGAGAACACCGCTGCCGCGGCCAGCAACCCACTCGGAACAGGCCGCGTCGACAGAGCCCTAAACCAAGCGAGCACGGCTACAACCAAGAGCAAGAGGCAAGTGATCACGATCGCCAGGGCAGCCGCGAGTCGGGGCTGCATCAGATGCGTGTGGTAGATATAGACAAGCTGTACAGCAAGCGTCTGACGTCCACCGCCGACCATGGCTGGAGCGACGAAGGCACCGGCGGCGATCACGAAGACCACCAAGAAAGCGGACACCAAACTAGGCGCGAGCCGAGGGAGAGTGATGTTAAGGAATCGCTGGCCGGGCCCAGCACCAAGCGTGGCTGCGACACGCAGATTATGGGACAGTGTTTTATCTATCGCAGCGCTAATGACGATCACCGCAATCGGCAAGAGCGCGTGCAAGAGCGTGAGAACGACACCCCAAAAGGTGCCGAGCAGGATGGCATCCCTTTGCGCAAGGACCCCGACCAAGCGGTTTATCGGGCCAGCGGCGCCCAGGATCACAACGCAGGCATAGCCCCGGACGATGAACGGCACGAACGACGACAGGATGAAAACAAGATAGAAGGCGCGGCGAAGCCCGGGGGTCGCCGACAGAAGGGTCAATGCGATCGCGAGGCCGAGGAGTAACGCAAGCGCAGCGGTTGTAAGAGCGACCTGCGCGGTTGCTCCTATGATGCGCCAGACCTCGGGTCGGGCGAGGACTTCGGCATAGAACGCAAAGGGCGGTTCGCCGAAACTGTATCGGACTACTTCGATAAGCGGCATAATGACCGCGAGGACTGCGGCTCCGGCCAGGATAAGTGCAGTCAGCCGCTGGCCTAGCGTGTCAACCATTGAACCCACGCATCGCCTACGGAGCTGCGGTGTTCACCCCAATAATTGGTGTTGAGTGGGATCTGAGAAGCCTGGCTCTTTTCGCTCGCCGGCAGTAGGTCACGCATCTCCGGTCGCACGGCGTCGACGCCAGCGGCGGTGCTGGGTGACAAGCCCGTACGCTCCGCCATCGCTGCAAGGACATCGGGCCGAAGCGCAAACGCTAGAAGCGCGACCGCCGCGCGGGGGTTGCGGGTACCGGTTAGTATCCCATGCCCGTTGCCGGTCGACAGGCCCTGATCATAGCTGAAGGTGACTGGCAAACCGTCCTTGGCGGCGGCGAACATCCGGTTCGAATACGCAATCGCATAGTCCGCCGTGCCGGTCGCAAGCATATTCACAAGATCGGCTGGCGACTCTGCGAACAGCACCTGGGTCTCTGACCGTAGGGCATCAAGTTTCTTCAGCGCGCGGTTGACATCCAAGGGATAAAGCGCATCTGGAGCAACGCCATCGGCCAACAACGCGGCTTCCAGTGTCGCCACGGGGCTCGTGCGCATCAGGACGCGAGTGCCGGGGAAGCTTTCTATGTCGAAGAACTCGGCCCAATTGGTCGGCAGGGGTGTGTCCGTGCCGTGGGCTGCGACAACATAGGCATACAGGTTGGTGATAACCATGGCCGGATGATAGTAGATATCGGGCACGCCCGCGCCTTTGGCCAGGTCAACAAGGCGCTCGTCCGCCATGAAATAGCCACGCCCGCTCCAATTCAGCAGCCCGCCGACATCAAGGCCTACGGCCACATCACCCGCGAACTGTCCCGATTCGATTGCGGTCGGTATGGATGCGCAGCAGGTGTCAAGATAACGCACCTCAACGCCGGTCTCGGCTGCGAAAGGTTCAATGACTATCTCGCGCATCGCATCCCCATAGCTGCCGCCGAATCCGATAACAACGAGTTCGCCGGATAGCGCATCCTCGGCAAAGCTTTGTGCTGTCATTGTTGCCAGCGCAACCGCGGTAAGACCGGCCACGATCCAGTGGCGACAGAAGTTCATCGAGCTTTCTGTCTGTGAGCGGCAATTCATCATGATTCTAAGCTCTCCTTGTTGGGCATCCATCGCTATCCGGGAATCGGCGCTCGGCAAGCAATCTCTGGACCCTCGGATGAACCTCCGCCGCGAATCGCTCTATGGCATCGACCACCGGATACCCTTGAAGAATCACTGTCTCGATGCCGAGGAGCCCGATGCCAACCAGCACCTCCGCTACATCGTCATAGCTCCCGGCGAGGCATGGTGCGGGATGATCCGCGATGCGGCCGAGCGCATCGAAGAAGCACTCCCCAAGCCGCGCTATTGGGCGGTGCGCCTTTTCTGGTGCTCCGTAGAGAGCATCCGGGTCGACGCTGTCCATCAAGTCGTGCAGGGCCGCTTCGGCCTCCTGTCGGTTCGGTCGAGCCATAAGGTAATAGTGTGTACCGACGGGCTTTCCGCCGATGTCTCGCTTAATTCCCGGCAGTAGCTCGGCGAGCGCGCTCGGCAGCGCGCTGGGCACCAGCATCACATCGCCCATATCGCGGCAAAGCGCCCGGGCGCTGACCGAGGTGCCGGAGATATAGATTGGCACACGGCGGCGGTGCCAGACGGCCGGTGCGATCGCCGCGCCCTCGAGACGGAAATGGCCCCCCGCGTGGTCCACCATCTCGCCAGACCAGAGTCGTTGGACGATGCTGAGAAACTCGCGGCTGCGGGCGTGCCGCTCGTCGTGACCGAGTGTCTCGCCATAGACCGCCAGCGGTGCGCCGCCCGAGACGAGATTTATGCGCAGCCGACCCTCGCTTAACGTGTCGATCGTTCCCCCCATCCTGGCGAAGGTGGCAGGATGGATGAAGCCCGGTCGGATCGCGAGCATTACATCAGTGTTGCGCATCGCCATCACCAGCGCCGTGGCGGTGGTAACGCACTCGGAGTAACTCGCTCCGGCTCCAAAATGGTTGTTCCGAAAACCAGTTGTAACAAGTACGTATCCAAGCGGTGCTGCGTCCGCCTTTCGCGCCACATCTTCGACGAGATCACGGCCAACTTCGCGCTCGGGGATCTGCGTCCCAAGTCGTGATCCATCACCGGTGCTTGGGAAGACCCACCCGAATTCCACCGTCTCTCCTAATGACTATTCCCCCGGTTATCGGTTGGTCGATGCTAGTCTCATCTTATAACTGGTATCAGTATACAGTTTCGCGACAAACTTGTTAATCGAATTTTAACCTATGCAATCGTTCACGAACCTGTATTTCGCGTGATCAAGTCATATAGCGGGCCAATCTGGGCCAACACAAAGCGCCGGTCTGTGCAGCCGGCGCAAGGCGCCCTAGTACTCTTCGGGGAACATGATTGTCATCACCCGCGCTGTCTTTTCGGGATCGGACGGGTCTTCGGAATGAATCCGGAGTTCTTTGTCGTAGTAGTCGATCTTCCAGAGCACCCGGATGCCATCCACGGTCAGAATAGCGCACTCATGTTCTCCGTATGGATCATTGTCGGGCGTAAACTCGTCGGAGACGATTACCGCTGAGAACGCATTGAACCGTAACTCTTCGTCGAGGTCCGCGATCCCAGCTGAAAGAACCACCTGTCCCAGCGACCAATTCTTCCTGAATGCGTCATTGAGCGCGCGGATGTGATAGACGGTTTCGGCTTTTTGTCCCGTCATGGGAGCCTCCTTCTGCCTGTCGCTCGAAACGAACCATTTCGCGCCGAGCGATGGCCGGAGGAGGCTGGAATAGGGTGGATTGATGGGCGTTTGACCTCTCGATCAGCGACGCGTCGGGCTGATCTCCGTACAAAAGGCACCCGAACTCCGGGTGCCTTTGGCCTATCGCGTCTCCCGAAGGCGCAACGCAAACGAGAGTGCCTCGAACAGGATCATGCGCTTGGGCTCGTTGAGCCAGCAGGCAGGCTTCTCCGGCACGTGCGGCAGGAGTTCCGGGAACTCTTGTGCCAGGGCCGCTGCCTCGCGGTACTTGTCCTTGTACCGCCGCACCTTCGTGGTGGTTACGCCGATGGCGTCACTCTCCCATACAGCGTCATGCGCCGCCTGCATTAGATCCAGCGTCCGCCCGCGCTTGCGGGGGTTGCTGCCAATGCGCTCAGTCACGATGGCTCCGGGATGAATGAGGTCAATCCAAGCGCCGACCTTCGCCTTGGCTGCTTCCGGCGAGCGGGCGGCAGCCCTTGAGGCACCCCAGTCTATGAGCTTGTCGTCGGATGAGAGCACCGCGTAGCCAAGCCGCCCTGAAGCTACGGCGATCCCCATGATCCGAAATTCAGACACGGAAAGCGCGGCTATCTTCCAAACGTTCGGCCAGCACGTTGAGCGTATGCTGCCGGTTGAGACGCCCGAGCCAGCCACGTGCCGCTCTAGGCAAGGTGGCGAGCCGATTCCTCAGATCAGCGCGAGCCTCAAGAAACACCAAACTGAATAGGCTCTCGAAGCTGCGCCCGAAGACGAGCGACAGCGAGCAGATCTCGGACACCGAGGGTAGGTCCTTGCCGGTTTCAAAGGCCGATATCCGCCGCTTCGGGATGCCGAGTAGATGGCCGCAGTCAGCCTGCGACAGACCCGAGCGGCGCCTGGCCGTCTTCAGGTCGTGAGCAAAAGAACTATGCATTGATTGTTGATTGGTCCCCGGTCTTCGGCCCGATGGGGAGCTGCAGCACCAGGGGATTACTTTTAACGTGTCAAAGAACTGCCTTCGAGCGGATCGAACCGGCTTGCCCTATCTATGGAGGGGTAGAACCCCTCCATACCGGGAACCGCGTCGATCCGCTCATCCAACCGCTTCGGCACCTTTCCCGGTACCCTCCATTCTTTCCCATCGCCCGAACAGGGTAACTTTTCTGCACCTTAAAACAACGTCCCCCCTTGTGCATAAATCTACACCTTCTGGGGTCTTTCGCTTCGAACTCTTGTTCGTACACTTGTGGGCATGTCACACGACAAGCATGAGCTACCGCCTGAGCTGGAGCGCTACCTGGCGCTCTGCGAACGCGCCTATGAGCGCATGGTCAGGGAGGGCACCTGGCCGTGGAAGGATTCGCCGAATTTCGAGGATGTGGTAGAGTCCGACCGTAATCCCAATGCCATATGAAAAAGTGTTTCGGCTACGTGCGCGTTTCCTCGCACAAGCAGGGAGAAGGCGTGTCACTGGAGGCGCAGAAGGACGCCATTCTGCGATTTGCAGAAGCAAACAACATCACCATCACCAAGTGGTTTGAGGAACAGCAGACGGCAGCGAAGTCAGGCCGTCCGGTCTTCAACCAGATGCTGAAAGCCCTCAACGCAGGCAAGGCGGTCGGCGTGGTGATACACAAGATCGACCGGTCGGCGCGCAACTTCTTCGATTGGGCCAAGATCGGTGAATTGGCCGACAGCGGCATTGACGTCCACTTCGCCACCGAGAGCCTCGATTTCCGCTCCCGGGGCGGACGGCTCACCGCCAACATCCAGATGGCGGTGGCGGAAGACTATGTGCGCAATTTGCGCTCGGAAATCTTCAAGGGCCAGCGTGGCCAGTTGGATCGCGGCTACTATCCCTTCACGGCACCGATCGGCTACCAAAACAACGGCAGACGGCAGTTGAAGACCATTGACCCGTTCAAGGGGCCATTGGTGAAGCTTGCATTTGAGCTATATGGGTCGGGACAATACTCACTGCATTCGTTGCGGCGGGAAATGGCCACACGAGGCCTTGCGAAGCGGTCGGGACAGCCACTTTCGAAAGGGTGCGTGGACAAGTTCTTGTGCAACCCCTTCTACACCGGCGTCATCCGTATACGACGCACCGGCGAGGTATTTGAGGGCGCACACGAACCACTGATCTCAGCGGAGCTGTTCGAACGTGTCGCGCTCGTTCGCGCCGGCAAGAGCGGCAAGAAGGTCACCCGGCACAATCACCTTTTCCGAGGGCTGTTTGCCTGCGGCTGGTGTGGACGCTCCATGATCCCGGAACGACAAAAAGGTCATGTCTACTATCGCTGCCAGTTCCCGGAGTGTCCACGCAACTGCATCCGTGAAGAACGGCTCGCCGACCGGATCGCAGACGTGTTAGCCGCTACGCCGCTCACGGACCAGGCAATCGCCGAGGTCGAGGGGAAAGCCAAGCTCTGGACGAGGAATCATGACAGCGAGACCGACGCCCAAGCCCGAGCAATGCAATTGGCGCACCTGGATGCTCGCCTGGAGCGACTGGAAGACGCCGCCATCGACCAGATCATCGACGCCGAGAGTTTTGGCAGGCGCAAACAAAAGCTGCTGCTGGAGAAAGCCGCACTGCAAAAAGCTGCACGCGAAGATGCGCGATTCCACCACGATCCGGCGGTGATCCGAGAATTTCTCGAACGCCTGAAAAGCCTTGAAAATCACTACAATTTTGCCGACCCGGCCGAAAAACGCGAAATTGTCGAAATCGCAACCTCGAACCGCTCAGTCAAAGACAAAACCATAACGATTGAGCCATCAAATTGGCTACGAGACACCCAAGATGCCTTGGGTGTCTTCTCCTGTGCACATCATCGTACCATTTCTCGAACTTCTGAGCATAGCGACGCTGAGGATCGGGCCCTCAAGGAGTTGGCTAAGCTGGCGAGATCGCCGGAGGTGGAACACCTGTTTGCGCTGTTCATGGGCGGCTATCGCAAGGCCGCGTCCGGACAGCGCGGTTGCCAGTCTGGCGAAACCTGCCTGTGAGGTCCGTTGGCGAGATCGTCACGACGATCGGTAAAACCCGCGGACGGCAGCCGGAGCGGTTGTTCGGCATCCGTCAGTCCGATCGCTTGTTCCACACATACGTCATCGGCCAGACCGGAACCGGTAAGTCCACGCTGCTCTCGCAGTTGATTAAGCAGGACATCGCGAACGGCCAGGGCTGCTGCCTTATCGATCCCCACGGGGATCTGGCTCGGTCGATAGCCGAAGTGGCCGGAGAGGGGGCAATCCATTGGGATGCTGCCGATCCCGCTTGTCCTGTCGGATACAATCCTCTCACCTATGTCGCCGAGCAGTACCGGCCGTTGGTCGCGTCGGGCCTCATAGAAACGCTGAAGAAGCAATGGGCGGATGCGTGGGGCGCTCGTATGGAGCACCTGCTTCGTCATGCACTCTTGGCGCTGCTCTCCCGACCGGGCTCAACGCTCCAGGACATCATCCCGATGTTCCTGGAGACAGGTTTTCGCACGAAGGTCACCGCGGACTTGACCGACGAGCAGGTCCGACATTTCTGGACCGTGGAATACCCCAAAATGAACTACAAAACTGCCGTCGACGGCGTTGCCCCGATCGCCAATAAGCTCGGCGTGTTTCTGGCGCACCCAACGGTGAGGAATGCCGTGTGCATACCAGAGAAACCGCTTCGCTTCCGTGAAATCATGGACGAAGGGCGTGTTCTCGTTGTCAACCTGGCGAAAGGCCAGCTCGGTGCCGACGTTGCCAACACCCTCGGCGGACTGATCGTCTCATCCTTTGCCCTGGCGGCGTATAGCCGGCAGAGCCAGCCGGAATCTGCGCGCCGCCCCTATTTCCTATATGTCGACGAGTTCCATTCGTTCACCACCTCCGCGTTCACCGACATGCTCTCGGAACTCCGCAAATATCGGCTCGGATTGGTCTTGAGCCACCAATATACGTCTCAGGTCGATAAGGCGGTGCTCGACGCGATCCTGGGGAATGTGGGGACGCTGATCGTCTTTCGGGTCGGTGCGAGTGATGCCGCTGTCTTCGCCAAGCAATTGGCAAGCAATGTTCCCGAGCGACCCGATCTGGTAAATCTGCCGAACTATCAGGCATACATGAAGCTGATGGTCTCCGGCGTGCAGACGAGGGCATTCTCGGCGAAAACGATTCCGTCGGAATTTCTCCAAACTCAATAGTGCTCTTGAGTGCTGGTGAGTCGGACAGAGATTCGCAATGTATGATTCAGTCCCGAAAGGCCGTGCGAATGGCGTCCCACGACGGTCGCGAAGCCCAACACGCGCATGCGCTTCGCGCCGCTGGAGGCGTTGCACTTCGTGGAGGAGCAGCTGAAAGCGGGTAGTGCGATCGCGGAAGTCGAACTTGAGAAACCACCCGGGCGTAAGGGCCACGTTCTATGGATTGAAGCCGAGCTGATCAGGCGACCATGGGCCGCGCTGCCGCTCCCACTCCGCCGGCGTTGGCGAAGAGATCAGGGATGATCACCGTTTCTTCTCGCTGAGGATCCGGTCAGCCTCAAATGTCACCCGACCATTTGCCGTTTCGACGTAACGACGATGGCATTCCGTGCCATGACGGCGAGCGGGGTTCTGAAATACACGGTCGCGACCCGATTGGTGACTGATGTCAATTCGCGTTTGCCATACATGACCGTCACAACCCGGAACGAGCCATGTACTAGTAGGCCAACCAGACGTGACCGGCAGGAGAACAAGGATTTTGACCGGGAGATTTGAGGAGTAGCTCGGGTATGTCACGATTGCTCTTCGGCGCGAAAGTAGCCAAAATGGACAAAATAGCTCACCGGGATTCGCGATGAAAACGATGTCGGCGAAAGCCGCCAAGAACGGGTTCGGTCTTCTGCTAGATACCGCGCGAGCTCAACCTGTCACTATTGAAAAGCATGGCCGCGCGGTTGCGGTGGTCCTTGCCGTCGAGGAGTACCAGCGCCTGACCGCTCTTGTGGAGGAAACCGGCCGCATCAAAGCGAACAAGAAACCAGCCGGCCTAACCGTGGAAGAATAACCATGCCGCCGCGCAAACGGTCCATACTTACCGATGAACGACAGATAACTCTGCCGCTTTCGCCACTGCGCAACCGAGACTTCCTTTCCAATCACTGGCTCGAACACCGTCTCCCACTTGAAACTGAGTGGAAGGAGCACGCCAGTGCCGCAGAGGACGTATTGGAGCGTCTCTTGTCGCTCTGGCGCACCGAAAAGGAGCGCGTGGAGCTATACGGCAACGAGGCTGGACTTGAAGAAAAATTTATCCAGCCGGTATTCGAAACCCTCGGCTGGCACATCAAATACCAGACCTACTTGAACCGCCGGGAGCCCGATTATGCCTTGTTCCTGACGGATGAAAATCTCACTTCTGCTGTCAAGGCCGGCCGGACGAATCCTGACTTCTGGGAGCATGCAACCGCCGTTGCTGATGCGAAAGCTTGGCATGTCAGCCTGGACCGGCCGACACGCGTTGGCGGGGCCCGCGAATATCCCCCCGAACAAATCGAATGGTATCTCAATCACAGCCTCCGGGATTTTGGCATATTGACGAACGGTCGCCTCTGGCGCCTCGTCCCTCGTGTTCTCGGGCCGTCAAAACCCCGGTTTCAGACGTACCTAGAGATCGATCTGCCGGCGCTTCTCGACAGCCTGACTCCGGCAGGTGGTCAGTTGCAGCTCAGTCCCACAGGTTCTGAAAGAGAGGATTTTCTCAGGTTCTACCTTTTGTTCAGTCCGTTTGGCTTTGCTGAGCCTGATGAACGAAAACCTCTGATCCAGCGGGCGGTGGAAGGGAGTTCAGAGTATTCTCTTGGCGTCGGCGAAGAGCTCAAAGATCGGGTCTTTGAAGCGCAACGCATGTGCATCGAGGGTTTCATCAATTATGAGCCCAACGGTCTCGATCCGGAACGCGATCTGCGTATATGTCAGGAACACAGCCTGATATTTCTCTACAGGCTACTTTTCATCATGTATGCGGAAGATCGCGGCCTTCTGCCATACCGCCTAAACCAGATTTATACGAATAATCGCTCGCTGGCCCGGCACCGCGACGACATCGCGGTCCGGCTCGATCAGGTGAGTCGGGGCCTGACGGGAACGGACTACCCGCGCGACAGGACAGATCTGTGGAATGACCTGCAGGATTTGTTTGATCTCATCGACCGCGGCCACCGAAGATACGGTGTTCAGGCTTATAACGGTGGCTTGTTCGATCTTGAAGCAGACTCATTCCTTGCCGAGAATGCGCTTCCCGATTGGTACCTTGTCCGGGTCCTTGATCAATTGGGCCGGGCGCCGCAGCCAGACCGTCCGGAACTTGGGCTGTTCAGGGTAGACTATCGCGATCTCGCAATTCAGCAATTGGGCAGCGTCTATGAAGGACTGCTAGAACTACATCCGCGTTATGCCGCGTGCGACATGCGCGTCGTCAGGGCGCGCCGTGGCGCTTCGAGGCAGGAACTGATCCAACCTGCTGGTGACCCCGTGCCGAAAGGCTACGAGGCGACATCGATAACCTATCCGGCAGGCACCATCTATCTCGCGACCGATAAAGGAGAACGCCGACGAACTGGCAGCTACTACACGCCAGATCATATCGTCGACCATATCGTTCAGAAGACGCTCGGGGCGCAGTGCAATTCGATTTTTGACCGCCTGCAAGAAGAGATTGCTGCGAAGGCAGAGGCTCTAAAGTCGGCACCCCCTGATGCTAGAGATGCGCTGTCAAAGGAGCTTTATGACCTTCAGGGTGCCTTTGATGACCGCGTTCTGGAGCTCAAAGTTTTGGACCCGGCTATGGGATCAGGTCACTTCCTGATTCGAGCCTGCCAATACCTTGCCGAAGAAATTGCCACAAATCCCTATACCAGCGACCGGGGCGCCGACGATCTGCAGGAGGATGAGTCCACCATTACCTACTGGAAGCGACGTGTCGCTGAGAATTGTCTGCACGGTGTGGACATGAACCCGATGGCCGTCGAACTCGCCAAGCTTGCGCTATGGCTTGAAACAGTTGCGGCGGATGCTCCGCTGACATTCCTGGATCACCATTTTCAACATGGCGACAGCATTATTGGCGCAAGGATCGACCGCATAAATGGCCTGCCACGTGACAAAGGGTTGCTGGAGGGACAGTTCAGCCGCGAGATCAACGCGGCTCTCCCGACGCTGCTTGCCCCCTTGGAAGCGATTGGCGAAATTGCGTCTGATACCGCCCAGCATGTCAAAGAGAAGGAAGGCATCTACCGTCGCCGGTTTTTGCCTGCGCGCAGACGGTTTTCTGCAGTCGCCGACCTTTGGACGGCCGAAGCGATGCAGCCGTCGACGGTTGACTCCAAGAACTACGCAGAAACCCTTGAGCTGCTCGGCACCCAACGCCGTTTCAACAAACTGATAGAATCTGAGTGGGCGCAGTCCGCCTTTTCGTTTTTAAGCAACAAGGGAGTGGTTCCGTTTCATTGGGAGCTCGCTTACCCGCACATTTTCCTCGCTTCCAAAGATAAAGCGAAGGCTGGCTTTGATGTGATACTCGGAAACCCGCCCTATGACGTGCTATCCGAGAAAGAGTCCGGGCAGAACGTCGACCATATAAAGCGCTTTATCGAACTAGACACGCAGCTTGAGCCGGCTCGCGTCGGCAAGAACAACTTGTATAAGCTGTTCATTGCCCGCTGCGCCCATCTCCTGGCCGACGGTGGCCAATTCAGCTTCATCGTGCCTATGCCTCTTCTTGGCGACGAGCAGACCAGCGGCATTCGCCGCATGCTACTAGCGCAAGGTGCCTTTTCCGAGATACATGCTTTCCCGCAGAAGGACAGCGTTGCCCGCCGAGTTTTTCCGGACGCCAAGCTCGCCACCGCCTTGTTCGTGTACAGAAAGGCCTCGGGGCCAGAACGGTCGGCATGGCGCTTCGCGTCCTATGTGCACCCCGGCCGGTTTATAGAGGACAGCGCATCGCCCCTGTGGACCGACAGCAACAGTATCAAGGTCTATGACCCGGAGAACTTAACAGTCGTCAGCTGTACACAAGACGACTGGGACTTGATGGCCTCCCTGCCGCACGATCAGATCGCGCGGCTACGCGACTATGTCGAGTTCTTTCAGGGAGAGGTCAATCAGACCGTCGCCACCGGGAAGGGATTCCTCACGACGCCGGAAAAAGGCCAGCATATCACGCGCGGTGCGAACATCTCGCTTTACCAGCTTCGGGACGCGTCTCAAGGAGAGGACATCTATCTCGATGTCGATGCATTCCTCGATGGGCGCGGCGAAAACACCAAGGCTTTTCACTACCGGCTAGAGCGTGTTGGACTTCAAGAAAGCAGCGCTCAAAATAACTTCAGAAGGATTATTGCCTGTCGCATTCCGAGGGGATGTTTCTGCAATCACAAGATCAATTACACGACAAGAGAGCATGCGGAGGTTCCGCTTGAATTGGTGCTCTTCGTGCTCAACAGCGCTTTTGCCGACTGGTATTTTCGGCTCGGAAGCACAAACGCGGCGGTTAGTCATTACCAGTTGCTAAACATTCCTTGCCCGGCTTTTGGAGGCACAGACACACAGATCGACCGTCTCCGGATCGAAGAGTTGACCGAACTACTAAAGGGGCGTGAATTTCAAAAGGTCGAAGAACTCTGCCTATCACTCGCAGCGGCTGAGGGGTGCACGCCCACTGTCGAACAAATGATCGTCCAGATCGTCCAGTATATTGAGGACGAAGAACGTCGCCGCGGTCAGATTGCCCGTACTGCACGCTCAGCGCTTTCGGAGGACGCGGCGCGCTGTCAAATCATTCTCGACAGACTTCTACTGCAGTTGCTTGGTCTTGGCGCAGACCGCTATGAATATATTGCTGCTCGCCTCGGCGAGATGCTATGAGCTAACGCGCAATTGGTCGCAAAAAGTAACAGTGTCGGGACGGCAGGTCACCCTAGGTCTCTGAACATGCCGTGCACTCGCCAGAGCCTCTGCAGTGTGCCGATGCCGGGTGAGCCCGCATCGGCACTGGTCGCGACCGCAAGAGCGCTGCCCTTCATACCCACATTCTCAAGGATTCGCATGCCGGGCAAGACTTCGCCTCCGAGCCGCTTGAGATAGGCGAAACTATCTCCCTCGCTGCCCAGGACCGCCACAACGATTCTGTCTTCGAGCCGCGCTATTTCGCTGCCAGTTAGATTCTCGACGGCTTCCAGCACAGCGATATCCCCGTTCCGGATGACCGGGTAGGCGCTGTCATCAACTACGCGCACGGCAACGAGCCTTCTGTCCAGCAGTTTGCTGGTTGCGACCGGACAGGCTTCTTCTTTTCCGTCAAGCCTTTCCTGGTCGTACAGCACGCCAATGATCGGCAGCAGAAGTGTCTTTGTCCTGGGGAGCAGCAGGGTTGGCGGAACCCTTTCAGTGCCCGACTGATCGCAGGCAAGAGCAATGCGCGAAGGGTCGCGCGTATCCCCAAGAAACCGTCGGCAGTAAACCTTGTCACCATTGAGGGCGATGACGGGATCGCCATCACGCGCTTCTCTGTCGAGGGACACAGCTACCACCTGCCCCTGCAGGGCCAGGGCGCCGAGACCCGGCGACCGTACGCCGTAAAGAGCAATATCGCCAAGTACGCCAAAGTCGAAAACCTCACCCGCCGCAGCCGCCGCCAGTCTGTCGGCGTGGCTTCGCGCGCTGACTTCTCCCAGCAGCGGGATTGGCGTCTTGTTCAGGGCAACACGAGCGGGTGGCTGTGGCAGGCTGGCGAGATAAAGGTCCTTGTCCTCACGCGTAAGGCGCCCCATGAACCGGGCATAGGAAGCCGAACAGCTTCGCAGCAGCCTGTCGATTTCCTTGAACGGCTCCGCTACTTCTCCCGCCTCGTGCGGTGTCACTTCATGAAGGCGGTGATGCGCCTTGTTGATAATCTTATAGAACGGCGCATTGTCTCGCAGCGCCGCATGGGCTAGCAAAGCCTGGAAGGGCGGCTCTTCGAACGGGCGTTCGCCGTTATTCTGAGCGGATCGCACCGACTGGATCAGTTCAGCCAAAGTGGGCTTGTGCATGACCATCGGATCGGTTGCCAGCAGGTCCCAAAGCCGGTTTTCCACGTAAAGGCGGACCGTGCTGACGAACTGCTGCGCTTTGGCCGCGTTGTTTTCGTCTTCCTGCCATTCCCGCAGGCGTTCGAAAATCTCCTCCACAGCAGGACTAACCCCGGCCGTCAGGCGGGAGCTGGAAATCGGGTTGAGCGTCCAGGCATGCCATGTCGGAGTAACGGTCGAGCGGTCGGGCAACTTGTCCCGGATCGATGCGACAAACCTGTTGTCATTCGACGTGATCAAGGGGTGCATGCCATGTCCCGGCATTTGGGGAATCGCCGCAGCCAGGTTTTCCGCATTGATCGGGTCAAAATGCGTTTGAGGGTCGTCAAGGAGCATGCAGTCCAGCCCGCCGAGCCGGACCTTGACGCGATCCCACAGGCTGAACACGAACGCCCACACGCAGGCGCGCAGGAGCGAAGCGTTCATAATCTTGTAGGCTGGGACCTGCATCCCCCCGATGGCGGCGCGCAAACCGAGCCCCGTTTCCTCGCCAAGGTCTATGCCGCTATAGGCCGGGCCGCCCCTGTAGTGTGGGCTGTAGATTGTGCCAAGCCAGTTTCTGGTGTCCGTGTCGAGCGCCTGGATCAACCCTGAAACCTGCTGAAACACAAGGCCCTCAAATCCCTGAAACGCTTCGAGGGCCGTTGCGGCCTTGTCAATCAGAACCACGCGCGTGATGTAGCCGACATATTCTTTGCGCGTCCTTTCCAGATCGTCGAGCTGCCGCAGAATCGAGACGATGGGCGCCGTGTTCTCCACGCACTTGCGCACGGCCTCTATTTGATCGCGCAATGGCCGTTCTTGGGCCGCGATCTCTTCCCCTTCGGCTTCCACGTTTTCTGCCGCACCGATATAGCGTTCAACAAGGGCTTTGATCGCCTCCGTGCTTTCAGCCCGATGCCTGGATAACACCACTGCCTTGACGATATAGCCGATCCGCTGGGCAAGTGTGCCGTTCCTGAAGTCCTCAGGCAGATCGACAGGCTGCGGCGTGGGCGCATCAGGCAGCTTGTTGTCCCTGACCGCAGTTTCCCAGACCTGTCCGGCATTCTGTGTCAGCGGCGCGAGCCGGTTTGCGAACGCCCGGTCGGCCAGCAGTTCTTCGACATATACCTTGCGATAAATGCTGAGGAGGTCGTCAGGAGGGGCTTTGTCGGCAAAGGCGCGCAGGCCCTCGGCCAGACCATCCAGAAACTCACGCGCGGCATCCCGTTCCCACTCATCGGCTCCCTTGGCGGCATCCGCATCGGCTTCACTGCAAGCTGCCAAGGCGTCCTTCACCGCTTTGTCGAGAAGGGCATCCGGTGGCACTTTTTCGAGGTCGGTGCCGCAGACGGGGCAATCCTTTAGTTCCGTGTCCTGATGATGTTCAGCATGCCAGGCGGCCACCTTCGCGTAGAGCTGCCAGCGGGCCGATTCCTGCTTGTTCCGCAGCCTCTCGGCTACGGCCTTCGCGCGCTTGACCATGTCCTCGATGAGCGTTTCCGCGGCCGTGCAGTCTTCATCGGAAACTGCGCGCAGATTCTTTATGACGGCAACGGAAGGCAGCGCGGCAAGGGACGCCGGCTTGAGCATATCGGCTGCCTTACCGAGCTGCTGTAGCAGGGCGTTGACCTCATCATCGGATGCGAGATGCAGGGCGGTCCCCAGGATTGTCTCGGCCGTGCTTTCCAGCGTCTGTTTCTTCTCTTCCAGGAGCTGGCGTCCATCGGCAATCGACTTCTTGCCGGCGTCTTCTTCTTCGTTGTCCTCATTCTGCTGGTCCGGCGTGATCAGGTCCGAGGGCTTGCCAAGGTCTGGCTGTGCCGACCAGGCATCAACAATGTTTTGCCGCCTTTCCTTGAACTCCGTTAGCTTGGCTTGCGCACCTGTTTGTGCGGCCTTCGTCTCATCCTTCCTGAGCCGGCGCACGACACGCGCCGACCGGCGGCCCAAATCCTCCAGCGGCTTGAGTCCGGTAAGCTGCGCAATCGCTTGCGCGAAGGTGGTTTTTTCATCGAACCGCATATGGGCCGCAATGCCGGGCATCAGCGTACCCGCTTCAACAGCCAGGTCCGGGATTCCCAGTTCTTCAAGGCCGGTGACGGTCATGCCAATCTTGCCACGGTCACTGACCGTCAGAGCGCGGCGCACTGTGCAAATCTCGCCTGATTCTGCTTCATGGAAGGTGAGTTGCGCCCAGCTATCGACCTTCGACTGGTCTCCGAGCGCTTCCAGGTCGGCGCCGGACGGTATCGGCACAACCGGCGGAAGTGCCAATTCGCTTTCGGCTTCGCCGTTGCCCTGATCGTCTCCATCGCCGGTTCGGGCCACGTCCATCGGCTCGTGGATTTCATCGGGCATGTGCTGGGAGCGCAGGGCTTTACCCGTCAGACACCAGATGATCACGTTCTGCAGCGCGGTCTTGCCCGCGCCGTTAAATCCGCTCACCAGTGTGACGTCACGCTCGATTTCAAGGACAAACGGTTCAGGGTCTTCGCCCTTCGCGCCGCAGTGCCTGTGCAAACCGGCAAAACGATGGGCTTCAACGCGCCGAAGCTTCCATTGCCGGACAGGCTTCGCGTCGGCTGTTCTTGTTTCCTTGCGCGCCGGAGGATCGCTCAGAAGGGCTTTCAGCACCTCTTCTATCTCGCCGGCCTGCACGGTCTTGTTCTGCGGCCAGAGATTCCGGTTACGGGTGTAATAGGCAAATATCTTGCGGGAATTATCATTCTCCAGAATGAAGTGGGGGCTGTCCGCCGCCGTGGCAATAGGCTGCCGCGCGAGCAAGGCCGCCGCGACCTCTTCAAGACCGCAATCAACAAGGTTGATCGGCTCTAATTCCGCTTCCTCTGTTTGCGCATCTATCATCGGCCCTTACCTTCCCACTGCCACTTTCTGCGTGCCGGACTTCTCCGCGAGATGCAGAATGCCAGCTCCTCCTTTGCCTTCGCGATTGTCATGTGGACGGTGTGCTAACAAAGCATGTCTTAGACGAAACAATCCGGTCGTACGAAGATTAGTCCCACCGCATCGGCTGGCCGTTATCTTCGGGTTCGGTAGGCGGATCTGAACCTTTCTTACCGCCGCCGTCCTCGACTTCCTCCTTCTGTTCTTGCGGCTTCGCTTCTGAGTAGTGGACAGCGTAGCGCTCCCGCATCCGATCCTTCAAATGGTCGCGCTCTTGACGGGTCATCATTTCCATGGCCTCGACATGGCCGAACGGGAATGCCAGCGATACCGCACCCTTGGTCAGACCGCGCACTGAACAGGCGAACGCCCCCTTGGGCTGCGCTTCGATCGTCGCCGGGTCGCAGGCGAGCATGGGCGCCAACGCCCGGGCGTCCTTGTTCGATACGCCCCCGGCAAACTTTATCGAGGTGTTGGCCGCGAACGCGTCCTGTAGTGTAGGCCCCAACTGGCCGAGGTACTGATGCGCCAGGATCATGCCCGTCTTCTGCTTGCGGGCCTGGGCGAGGATGATGCCGATGTTGCGATCGAAGTAGTCGGCGGCCTCGTCGATATAGACGAAGGTCGGCTTCCGCTTGTGCTCCGGCAGCACGGAGCGTTCCTGGGCGGCCTGGGCGATCAGCGCGATGAAGAAGCGGCCGAAGATCTCGGTGCCGTTTTCCTTCAACAGGTCCTTGGCCGTGTTGATCAGGATCACTTTCCCGGCGTTCATCTCCGAATAGAGGTCGAGCTTGGAGCGCGGATGCGAGAACATTCTTTCGAATGTTTGATTTTCCAGAATTCCCCAGAGCCTCCGCAGCACTTGGCGCTTCGTCTGCTCGAATTCCTTGGACGTGAATTCGGTCTCGAAGAAGTGCTTGGCCGTGCCGGTCAGCTTGGCGGTTGACTCGGCGAACTTGATTTCGCCGCCCGGCTCCATCAGTTCCCGCAACGTGTGGATCGTGGCATCGGGGATATGCAGCATCAGCCGCGTCACATAGCGAAAGATCACGGACTGCTTCTGCGTCATGCCGGCGTCGAGCAAACTGCCGAGCACAAAGTCGTAGAGCTCCAGGATCGAATTCGTCAGCCGCTCGCGCTCCAGCATCGGATAGCCGGCCAGCCGATCGATGCCGACGTCGAACAGGTTGAGTGATACCGGGTACTCGACGTCGGTCGGATCGATCAGCACGATCTTGTCATGCAGGGGCTCGCCGGGGGCGAAGCGTTTGAGTCCGGCGATGGTGTTGATGAGGTCGCCCTGGCTGTCGATGACGATGACAGAGGCCTCGCCGCCCTCGACCGCATCGAGGTCGTGGGCGATCAGGTATTGCAGGGTCTGCGACTTGCCGTGACCGGTGCCGGCGACGATGTGGTGATGCTCGAAGCGCAGCGTCTCGGGGATCGTGAACGCGACCTCCCCATCGAACAGGTGCGTCAAAGGCGTGCCGCCGAGATAGGTGCCGACCAGCTGCCGACGATCGGCGATGTCGGACTTTGACGGCAGCTTCGGCATCCTATTGAAGCTTGCCGGATCGGCTGGATTGCCTCCCGAAGCCGCGATCAGATTTCGGTCGAGCCGACCGCGGATGCGCAGAAAGAGGTCTGCCCCTTCGATTTCATCGGCGAATGCAATCCCGATAAGCCGATCTAGCAGGTTCGGGACGTCCTGTATCAAGTCGAGGCGCTTGGTCGTCACGCGGATGGCCGCGCCGGCCGCCTGGCCCGGGTCGCGGAGCGGAGACGATGCGGCCGTAACGAAGAACAGATTCGCAAGCGCGGTCCGGATTGTCTCGACCGTTTCTTCGTAGTCTTCGACCAGGCCGCGCTGGACGAGAATGGTGTCGCGCAGCTCCCAATACTCAGACGTCGACCGGCGCCGTGACCAATCGATGTCCGGCAGGACGAACATCTCCTCGTAGTCGAACAGCGCGCGGACGATCTCCGCGACATGGTCGCGCTCGAAGCGTTCGTCGACGCCGATGACGGTTTCGAAGATGTCGTGCGCGATGTCGGCGATCAGCCGATCGCGGTCCTCGGCGGCAACGAGACCGTGCCTCAGGAAAAGCCCTTCGGTCTCGTCGAATGCTTCGCGAGCGAGCTGTATATCGCCGGGCTCGAACAGCCCGTGCAGGAAGGCGTGCAGCCTGGCGCCTCTCGGGATCATGGCGCCATCACAGTCCGCGGATAACCACGTACTTGGCCTCCTGTTTCGACAGCGCGGCGATCGGCATCGCCTCGGTGCCGTCCCAATGCTTGGCGCTCTCCATCACCTGGCGCAGGAAGCTGGTGATGAGCCCGAGCCAGGCTTCCTTGCGGGCAAGCTCGATGACACTCTTGCAGTCGAAGTAGCGGCCGTGGATGAGGTCCTTGACGAAGATGGTCTCGCGGTTGCGATCGAAGTAAAGCCAGCCGGCCGCGATGCCGCCGAGAAGACCGGCGCCGAATGCGAGCTGACGATCGAGACCTGCCAACAAGGCAAGGCAGATTAGGAAAACAACAAATCCGATTAGAACGGTGTTGCGGACCAGGCCGGGCTGAACGGCCTCGATCAGCTTGGCGCTCTCGAAGCGATAGTGATCGACGATCGCCTCCTCGTCGTCCTCGAACTCGATGCGCGCATAGAGTCGGAATACCGGCCTGGACAATATGGCGGTCTTACCCTGAGAGCGCTTGAACAGCAATTGCATCGCTCGCCTCCCCAATCCCCTGAGTTGTAATTGGGGGCGATAGCTGTCGCGACGTCAAGTAGAAACCAGTCAAGTGCCGGTGACGAAGCGCGCAAGCTTCCGTTCGATGGCGGCGCAATCGACGGGTTATGCACGAATAGTGCATAAATCACGTATCGGTACACTTTCCGGATGTTCTGCCACGATTGACCAAGAGCAGGTATGTGCAGGGGAGCAGCTGAGTTGGTGAGGGGGATACAGAAACCCCCTAGGTATCCCCTCCGAAGCGATTGGCCAGGACTGCCAGTAAGCAATAGCTCAAACGAACTGCTGAAAGTGTGCTGATACGCCCTATGCGAGTTCGGAGGTGTATCTTTGTTGTCCATCGCAGAGGACATTCAGCGACGGACGCTTTTTGAATAGGACACGGTCGATTGCCACACTCAATCTTAGATAATATTTCTAAATCAGAGGACACCCGTATGGCCGGTCGTGAAGAGCAGTTGCTTGCGGTTAGGATTAGGGGAACGCTGGAACGCGCCTCCAAAGCGGAGCGTACCTACATCCGCATTGTCGAGTCGAGCCGGAGTGAAGACCTCAATGACCC
>ENA-ORCV01000588-ORCV01000588.1-marine-metagenome-genome-assembly--contig:-NODE-588-length-20677-cov-3.244369_pt1 | contig 20677 bp, 14 predicted proteins | sample MGYA00237779_ERZ508509 | MGnify/ENA primary metagenome ERZ508509 (study PRJEB26180, sample SAMN06268772) | marine metagenome | isolation source: Bioluminescent Bay, La Paraguera, Puerto Rico | place... | reverse complement strand
ATCCAGTCAGACAAGCTGGGTACCAGCGTAGCAGATACGTTGCGCGTCTATGCCGCCGAGATGCGTGAGAAACGTCGCATGCGGGCTGAAGAGAAAGCGCACCGCTTGCCTGTTATCATTTCCATACCTTTGGTGGTATGTATGTTGCCGACTATGATCGGCGTATTGATGTTGCCAGGCGCCGTGCGCGTGTTGCGTCAATTGATCCCCGCTCTGACAGGCGGATGAGGAGGGTAAGATGAACAGACTTCCCAAAATCGCTGCCATGACAATCATGGCTGTTTCGCTTTCAGGCTGCCAAAGCCTGCCGGTTATCGGCCATTGGTTTGGCGGACCAAAGAATGTGACCGAGCGCCCTGCTCCGGCGCTGGCTGGTGCGCAGGTCCTCGAAGAGGGGAGGGCCCAGTTGCGCTCCGGCCAGATTTCTGCGGCGATCGCTTCTTTCCGTATGGCGCGTATGGATCCCGCGGTTGCGGCTGATGCAAACAACGGCCTGGGCGTTGCTTATATTCGCCTGGGTCGGATGGACCTGGCAGACCGCTATTTCCGGACGGCACTGAACCTCGAGCCGGAAAACGAGCGTTTTGCAGCGAATTTGCTTCGCCTGCGTCACGACATCATGCTGGCCCACCGCGCTCGCGTCGAGGCACAACAGCTGGCTGTTGCAGAAAGAGCTTCTTCAGACGAAACCACAGCTACGGCGTCATCTCCCATCCCGGTTCCTGCCGAGCAGCCGCGCTCGCGTCGTATCGCGCGAAGCCCGGTTCTGCATCTTGCAACAAATCCGTCACTCGATGAAACGCCAAGCTCGATTGAAGTAGTTTCTGCTCCTGCGCAGACAATCACGCTTGCAGAGGCAATGGCGACATTCCCTCAAGCAGGCGCTGTTGATGCAGAAACACGTAGTGGTCCATTTGAGGTCGTCTTTAACAACGACTGATCGTGATCGCACTTACGATAATTGCGCTCGCGCTGGGCGCAGTGGGTGCCGTCTGGGACATTCTGCACCGACGGATACCTAACTGGCTGTGCGCAATCTTTGCGTTCGCCTGCGCGACGCGCCTGGTCTGGATTGACGGGTGGGAGGCGCTGGGTTCGGGCGGTTTGCACGCCGTTTTAGCGCTGATTGTTGGCATGCTCCTGTTCCGCCTCGGCTGGTTTGGAGGCGGCGACGCCAAGTTCTACACGGCGGCTGCACTGGGCACTCCCCTGGGAAGCGCGATAGGGTTGTTGTTCTGGACAGCGATTGGTGGCTTGGGCCTAGTTGTTGTCTTTGGTATGCTACGCCTGATTTCGCGTACGCGCGACAAGGACAGGGCAAAGAGGCTTGCGATACTTCCTTATGGTGTTGCAATCTCCATTGGCTTCGCTGTTACTGTGATGTTCAACCCGATAATTTAGGTCATGCTTTTCTAACTGCAGGTGTATGCGGCAAGGTGTTCCCGGCACGAAAGCATAGACTTGCGTAATCTCGTTGGCATCCAAGCGGGGCAATTTCATCTGCCACTGGCAGCTCCAAATTGGGCGCGATCTCAACTCATTTCGTGAGCGATGCCGGCGCCGGCGGGTACCCGCTTTAATTCACTTATCCTTGCCAGAACAAATTTGCTGTTTACCATAGGTATCAGGGTCGCTTTGAAATAGGAGGCGACCTTGGCTGGATTCGAGAACCGTTTTACCAGGATTTTTCATCTTAAGATTGTCTTGGGTTGCACCGTGGCGACCTTGTGCGCCCAGCCAACAATTTTGCATGCCCAAGACGGATCAGAGGGTGGTACCACATTTAGCGGTAGCGGATCGGACTATACAAATTTTGCAGGAACGCAGGTCACAACGGCTGGTGGCGCTCAGTGTATCCAGCAAACTGACACCGAATTTTTTGCTTTGCAGATTTCGGCGGCCAGTCTTTTCTCAAATCCACTTACTGCTCCTGCAGGCACTGCGACAGCAACAACAGCGTGGGTGTTACGTGACGTGGTCAATGGCAGCCTTCCTGAATGCAACACAGACATTCTTGGAGGTTTGAGAGTCTCAAGTGGAGGTATCCGCGTCAATGGCGGTGATTCCGAATTTAACGGTGCCCTGAGCGTAAACGGTCGGCTCTATGCTAACCAGTTAGACACCAATTCGCTCGTCAGCGCGAATGGGATCTCCGCGTTCAACGGTGGGATTACCCTTGGGGACAATGGTGGCCTGAGCTATTATCGCGGGATCACAATCGGCGGTGGAGAGATTGCAGGCGCCGGCTTCGGCGGATTGGATGCCATCACAGCCTTCGACAGCGCGATTGCCATAGGCAATGGTTCCCAGGCGCTGGGCGAATTTAGTCAAGCATTCGGTAACGGTGCTATCGCCAGTGGCACTTCATCTGTTGCAGTGGGTTCGAATGCTGCGAGCATCAATAACTTTGCCACAGCTGTAGGGGCGGAAAGTTTAGCCGCCGGAGAGTTTGCATCTGCTTTTGGCTATTCAAGCGAGGCCATTGGAAGCGCATCCTTGGCAATGGGTAACAATAGCCTGGCTCTAGGAAATTCAACTGCGGCGATTGGTGACAACGCTGCCGCGTTAGGTAATGGCTCTAATGCCATAGGCGCACTGGCTTTGGCGGCAGCTGAAAACTCGATCGCGATTGGCTCTTCAAGCCAAGCACAAGACATCAGAAGTATTTCGATGGGTACGTCGGCAATTGCAGCAAGCGCGGACAGCGTGGCCATCGGTACGCTGGCTTTGGCACAAAACGGGGCAGCAGTTTCGATAGGCCTAGCCAATATTGCTAGTGGCGACGGTGCTGTGGCGATTGGTGACCCAAATCTGGCAACAGGAACGGGTGCGGTTGCAGTTGGCGCAGATAATACCGCCACTGGTGATGGTAGCCTTGCTATTGGTCAGAACAATCTTGCTGAGGGAATTTCGGCAGTCGCATTCGGCGCTAACGCAACGGCGCAAGGCCAAAGTGCAGCTGCCATCGGCAACCAAAGTACCGCAAGCGCAGCCGGTGCAGTAGCGATCGGTGAAGGGGCGCTCGCTTCCGGGGCACAGGCGACAGCTTTTGGCGTTTCGAGCAGTTCTTCTGGATCATCATCTCTGGCGTTCGGTACGGGCAGTTCCGCGAGTGCAAATGAAGCGAACGCATTGGGTAGTGGAGCTGTCGCTTCCGATGTGAATGCCTCTGCGTTCGGTACGCTGGCCAGTGCCCAGGCTCAGGATGCAATTGCCATCGGATATTCCAGCACATCGCTCGGGGTCTCGTCGCTCGCCTTCGGTACCACCAGCATGGCGAGTGGAGTTTCGTCCAATGCGATCGGCAATAATGCTTCCGCGACCGATTTGAACGCTTCTGCGTTCGGTACGTTGGCGAGTGCCCAGGCTCAAGATGCAATAGCCATCGGCTATTCTAGCACTTCGCTCGGAGTATCGTCGCTTGCTATGGGTACAAACAGCACCGCAATGAGCCTTTCATCGACAGCATTAGGTGACGGCGCAATCGCAGCGGACGTCAATGCTACAGCGATCGGGATGCAGGCTACCGCAGGCTTTCAGGATTCGCTTGCTATCGGCACAAACAGCGCGGCCTTGGCGTCTCAAAGTATTGCAATCGGACTGGATTCGACGGCAGCATCCAGTGACAGTGTGGCAATCGGCACTCTTGCTGTCGCACAGGACGGTGCAGCGGTATCAATCGGTTTAGCCAATGTAGCTAGTGGCAATGGCGCTGTCGCAATTGGCGACCCGAACCTGGCGACAGGCGTGGGCGCAGTAGCAATTGGCGCGGATAATGTAGCCACCGGAGATGGTGCTGTGGCTATCGGCAACAACAACACCGCTATTGGCGATTCAGCTATTGCGATCGGAGCCGACGCGAATGCAAACCGTTTCAGGAGCATAGCGATCGGACAATCTTCCGAAGCCCTGGGAACCAATGCAACCGCCCTTGGTCAAAGTGCATCTGCTGGATTTCTAAATTCGACCGCCATCGGTACAAATGCTACGACCATCCGTCCTAGCCAGATTATGGTCGGTACACCTACGAACACGGTCACGATGCCCGGCATTACCAGTGTTGCGAGCCTTTCTTTCCAACGGGGGCCGCTCTCTTTTGTTACCACTGATGCTGACGGGAATCTTGCTATCGAAGACGGCGGATTCTTGAAATCTGTTTTGGAAAACCGGCAAGGGGTAGCACTCGCTGTTGCGATGGAGTCTCCCGATCTTGTGGCAGGCGAAGGCGGTGGCATTTCATTCAACTGGGGCAATTTTGAAGGAGCAAACGCTTTTTCTCTCTCTGCGACCGGTGTGGTAGCTGAGGAAGTCTTCGGTGAAAAAGGCCGCTTTACCGTGAACGCCAGCTTGGGTGTTGCAACTCGTTATTCAGATCCAATCATGAGACGTTCGGTTTCCGCAAACGTAGCTACAAGGGTTGGTGGGCAGATTACCTGGTAAGCGAGCTGGGCTTTCACATTACTGCACGATGTCCGTGGGCCCGCAGTTTGTATGGATGCCGTCAATCCTTGTTCAACGTCCGGAAGGTTCAATTCCAGCAGAATTCATCTCCTCAGGAGAAACGACACCGTCCCTATCGCTATCGATTCGGTCAAAATTTTGCTGCGTGACTATGCGATACTCCAAGAGTGTTATGGCTTGATCGCTGTTTGAATCGAATTGTTCGAGAAACGGAGCGGGGTTTATGGCAACTTGATCCAAGTCCATGAGACCTGCAAATTCATCTGCATCAATAAGGCCATTCTGGTCGGTATCCAGCCTGTCGAAAGCGCGCCGGTTCTGCCGCAACGCTTCGGCCCGCATGGCCATTTCCTGGGCTGAAGAAATTTCTTCTGGCGTTAGAACGTTATCTCCATTGGCATCCATCCTTGCAAACTCAGTGTCCATTTCAGAAATAAAGTCTGCCCGATTGAGGGGTTGCGGAGTACCTGTCTCCTGCGCGCATAATGGCCCTGAGCCCGTCGCCAGAAGAACTATAAGAACCGATTTTCGCAATTTGACGTCTCTCCTCTTCGATCAGACCTTGACTGCAGTGTCGTGGCACGCATTCAAATGCGGCCTTCATCGATCCCTTCAGTTCAGATACGCTATCATTCTGTATCTCGTAAGGATTCAATCGAAGGCTTCGACGCCGCGGTTATAGAGGTCTGCGGCACCAGGCATATGGCCTTTTGGCCATATTGTAATTTCTGCCGAGCATGCAATCTGTCATCCCGAATTTTCGCACGCGACCCGCGAAGATTCCCTCCCCCGGAGGGGGCGGCTGCTGGTGGCAACAACCTAGCAGTCGCCCACCCGGTGCGAAACGAGCATCATAGACCCACTGTTGTATTGGCGCTTCAGTACTTCCCAGATTGGAACGTTCGCCAACGCCCCAAGATCAGTAGGATCACCTAGGGCGAGATTTATCAAACTGACAAAGTAAGATGCCATTGCTCGACGTGCGACCCAAGTCGATTTGCAGTTGCAATTCGGACTTTCTCAGGCCCCCGCTTTGGCGGGGGTCCTTTTTTCAGGATGCCAAATGATTGAAGACATTCGGGTTCATAACGCCGATTTGAGCATTGAGTTCGCTCATGCCGGAACTGCACAGAGTTTGATGCGCGACAATAGCGAGCGTTTTGGGCAACGCTCGATATGTCGGCCATTTTTCTAGGCTCTGACAGCACTCCTCGGTGAAACCAAACTTGCACTCAAATCTTCCGTGGGGCAAACCCCTTTCAGGCCGCCGATTCTCAATTAGGTCTAACCAACACAAGCTAAACCAAGCGATATAGGAGGCTCCAGTCTCTAAGGGCAAAGATGGGGCAAATTCTGCCCACCTAACCTCATCCAAGCGAACTATTGATACGAATGTCATTGATATGGCGGCTGCTCGTCAGAGGTTGCAAAGGCCAGCCGACGATGCTCCGGAGTGGGCAGATAATATAAAATTGAGCTGCGCTTATGCGCGCCTTATCAAGACGCAACACGCGTACGATCTGGAGTGTCTCAATCTAATTCTGCTGCGAGACTATGATGACATCGCTTGGTGGGATGCTCCGGCTGATATTCAGGAGCGTGTTTATAGCATCAACCGTCTTTGGTGCGCATATGTAGAACTACTAGTCATAATCGCTGAAATGCCAGCCAAGACGATCACAGAGGCACAAGATAAGAGGCGCACCATGCCGAAAGACTGGCTCAAGCTTGAAGGAGCAGCAGACAGGCGCAAGAGAATGCGCGAAGGCTGCCTTTTAGACGATCACCTTTTCCCGCCTAGCCTTAAGCTGTCCTGTACGGAGGGACGATAACCTATCGCAGCGCGACACAACTCAACAAGAATCCATTCAAAACGCTGCTCTGTTAGAAGTATTCTTGGACAATCTGGAGTTCGTATCTAGAGCCTGCAGATCGCATGCTAGCCGTCCGCCATGACGTAACATCATCGATCTGTTCGCGCCTTCGCACCTAATGCTCTCGGTGTGCGCCTTGTTACCGCAGGCCGCGAGACCGAATAGGTGGTGAAGTTGCTAATCTCTAAAGCTGACCTGCTTGATATTGCTATTGCTCTCTATCTTGGTTTCATCCCATAGGGCAGCTCCGAAGTGAAGGCATCGATCCGCGCTATTTCACCACCATCAAAATGCAGCATTTCGGTCACCTGGAATGTGCGCGGATAGCCTTGGCCATTGGTAGCCGGGAAGTCCTCGAAGGTGCGCCACACGGCGAGGCCGCGTTCTTCGTCCACCGCCAGGAGCTGCCGATCGCGGATATTGCCGATTGTGGCGAGGCCCGGACCGCCGAAGGGTGACTTGCAATCGCCCATATCCTGGCCGTTCACGAACCAGTGGCATTGCGAACCCATGACTTCGGGCGCGTCCTGATTGGTGAGGATGGCATCGAAGAAGGCATCCCCCTCTGCCAGCATATCAGCACGGCTGGTGCGGCGTTCTGCCGGCAGCGTTGTGAATTGTGGCGCTGAGGTAGGCTCCGCATAAGGTGCACCATATTCGCTGCGGCGGATCAGCGCATCGACACTTCCCACTGCATTGCCATCAGCAGAAACCGTCAGTGTGGCCCAGGCTGGCTGGCCATGCTCCTCGATCCGCCCAATCCACACTCCCTTGCCGGTCTCTGCGTCCGCTACGACAAGAGGTGTTGTGTCGATTGCAGTAACGGTGCGCCAGATGCTCTCGCCCACGCGGATGCCGACGCTGTTTTCCGAATATCCGACCTGCTCCCCCCAATGGACATTCTGCCATTGGTTATCGACCAGGTTCAGTGCCACCGAATTGGAAAGCCCAATCAGGCATGAGGTGTTGCACGTTTCGGGATCGGCGGCGAAGCGCGGCATTGGTGCAGCATCGCTCCAGAAGGGGTTGTGCATGAAATAGGGCACATAGGTGAACGTCGCCTCGATCCGCTGGATCTCCGCATCGCGGATGCGGAAGGCCTCGATCAGCGTGATTGAGTTGGGCCATTTGAGCGCGGTGCGCATCTCTGCGCCATTGGTCAGCAGGTAGCGGTCGAACTCGTTGGCATGATCGAAGAAGCCAGAGGCAACGACCACGCCGCGCTGTTCATCGACCAGCGGCAGCTGCCGGCGGATTCGCTTGTTGATGCGGTAGAGACCGAGTTCGAACTGCGCGCGGCAGCCTGAAGCGATGGCAGCGGCGCTGCGCTGCTCACCTTCGCGAACGGCGGTCGTCAGGATGCCATTTTCAAGGCGCGAACAATCTTCGGAGAAAGGCGCGAAGACCTGCCCGTCATTGAGCTCGACCGTATCGAAATAGGCATCGGCAATCGCCAGCATGCGTTCACGCGGACGGCGTTCCTCTTCTGGCAAGACCTCCACGAATTCGGGGAAGTGAACCATGTTCTCCCAATCACCATAGGGGGCGGGGAGCGCAGTCCGGCGGTGGACAACGCTTTCGATCTCGTCGATCAGCCCGGCCTCGACATGAACGCGTACGGCGTAGAAAGCTGCTTCGCCGTTCTCGCGGACAGAGCCGAACCATGCGGCATGGCCGGTGGTCTCGTCAGCTACGACGAGGCCGTTCTCGTCCGCTTCCTGCACGGTGCGCCAAGTGCCTGTGCCAATCTCCAGCGGGACATTGTTTTCGGTGAACATGACATCGGCCGCGAGGGGCAGGCTACTGGCATCGCCTGCGGCCAGTGCATCCATATGCGCTTCGACCATGTCGATCAGGCAGTCATACATGCAGCTCGTATCGGGAACGGCGCTGGCCTCTCCCGGCGCCTGCGCCAGCGCGGGAACGGGCAGGGTGGCGGCGAGCGCAATGGCGCTGATCGCAGTCTTCAGCTTGGTCATTTTCTTGTCCTCTTCCCTTAGGGATGGGCCGATGCAGCGGCGTCCGTGTAATCCTCATTTGCGCGGGCGATCAGGAAGGCGTGGATCGCATTGGAATCCTCTTCGCTCAACGTATCGCCGAAGCCGATCATGCCTTTGTCCCCGAACAGGCCTTCAAGCACGATCTCGTTGAACTGGGCGCGCACTTCCTGTGTCATCCAGCGTAAGTCCTTCATCCCGCCCTCGGCATTGGCACCGTGGCAGCGCATGCAATTCTCGGCATAAAGCTCGCGCCCGCGTGCAACCTGCGCCTCGCTTGCCATCAGGAAGGGTGGTCGCGGCAGGTCGCTGGGTGGTGGGGGCGGAGGGAGTTCCACGCCTGTCGCACCGAGCTTGAATACCAGCAGCTTGGCGGTCGAAGTCTCGAACGGGCCAAGATTGTAGACCGGCGATCCGCCCCAGCCGGCATTGATGGCGATGTACTGTTCTCCATCCGCCATATAGGTGATGGCTCCAGCGACCGGAGCCTGGTCGATTTCCATCTCCCACAATTTCTCGCCATTGTCGGCGCGATAGATCGCCAGCGTCTTGTTGATCGTGCCCTGGATCACGAGATTACCCGCTGTTGCCAGCGTGCCGCCCGATCCGGGGTGCGGATAATCCACGCGCCAGGCCTCTGTCTGCGTCACCGGATCCCATGCGAGCAAATAGCCCTTCTCGGTTGCGCGCACCTCTTCCATCAGCTGCGCGCGCAATTCGGGCATATTGCCGCGCTGCTGGCCCGAATTGGAGCGGTGGTAGTTGAAGGCGAAGTCCTCCTTGGGCAGGGCAGCATAGATATCGCCCTGTTCCTGCGCCGAGAAATAGACCAGCCCCGTCTGCGGGCTGTAGCTCATCGGGTGCCAGGTGTGCCCTGCCAGCCAGCTGGGCAGCATCATATGCGGCGTGGTGGTATTATGCGCGCCCGGCTGCAGTACCGGGCGCCCCGTCTCGGGATCGATGCTGCTGGCCCAGGTGTTTTGCGACAGGTAATTCTCGGCCGAGATGAACTCGCCCGTCGCCCTGTCGAGAACGTAGAAGAAGCCGTTCTTGGGTGCCTGCATCAGCACCTGGCGCTCCTCCCCGGCGATCTCGAGGTCTGCCAGTGTGATCGGCTGGGTGCAGGTGTAATCCCAGTCTTCCTCGGGCACCATCTGGTAATGCCAGACATACTCGCCGCTCGTCGCATCGACTGCGACGATCGAGCAGAGGAAGAGATTGTCGCCTTCGCCATCGCTGCGGATGGACCACATATGCGGGCTACCATTGCCCGTGCCGATATATACGAGGTTCAGCTCTGCATCATAGGCGAAGCTGTCCCACGCAGTGCCGCCGCCGCCCCAGCGCCACCATTCGCCTGACCATGTCGGCAGGGCGATCTCCATCGCGCTGTCGGAAGCTTCGCCGTCAGGGCCATCTTCGGGATTGCCGGGGACGAGGAAGAACTTCCACATTTCTTCGCCCGTCTCCGCGTCGAAGGCGGAAACAAATCCGCGCACGCCATAATCCGCGCCGCCATTGCCGATGACGACTACGCCATCATAGACACGCGGTGCGCCGGTGATGGAATAGGCACCCAGTTCGCCCTCGGTGGAGAAGGTCTGCGTGGTCCATACCTCTTCGCCCGTTGCCGCATCCACGGCGATCAGGCGGCCATCAAGCGCTCCAATAATGATCTTGCCATTCCATGCAGCGATACCGCGGCTGGAGGGGCCACAACAGGCAAGTCGTGCCCATTCCGGGCCGACTTGCGGGTCATAGGTCCACAGCTCCTCACCTGTCGCTGCATCATATGCGGTGACGATGTTGTAGATGCTTTCATTGTAGAGCACGCCATCGATCACCAGTGGGGTGGCCTGCACGCCGCGCTTTGTTTCGAGGTCGTCGAACCAGGCTAGGCCAAGCTCGCTGACATTTTCGGCATTGATCTGCTCGAGTGGGCTGAAGCGGTCCTCGCCCCAGGTGCGCCCGTGGCTCATCCAGTTGCCGATACTGGCATCATCTTCGGTGGCCAACATGCGCGCCGTATCGACCGCCGCGGGTCCTGAATAATCACTACCAGATGAACAAGATGCGAGCGCAACCCCTGCGCAGGCCGCAGCGGCAAAACCCAATGAAAAACGACGCATGATGAGCTTGAAACTCCCCTCTCCCATCCCTTGGCCCCTCGCTAACGCGAAAGTCGGTTGGACCACAAGGGCGATCGGGTGATTGCGACAAATAAGTACATCAAAGATTGCAACAAGCAGGGTTTCCTCTTGCAACTGTTCGATCGAACGAATAATGGCCGGTGGCAATGCGAAACAAGCTCATCCATGCGGCGATCGAAAGATTCGGCAAGCGCGGTTTCGACGCTGTGGGAACGCGCGAGATCGCCGCTGCAGTGGGCACGCCCATGTCTTCGATCACCTATCATTTCGGAGGCAAGGAAGGGCTCTATCTCGCTGCAGCCGAACATATCTTCGATTACTTGCGCGATCATGTCGCGCCGCAGGAAGAGGATATGCCGTCGGCCGATGCCAGTGATGCCGAGCGCTTGGACGCCATCTGCAACAGCTTGCGCCGTGTCGGTGCCTTCATGTTGGGAGAGGATAGCGCGCATTTTGCCCTCTTCATCGGCCGCGAACAGCAGGATCCCACTCCTGCAGTGCTGGACATGATGCGTGAGCGGATCATTCCGATGATGTTCGGCCTTTCCGCACAGGTCCGCTTTCTGCGCCCGCAATTGTCGGAGGATGAGGCAAAGGCAGTTGCCGTATATATCTTCGGCATGGCGATCACCTTACGCCATGCACGCGCTTCGCTCGAATTGCTGCTGGAGCAACAGCCGCTCAATGACGCCACAAAGGCCATGCTGCTCGACCAGCTCGAACAATCGGCGCGGGCTGTATTGGCGGGAGGCGTGCAATGAGAATGCGCCTCGCCTTTACTGGTGCCAGCATGCTGGCGCTTTCCGGCTGCATATCCATGGCGCCGCAAGCCGAAGTACCAGAAGTGGTCTCGGCCATGCCCGAGAGCTTTCGCGATACCGAGGTCGACGGCGATTATCGCCCCGCCGCCTGGTGGACCGCGTTTGAAGACCCCGTACTGAATGCACTGGTCGATGGAGCGCTCGACGCCAATCTCGATATAGCGCAGGCGGCGGCACGGGCGGAGCGTGCGGCGGCACAAGCGCGCGTTTCGCGTGCAGGACTGTTGCCAACGCTCGATGTTTCCGCGGGTGCCAGCTATCAGGACAATCCGCTATCGGGCGGGGCATTCTCAAATTTCCCGGGCGCGCCTACGCGGCTTTCGAATGAGAGCTACTCGTTGGGTCTCGCCGCGTCCTATGAGCTCGACCTCTTTGGCAAGGTACGTGATGACTTCCGCGCGGCCCGCGCCGATGCGCTGGCGGCAGAGCAGGATTATCGCTCTGCGCGCCTCGCCACCGTGGCAGAAGTCATTTCCGCCTATTTCGACATGGTCGATGCCCGTTACCAGATCGAGAATACGCGGCGCACGCTGAATGTCTTGCGCGATCGCGCCGCACGGACCGACGAACGCTATCGTCGCGGCCTGGCGCAGAGCTTCGAACTCTACCAGATCAGACAGGAACTGAGAGGAACAGAGGCGAACCTGCCGCAGCGCGAAACCGCACTGGCCGCCGCCGAGGGCCGATTGGCATTGCTGCTCGCCGAATATCCCCAGGCTCTTGATGACTTGCTCGCAGAACCGCTGCAACCGCGCCTCAGTTTTGCACCGGTGCCATCGGGCATGCCCGCAGACCTGCTCACACAGCGTCCCGATGTTGCGGCGGCGTGGGAGCGGCTCGAGGCGGCGCGGCTGCGAATCGGCGCGCGGCGCGCGGAACGTTTCCCGCGTCTTTCGCTCAGCGCTTCTACCGGTACGCAGGGCGGAGAAGTGGGCGATGTGGTCGAATTCGGCAACAACTGGCTGCTGCAACTGGGCGCAAACATCGTCGCCCCGATCATCGATGGCGGACGGATCAATGCCAACATACGTGCTGCGCGGGCGAGTTATGACGAGGCGGCGGCCGCCTATGGCCAGGCCGTGCTCAATGCCTGGCGCGAAGTCGAATTAGCGAGCGTGGAATATGAGCAGCAGCGAACACGCTACAGCCTGATCCACGCACAATTGGCAGAGGCCGAGGCCAGCGCCGACGTGCAGGCCGAACGCTATCGGGCGGGCGTTGCCGACTACACCGCCTATCTCGACGCCTTGCGGGCGCAATATCAGGTCGAAAGCAGCCTTTCCGCCGCCGGACGCGATGTCGCGCTGGCGCGGCTAGGCCTGCACCGCGCACTGGGCGGGGACTGGGAAGATGAAGGAACAATGCAATGAGCCGTCAGGTCAAATGGTCCGTTGGACTGCTGGTGCTTGCCGCCGCGATTGCCTATGCCATGATTGCCTTGCGTCCTGAGCCCGAGGAGCAGGAAGTGGTCGCCAGCGTACCGCTGGTTGAAACGGCTGAATTTGTTGTCGAAAATGGCCCTTTGCAAGTGCTCGGCAATGGTACGGTGCAGGCGCGCGAGGAAGTGACGCTCGGCGCCGAAGTTTCGGGCCGCATAACCTATGTCAGCCCTTCCTTCCGCGAAGGCGGCATGGTGCGCGAGGGCGAGGTGCTCTTCCGCATCGACGACAGCGACTATCGCAACCGCGTACGTAGTGCGCAGGCCGACGTTGCGGCGCAGGAGGTGGTCGTTTTGCAGGCGCAGGAGGAAATGGCCATTGCCGCGCGCGAATTGCAGCGTTTTGCCGATCGTGAGGGGGCAAGAGCCACATCATCCACTGCAAACGCACGTATCCTTGCGCCCGCAGAGTTGGATAACGGTTCGGGCCTAACTGCCTCTAACTCTGCCGAACCCAACATCCTCGCCACGCGTGAGCCGCAGTTGCGCTCTGCCGAAGCGGCGCGGGACCGGGCCCTGGCGCAATTGGCCGATGCCGAACTCGCGTTGTCGCGTACCGTGGTGCGCGCGCCGTTCAACGGATTGGTGCGGAGTGAGAGCGTGTCTGTCGGCACGCTGGTCCAGCCCGGGCAGTCGCTCGGCTCGATCGTTGCCAGCAATGCTTTCGAAGTGCGCGTTTCGCTGACCGAAGACGAGGCGGGGCTCATCCCGACGCTCTTTACGGCGAGCAGTGGTGCAACGCTTGCCAGTGTCACAATGGACTATACCGATGCCACGTGGCGCTGGGATGCGGTGGTCGACCGGGCCGATGCCATCCTCGACCCTGAAACGCGCACGATCGATGTGTTCCTGCGCGTAGCCAATCCCATGCGCGGCGGCGTGATGGTGGGTGCCGGGGAGGCGGGGCAGGTTCCGCCGCTGCTGCTGGGCAGTTTCGTCGATGCCACGATTACCGGCGCGGCAGATAAACCCTATGCGGCAATCCCGCTCGATGCGCTGCGCGAAGGCGACAATGTCTGGCTCCTGGCGCAGGGCAGGCTGCGGATCGTACCGGTACATGTGATCCAGCGCACCGACCGCATTGCCTATGTTGCGGGCGAAGGGCTGGGGCAGGGTGGCCATGTCGTCACCAGCAGCCTCCGCACGCCGGTAGAAGGCATGGAACTGCGCAGCGAGAACGAGACCGGAGACGATGCGGGTGAGTGACACGCCACCTCCTGACGCTGCTCCCTTGCAGGACGATACCGAGCCGCTTGACCGCTTCGGTCGGCCCGCTGAACATGCGCGCGACCGCAAGGGCGCGATCGCATTCATGGCCCGCAATGGGGTGGCCGCCAACCTGCTGATGCTCTTCATGATCTTGGCGGGTTACGTTTCTTACAACAGCATCGTGCAGGAGGTCTTCCCCGAAACCAGCCTGGACATGATCAGCGTTTCGGTCGTCTATCCCGGCGCCACGCCAGAGGAAGTGGAAGAATCCATTGTCCAGAAGGTGGAAGAGGCGGTGCAGTCCATCGAAGGCGTGAAAAAGGTCGTCGGCACGGCGTCCGAAGGCGTCGGCACGGTGCAAGTCGAGCTTGAACTGGGCACCGACAACGATCGCGCACTCGACGATGTGAAGAGCGAGATCGACCAGATCCAGACCTTCCCTGTAGACGCAGAAGAGCCCAATATACGAGCGTCGACCGTTCGGCAGAGTGTTATGCGCGTGGCGCTGTATGGCGACGTAACGGAGCGCACGCTGAAGGAAACCGCCTATGCGGTGGAAGACGCGCTGGGGGCACTGCCTGACATCAGCTATGCCAACACAAGCACGGTCCGCGACTATCAGATTTTCATCGACGTGCCGCAGGAGAGGCTGGAAGCGCTCGGCCTCTCGCTCACCGATATCTCGCGTATTGTGGCGCAAAGCAGCCTCGACAGCCCCGCCGGATCGATCGAGACCGATAAGGAACAGGTGCGCGTGCGCACCGTGGGGCAGAATTACGACCAGCACGATTTCGAGAACATCGTCATTCGCACGCGGCCCGACGGCACGATCTTGCGACTGGGCGATATCGCCACGGTGACCGATGGTTTCGAGGATGCGGATCTGATCACGCGCTTTAATGGCAAGCCCGTGGCCTTCGTCGATGTCTACCGAACCAATGACGAACGTGTTCTCGATGTCGCCGATGCCGCGCGCGGCTTCATGGAATCAGAAGCGGCGAACATCCTGCCGCCGGGTGTGGAATATGCCATCTGGAACGACAGTTCGGAACTTTTCAACGATCGTCTTTCGATGCTGCTGAAGAACGCCATGATCGGTCTTGTGCTGGTGTTGGCGGCCTTGACGCTGTTCCTCGATGTCCGTCTGGCGTTCTGGACCGCGGCGGGGATTGGGGCGACCTTTATCGGTGCGGTCTATGTGGTCCAGTTGATGGGCTCCTCCATCAACATGATGTCGCTCTTCGGCTTTATTATCGCACTGGGCCTGGTAGTCGACGATGCGGTGGTGGTGGGCGAGAATGTCTATGCCGAACGCGAGCGCGGGCGTAGTGGCGTTGGCGCTTCCATTGCTGGAACGCAGCGCGTGGTTGTGCCGGTCATCTTCGCCGTGGCGACGACCGTGGTCGCTTTCTCGCCTCTGCTGGCTGTCGGCGGCACGATCGGCAAGGCGCTGGCCGATATTCCCTTGGTGGTGATCGCAGTGCTTGGCCTGTCGCTGGTCGAAGCGCTGCTCATTCTGCCCTACCATCTCAGTCATCTGCCCGCCGCTGGTACACATCCGAGCAATCGCATCCTGCTGGCTTTCGAAACGGTTCAAAAAGGTTTCGACAAGCGGCTGCAGGCCTTCATCGATGGCCCGCTCAATCGCGGCCTGCATTTCGCCGTGTCGATGCCTTATTTGGTGGTCTCAGGGGCTGTCGCGTTCCTGGTCGTAATGATCGCCATGGTTCCCGGCGGAATCATCAAGACAGAATTCTTCCCCGAGATCGAAGCCGAAGTCATCTCCGCCAATCTGGAAATGCCCACGGGCACAACGGTTGAACGTACCGCTGCTGTGGCCGAACTGATCGAGGCCTCGGGCAATCGCGCCGTCGCGCATTTCGATGCCAATGCGCCCGAAGGCACTTCTTACCTTGAAGCGGCATATACGACGATAGGGCTGATCCAGGCGCAGCAAAGCCCGTTGGGCGGTGACGATACGATCCAGCCCAATGTCGCAAATATACAATTCGCCTTCGTAGGTGCTGGTGAGCGGGATTTTTCGGCAGCGGACTTTGAGGCGGTCTGGCGCGAGGAAATGGGCGAGCTGCATGGCGTGCGCTCCTTCTCGATCAGCTCGGCGCTGATTTCGGCAGGTGATCCCATAAACCTGCGCCTGTCGCATCCGGATGAAGATGTGCTCGACCAATCCGCAGCACGGCTGATGGCCGCGCTGTCACGCGTTGCCGGCGTCTATGATATCGAGAGCGACCAGGACGAGGGCGTACGCCAGGTCGATCTGAGCCTGAAACCATCTGCCCGCACCCTCGGCATCACCTTGCAGGACCTGGCCGGCCAGGTGCGTGCCGCCTTCTTCGGGGCAGAAGCAGTGCGCGTCCAGCGCGGACGCGAGGATGTGCGCGTCTATGTCCGCCTACCCGAAGAACAACGCGATTCCGTTCCCGATATCGAAAACTACCGTGTGCGAGTACCTGGCGGGCAGGTGCCGCTCTCAAGCCTTGCCAATATCTCCATCACTTCGGCACCTTCGGCGATCCACCGCGAAGACGGGTTCCGCATCCAGACCGTGACTGCGGATTTGGATACCGACGTGATTACCAGCCAGGAAGCGTCCGATTTGATCGCGGCGGAGATCATGCCTGCCATCCTGGCAGACTTTCCCGGCCTAACTTACGCCTTTGGTGGAGAGCAGGAGGAACAGCAGGATACATTCGGCGATATCGGCACTGCCTTCATGCTGGCCTTGGCAGGCATCTATGCGCTGCTCGCCATTCCCTTCCGGTCCTATATCCAGCCCATGATCATCATGACGGCCATTCCCTTCGGCATGATCGGTGCGCTGATCGGGCATCTGGTGTTGGGCATTCCGCTGGGAATCGTCTCGATGTTCGGCGTCATCGCATTGTCGGGTGTGGTCGTGAATGGCGGACTGGTTCTTATCGACTTCATGAACGAGAACCTGGCCAATGGCATGGAGCCAGAAGAGGCGATCATCGATGCAGCGAAATCGCGCTTCCGGCCGATTGTCCTGACGGCGATCACCACATTCCTCGGCGTGGCACCGATCACCTTCGAAACGAACCTGCAGGCGCAGTTCCTGATCCCGATGTCTGCCAGCCTCGGCTTCGGCATCCTCTTCGCAACCGCGATGCAGCAACTGTTGATCCCGGCTCTGGCCATCATCCAGATGCGCGCGGTGGCGCGTATCAAGACTTGGCTGCGAGGTGTGCGAAACTCTGAAATGCTATCGGCGGCAGGGACAACTGCTTGACAGACTATCTGTTTGAGCGGCCAACCGCCTCGACTGCTCGATCCAGAAGCGCTGCCAGCTTCGCAAGGTCTCTGGGGCCCAACGCATCGCGGATCGGTTGTTCGATTTCGGTAACGGTGGCGAACAACTCCGCCATTCGTTTCTCGCCTTGCTTGGTCAGGAGCAGCATGTTGCGCCGCCTGTCTGTAGGCGAGCGTTCCCGGGATAGAAGGCCGCGCTTTTCGAGATCATCGATAATGCCGACCAGGCTCGGGCTGGTTATGCCGGCTCTTGCGGCCAGATCGGCCTGGGAACTGCCCGGATTGGCCGAAACCAGTGCCATGACGGTGAGCGAGCCTGTCGGAAGGTCAAACGGCTCCGAAACTGAAATGGACGCCGCGTTCAGCATATTGCGCAACAGTCGTATGCGCGGCCCCAGCGAGTTCGATAAAATGCCCCAGTCCAGTGTTCGTTCCCCGAATTCAAGTCCTGGCAACTTGTTTGCATGGATCGACGATTAGCGCCAGTGTAACTTTGGAATCGCCCGAATGACCAGGTTCAATGGGCAAGAGAGGCGATATGGAGCAGCAGACTCCAGGAGCTGGAAGGGAATGAGGAATGGCAAGTGAAGCCTTGCAGCAGGTAATTGCCGGCATGCGCGAGGGCAACGGCCCCGATTTCAGCGGGGACCTGGAGGAAGCGCGTCAGGATTTCGACACATTGTTGGCAACGCTTCCGGTCGAGGCGGAGCTTGAATTCGAAGCTATGAAATTGGGCGGTGTACCAGCCCTCCACAGCAAGACAGGTCCGGCCCATTCAGGTGCGCTTATCTATCTCCACGGCGGTGCATTCGTTTCCGGCAGCGCGCATGGCTACCGTGGACTGGCCGCCAATATCGGCAAGGCCGCAGGGCTGGTGACCTATGCGCTCGACTATCGCCTCGCGCCCGAACACCCTTTTCCCGCTGCAATTGACGATGTGCTGGCCGCCTATCGCGCCCTGCTCGACAGCGGCATGAAACCCGATCGTATTGCCATTGCAGGGGACTCAGCCGGGGGCGGGCTCGCTCTCGCCGCGCTGGCAAAGATACGCGATGAGGGATTGGCGCTTCCGGCGGCCGGTTACCTGCTTTCCCCCTGGGCGGACATGACTTGCAGTTCGGTGACGATGGCCAGCAAGGCCGCGGAAGACCCGGCGCTTGACCAGGCGGGCCTGCAGGTGGCAGCAGATCATTATTTGTCGGGAACACCTGCGGACGATCCGCTTGCGTCGCCCGTTTATTCAGACCTGTCGGGCCTGCCGCCGTTGCTGGTGCAGGTGGGCTCAGCCGAGATCCTGCTGGGCGATTCGCTTGCTATCGCTGCACGTGCCGGTTCTGAGGGGACGCATGTGCAGCTCGAAGTCTGGCCGGAGATGGTCCATGTCTGGCAAGCCTTCGCTTTCATGCTCGATGAAGGGCAATCGGCCATCCATGCGGCTGGGCAGTTCCTGCGCGGCAGACTGGCGGGAGAGCATTGATGGCCGACCCGAAGAGTTTCGATGCGCTGGTTATCGGTGCCGGCTTTTCAGGCTTGTACATGCTCATCAAGCTTCGCGAGATAGGGCTTTCCGCGCAAGTCGTGGAGGCCGGATCGGGCGTGGGCGGCACGTGGTACTGGAACCGTTATCCCGGCGCGCGCTGCGATATTTCCAGCATCGAGTATTCCTACAGCTTCGACCCGGAGCTGGAACAGGAATGGACCTGGAAGGAGCGCTATTCCGCCCAGCCAGATATTCTCGAATACCTGGAACATGTCGCCGATCGCTATGACCTTATCGACGGGATTACGTTCGACACGCGCGTGACTGCGGCCCGGTGGAACGAGGAAATGGCACGCTGGCTGGTCGAGACTGACAAGGGGGGCAGCTTCGATGTGCAATTCCTGATCCTTGCCACCGGCGCCTTGTCGGAACCCAAACTGCCAGACCTGCCCGGGCTTGAGAATTTCTCCGGGCCCATCCTCAATACGGCGCGTTGGGATGACTCTGTCGATTTGACGGGCAAGCGCGTATGCCACTTTGGTGTCGGTTCTTCGGGCATCCAGACGGTCGCCGAAATCGGCAAGATCGTGGAGGAGCTCACGGTTTTTTCGCGTACGCCAAGTTTCGCCGTGCCGTGCAGCAATCCGCCGCTGACTGCCGAACAAAGCGCCGCAGCCAAGGCCGATTATCCCGCCATGCGCGAGTTGCAGCGCCATTCCGCGCTCAGCTTTGCAACCCTGCCCAAGGAGGGCGGCGCAAAAGTATGTGAACCCGCCGAACGCGAAAAGCGCCTGGAATCGGCCTGGACCGAGAGCACATTCAGCCTGCTGCTGGAATTTGACGATATCCTGTTTGACGATGAATCGAATGCGCTGGTTACCGAGTTCGCCCAGCGCAAACTGACGCAGACGATCACCGACCCTGAGAAGGCCCGCAAGCTGATACCGCAAGATGTTCAGCTTGGCGGTCGCCGCCTGTGCGCGGAGATCGGCTTCTACGATGCCATCAACCAGGACAATGTCACCGTTGTAGATGTGCGTGAGGAGCCGGTGACCAACATCACCACCGATGCCGTTGTTACCGACAAGGGCAGTTACCCCGCAGACGTCATCATCTTCGCCACCGGTTTTGATGCCTGTGTCGGCGCGATCAAGGCGATCGATATCAGGGGCAAGGGGGGACAGTCTATCCGCGAGGAATGGGCAAATGGCCCGCGCGCCTATCTCGGGCTGGCTGTTGAAGGCTTTCCCAACATGTTCACGATCACCGGCCCTGGCAGCCCCTCTGTCCTGTCCAACGTAGTGGTCTCTATCGAGCAACATGTCGAATGGATCGCCAGATGCCTGGCCGATATGCGGGAGCGCGGCGCAGCGGTGATCGAGGCCGAAGCGCAAGCCGAAGAAGCATGGCTGGAGCATGTCGACGAGGTGGCCCGGCCGACCATATTCCCCAAGGCGAACAGCTGGTACATGGGGCACACGCGCGACGGCAAGCGGGTCTTCATGCCCTATGTCGGTGGGGTAGGTGCCTATCGTGAAAAATGCGACGCGGTGGCCGCCGCAGGTTACGAAGGTTTCACTTTGGGAGTTGCACCATGAGAGCCTCAATTTTGATTGCAAGCGTTGCGCTGATGGCCATGCCCGCACTCGCACAAGACGATCCGCGCACCATGGCCGCCAACGCCGGGGCAAGTGTCGGCGAAGAAGGCTGGCAGGCCCCGCGCACACCCTGGGGTGATCCGGACCTGCGCGGTACCTGGCCGCTCGACCGCGTCGGTCGCACGCCGACCGAACGCCCGCCCGCGCTTGGCACAAAGGCTTACCTGACCGATGAGGAATATGCCGCAGCTTTGGCCGAGGCGGAGGCCGTGGCGGCCAATTACGAGGAAGAGGACCAGAACGACGAGATCGGGTCCGGCCACTGGTTCGAATGGGGCACGCCGCTGAAGCAGACCTC
>ENA-ORCV01000587-ORCV01000587.1-marine-metagenome-genome-assembly--contig:-NODE-587-length-20713-cov-2.821041_pt1 | contig 20713 bp, 17 predicted proteins | sample MGYA00237779_ERZ508509 | MGnify/ENA primary metagenome ERZ508509 (study PRJEB26180, sample SAMN06268772) | marine metagenome | isolation source: Bioluminescent Bay, La Paraguera, Puerto Rico | place... | reverse complement strand
GCTTTCGGCAGAATCTCGGAATTGTATTCTGTGACTGTGTTGCCGTCGGCGTCGAGAGTGACCACCGAGGCAAGAAGCGAACCTTCCTTGTCGGCAATTTCGGCGTAGGCGTCTTCGACGGCTTCGACCTTCTTCCAGCGAAGGCCGGAGGCGATGTCGTCGGCAATGAACTGGCTGATCTCTACGCTGTCATCGTTGGCGAGTTCGCGCAGGGCGCCGCTCAGGCCCATTGCCTGCACGGCGACCAGGATCGCAAAGGCCACGGCAACAGCGGCAGCAACCACCAGAGTCAGGCGGTGGCCGAGCTTGACCGTTTTCTGTGGTGCTTCGGCATCCGCCGTCATCTGGTGGTCGGACATGGCTTTATCCTTTCTGGAGTGCCTTTTTGCCGCTGGTTCTTAGCGGGACATCAACTGGTCGGCGTCGACGCCGACGGTGATCGCGCCGATCGGCGTGCCGCCGTCGACGACGGTCGCGCTGACCTGCAGCTGGAAGGTGCCGGTGGAGTCATCCTTCTCGACGTCGCTGACATGGACCGCGTCCGCGCCCGCCTTGTAGGTCTCCTGCCACTTGGCTTCGTCGCCCTGCCAGTAGTCGGAGGTCGGATCGCTCATGCCGACGTTCAGGCCCTTGTCGTCCATCAGGAAGACTTCGGTGAACAGGCCCTGGCCGCCGTCACGGAACTTGATCAGCTCGGCAGATACCGGCCGGCCCGAAACGTCGTCGATCATCGGCGAGCTGGCCGACTTGCGCTCTTCGCGCCACTTCTTGTCGAGATCGTCGACATCGCCCTGGGACAGCGACGCGTGCTTGGCGTTCTGTTCCTTGATTGCGGCGATAATGACCGGGTTCTGGACGAAGGCCTTGATTTCGGAAGCGGCCAGTTCCTTGGCTTTGTCCTGGACCTCGTCAGCGGACGCGGCCATTCCGGCGACCAGTGCTGCCGCGAAAGCGGCCGAAGCGAGAAGTTTTTTCATTCTGTCCTCCAAGTCACGGTTTTCGTTGTGGGGCCGGTCGGAATGGGGGACGCCGGGCCGGCCCGGGTGGTGTTCGAAACGGAGGAGGCTTGAGAAGATTTGGCTGTAGCTGAATTGCGTAGTCGCCGCGGTCCGGCGCACATCAGGCCGGGAGACCCGGTGTGCTGACACATCCGGAATGGCGATAGCCTCATCTGCAGAAAGCCCCCTTAGTACGTTCGAACTTGAGATTGCGTATAACTGTTTGCCATTTAAGAATTCGTATAAACCGTGAAAAATCATAATCTTACCCTACGTAAGGATTCGACTTAAGGAAGTTCTACTGAGGAAGGTATGTGATAAGTTAAAGAAAAACTTCGGAGGAGGTCGGGCGCGGGAGGAGCACTTGGCGGATAATGACTACGCGGTATGACTCGATCGCAGCGTCGGCCGCCACCAATCCGGTGGGCGGCGGCCGGCGGCGCGCCGGGCCAGATCTCCATCGGGAACGTTCATGCTCGCGGAAATGTCATTTCACGACCACGACATGGACATGTTTCCACTGCACAAGACCATCTTCCCGGGCATGCGCGTTGAGGTGCCGGACGGAAACGAAGCGGAAACGAATTCGCGGTCAGTATGGTGAACAGAGTGTTTCTGGAGTTTGATCGCAGATGACCGGCCTGACCCGTCGTAGTTTTATTGCTGGAACCGCCGCCCTCGCATCGCTGGGCGCTGCAGGCTGCAAGTCGAGCAAGCCGCCCGGACCGGTGGCGCAGGCCGTCGCGCCCAATCCCTACGGTTCGGATTTCGCGACCATGTACGCGCCCGTCGGCGGGGAACCGTTCCCGGTGCCGGCCATCGAGCCGTCGCAGTTCGATCCCGCCTACATGCGCAAGCTCGTCGCCTATCCGACCCTGGAGCCGGCCGGTACGATCATCATCGATCCACACGGCCATTATCTCTACTCGGTGCGCGAAAACGGCATGGCGATGCGTTATGGCGTCGGCGTGGGGCGTCAGGGCTTCAGCTGGTCCGGCGAGGCCACGATCGAGGCCAAGCGGGAATGGCCGGACTGGTATCCGCCAAAGGAAATGATCGATCGCCAGCCAGAGCTGGAGCCAATGCTGACCGACCTGCAAAGCGGTCGCGGCGTGGCCGGCGGCCCGGAGAACCCGCTCGGCGCCCGGGCGCTCTACCTCTATCAGAACGGCAAGGACACCCTGTACCGCATCCACGGCACCTTCGAGCCCTGGACGATCGGTAAGAGCGTGTCGTCCGGTTGTATCCGCATGGTCAATCAGGACGTCATGGATCTTTACAGGCGAACGCCGATCGGTACCCGTGTCGTCGTTCTGGGGTCTGCCGGAGGCATTGCCTAGCCCGACAACCTGGCCCGGCGCTCAGCGGTCGGCGAGACCCGTCATCACGTTTCTAAGGCCCCGGTTGAGGCGGCGCAGCGCGAGCATGACATTCATGACCGCGACCACGTCGCGTCGCGCCGCGGCACCTTCCTGCAGCCTGGGCTTCAGCCGCGCCTCGATCTGCCGGTAGATGTCGTCGAGGCGGGGAATGTCCCGCGGTTCACCGGTTTCCAGCGCATCGCGCAGCAGGTTCAGATTGGCCGCGATCTGCCTGTCGGCCGCCCGCAGTGCCTCGGCGATGTCGCCGCCCAGACCGGTTTGGGCCGCAGTCTGCGCGGCCTCGGTGACGACGTCGACGTGCCCGCGAAGGACCGGCAGGACCGCTAGTGCCGTCCGCGCCGCCTGGCCGCCGCCGATCAGCGCGCTTTCCATCCTGAGCGCATCGGCGAGCCGTCCGAAATCCGCATCCGATCCCCGTAGCAGATTGGCCCGTGCGTCTATTTCTGAGCTCCAGTGGCCCGCGATGACGGCTTCGAGGGACTCGTGGACCATTGCTGCGAGCGCGGTATCGTATGATCCGATCGTTTCGAAGACCGGTCGCCGGGTCGGCAACCGCAGGACCAGGAAGCTGGTCGTCACCGCGATCGCCGCGCCGATCACCGTGTCCACCAGACGCGCGAAGATCAGCGATCCGCTCGCGCCCCCGATCTCCAGCAGCAGGACGACCGTCGTCGTGATCGCGACCACCATAAGCCGGTAGCTGGCGAACCGCAGAAACACGGTGCTGGGCGCGGCTATGGCGAGAAGGATCGGCGCGGGAAGGCCGACAAGGACCGCCAGTCCGTAGATCGATACGCCGATGACAAGGCCGATCAGCGTGCCGACGGTGCGATCGATCGATTTGGCGAGTGTTTCCCCGGCCGATCCGACCATCACGACGACGGCAGTCAGTATGACCCAGTAGGGACGGTCGAGATCGACGAGACTGACGAAAACGATGGCCGCAAACGCGGATGCCGCGGCCTGAATGGCAAGCCGGGTGCTCGGCATCATTGCCGGCAGGCTGCTTGTGACGCCGCTCATTTCGCCTCTCCCGCCCAGATCGCCAGTTCCGCGTCCAGATCGGCGACCGCATCGAGCAGATGCGACAGGGCAAGCTCGGAACTGAGCAGGTGAAACAGGGCGCTGTCCGCCGCATCGGGCGTCTTGCCGTCGTCGGTCCGGTCCGTGGCGAACCGGCCGACGGCTTCGTCGATTTGAGACAGCGCGTGCTTGGCCACTTCCCGGCTGTCTACCGAGGGGGCCTCCAATGTGTCGGCGACGGCGGTTTCGGCGGCCCGGCAGACCGCAAGGGCGTCGTCTGTCTGACCCGTATCGTCGGCCGCTACGTCGCCGGAAACGCGGTGCAGGCAGTCAGCGGTGTTCTCCCAGACCCGGGCGATAGTCGCCGTTTTTTGGACGAGGGCGAGGTGCCGGTCGGCGCAGGCGGGGTTGTATTGATCGGCCTGCGTGCGGGCATCGTTGATCTGGCGCAGCGCCGCGTCGACCCGGGCGATCGAGATCTTGAGGTCCGCGCTGTTCTCCGGCCGTAGTCTCAATTCGCCCGGCAAAGCGGCGCGCATCCGGCGCACGCAGGCGACGAACGCGTTCGTGAACATGCGTCCGGGCAGGAACCAGAACCCCGCCGAAATGAACACGAGCAAAGGAAGTATGCTGGCGTGAATGACGGCGCCGGGTGTCAAGGGAATCAGGATTTGGCTGATGATGAAGCTCAGGACCGTGAGCAATCCGGCCATCGGCAGCGGTTCCGGCCATCTGCGGACGTAGAAGCCGGCAAACGCGATCAGCACCGTGAGCGGATAGGCGATGACCGGATTGTGGTCGGTAAGGCCGCCAAGCCCCGCGCCGATCAGGATCGCCGCACCGGCGGCGGCGATTTCCCGGTAGGGCCTGGGGCTGGCCGTCGGCTTCAACGACAGCACCGCAAGGCAGGTCAAAAGGCCGGAATAGACCGCTCCGACGAAACTCGCTTTCGAGCCCGTTAGCACAACGGCCGTTGCATATCCGGTCAGGCCCGCGAGCCCGACCATCGCGGAAACATAAACCGAGAATAGAAGATACGCGCCGCCGGGATCGAACCGCCGCAGGATCGTGACCGTCCGGTTTTCGCCGCGGTCGCCGGCACTTGCGAAATGGATTGTGGCCATGCCCTGCCCCTGGAACCGGGCCGGACTATATCCCCGGGGGCCGAAGAAATTCTTTCCAGACTCGGGGCATTCGGATAATCGGTTCTCATGTCAGCCCAAACGCCGCCTCCGCCGCCAGAGGGCGGAATCGAACCGGTCGATCTGCGACAGGCGCTCGAGGAGCGCTACCTGTCCTATGCCCTGTCGACCATCATGCACCGCGCTCTTCCTGACGTGCGCGACGGGCTGAAGCCCGTGCACCGCCGCCTGCTCTATGCGATGCGGCTGCTCAAGCTCGATCCGGACGCCGGTTTCAAGAAATGCGCCCGCGTCGTCGGCGACGTGATGGGTAAGTTCCACCCGCATGGCGACCAGGCGATCTACGATGCCATGGTTCGTTTGGCGCAGGACTTTTCGGTGCGCTATCCCCTCGTCGAGGGGCAGGGCAATTTCGGCAATATCGACGGCGATAACGCCGCCGCCATGCGCTACACCGAAGCGCGCCTGACCAAGGTCGCCCAGCTCCTGCTCGACGGTATCGACGAGGACGCCGTCGACTTCCGCGAGACCTATGACGGTGAGGAAAAGGAACCGGTCGTCCTGCCGGGCGCCTTCCCGAACCTGCTCGCCAACGGCTCGGCGGGCATTGCCGTCGGCATGGCCACGTCGATCCCGCCGCACAACGCTGCCGAGCTCTGCGATGCCGCGCTGCACCTGATTCAATATCCCAACGCCCCGATCGAAACCCTTGTAAAGAAAGTCAAAGGTCCGGACTTCCCGACCGGCGGCATTCTGGTCGAGTCGCACGCTTCCATCGTCGAGAGCTACCGCACAGGGCGCGGCTCGTTCCGCCTGCGCGCGCGCTGGGAAAAGGAGGATCAGGGCAGGGGCACCTGGGTCGCGGTCGTCACCGAGATTCCCTATCAGGTGCAGAAGGGCAAGCTGATCGAGAAGATCGCCGAGCTGCTGACCGCCCGCAAGCTGCCGCTTCTCGCCGACGTGCGCGACGAATCCGCCGACGACGTCCGGATCGTGCTCGAACCCAAGAGCCGCACGGTCGATCCGACGCTCCTGATGGAATCGCTGTTCAAGCTGACCGATCTGGAGACGCGCGCCTCGCTCAACATGAATGTGCTGAGCCGTGGGCGCGTGCCGATCGTGCTCGGCTTGTCGGACGTTCTGCGCGAATGGCTCGACCATCGCCGCGAGGTCCTGGTGCGCCGGTCGAACCACCGGCTCGACAAGATCGCCCATCGGCTAGAGGTGCTCGGCGGCTATCTGGTCGCCTACCTGAACCTCGACGAGGTGATCCGTATCATCCGCGAGGAGGACGAGCCCAAGGCCGTGCTGATGAGCACCTTCTCGCTCACCGACGTGCAGGCCGAGGCCATCCTCAACATGCGCCTGCGGTCGTTGCGAAAGCTCGAGGAAATCGAGATCCGCAGCGAGCACACGGCGCTGTCGGAAGAGCAGGCCGATCTGAAGGGGCTCGTCGCCGACGAGGGCCGGCAGTGGGATGCCGTGGCCGGTCAGATCCGGGATGTCCGCAAGGAGTTCGGACCCGATACGCCGCTCGGGCGCCGCCATACCGAGATCGGCGATGCCGGCACGCTGCCGAGCGCCGATGCGCTGGAGGACCTGAAGGAAGCGCTGATCGAGAAGGAGCCGGTGACGGTCGTCCTGTCGGAAAAGGGCTGGATCCGCGCACTGCGCGGCCACCAGGCCGACACCGCCTCGCTGTCCTTCAAGACCGGCGACCGGCTGAAATGCGCCTTCCACGCGCAGACCACCGACAAGGTGCTGCTGTTCGCGACCGACGGGCGCTTCTTCACGCTCGGCGCCGACAAGCTGCCCGGCGGGCGCGGCCACGGCGAACCGGTCCGCCTCATGGTGGATCTCGCCGAGACCCACGACATTGTGGCCGCCTTCGTGCACGACCCGTCCCGCAAGCTGCTGGTCGCGGCGACCGACGGACGCGGCTTCGTGGTCAACGAGGCGGACGTGATCGCCAACACCCGCAAGGGCAAACAGGTGCTCAACGTCAGTCCGCCCCAGGAGGCGCGCCTGTGCATTCCCGCCGCCGGCGACAGCGTTGCCGTCATCGGCGAGAACCGGAAGCTGATTGTCTTCGCCCTGTCGGAAATCCCTGAAATGACTCGCGGAAAGGGCGTCCGCCTGCAGCGCTACAAGGACGGCGGCATGGCCGATGCCAAGGTCTTCACGATGGAAGAGGGCTTGAGCTGGCTCGACTCCTCGGGCCGCACCTGGACCGTCAAGGAGCTGGACGAGTGGCGCGGCAACCGCGCGCAGGCCGGCCGACTGCCGCCCAAGGGCTTCCCCAAGACCAACCGTTTCGGCGAGCCAAGGCTGGGCTGACCTGTACAACGGTAACGGGTTTCGACGGAACGAAATCGGGTCCGGCGGGTTGAATCCTGGTTAGCCAGGGAACCCGTTATGTCGAACGAACATCTTGCCTGGACCGTCCCGGTCATGCGCGTCGGCTACTTCGGTCGCGGGCTTGTCTACTGTGTCGTTGCCGGGTTTTCCCTCTACGCAATCTGGCGCGGCGGCGAGGCCAAGGGTACGTCGTCCGCGCTCAGCCAGCTCGAGTCGACGGCCTGGGGCGGCATTGTGCTGTTGCTGATATTTCTCGGTCTGGTCGCATATGCGGGCTGGCGATTCACAGATTCGGTCTTGGATCTGGACGAACACGGCAACGACCCGCAGGGAATCGTGGCGCGTTTGAACATGTTCGTCGTGGCCGTCATCAATCTCGCTCTCGCCTTCACGGCGTTATCGCTTCTGTTCACGGACGGCGGGAAAGGAGGGGGATCGAGCGCGACCTCGGCCGTGGATACGCTTCTCGGCCTGCCCGGCGGGCGCTGGCTCGTCGGACTGGTCGGGCTTGTCGTAATCGTGGCGGGCGCCCACTACGCCTACAAGGGCTGGACGGAAAAGTATCGTAACCGGCTGGTCTCGAACCATTTCACGATGCACTGGAACTGGGCTCTCAAGGCCGGCCTGACCGCCAAAGGCTTGATAGTCGGGGTTGTTGGAGCGCTGTTCATCTACGCCGCGGTCCAGTTCGACCCCGACAAGGCCGGTGGCGTGGGAGAGGCTTTCTCCTGGCTGACGGACCAGCCCTACGGACAGGCTTTGGTCACCTTGATCTGTCTCGGTTTGCTCGGGTTCGCGCTGTATTGCTTCGTGAACGCCGTCTACCGGGTCATTCCAAAAGTCTCCGGTCCGGATGTGAAGACGCTGGCCTCCAGCCTGAATGCGACACTTGGGCAGGCGGCGGTTTAGAGCCCCCGTATCACCGTGTCGCGCTACTCGCCCGTTCCGGTGCTGTTCTCTTCGGGAGTTGTCCACCCCGTCCCGGTCAGGTGTTCCTGCGGCTGGAAGCGGATCTTGTAGCCCATCTTGTGGGAGCCACGGACCCAGTACCCGAGATACACATAGGGCAACCCCATCTTCCGGGCCCGTTCGATGTGGTCGAGGATCATGTAGGTGCCCAGGCTCCGGTCGGCGGCGGCGGGATCGAAATAGCTGTAGACCATCGACAGACCGTCGCTGAGCACGTCGGTCAGTGCCACGCCCAGCAGCGGGCCTCGGCCACGCCCGGTCAGTGCTGAGTCGACCGAACGGGGCCGGTACTCGATGAGCCGGGTCTCGACATGGGTGTCCTCCACCATCATCGCGTAATCGAGCACCGTCATCTCCGCCATACCGCCTTCGGCATGACGGGAATCGAGATAGTCGCGGAACAGGGCATACTGGTCGGCGGACGGCTGCGGCGGCAGTTCCTCGCCGATCAGATCCGAATTGCGCCGCGAAATCCGCCGGAACGAGCGCGACAGGCGGAACTCGTCGACCCGCACACGCACCGAGATACAGGCCTTGCAGGCCTCGCAGGCCGGCCGGTAGGCGATGTTCTGGCTGCGCCGGAAGCCGCCCTGCGTGAGGATGTCGTTCAGCGCGGACGCCTTGTCGCCGACCAGATGCGTGAACACCTTCCGCTCGTACTTGCCGGGCAGATAGGGGCAGGCGGTCGGCGCCGTAAGGTAGAACTGGGGGTTTTCGCGACCGATTTCGCTCAAGGCTCGACTACCGCGGCGGCTGGCTCGGAACTTCTATCTAAATTCCATAATACCACGGCGCGATGATCGAGTAAGCGAGCCAGATCAAAAGCACGAGAGGCGTCCCGACCTTGGCGAAATCCGCGAAGCGGTAATGGCCGGGCGTCATGACCAGCAGGTTGGTCTGATAGCCGATCGGCGTCGCAAACGAGCAGTTCGCCGCCAGGATCACCGTGACGATGAACGGGAACGGGTCGATCCCGATCTGCTGCGCCGTAGAGATCGCGATCGGCGTGAACAGGACCGCCGTGGCGTTGTTCGACAGGAAGTTGGTCATCACCGCGATCAGCAGGAACAGGGCCGACATGATCACGGCCGGCGACTGCCCGTTCAGCAGATGAACGACTTCCTCGGCGATGAACATGGCGCCGCCGGTGACCTCGAGCGGCGCAGCCATGGCGAGCGAAGAGCCGATCAGCAGGTAGATGCGGCGGTCGAAGGCGCGCGCGGCCTGGCGCACGTTCAGGCAGCCTGCCGGAACCATCGCAAGGGCGCCGGTGATCGCCGCGATCGAGATCGGCAGCGCGCCGGTCGCCGAGACCGCGACGACGGTGAGAAAGATCGCCAGCGCTCGTCCGGCACGCTCGGTCAGCGGCACCTCGGCGGTCGACCATTCGAGCAGGATCACATCGCGCGACAGGCGCAGGCCTTCGACCTGGCCCCGCGAGCCGGACACCAGCAGCACGTCGCCGGCCTCCAGCCGGATGTCGCTCATGCGCATCCGGATCATCCGGCTCTGACGCTGGATGCCCAGCACGATACAGCCCGTCATGGACCTGAGCGCCGACATCTCGATCGTCCGCCCGATCAGGCGCGAGCCGGGCGCCACGACGGCTTCCGCCAGCATGATCGGCCCGTCGGCCGGCGGGGCGGCGTCCTCCTCATCCTCGTCGATCGCGCCGACCGGTTCGGCACTGAACAGCGCGTTGGTGCCCTTCAGCGCGTCGGTGAGCACCGACCGGGTCGCAGCCACGACGATGACGTCGCCGGGCTGCAGGGTGACGTTTTCGAACGGCGGCAGATAGGGATGGTCTCCGCGCTGGACCATGATGACCGTCATGCCCTTCAGCGCGGGAAACATGCCGGCGACCGCGGTCGTACCCACCAGCGGATGGCCGTAGCCGACCGGGATCTGGGCAATGAACTGCTTGCCCTGGCCGCCGCCGACTTCCTGCAGCATGGTCGCGCGGGCAGGCAGCAGGCGCGGCAGCAACAGGATCGCATAGACGCTGCCGATCGCCGCCAGCATCAGACCGATGCCGGTAAATCCGAAAAAGGTGACATGCGGCTGGCCGAGATTGGCCGCCTGTCCCGCGACCAGGAGGTTGGTCGACGAGCCGATCAGCGTCGTCATGCCGCCGAGGATTGACACGTAGCTGAGCGGGATCATCACCTTGCTGGGGGACAGTCGCGCCCGCATGGCGACGGCGCCGAGCACTGGCAGCATCAACACGACGACCGGCGTGTTGTTCATGAAGGCGCTGAGGATGCCGGTGACAATCAGCACCACGGCCAGCGTGATCCCGCTCCTGCCTCCGCCCCACTGTCCGATCCGCTGGGCAATGCCGTCGAGCGCGCCGGTCTGGAACAGCCCCTGGCCGATCACCAGCAGCGCCAGCACGGTAAACAGCGCCGGATTAGCGAAGCCGGCCAGAAGGTCGTCGGCGCCGAAGAGCGTGCCGTCGTGGGGATTTTGGTAGGGAAACACCTGGAACAGGAGCAGAAAGGCGACGACGACACCGACCGCGGTCACCTCGAGCGGCACTTTTTCGGTCACGTAGGCCACGATCGCGGCCGCGATGACCGCAAACGTCGCCCACATGTGAAAGTCTTCCATACGCGCGCTGCTCCCGACGCCCTACAAGGTCGCGCATAATGGCGACGGAGAGCCGGCATTCCAAGCCCCATGAAGGCCCGGTACGGCAGGTTGTGTGTCGTGTGTCACGATGCGGGTCTTTGCAACGGGTCGAGGCGCGTGACCATCATGCCCTCGGCTTCCAGGGCGTGCCGGATTCGCTTGGCATGGTTCCCGTCGCGCGTTTCGATCGTGATGTCCGTTGTCGCGCGCATGGCCGGAACGTCGAGCAGAAGCCGCTGGTGCGACACATCGAGGATGTTTGCGCCCTCCCGGCCGATGACGGTTGCGACCCGGCCGAGCTCGCCGGGACGGTCGCGCACGGTGATCCGGAAGGCTACCACACGATCCTCCCGTTCGAGCGCGCGCACCGTGATGGCCGACAGCAGCCGGGGATCGATGTTTCCGCCCGTCAGGACCAGCCCGACCTTGCGGCCGCTGAACCGGGCCGCGTCGGAGAACAGGGCGGCGAGCCCCGCCGCGCCGGCCCCTTCGGCCAACGTCTTCAGGCGCACCAGATAGGCGTAGATCGCCCGTTCGATCGCCGCCTCGTCGACGACCATGACGTCGACACCCAGTGATTTCAGCACCGAGATCGCTGTATTGGAGACATTCTTGACCGCAATGCCTTCCGCCAGCGTATCGCCGCCGCACTGCGTCGGCTCGCCAGCCAGCGCGGCAGCCATCGATGCGTAGAGGGCGGTCTGGACGCCGATGATCTCGATGTCCGGCTTCACGGCGCGCGCCGCGATCGCGATTCCCGAGATCAGCCCGCCGCCGCCGACCGGCACGATAAGGCAGTCGAGATCGGGCCGGTCTTCCAGCATTTCCAGCGCGACCGTGCCCTGGCCCGCCATCACCAGCGGGTCGTCATAGGGGTGGATCAGCGTCAGGCCGTCCCGCTCCGCCAGATCGTCGGCGACGGCGCGGCATTCGGCAACCGTTTCGCCTTCCAGAAGAACCGTTGCGCCGAACGCCTCGGTGCTGGCGACCTTGGTGAACGGCGTGGTACGGGGCATCACGATCGTTGCCGGAACGCCGAGCCGCTGTGCATGGCAGGCGAGGGCCTGGGCATGGTTGCCGGCCGACAGGGTGACCACGCCGCGGCGCCGCTCATCCTCGCTCAGCGCCGCCAGCCGGTTCAGCGCGCCGCGCTCCTTGAAGGCGTTGGTAACCTGCAGGTTTTCGTATTTGACCCAGACGTCCGCCCCGGTCATCGCCGACAGGCGCGGCGCCGCGGCCATCGGCGTGCGCAGCACGTGCCCGCGGATCGTCACCGCGGCCGCTTTCACGAGGTCCAGCGTTATCGGCAGTCCGGCAGTCATGGCGCCGTGGTAGCGCCGTCTCCGCCCCCGGTCCAGAGCGAAACGCCCCGGTGCAACGCCCAAGCGCAAAGCCGAAGCGCTACACTGAGGCGGATCAGGACCAGAGCGGCACGTCGAGCAGAACCGGTACCATCGATCCGGCCAGCAACAGAGCCATCACCACGTTGAAGACCCGGACCCGCGCCGGATCGTGCAGGATTCGCCGCAGTCCGACCCCGAACAGCGCCCACATGCTGATCGCGGGCAGGTTAACGACGGCGAACACAGCGATCATCGCCACCAGGCTCGCGACGTAGTTGGCCGGGGTCGTGTAGGACACGGTCACGATCAGCGCGACCGCCCATGCCTTCGGATTGACGAGCTGGAGCACGGCTGCCTGCAGGAACGAGATCGGTTTTTCCGACCGGTCCGCGTCGGTCACACTAGCGGGCGCACTTCGGGCGATCTTGAGGGCCAGCCAGAAGACATAGGCCGCACAGGCAATCTTCAGCGCCATGTTGACGGACGGATAGGCCTTCAGCACGGGCCCCAGCCCCAGTCCGACGGCGAGCACCATAGACAGGAATCCAAAACTGATCCCGAGCACGATCGGCAGAGATCTCCGGAACCCGAAATTCACGCCGGAGGCCAGGAGAATGAAATTCGCCGGCCCCGGCGATATCGACATGACGAAGGCAAATCCGGCCAGCGCCACCAGCATCTCGTAAGTCATGCGAACCTCGTTCGAAAGGCGCGCATCTTGACGGGTTCGGGTGCCCGCGTAATTGCTCGATGGTATCGTATTTTTATCCAATAGTCTCGAAAGGCGAGGAGAATGGAAAAGTCAGACGTCCTCAGCGACGTGTTCGCTACGCTGCGCCTGCAGAGCGATATCTATTTCCGTGCGGACCTGTCCGGGCCGTTCGCCGTTGCGATCCCGGCCGACCGGCATCTGATCCGTTTTCATTTCGTCCGCTACGGCACCTGCCTCGTCCGGGCCGGCGGTTCGGGGGAATGGGTCGGCCTGTCGGAAGGCGATCTCGCGCTGGTGCCGAACGGGAAGGGGCACGTGATCGCCGACGCCCCGGACCGCACACCTGCGCCGCTCGGCGACGTCATCGGCAGCGGTGCACTCGATGCAAGCGGTATGCTGACATACGGAGCAGGTGAGGGCCGCGTCCGGCTTCTGTGCGGCTTTTGCAGCTTCGACGAGGCGATCGACCACCCCGTGATCGCCAACCTTCCGTCCGCAATCGTGCTGCGGACTAAGGACATCGGTCACGAGCCCTGGCTTCTGGCGGCATTGCGTCTGCTGTCGCTGGAAACCGAACTGGACGCTCAGGGCATGAACGGGGTCCTGAGCCGCCTGCTCGAGATCCTGTTTATCCAGACGCTGCGCCGCGAGGCCGCGATGAACGACGGCGACGCTCCCGGCTATATCAGGGCGCTGTCGGACCCGCAGCTTTCGAAGGCCCTACTGGCGATGCATCGCCAGCCGGAGCGTAGCTGGACGATCGCCGAACTGGCCCGGCTGTCCGCCATGTCGCGGGCACGGTTTGCGGACAGATTCACGGAAATGGTCGGCGTCCCGCCGATCGGCTACCTGACCATTTGGCGCCTGATGAAGGCGCGTCTGCTGTTGCGCGAGACCGACCTTGCCATCGACGAGATCGCGCTGCGCTGCGGCTACGCCTCCCTGCCGTCCTTTTCCCGCCGCTACAAGGCCGCCTTCGGTATCGGCCCGGGCGCGTACCGGCGGGCGGAAAAGGTGCGGTAGAGAATCTCGGTTTAATACTTCGTTTGTTGTCTGGATCACCGCTCCAGCGAAGGGGATTCAATTCAAAGTTGCATTCGTATTGGTCATTCGATAGCCTACAATATTAGAAGAATTTGGATAGAAAAACTTATTGTTGTGATTGGAATTTGCGCGATGCATGTGATCTGAACCTGTAATCCTGTCGACCGGATTTCGGTCGGCTCTCGTTGCCGAAATAAGCGCGCAATCTTGTCCAACCGAGGGAGAGAAGCGAGATGCCGCCCAAGGATAATATTGATCGAAATGCCAACGTAAGTCCTCCTGAAACAATGCGTGATTTTTATGAGGAACCTGGAAAAGTCGATGGCTTTAAGAATTTCAACAGAGTCGTTGCCGGCCGTGGGCCGGATCCGCTCAAGGCTGGGAATGCGTTTCGCACTTTCACCGGGGACCCGATTGCCACGGAACTAATTGCCGCACGGCAAGCCGGGACTCTTCCGGAGTTTGTCGTCGATAAACCCAACTTTCTTCCGTCGGTTTTCCTGCGGCTTGGTCACACCAGATCGTTGGCAGTGTGCCGAATAGAGGTCGCGCGTGGAATCGACTTCTTGGGTAGAAACAATCCCGGAGGTTGGCACGGCACAGGGTTTTTGGTCGGATCCAAACTACTCTTGACCAATCATCATGTCATGAATTCGATCGCTGTGGCGCGGGAGACACGTTGTCAATTCAATTATCTGACTGGGCCAGACGGTCGGGCCGAAGCTCATATAGAGTATCGCGTCCTACCCGATGAATTGTTTCTTACAAGCCCGTACCAAACCGGACTGGACTACACATTTGTAGCAGTCGAACCGGCTGCAGCAGCGCAGTTTGGCACGGTCGATTTGGAGCGAGCGGCGTACGTCGTTCATCCGGGTGACTTTGCGAACATTATACAGCATCCGCAAGGGCGGTATCAGGAGGTTGTTCTACATGAAAACGAGGTCCTAAATGACACAGGAACAGTATTGCACTATGTCAGTGATACCGATTACGGCAGTTCTGGCAGCCCTGTTTTTGATAATAATTGGCGGCTGATCGCGCTTCATCATGCTCGCCAACCGAATCATAAAGGGTTGCAAGTATCTTCGGGAATGCCTCCAAAATATCTCAACGAAGGAATCAAGATTTCGACTATTGCAACGGATCTCGAGCAGAGGGCTGAAAGCGAGGCGGCTGCAGGACCCGCGACAACGGTTTTGGCTGCGTTTAAGGGCATCAACTCGATATCAGGATTTTTTGGGACTTTGGGTCGCTCCAGTTCAGATGATGATCGAAAAGGGGCGGAGGTCGTCGTTGATCTCTACAAAGGGACAGAGGCAGACATAGACGTCGGCTTCTGGAACATCGAGTGGTTCTCCAACCGCTATTCCGAAAAGGTCAAGGATGTCGCTACTCTCGTTGCCGACTTTAATCTTGACATTTGGGCTCTCAGTGAGTCCTCGCCCAAAGGCGCTGAAGAACTTGTGAAACTACTAAAGCACGAATTCGGGTTGGAATTCGATGTTGCGCACTCGGAACCGGATGCTGGAATTGGAAAGCAATCGACGAGCGTATTGTGGAACACGGCGACAATTGCGGGTGGCCGGATCGATTGGCCGGATCAAATCAATTCGTGGTTCGGAATCGATAGTCGGGACTTTGATGACCTCCGGCTGACTGAAGCCGTCCATGGTAAGGTCTTTAACCGCTATCCGGGCCTTTTCCAGTTTACAACTGCAGATACGGAACTGCCACTTGATTTCTATCTCGTGCCACTGCACCTCAAAGCTAGAGCGGAAGGTTCTCTACGCCGTGGGATGGCTACAAAAATCCTAGCGGCGGCCGTCAACAGTATGATTGAAGACGGCCACGACGCCGATTGGGTCATCGGTGGCGACTTTAACGCCGAAGTAAGTTCCGGTGACTTCGCTCCGCTCGCTGACCGGGATTTCATACCCGTAAGTGCGGAAGACGAAGATAACGGTTCAATCACCTACGTCAAAGGGAGATACAAGTCGTTGATCGATCACGTCTACCTCTCCCCTAACATGGCGCGGCGCTATGGTCCCCGAGATTTTTACATTGTAGCAGCCGATCGTCAGGTTCCTGACTACGTCCGCCGGATTTCAGACCATCGTCCCGTAATGATGCGCCTGTCGCTCGGTGCCGGAGAGGCCATCAGCCGCGGCGAATTTGGTGCCACGCTGCCCGATGGGCTCGCCGATGCAATATTGAATATGTATGGAAAATCAACGGCTGGCCACAGGAGAGCGAGCAGCGTCGGTTTGGAAAAGTTGAGAGGCGTTGCGGAAATGGCCAACGAGGTAACCAAAAAGAGCGGTTCTCGACAACGGCGCACATCGGGATCTCGAAGAAAGAAGTAGTGACGGGTGTCTCTCCGCTTGGTGCCTAGCCCCCATTCCTAGGTCGCGTTCAGCGTCTTCGCTGCTTCGATGGCGAAATAGGTCAGCACGCCGTCCGCGCCTGCGCGCTTGAAGGCCGACAGGGCTTCCAGCACGCAGCGGTCGCGATCGAGCCAGCCGCGCTCGAAGGCCGCGCTCAGCATCGCGTACTCGCCGGACACCTGGTAGGCGTAGGTCGGCATCCCGAAGGCGCTCTTCAGCCGCTGCAGGACGTCGAGATAGGGCATGCCGGGCTTGACCATGATCATGTCGGCGCCTTCGGCGATGTCGAGTTCGGCTTCCCGGATCGCTTCGTCGGAATTGCCGTAATCCATCTGATAGGTGCGCTTGTCGCCGGACAGCGTCACCGATGAGCCGACCGCGTCGCGGAACGGGCCGTAGAAGCCCGAGGCGTATTTCGCCGTGTAGGCCATGATCTGCGTGTCGATCAGGCCCTCGGCTTCCAGCGCCTCGCGGATCGCGCCGACACGGCCGTCCATCATGTCGGACGGGGCGATGATGTCTGCGCCGGCGCGCACCTGTACCAGTGACTGCTCGACGAGGATCTCGACCGTCTCGTCGTTGAGAATGCGGCCGTTCTCCAGAAGCCCGTCATGGCCGTGGCTGGTATAGGGATCGAGCGCCACGTCGGTCACGATGCCGATGTCGGGCACCTTGTCCTTGACCGCCCGGCACGCCTGGCAGACCAGGTTGTCGGAATTGAGCGCCTGCGAGCCCGTCTCGTCGCGCAGGCCGGGATCGGTATAGGGAAACAGCGCGACGGCCGGAATTCCCAGCGATGCGGCCTCCGCGACGGCCTTCACGGCCTCGTCGACGGAATGGCGCACGACTCCGGGCATCGACTCCACCGGTTCGCGCACGCCCGAGCCGGCGACGACGAACAGCGGCCAGATCAGGTCGTTCGGCGTCAGAACGGTCTCGCGGACGAGCCGGCGGGCCCAGTCGGCGCGCCGGTTGCGGCGCGGGCGCACGGCGCGAAGAACATTGGCGGAGCCGCCGCCCGTGCCGTCTTCGGCCCCGTGCAGCGATCCGGCTCCGATACCGCTCGGCTGGTCCTCGCGCTTGGCCATGTCAAACTCTCCGCTGAACTCTGGAATGGTTCTCAACCGGACACCTATCACGGCCCTTGCGCGCACTCAAAACTGCGCGCACTCAATACACAGGATCGGTTGACGGCCATCGGGCCCGCCTTTATCGGAACCGGGTGTGCTGCGGGGCTGCAAGGAACAGTGATGGACTTCTCTCTCAGCGAGGAACAGGTCGCGATCCGCGATATGGCGCGGGACTTCGCGGCCAGCGAACTTGCCCCCCATGCGGTCGAATGGGACCAGCAGAAGCACTTTCCGGTCGATACGCTGCGTGCCGCCGCCGCGCTCGGCATGGGCGGCGTCTACGTGCGCGAGGATGTCGGCGGCTCCGGCCTGAGCCGGCTCGACGCAGCGCTGATTTTCGAGGCGCTGGCAACCGGCTGCCCGTCGATCTCCGCCTATATCTCGATCCACAATATGTCGACCTGGATGATCGATGTGTTTAGCAATGCCGAGCAGCGGGCCAAATTCGTTCCCGGCCTGTGCGCGATGGACCAACTGGCCAGCTATTGCCTGACCGAGCCGGGTTCTGGGTCCGACGCCGCCGCGCTGCGGACCAGGGCGGTCCGGGACGGAAACCATTACGTTCTCGACGGTCAGAAGCAGTTCATTTCCGGCGCCGGCTCCGGTGACGTCTACGTCGTCATGGTCCGGACCGGCGGCGAGGGGCCGAAGGGCATCTCGACATTGGTCGTTCCTGGCGACACCCCGGGCCTCAAGCTCGGCGCCAATGAGATGAAGATGGGCTGGAACGCCCAGCCGACACGCGCTGTGATCTTCGAAGGCGCGCGGGTTCCCGCCGCCAACCTACTCGGCGAGGAGGGCGACGGCTTCAAGATCGCGATGGCCGGTCTCGACGGCGGCCGGATCAACATAGCCGCATGCTCGATTGGCGGCGCGCAGGCCGCGCTCGACAAGGCGGTCGCCTACATGGGCGAGCGATCGGCTTTTGGGAAGCATCTGAATGAGTTCCAGGCGCTTCAGTTCCGAGTCGCCGACATGGCAATCGAACTGGAGGCGGCGCGCACCTTTCTGTGGCGCGCGGCCTCCGCGCTCGACGCCAAGACGCCGGATGCCACGAAGCTCTGCGCCATGGCCAAGCGGTTCGGCACCGATATCGGTTTCGAGGTCGCCAACCAGGCGCTGCAGCTGCACGGCGGCTACGGCTATCTGTCCGAATACGGGATCGAGAAGATCGTTCGCGACCTGCGGGTCCACCAGATCCTCGAAGGCACCAACGAGATCATGCGCCTGATCGTTGCGCGCGAGATGTTCGGGCGGTGATTGTATGAACGCCGAACCCGAAATCCTGTTCGAGAAACGCGGTTGCGCCGGCCTCGTCACGCTGAACCGGCCGAAGGCGCTGAACGCGCTGACGCTGAACATGGTGCGCGAACTGCACCCGAAGCTCGTCGAATGGGCCGGCGATCCCGCTGTCGAGCGCGTTGTCGTGCGCGCCGCCGGCGACAAGGCCTTCTGCGCGGGCGGCGATATCCGACAGCTCTACGACTGGGGCAGGGCGGGCGACCCGATGGCGCTCACCTTCTACCGCGAGGAATACCGCCTCAACACCTACATCAAGCGCTATCCCAAGCCCTATGTCCCGCTAATCGACGGCATCGTGATGGGCGGCGGGGTCGGCGTGTCGGTGCACGGCAGCCATCGCGTGGTAGGGGGGCGGACGATGTTCGCTATGCCGGAAACCGGTATCGGCCTGTTCCCCGATGTCGGCGGCACGTATTTCCTGCCGCGCCTGCCGGGCAGGACTGGCACCTGGCTTGCGCTGACCGGTGCGCGGCTCGGTCAGGCCGATGCGGTTGCGACCGGCGTCGCGACACATGCGGTAGCCTCCGGCCGTTTCGACGACCTCGCCGAATTGCTGTGTGAAAGCAGCAACCTGGAGTCGGCTCTTGAATCATTTTCCGAGCAGCCTGGCGACGCGACGGTCCCGGCGCTCCGGCCATTGATAGACGCAAGCTTTTCGGCCGGGTCCGTGGAAGAGATACTGGCCAGACTGGAAGCCGTGACGGGCGATGGCGCCGAATGGGCGGCGAAGCAGGCCGCCACGATCCGTTCCAAATCGCCGACCAGTCTCAAGATCTCCCTGCGGCAGATGCGCGATGGCGCGGAGGCCGACTTCGAGGACTGCATGAAGATCGAGTTCCGGATCGTCGCCCGCGTGCTGAAGGGCCACGAGTTCTTCGAGGGTGTTCGCGCGGTGATTATCGACAAGGACAACGCGCCCGGGTGGCGGCCCGATCGGCTCGAGGATGTCTCCGACGCCGATATCGACGCCTATTTCGCAACTCTGGGTCCCGATGAACTGGACCTCGGCGGACTGGACCGCGGCGGTCTGGAAGGGGCCTGAATGCCACTCCAATTCGCCAAGGCTGCTCCGCTCGCGCCGACCATACTGCTCTGGTACCTGCGCTCGCTGGCCCTGTTCTATTTCGCCAGCGGCCTGATGCACTGGGGCCGGATCATCGGCGTGCTCGGCCCGGGATTCGAGACGATGCCGGTGCATCTCCAGATCGCCACCGTCTACTTCGCGCTGCTTCAGGTGGTCGCCTCGGTCGGTCTGTGGTGCGGCGCGGCCTGGGGTGTGGCCGCCTGGCTGTTCTCGGCGGTGGCCGAACTCGTCATGTATCTGGGCTTCACCGACCTGTTCGGCTCGTCCTGGCTGATCGTGCTGTTCCACTTCGTGACGATCTTCATTTATGTCGGGCTGGCGTGGTGGACGGGGACGCCGGAGAATACCGGCGAGATACTGCGCCTGCCGGACGAGTGAGCCGGCTGCGGAACACAACGGACGATCGCGCCCTGGCGCGTCGAGGGAGGACACAATGGCGAGCGTTGGATTCATCGGACTTGGCAACATGGGTGGCCCGATGGCCGTCAATCTGGTCAAGGCCGGACACGATGTGCGCGGCTTCGATCTCTCCGACGAAGCCAAGGCACGTCTCTCCGAAGCCGGCGGGGCGGCCTGCGCCTCGGCGCGCGAAGCCGTCGAGGGGGCGGAGGTGGTCGTCACCATGCTGCCGGCCGGGCGCCATGTCGAAGCCGTCTATCTCGGCGATGACGGACTGATCGCGGCGGCAGCCGCCGGCACGCTGTTCATCGATTCCTCCACGATCGACGTCGCCACCGCGCGCAAGGTCGCCGAAGCCGCGGAAGCCGACGACGAGGTGCGCATTCGTCGCGTGACGCGCATGGGGCTCTGGGTGTGTCTGGGCGTGGGCATGCTCGCCATGCCGATCTTCATCTGGTCGGGGCCATTGCTGGTCGCGCTCGGGCAGGATCCCGAGATCTCCGGGCTGGCGCAGACCTACCTGCGCATCGCCGGCGTCGGCATGCTGCCCGCGCTGATCGTGATGGTGCTCAAGGGCTATCTTTCCGCGCTCGAAAAGACCCGCGTGCAGTTTCGCGTCACGCTGGGGGCGGCGCTGGCCAACGTGGTGGTGAACTACCTCCTGATCTTCGGCAATTGGGGCTTTCCCGAACTGGGCATCCGGGGCGCGGCCATCGCGTCGTTCAGCGTGAACGCCATCTCCGCGATCTGGCTGGTGATCTACGCGATGCGCACTTTCCCGGAGCACGACCTTTTCGTGCGTCTCTGGC
>ENA-ORCV01000584-ORCV01000584.1-marine-metagenome-genome-assembly--contig:-NODE-584-length-20778-cov-2.575963_pt1 | contig 20778 bp, 16 predicted proteins | sample MGYA00237779_ERZ508509 | MGnify/ENA primary metagenome ERZ508509 (study PRJEB26180, sample SAMN06268772) | marine metagenome | isolation source: Bioluminescent Bay, La Paraguera, Puerto Rico | place... | reverse complement strand
CGCCGGCCTCGCCGGAGATGACGTCCGCCTTGCGGATCGAGTCCAGCAGGCGCGTCTTTCCGTGGTCGACGTGACCCATGACGGTGACCACCGGAGGACGCGCCTCGAGGTCCTCGTCAGTCTCGGCCTCGAGCTCGGCGTCGAGGTCGATGTTGAAGTCCTCGAGCAGCTCCTTGTCCTCGTCCTCGGGGGACACGATCTGGATCTTGTAGCCCAGCTCGGCACCCAGCGTCTCGAACGTGTCCTCGTCCAGGGACTGCGTGGCCGTGGCCATCTCGCCCAGGTGGAACAGGACCGTCACGAGCGACGCCGGGTTGACGTCGATCTTCTCGGCGAAGTCCGTCAGCGTCGCGCCGCGGCGCAGACGGAGCAGCGTCTCTCCATCACCGCGAGGGATCTGGACGCCGCCAATGGCCGGCGCCTGCTGCTGCTCGTACTCGGCCCGCTTGGCCCGCTTCGACTTCCGCGAGCGGGCGGGCTTGCCACCCTGGCGTCCGAATGCGCCGGCCGTGCCGCCGCCGCGTCCACGACCACCAGGCGCCGGACGGCCACCGGGGCCGCCGAAGCCGCCGGGGCCACCGGGACCGCGACCGCCGGGACCGCCGGGTCCACGACCGCCGGGGCCGCCGCGACCTGCCGGGGCACCGGGGCCGCCGGGCGTGCGGTTGGGCATCTGACCCGGCGTGGGGCGCGGTCCGCGACCCGGGCCACCGGCACCGCCGGGACCACCGGGTCCACGACCGCCAGGCGTGCCGGGACGACCGCCGGGACGCTGGGTCTGGAACGGGTTGTTGCCGCCGGGACGCGGGCGCGGGCGGGGGCCGGCGCTGCGGTCCGAGAACGGGTTGTTGCCGCCGGGACGCGGGCGCGGCTTGGGCATGTCCGCGGGCGAGGGGCCTCCGGCCGCTGCAGGAGCGGCGGGCGCGTCCGTGGCAGGGGCCTGCTCGGCCGATGCGGCGGCGGGCTTCGCCTCCGGAGCGGAGGGAGCCGCCTCCTCGGCGGGAGCGGGGGGCTTGGGTCCGGGCTTGGGTCCCGGCTTCGCCGCGGGCTTGGCTGCGGGCTTCGCGGCAGGCTTGGCAGCCGTCTTCGCGGCGGGCTTCGCCGCAGACGTGGCCGCGTCGCCCGACTCCGCGGGGAACGCTTCGCGCGCCTTGCGCACGACGGGCGCCTCGAGAGCGGAGGACGCTCCCTTGACGTACTCGCCGAGCTCGTTCAGCTTGGCGATCAGATCCTTGCTCGAGACTCCGAGCTCTTTCGCGATCTCATGAACGCGGGGCTTTGCCACAATTCTCCTGTCTCGGTCCGACCGAGGCAGGGTCGAACCATCGTTACGAGTGGGTACTCATCGTGAGGTACTCATCGGTCGCTCATGGGCTTTCATCCCTTGACTTCGATGGCGGACGTGGCGGTCTCGGTGCTCGCGTGCCCGGGAAGGGCCACACCGGACGCATCGGCGCCAGGAGAGCGCAATGCCCTCCCGATGCTCGAACGACGCAGTGCCAGCGCGAGACAGTCGGAGTCGGGATGCAGCCACGCACCCCGTCCCGGAAGCTCCTTGCGCTCGTCGACGACCACCCGGTCGCCGTCCAGCGCGAGTCGCACCAAGACCGACCGAGACGCCTGGCGGCGGCATCCCACACACGTGCGCACAGGTCCGTGCGAACGCGCGTCGATGTCACCGGAAGGCGAACTCGGCTCCATCAGTCTAACGGTTCCGCGGCTCGGCTAGGGACGCGGGGGCTCGGCGCGCCCGGGAACATCGGGCGCCTCATCCGATCGGATGTCGATGCGCCATCCGGTGAGCCGCGCGGCGAGGCGGGCGTTCTGGCCCTCCTTGCCGATCGCGAGCGACAGGTGGAAGTCCGGGACCACCACGCGAGCCGCGCGGGCCTCCTCGTCGACCACGGTCACGGAGACCACTCGCGACGGCGACAACGCGTTGCCCACGAAGGTCGCGGGGTCCTCGTCCCAGTCGACGATGTCGATCTTCTCGCCGTGGAGCTCACTCATCACCGCGCGCACCCGGGAGCCCATGGGGCCGATGCAGGCTCCCTTGGCGTTCACGCCCGGCTCGGTCGCGCGCACCGCCATCTTGGTGCGGTGGCCGGCCTCCCGAGCGAGGCTCATGATCTCGACCGTGCCGTCCGCGATCTCAGGCACCTCGAGCTCGAACAGCTTGCGCACCAGGCCGGGATGCGTGCGGGACAAGGTGATGGACGGACCCTTCTGGCCCCGCGTGACCTCCAGGACGTAGCCGCGCAGGCGCTGGCCGTGCTCGTAGGACTCGGTGGGCACCTGCTCGTGGGGAGGCAGCAGCGCCTCCGTCTCGCCGATGTCGACGTGGACGTTCCGGGGGTCCGCGCTCTGCTGGATGATCCCGGAGACGATCTGCCCCTCCTTGCCCGCGTACTGACCCAGGACCGCGTCGTCGCCCACCTGGCGCATGCGCTGAACGATCACCTGTCGCGCCGTGGCCGTGGCGATCCGACCGAAGTTCTCCGGGGTGTCGTCGAACTCCGGCTGGTCCTCGACCTCCGTCTCGCTGTCCGGCTCGGGCTCCTCGCGCGCGAGGATCGACACCTTGCCGGTGTCGCGGTCCACGACGGCCCTGGCATGCCGGTAGGCGCCGGGCGTCTTGTGATACGCGGAGACCAGCGCCTGCTCGATGGCGTCGAGTAGCACGTCGAAGCGCACGTCGCGCTCCTTCTCGAGCGCCTTGAGTGCGTACAGGTCGATGTCCATCAGTCCTCCTGGTCCAGACGCTTGAGCTCGACCTCGATACGGCCCTCGGCCACGTCCGCGATCTGGATGCGCTCCTCGCCGTGCGGCGCATCGAGCACGAGGACGTCGTCCTCGACCGCGGTGAGGCGCGCGGTCACCTCGGTGCCGTCGACGAGGGCGAGTGCGACCTTCCTGGTCCGGGCGCGCAGGAAGTGCCGACGCTCGGTCAACGGGCGATCCGTGCCGGGGGTCGAGATCTCGAGGACGTACGGGGTCGAAGGCACGTTCGCCGCGTCGAGGGCGGCTCCGATGGCGCGCGAGGCGGTCGCGACGGCATCGAGGTCCGCGCTGCCGATCTCGGTCTCCGGCAGATCGACGGTGACGGTCACGCGCGTCTTCTTGCCCGCGGGCGAGACGGTGACGCCATCGAGTTCGAGGCCCGCCTCGCGAGCTGCGGGTGCGGCGAGCTCGGCGATCCTGTTCGAGAGGTCCATGGGCCCCGCCTCCTGCGCTCGACGCGCTCCGTTCCTGAAATTCGGTCGCCGCCAGTCTACCTGCGCGGAGCCGTAGGATGACGGCCATGACGGACCGGCCACGACGCGCGACACTCGGCCGAGCCGTCGCCGCGGCAGGCGCGGTCGCTCTCGCCGCCGTCGGGGTGTCCGGCTGCTCGTGGCGCGCGGAGACGCCGCCGCCGGACTGGCCGTCGCCTGACACCACCACCGTCACCCGCGACGCTGCCGCCGAGCGCGAGCAGGCCGTCATCGACGCCGTGTCGCCGTTCACGGCCGCCGCGACCGCGCAGGCGCACGTGCTCGCCGAGCTCGAGGCCGTCGCGGCGCCCGTGCGGCTCGACGCGCTCGGCGGCGTCTACGTCGCGTACCCGGACGCGAGCCCGTCGCCCAGCCCGTCCGGCGACTGGACGGCGCAGGACATGCCGAACCCCACGGAGGCGGTGGCGTCAGCGCGCGATGGCCATCTCGCGGACGGCCTCACGACCGAGGACCCCGATCTCGCGGCGCTGCTGCGTTCCGCTGGCCTGTCGCAGGCGCTCAGCGATTGGTTCGCGGTCTGGGTGGAGGATCGCATCTCGAGCGCGGAGCTCGCCGTGGTCGAGGAGCGCTCGCTGTCGAGCGCATCCCTGCCTCACGCCTCCCCCGTGCCGGAGAGCACCGCCATGCCCACGGCGACGGTCGCCGAGCTCGCACTCGCCCACGACCAGGCCAGGTACGCCTACGAGGTCATGGCCGCGAGTGCGTCCGGGGACGAACGGGACACCTGGCTGCAACGGCGCGATCTCCAGGCAGCCCGCGCATCGGCCCTCGCCGCCCAGCCCGGCGTCGAGGATCCCCGCTCCGCGACCTACACGCTGCTGCTCGACGACTACCGCGATCACGACGCGCGCCTCTCGACAGCGGTCGCGCTCGAGAACGGGTTGGGGGCGACCTACGCGGGCCTCGCGCTCGGGGCACGTCCCGACGAAGTGCCGTGGCTGCTCAACGCGGCATTCGACGCGTACGCGCAGGCGGCGGCATTCGGCGAGCCATCCGCGGCAGCGTGGACAGTGCCAGCACTGCCCGGGATCGACTCGTGACCCCGCCCGCGGGTGTCAGCACCGCCCCCGCGAGTCGCGTGCTGGCGACCCGCTGGTGGCGTCCAGATCGCCGACGAGAAGACGGAATCACATGAATCAGACCGACTATCGGATGGTCTTCATCGGCGGAATGCACAGGAGCGGCACGACGCTGCTGGCCGACCTGATCGCTTCGTCTCCTCGCGCTTCGGGCTTTTCGCACGAGCTGTCTCCCATGGGAGAGGGGCAGCACCTTCAGGACGTCTTCCCCACGGGTCGGGACTATGGCGGGCCTGTCATCTGGGGGCTCGATCCGCGCGCCCACCTCACGGAGAATCACCTCGGTGAGGACCATCCCGCACGCCTGTGGGACGCATGGAAGCCGCATTGGGATATGTCGTGCGAGCTGCTGGTCGAGAAGTCACCCATCAACCTGACGAAGTTCCGCTACCTCCAGGCGGCATTCCCTGGCGCACGCATGGTGGCGATCACACGACACCCGATCTCGCAGGCGATCGCGGTCAAGAAGTGGTCCGACCGGGCGAGCGAACGCTCCGGATGGGACCTTGACAGGCCAGTGCGGAGTTGGCTCAGCGCACACGGGATGTTCGCCGCAGACCAGCGCAGCATCGATCACCTCCTGGTGCTTCGCTACGAGGACCTCATTCTCGACCCTGGGCCCGCGGTCGCCCAGCTCGAGCGCTTCCTCGAGATCGAGGTCGACCCGCGAGCCGTGGCTGGCATCGACCCTTCGGCACTCAGCAAGTACGAGGAGATCTGGTCGGGCGCCACGACGATGCCGGTCGCTTCGCGCGACCAGGGCTCGCCTGACCTCCCGTCCACCGGTCGGGCCGCACGTTCGAAGGCGAAGCGCCGCGCCACGCTGCGCTGGTCGCGCAGCTTCCGACGGTTCGGGTACCGGGCGACGGATCTGCGTCACGCACGACCCTGGAAGCAGACCGCGTGAAGGCCTGAAGGCCCTACCCGAGAGCCCTCTCGACGCGCGCGGCCACTGTGGCCACCGCATCGGCCACCGGCAGGTTCTCGCTCGAGCCCTCGGCCCGCACCTTGAGCTCGACCTCGCCGTCCGCGAGGCCACGCCCCACCACGAGGATGAAGGGCGCGCCGATGAGCTCGGCATCCTTGAACTTCACGCCGGGCGAGACCTTGGGGCGATCGTCGTAGAGGACCTCGATGCCGGCGTCCTCGAGCTCGGTCGCGAGGCGCGCGGCCGTGTCGAAGACCTCCTGGTCCTTGCCGGTCGCGACCACGTGGACATGGACCGGCGCTACGTGCGCGGGCCAGCGCAGGCCGAGCTCGTCGTTGTTGAGCTCCGCGAGCAGCGCCAGCACGCGCGTGACGCCGATGCCGTACGAGCCCATGGTGACGACCTGCTGCTTGCCGTTGACGTCGAGCACCTTGAGGTCGAGGGCCTCGGCGTACTTGCGGCCCAACTGGAAGATGTGGCCGATCTCGACGCCGCGGGCGAGCTCGAGAGGGCCCGAGCCGTCGGGAGCCGGGTCGCCGGCGCACACCTGAGCCGCCTCGATCGTGCCGTCGCCCACGAAGTCCCGTCCCGCGACCAGGTCGAACACGTGCTTGCCGTGCTCGTTGGCGCCGGTGATCCAGCGAGTGCCCGGGACGATGCGCGGGTCGAGCATGTACGGGATGGTCGCGTCGTCCTCGGCGAGGAACTCGATGTCCGCAGGCCGGGCCTGGGGACCCAGCACGCCGGGGCCGATGTAGCCCTTCACGAGCTCCGGGTGCACCTTGAGGTCCTCCTCCGTCGCGGGCTCCACGGTCGCAGGCGCCAGGGCCGCCTCGAGGCGCGTCATGTCGACGTCGCGGTCGCCGGGCACGCCGACGACCAGCACGCCGCGCTCTCCTGCCGGGTTGGTAGCGGCGATGACCACGTTCTTCAGCGTGTCCGCCGCGGTCCACGGGCGGTCGGGACGGGGGTGGTCCGCGTTCGCGGCGGCGACCAGGGTCTCGATGGTCGGGGTGTCGGGAGTGTCCTCCACGTGCGCCGCGGGAGCGTCAGTCCAGTCCAGCGCATCGGGCACCGGGGTCGTGACGGCCTCGACGTTGGCGGCGTAGCCGCCGGGCGACCGCACGAAAGTGTCCTCGCCGATCTCGGTGGGAGCCAGGAACTCCTCGGACTTCGACCCGCCCATGGCGCCGGACATCGCGTTGACGATCACGTAGTCGATGCCCAGCCGGTCGAAGATGCGAATGTAGGCCTCGCGCTGAATCTGGTACGCCGCGTCGAGGCCCGCGTCGTCGATGTCGAAGGTGTAGGCGTCCTTCATGATGAACTCGCGTCCGCGCAGCAGCCCGGCACGCGGGCGCGCCTCGTCGCGGTACTTGGTCTGGATCTGGAACAGCGACAGCGGCAGGTCCTTGTAGCTGCTGTACAGATCCTTGACCAGGAGGGTGAACATCTCCTCGTGGGTGGGCGCCAGCAGCATGTCCGTGCCCTTGCGGTCCTGCAGCCGGAAGAGGTTGGGCCCGTACTCCTCCCAGCGGCCCGACGCCTCGTACGGGTCCTTGCCCAACAGCGCCGGGAAGTGCACCTCCTGGCTGCCAGCGGCTTCCATCTCCTCGCGCACCACGGCCTCGACCTTGGCGAGGACCTTCAGGCCCAGCGGCATCCACGAGTAGATGCCGGGCGCGGCGCGGCGGATGTAGCCGGCGCGGACCAGGAGCTTGTGGGAGGCGACCTCGGCGTCGGCCGGGTCCTCGCGGAGCGTGCGGAGGAAGAGCGTGGACATGCGGAGCATGGGGACAAGCCTAGTGGCGCGGGGGTGGGGTGCAGTGCGGACGGGGTCGCCTCTCTCGCGGGAGAACGCCAGCGGCGCGGCCGCCTCCGCGCAGGAGGACGACCGCGCCGCTCAGGTGCGCGAGGGCTTAGCCCGCGTAGGTCGGCTCAGCCGTGACCGGAATGGCGGCGTCAGCGTCCGCGACGGCGTCAGACTCCGTGTCGGGCGTGGTGTCGGGCTCCGCGACGACGCAAGCGCCGGTGGGGCGCTCCGCGTTCAGCAGCACGTTGTCGATCGCGAGTCCGTCGAAGGCGTTGTTGACGAGCCAGCCGTAGCGGTTGCCGCCCACGGCGCTGGGGACCTGGTCCGCAGCGTTGCCACCCAGGGTCCACGACTCGAGCTCGACGCCGTTGGCGTCCAGAACGGCGAGGTCGACGTACAGGAGCCCGGCGTCCTCACGGATGGTGTGCTGGAACGTGTACCAGCCCTCCTCGGAGATCGCGACAGGCGTCGTGGGGTAGGTGGTGATGAACGGCGGCGTGGTCACGACGTTGTTGCTCACCCCCACGGTCCAGTTGCCCGCGCCGTCCGAGTCCGCGTGGAAGATGAAGTCACGCTGGTGGTTGCCGTCGGCGCCGTTCACGGCGTGCGACCACGAGAACTGGCCGGCGTCAGCAGTGGTGCCGAGGTAGAAGTCGGCAGAAGCGGTGTAGCCGCCGTCCGGGAACACCGAGCTGTAGCCGGAGTAGCGCGTGAACACGTCGGCCGAGTACTCGACCACGGGTGCCGTCGCGAAGAAGCAGCCGGCGGCCGCAGCCATCGCATCGGCGCCTTCGACAATGGTCGCGCCGCTCAGGCCGCCGTCAGCCGAGGCCACGTCGCTGGCGGTCTCGAAGTCGATCACGCTGGACGTCAGGTCCGGGACTGCGGTGGCGTAGATCGCAAAGACGGGCTCGTAGCCGGTCCACCCGAAGTCCTGACGCAGCGTGTTGAGTCCACCCGCGCCGCCGTCGAGGTAGCCCACGTTCGCGTAGGCGTCGATCAGGAAGGCGTCCGCGTCGACATCGGTGCCCACGGAAGCGCCCGCGTTGCCGAGGTCGATGTTGAGGCTGTCGTACGGGCCCGCAGGCAGCGAGCTGTTCTTGCTCGTGAGGGTCGAGAAGGCCACGATGACCTGCTCCGGCAGGCGCACTCCGGCGCTGGTGAAGTCGAACTCGATCGGGAACGAGAAGCCGTTCTGGCAAGTGTCCAGGGCAGCGTCGTGCCAGGCGGTGCTCCCGGCGCCGCATTCGGCCTCGTTCGGTGCGGGGCGGAACGGTACGTCGACGTCCTGGGTGACCTCGGCGAGCACGGCACCGGGGGCAGCGGAGGCGCCCGTGCCGGTCACGGCGTACACCGTCGCGGTGATGGGGTGCGAGAAGGAACCGCCCGCGGGGTCCGTGTCGCAGCCGCTGTTCCAGGTGCCCGTCTCACACGCCCAGCTGTTGAAGCTGACCTCGACGGCCTCCAGCATGCGCGCGGTGCCACCGAGCTCCACCAGGTCGCCGACAGCGAGCGTCGAACGCGCGTTGAAGCCGATGCTCGGGTACGACGCAGGGGCCGTAACAGGCTGGGACGAGTACACGACGTCGCCGTCGGCCGCGCCTGCGGCACTCGCGGTGGCAGTGATGGACGCGGCGGCCAGGGCTGCGGCCGCGGCGACGGCCAGCGCCTTGCTGCGCAGCACCACGAAGCCCGTGCTTGAAGTCGATGCGGTGGTCATGAAGTCCCCTCAGATGAATGGAGCCGGCGCACCCTCCACGGGAGTCGACGGCGGTACGTCGCTCGAAAGGTTATCGCGACTGATAATGACGTTTGAACAGGATCGATGCGGGTGTGGTTGATCTCACTCGCGCGACGTTCGATGGGTGCGGATAGTCGCTATCGACCGACCCTCACCCCGGTGCGAATCGCCGCTCGCCCTCACGGGTCGAGGCCCCGGGACCATGCGGTCCCGGGGCCTCGACTGGAGGTGGATCTCCTGGTGCGGCTGCTAGGCGCTCATGCGGTACAGGAACGCCGCCATCGCCTCGCGGGTAATCGACTCGTCAGCACGGAACTCCTTGCCGCCCGAGACGCTCCAGCCCGTGGAGATGCCGGCCTCGGCGAGCCACGCCATCTCCTTGTAGAACTTGTCTCCCGGCGCCACGTCCAGGAACGGCGACGTGCTGGGAGCCGCGTACCCCTTCACATCCGCGAAGCGGAACAGGAAGGCTGCCATCGCGTTGCGGTCGATGGGCTCGTAGGGACGGAACTCCTTGCCCCCGGAGACGCTCCAGCCCGTGGAGATGCCCTCGGCCGCAAGCCAGGAGATCTCCTTGTAGAACGGGTGCGACGTGGAGACATCCGCGAACGGCGAGGTGGCCGGCGCAGTGAACTCCGGCGAACCGGCCCAGCGGTACAGGAACGCCGCCAGCGCATCGCGGTTGATGCTTCCCAGGGGACGGTAGGTGCCGTCCGCGTACCCGGTGGTCACGCCCTCGGCCGCGAGCCACTGGATGTGGGTCTTGAACGGGCTGGTGGCGATGTCCGAGAACGTCGGGATCCGCACGAGCGCGGTGAACGCCCGCTGGAGCTTGGTGGCCTTGGCATCCACGGCCGCCTGAGCACGGATGTCCGCGTCCAGGAGGTCCTCGGCGCCCACGAGCGCCGCCGTGACACGGGCCACGGTCGGCTTCGTGTACTTGGCGAGGTTCACCGCGTCGATCTTGTCGAGCACGGCGGCGAGAGCGGTCGTGTCGGCGGGGCGGTAGGCGAGGCCGTCGATGGCCTCCAGGACCGCGGCGGCTGCCGCGGCGACCTGGTCCTGAGCGGTGATGTTCGCACCGAGCAGGCCCTGGGCGACGTCCACCGCGCTGTCGAGCGCGGCGAGCGACGCCGACGTGCGGCCGTCGCGGTCGGCCGCCTCAGCGGCGGCGATCGCGGCGTTCAGCGCGTCGATGTTCGCCGGGAGGTAGTCGAGCGCCTCGATGGCCGCCTCGATCACGGCGACCGCCGCGTCCACCTGGTCCTGCTCCACGATGGTCGCGTCGAGAGCACCGTTGCCGATGATGACGGCCGCGTCGAGCAGGTCGAGCGACTCGGGCGTGCGACCGTCGCGGTCGACCTCGCCGGCCGCGATGAGCGCGAGCTCGAGCTGCGCGACGTCCGCCGGGAGCAGCTCGAGAGCATCGATGGCCGCAGTGATCGCTGCAGTCGCAGCGTCCACCTCGTCCTGCTGGAAGACGAACGCGCCCTCGACGTCACCCGCACCGGCAACCGCTGCCACGACCGCGGCGAACGAGTCGGTGGTGTAGTGCTCCTCGACGAGCTCGCCCGCCGTGACGAGCGCCGCGTCGAGCGCGGTGAAGTCCGCGGGGGCGCAACCCTCGGTCGGACGCTCCGCGTTGATGGTCACGTTGTCGATCGGGAGAGCGTCGAAGCCGTTGACGACGAGCCAGCCGTAGCGGCTTCCGCCCACGGTCAGGTTGATGACGTCACCCTCGTTCGAACGCGTCCAGGTCTTGAGCACGGAGCCCTCGGCGTCCGCGACCGAGATGTCGACCGACAGCACGCCGTCGACATCCGCAAACGTGTGCGACACGGTGTACCAGCCGGACTCGGTGATCTCGAAGGTGTCACCGGAGAGCGCGCCCACGCCCACGCCCTCGTGGCCCGAGTTGTTCGAGGCGCCGAGGGTCCAGGAGCCGGCGCCTGCCGACTGCGCGTGGAAGATGAAATCGCGCTCGTGAGCGCCGTCGGTGCCGTTCGCTGCGACCGACCAGTCGAACTGGTTGAGCGAGTCGCCGGTGTCCACCGCGGTGTCGAGGTAGAAGTCGGCGCTGGTGGTCCAGCCGTCGGTCGGGAACACCGAGGTGTAGCCGCCGAAGCGCGTGAACTGGTAGACGTAGTCGTCGCCTGCAGGGTTCTGCGGTGCGACGGCGTAGTAGCAGCCGGCGGCCGCGGGCATCTCGGCGCTGGTCTCCACGATCGTGACGTTCGGGAGGCCATTGTCGGAGTCAGCGACGTCCGCTGCGGTCTCGAAGCCGTAGACAGCCGCCGCCTGCTGAGCGACCGGAACGGTGGCGACCGAGATCAGCGGGTTGTAGTACCAGCCGTCCTCACCCTCGCCGTACCAGCCATTCGAGGACTGGAAGAGTCCGTGGGTCGCGGTGCGGTCACCGGTGTAGAACGCGCTGGCGTACGTGCTGTCGAAGTACAGCCGCTCGGGGAACGGGTCCGTGCCCACGACGGGCGCGACGTCGGTCAGCGCGACGTTCAGGCTGTCGTAGTAGCCGCCCGCGGGGTACAGGTCCGAGTAGAAGCGGCTCGTGGGGGCGTGCACGCCCACGACGACCTCGTCGGGCAGCGCGACGCCGAGCGTCGAGAAGTCCAGCGTCACCTCGTGCACGATCGAGGTCGCGCACCGGGCGTTCTCCTCGTCCCAGTAGTAGCCGAGCTTGCCGTCAGCCTCGGTGCAGACGTCCACGTCGGCGCTGGGGCGGAAAGGAATCTCCACCGTCTCGGTGATCGTGGCGATGGGCTCGCGGCTCTCGTCGAGGACGCCATCCTCGGGCACGCCGTACACGTTCACCGTGATCGGGTGGCTCCAGGTGGCGGACTCGTCCTCGGTCAGGCAGTCGGCCTTGTTCCACGAGCCGTCGGCGCACGCGTAGCTCTGCAGGGCGACGGTCACGCTGTCGAGACCGCGGGCCTCTCCGCCGAGCTCGATCTGCTTGCCGAACTCCTCCATCGACCAGGCGGTGAAGCCGAGGCTGCTAATGCTCGACACGTCGGCCGCGAAGCCATACGCGGTCTCGGGAGTCGGGTCGGTCGTGGCGCCTGCCGCGGTAGCGCTGGCGGTCAGGCCAGCGGCGGCGGTCGCGAATGCGGCGAGTGCGGCGATCGGCCTCACGCGGCGCGTGTCGCGCACTCGGGGTGCGCGCGTGTGGGTGGTCATCTGTTCCCCTCAGTCTCACGGCACCGACATCGCCTCGATGCGGCGCCAACGGCAGTCAGCGCGCCAACGTTATCGGGTACGAGAAGGAATCGTCAGCAGATCGAGGACACCTGTGGCCAAAGTCACGCCGCCGGCGTCCGATGCCCCCCCAATAAGTCCGTTTGGGGACGCTTAGAACATCACGGTGGCAAAGGTGCCCACGCGTCGGAATCCGACGGCGTCATAGGTCGCGAGCGCTGCCTCGTTGAAGTCGTTGACGTACAGCGACACGATCGGCGCGTGATCCGCGCGCACGGCCGAGATCACCGCCGCGAGGCCCGCACGCGCCAGCCCGCGTCCTCGCAGTTCGGGATGCACCCACACTCCCTGGAGCTGCGCGACTCCCCCGCCCAGGGCGCCCACCTCGGCCTTGAAGACGATCGCGCGCCGGCCCTGCACCCGCCCGTACTGCACATACGCCCGGCCCGAACGCACCAGCCAGCGCAGGCGGTCCTCGTACGCGGCCCGGCCATGACGCATCGGGTCGTAGCCGACCTCGCCGATGAACATGTGCACGCACGCGGGCAGCAGAGCGTCGTAGTCGCTATCCCGCGCCGGCCTCACCGCCTCGAGCGCGAGATCGTCCGCCCCGAGGGCAGGCACGTGACGCGCGGCCTGGTCGATCACCATCGACACCTGGCGCTCGCGCACCTCGCGAGCGGGGCCCCACCAGGGCTCGACCCGTCCCCACAGGTCCAACGTGAGCGACGACTCCCCCACCAGCGCTGCCGGCCTCGACAGCCGTCCCACCATCGCGGCGGCGATGTCGGCTCGCAGCTCCTCGTCCGTGTCGGGGTCGCCGGTGGAGGGCAGCACCGCGCACAGGTTGGCGCTGGCCCAGATGAGGCCGACGGTCTCCCGGCCCCAGCCCGTCCGGCGCCTGACGACCCACAGCCCCGCAGGCATCACCCCGGAGCGACGCGCGGCCTCGATGTGCATCGCGGGAACCACGGTCGCGACCGGATCCGCCTCGCACAGCGCGGCGAGCACGTCCAGGTCACGGCGCTGCGCCGGCGTCAGCGAGTGCTGAGCGCGCCGGAGCAGCGAGTCCGTCATGACGTCGCGACCACCTGGGGAGACGCACCCTCCTCGGGCTCCATGGTCTCGGCGATGCGCATGGCCTCGTCGATCAGGGTCTCGACGATCTGCGACTCGGGCACCGTCTTGATGACCTCGCCCTTCACGAAGATCTGGCCCTTGCCGTTGCCGGAGGCGACGCCCAGGTCCGCCTCGCGAGCCTCGCCGGGGCCGTTCACCACGCACCCCATCACGGCGACACGCAGCGGCACCTCCATGCCCTCGAGCCCCGCGGTGACCTTCTCCGCGAGCTCGTAGACATCGACCTGAGCGCGGCCGCACGAGGGACAGGACACGATCTCGAGTTTGCGCTCGCGCAGGTTGAGAGCCTGCAGGATCTGAATGCCGACCTTCACCTCCTCGACCGGAGGCGCGGACAGCGAGACGCGGATCGTGTCGCCGATGCCCTGGCTGAGCAGCGCGCCGAACGCGGTCACCTGCCCGAGGCGGCGCGCCAGCCAGCCATCGATCCAGTCGGTGACGGCCCCGGCGACAAACAGCGCCAGGGCATAGCTCCACCAGGTGACGAGCTGTTCGTCGGTGCTGGCGGTCAGCCCCCACCACAGGAAGAGCGCACCGAGCGGGCCGGCGACGAGGCGGAAGGCGGTGAGGACGTTGGGCGGGTTGAAGATCATTGCTGGAACCAGTCGTGAATGCGTTTGGCCATGGCGGCGGAGACCCCTTCAACGGCTTCAAGGTCGGCGAGCGCGGCGCGTTCGACCGCCTTGGCGGAACCGAAATGCGCGAGCAGCGCCTTCTTCCGGGATGGCCCGATACCGGGGATGGAATCAAGCGGGTTTTCGCGCATCGCCTTCTGGCGCTTCGCCCTGTGGCCGCCAATGGCGAAGCGGTGAGCTTCATCGCGCAGGCGCTGGAGATAATACAGGACCGGATCGTTCATCGGCAGTTTGAAGGGCGGCTTGCCGGGCATGTAGAACGCCTCGCGCCCGGCATCGCGCTCCGGCCCCTTGGCGATGGCCGCGACCGGCACATCGGTGACGCCGAGCTCCTCCATCACGTCCAGCACGACGGAGAGCTGCCCCTTGCCGCCATCGATGAGCACGAGGTCGGGCACCGGGGCGCCCTCCTCCTTTTCCTTGAGGAGGCGCGCAAAGCGGCGGCGCAGCATGGCGGCCATCATCGCGAAATCGTCATTCGTGGCGGCGTCATCGCCCTTCATGTTGAAGCGCCGGTAATGCGTCTTCGAGAAACCGTCCGGCCCGGCCACGATCATCGCGCCCAGCGCATTCGAGCCCTGGATATGGGAGTTGTCATAGACCTCGATGCGCTGCGGCGGCTCGTCGAGGCCGAACACTTTCGCCACGCCTTTCAGCAGCTTCGCCTGGGTGGCGCTTTCCGACAGGCGGCGGCCCAGCGCCTCGCGCGCATTCGCCTGCGTGCGGTCGACCAGCTTCTTCTTCTGGCCGCGCTGCGGGCAGGTCACCGTCACCTTGCGGCTGGCGCGCAGGGTCAGCGCCTCGCCGATCAGTTCGGCCTCCTCGACCGGGTGCGAGGTCATGATGATCGCCGGCGCCGGCCGGTCATCATAGAATTGCGCCAGGAAGGCGGAGAGAATTTCCGACGGCTCGGACTCGGCCTCATGCTTGGGGAAGAAGCTCTGGTTTCCCCAGTTCTGACCGGCGCGGTAGAAGAAAACCTGGACACAGGATTTCCCGCCTTCCTGGGCCAGCGCGACGATATCGGCTTCTTCCACCCCGTCCGGGTTGATGCCCTGGTCGGTGGTCACCGCCGCAATGGCGCGGATCCGGTCGCGCAGCCGGGCGGCGCCTTCAAAGTCCAGCGCATCGGAGGCTTTGCTCATCTGCCGGCTCAAATCCTCGCGCAGCGCATTGGAGCGGCCGCGCAGGAAGGCCTCGGCCTCGCCGACGAGTTCCTGGTAGGCCTCCGGCGTGACGAGATCGACGCAGGGGCCGGCACAACGCTTGATCTGGTAGAGCATGCAGGGCCGGGTGCGGCCTTCATAGACGCTGTCGGTGCAGGTGCGCAGGAGGAAGGCCTTCTGCAGCGTGTTGAGCGTGGCATTGACCGCGCCGGCGCTGGCGAACGGGCCGAAATACATCCCCTTCGCCTTGCGCGCGCCGCGGTGCTTGCGGATCTGCGGGGCAGCGTGGTCGGTGCGGATCAGAATATAGGGGAAGGACTTGTCATCGCGCAGGATGACGTTGAAGCGCGGCTTCAGGCGCTTGATGAGATTGGCCTCGAGCAGCAGGGCCTCGGTCTCGGTCTCGGTGACAACGAATTCCATCGACCGGGTCAGCGCGATCATCAGCGCGATGCGGTTATTGTGCCCGCCGCCCTTGGCATAGTTCGAGACCCGGTTTTTCAGGTTCTTGGCCTTGCCGACATAAAGAATGTCACCATCCTTCCCGTACATGCGGTAGACGCCGGGTTTCGCCGGCAGCCGCTTGACGTAAGATGCAATCACCTCGGGTCCGGTCAGGCCGGACGTGCCCTCCTCGGGGGGCGCAGCGGCATCTTCCGCGACGTGGGGGGGATTTTCAGGCCGGGAGGCTTTCATGGGGTCTAAAATCGCGCTCGTGACCGGTGCTGGCAAGCGCCTCGGCGCAGCCATAGCCAAAGCGCTCGCCGCGGACGGCTACAAGGCCTGGGTCCATTTCAACCATTCGGCCGACGAAGCGGGCGATGTGGTCGCGCAGATCCGTTCCGCCGGCGGCGAGGCCGAGGCGGTGCAGTTCGACCTCGAAAAGGTCGATACGCTCGCCACCCTGGTGCGCGGGCTGGGCCGGATCGATGTGCTGGTGAACTCCGCATCCGTCTTCGATTTTGACAGCGCCGACAAGCTCGATGCCGCCGGGATGCAGCGCATCCTCAATATCAACCTGGTCGCCCCCGCCCTGCTGGCCTCGGTCGTGGCCGAGGGGCACACGGCGCGCAATTCCGGCTGCATCATCAATCTCCTGGACCAGAAGCTGTTCAACCTGAACCCGGACCATTTCAGCTACACGCTCGCCAAGGCCGGGCTTCACACGGCGACCGAAGCAATGGCGATGCAGTTCGCGCCGCGCGTGCGGGTCAACGGCATCGCGCCGGGCCTCACCCTGCCCGCGCCGGGCATGAGCGATGCCGCGTTCGACACGGCGCATCTCGACAACCCGATGGAGGGCGGCTCCACGCCGGATGACATCGTGCGCACGGTACGCTTTATCGTCGCCAGCCCGGCCATGACGGGCGAAACCATCCTCATGGATGGTGGTGAACACCTGATGCGGCGCGGCCGTGACGTGTCGCAGGGCGGGGAAGCCTCACTCCATCGTGAATTGCACTTTTCGCCCGGTGCGCCAGCCTCGCACCTGAGCAGGGGTGCTCAAGGGGCCGGGAGACGTCGCTAGGAGACAGGGGCCGGGAAACCGGGGACCGGGAGGCTGCATGCGTGTTTTGATCCTGGGTCTGATCGCCTGGCTGGGCATAAGCGCCGCGCAGGCGCAGTCACCGGCATTCGAAATCGATTGCGAGGCCGCGGCACGTTATTCCGACCGCTACCAGGGCGTCGCCGTGGTGGTGGTCCACCAGGGCGCGGTTGTGTGCGAGCACTATCTCAATGTCGAGGCGGACGATGCCTGGGAGCTGGCCAGCGGCACGAAGAGCCTGACGGCCGCCATGGCTGCCGCGGCGGTCGAGGACGGCCTCCTGACCCTTGACGAGCCGGTCGCGGACACGCTGACCGAATGGCAGGACGATGAACGCCTGTCGCAGATCACGATCCGGCAATTACTGTCGCTGGTGAGCGGTATCCATGTCGTGCAGGACCGCTATGTCTCCTATGAGGGTGCGGTGGATTCCCGTGCGCGCCATGATCCGGGCACACGCTTTTCCTATGGTCCGCGCCCGTTTGCCGTGTTCGGCGAGATCATGCGGCGCAAGCTGGAAGCGGCCGGTACCGACATGTCGCCGGCGGACTATCTGCGCTCGCGCGTGCTGATCCCGATCGATGCCGATGTCGCGTCCTGGTCCTTCTACCGCGACGACCCGCTCTTGTCGGAAGGCGTGGAAATGACCCCGATGCACTGGGCCCGGTTCGGCTATCTGGTGCTGCAAGGCGGTGAAATCGGCGACACACGCCTGCTGGATGCCGAGGCGGTGGCGGCGTTTTCCGAGCAGCGTTTCATGCGCATTTACGGCATGGGCTGGTGGGTGCATCGCGAGGGGGTGGAACCCCGCAGCCGCTTCCGCTCGGCCCGCACGGATGCCGCGGCGGCACCCGCCAATTTCCCGAATGTCTTCTATGCGGCAGGCTCCGGCGACCAGCGGCTCTACATATTGCCGGACCATGACCTCGTCGTGGTGCGGATGACACGCGGCGTACGAATCGACCGGGATTTGCAGGGCGATGTCGGGTTTTCGGGCCAGCTTTTCCTGCGCGCGCTTCTGCCCTGGATCCCGCCCAGCTCCGACAGCTAGTTCCGGTTGCTGTCACCCAGCTGGCGCGAGCGGCGCTCGGCCGCGGCGACGGCGTGGCGCATCAGTTCCGGCAGGGCGGAGCCGCCCATCATCACGTCGAGCGCGGCCTGCGTGGTGCCGTTCGGCGAGGTCACCTGGCGGCGCAATTCCTGCGGCGTCAGGCCCGATGACTTCATCAGCTCTCCTGCCCCGACCAGGGTTTCGGCCGCCAGTCTTTCCGCGAGCTCGCGCGGCAGGCCGAGCGATTCACCGGCCCCGGCCAGCGATTCGGCGAGCAGGAAGAAATAGGCGGGGCCCGAGCCGGACACGCCGGTCACCGCGCCCATCAGGCGCTCGTCGTCAATCCATTCCACCCGTCCGCCGACCTTGAGCAGCTTGTCAGCCTCCTTGCGGCGCGTCTCACCGGCGGCATTGGCAGCGCAGACGATGACACCCTTGCCGATGGCGGTCGGCGTGTTGGGCATGGCGCGGATGATCGGCCGGTCGCCGAGCAATTCGGTCATGGTGCGGATATTGACCCCGGCCATGACAGAAATGACGGCGCAATCGTCGGGCAGGATTTCTGCCAGGCTGTCGGCCATTTCGAAAAACACGTGCGGCTTGACGGCGAGGATGACCAGGCCGACGCCCTTGGCGGTACGCGGTCCCAGCGCATCAATCCGCTTGAGGCCATGCTCGCGGATCAACGCGCCCATCTCCTCGGTCGCGCGCGGAGCGCAGATCAGCAGGTTTTCCGGGTCAACCTTGCCCTTGCCGCGGAGCCAGCCCGCCGCGAGCGCGCCGCCCATGCGGCCGGCCCCGATCAGGGCAATCTTGTCTGCGTCTGCCAAGTCAGGCCTCGCCAATGGTTTCGAACATGGCGGACTGGGCCGCCTCCTCCACCGTCTTTCCGCCCCAGACGAGGAATTGGAAAGCCGGGTAGAAGCGTTCGCCGGCCTCGCGGGCCGCGGAAATCAGCATCGCCGCCTGGGCAGGCGAGAGGGTTTCGCCGGGCGGGATCGGCACACCATGGCGCCAGACCACGCCGCCATCCTCCTCCCAGACATCGAAATGCCCGTACCAGAGCTTTTCATTGAGCCGGGCCGCCAGTTCGCAGACCTCGCGGAATCGGGCGCGCGGCGCTTTCAGCTCGAGGCTGGCACAGATATGGATGGCATCGTGATCGGGTCGCCAGGCGAACCATATCTGGTGATCGCGCCAGGCGCCGGGGGCCGACATGTGCAGCTCGCCGCTCTCGTCGCGTTCATAGGGCAGTTGCTCGGCAATCACGGCCTGCTCGACGGCGTCGAGCGGATCGCTTTCGAATGTGCCGGTTTCTGTAGCGAGTTCCATTGCGCTGGTCCTTTCGCGCGGGCTGCCCCAATCGGACCTGCTGCGGAGACGCTTCAGCGAATCGCGCAGGTCATGGGACAAAGCCTAGGGCTTGGTTTTCAGCCGGGGCAATAGCACCGGCGGTTACGAATCGTGGATTAGTTCTTCTTTGACCGCGTTGCGGGCTTTTTCGCCGTGGATTTCTTCGCCGCCGGCTTTTTGGCGGCTGTTTTCGGCGCGGCCTTGCGGGCGGCCGGCTTCGTGGCGGCCTTTTCCAGCGCCTCGACACGGGCTTTCAGCGCATCGGCTTCCTCGCGGGCAGCCCGCGCCACGTCCTTGACGGCCTCGAATTCCTCGCGGCTGACCCAGTCCATGCGCGCGGCCATCTTGTCGGCCTGGGCACGGAATACGGTCTGGGCTTCCTCGCCCGCGGACTGGGCGGCGGCAAAGGCGTCCGTCATCAGGTCGGCGAGGTCGTTGAAGAGCGGATTGCGGGTTTGCATGTCGAGGCCTTCTTTCCTTACGCGACCGTATATGCGATTTCAGGGCCGCGGATGCAATGTGGCAGGCCAGCGCAGGAGCGGACATGCAGCAAGATTGCCAACCGAGCTTCGATCTGATCGACCCGGTTCTCTTCTCCATCGGCCCGTTTGACCTCCGCTGGTACGCCCTGGCCTACATTGCCGGCCTGCTGATCGGCTGGCGCTACATGGTCGGCCTCGCCCGGCGGCCCAAGCTCTGGGTGCCGGCCAGCGGCAAGCCGAAGGGCTCGCCCTTCACGGTCGATGATGTCGACGATCTCCTGTTGTGGGCGACGATCGGCGTGATTGCCGGCGGCCGGCTCGGCTATGTCATCTTCTATTCCTGGGAATACATGACGACCGGGCTGCGCGGCGCCATGACCCAGCCGGATTCAATCGGCGAGCGCCTGTGGTGGGTGGTGCGTGGCATCACCGAGGGCGGCATGGCTTTCCATGGCGGGCTGATCGGCGTCGGGCTGGCCCTGTTCTTCGTCGCCCGCGCGCGCAAGCTCGATCTCTGGCGGATCGCCGATGCCGCCGCCGTGGTGGCGCCGATCGGCCTGTTCTTCGGGCGCGTGGCGAATTTCATCAATGGCGAGCTGTGGGGCCGCGTCACCGATGTTCCCTGGGCGATGCGCTTTGCCTCCGACCCGACCTGTTCGCTGCGCCATCCGAGCCAGCTCTACGAGGCGGCGCTAGAAGGCGTGCTGATCTTCGTGGTGGTGAATTTCGCCACCTGGAAGCACCGTTCGCTGTCGCGGCCCGGGCTCAATACCGGCATCTTCATGGTGCTCTACGGGCTGTCGCGCGCCCTGCTGGAAACCGTGCGCGAACCCGATGCGCACATGCCCGAAGCGCTGCGCGGCTACATCACGATGGGCATGATCCTGTCGATCCCGATGATCTTCATCGGCGCCTGGCTGATCCATCGCGCCTTGAAGAATGAGCCCGCCCCGGCCCCGGTGAAAGTGGCAGACCCCGACTGATGTCCATCGCCAGCCGGATTGCCGAGCGGATCCGCAATGGCGGGCCGATCAGCATCGCCGCCTTCATGGGCGAGGCGATGTTCGATCCGCGCGAGGGCTATTACGCGACCAAGAACCCGATCGGCGCGGGCGAGGATTTCATCACTGCTCCCGCCGTCAGCCAGATGTTCGGCGAGCTGATCGGGCTGTGGTGTGCACAGGTCTGGATCGACATGGGCCGCCCGGCCGTGGTCCAGCTGGTCGAGCTGGGCCCGGGCACCGGCCAGATGATGAGCGATATCGTGCGCGCCGGGCGTGCCGTGCCAGGTTTTCTCGACGCGGCAAGGATCACGCTGATCGAGGCCAGTGCGGCGCTGAAAATGGTACAGGGCCG
>ENA-ORCV01000583-ORCV01000583.1-marine-metagenome-genome-assembly--contig:-NODE-583-length-20832-cov-8.977499_pt1 | contig 20832 bp, 10 predicted proteins | sample MGYA00237779_ERZ508509 | MGnify/ENA primary metagenome ERZ508509 (study PRJEB26180, sample SAMN06268772) | marine metagenome | isolation source: Bioluminescent Bay, La Paraguera, Puerto Rico | place... | reverse complement strand
TGAACTCGGGTGAATACTGTCTTAATTTCCTATTCATAATTGACTAAAATTGTGTCAACCTATTTCAGGATAAGACAGGAGGAGCGTGTTACCTAAACGCCCGCGAGCGTGGCTCGCTAGAGGCGCAGAGGGAGTTGAGGACGAGGACTTAAAACGTCCCAAGGAGGAAGGGAAGGCTGGGGTGCAGGGAAGCATTGCGTGTAGGATGCCTTGCACACAGAAGCTTTATCTGTCTCGTTTCACGGGCCTGCCGCGTTCTACGTGGAGTGAAGGCGTGGTAAAGCAATGACTTTAACTAGAAATCGGGAAATGAGAAGACAAAGAATAGAAAAAGAGAAGGTTGACTGTTAAAATCTGGATACTAAATTATTAATCGTAGAATAATAAAAGCAAAGTTTAAAATTTATAAAGAGGTAAGTGGGGAATGCCGTTTTTAATTCAGGGCGGGGAATGGTGAGATTAGGTTAGCGAGTCAGGCTTATAGCAGTAGGTAAGGTTGTGTGTTTGGCATCGGGCCGGTAGGGGTGGATGCGCATTTGGATAGGCCTTATCAGCGTTTGATCACTAAAGATCAGCGTCCCTATTTTAAGCTGGTGATAGCCAATGGTTAAATATTGGTAAGCCGGCAGAGCTTTAGTTCTAAATTAGTTCGGGCTTAGGAATAAAGGTATAGGTTCACCCAAGTTTAGGAGCAAATCAGCGGTAATCTTTCGCTTAAGAGATTGTTTGCTAGGCTATTGAGATAGCCATTAAAAAAGAAACCCAAACCCACAAAGACTCGAGGAACTATGCAACTAATTAACCTCTACTTATCAATGTCGGATTGGGTTTTCTTTCCTTCTAAAAAGAAATAATCTATTACCGTTCGCAAAATTAACCTGAGGGAAAGGAGGGTTTTTTACCCTTCGTTCAGTGAAAGCTTTATCACGATGAGTGGTCGTTTTTTTTCGGTGAATGAACTATTGTCTAAGGCTTGTTGCCCGGTGCTGAATTGGTCAAACTACCGGTTTTAGCAGTTTCACCATTCAAATATGCTAGTCTTTAGCTTTTGCGGCAAGGCCTGAATTTTGCAGATCAGACTTTATATTCCTACTCGTAGCTTGGAGTTTGTTTAAACGCACCTGCATTTGCTCGAGGTTGGGGCTGAGGGCGCTGTGCCAATTGGTTTTGTCAATTAGCTGCTTGTGTTTGATGTATCGACTTAGATCTTTTTGCTCGAGGCCATAGTAGGCTTCAGCGATATAAAAGACCTGATCGGCGCCATAATTGGTCCATTTGTTACTGCGCCATTTTACATTGCGCACGGCGGACAGCAACTCTTGGACCAGCTCATCTTTTTGGAGCACAAAGAAAATGGTTACCATTTCGAAGAGAAAGAGTCTTTTGTCACTTTGTTGCTTAAGCCTCTCTTTGAGGGCTAGTTTTTTAGCCCGCAATTCGAGTTCATTATTAGCGGCCAGAATTTCCAGTGCGATGATGCGGGCTTCTAGAACAGGGAAAAGTTTAAAACTGCCGCTGAGGCGCTGACATACTGCAAGATTTTTAAGAAATTCTTCTTGCTCCTTTCGTAAATAAGACCAAAGTCCGATAAGACTGGCTGCAAAAACTTGCTGTTCATTGCTACGTGCTAGACGAAATAGATGGCGTATATGCAACTCAAAATTCCCGTCTTTTTCTAGGCTAGGGACAAAGTAGGACAGGATTACTTCAGGATAATAAGTTTTGCTAATAAAATGAGCTAGCCATTTGGAAGGTATGAAATCGAGAAAGTCGCGGCCTACGAAATTAGCCAAGGCCATACTTACGCCGTAATTGTGGATATTGATGCGCAACCAATCGTTTAGACTTAAGATGGTGGACACTTGACGGTATTTTTGATCGCGTAATAGAAATTTAAGGAGGTAAGCTAAATGCAGAATGTTTTGGGCATCGAGGGGGCGGATTAGGTTTTTCGCATAATCCACATGAAACTCCTCTTTTAAAACTTCACTCTGCAGCTGAAATTTAAAGAAGGCTTTTTCTTTTTCGGGAACTTTCCGGAATTCAAGGAAATCGCGATAGCCAATGTAGTGGGCGAGAATATTTAAACTGGCGGTGGAAATCTTCGTCTTGGATTTTACCAAGCCATAGGCTCTTCTTAAGGTATTATAGCTAATGCGTTCATTGGTCTTTTGGAAAATCTCTTCCTCCAAGGCAAGGCAATCGGATTTAGTTTTTATTGAGGTACCAAACTCCTGCTCTACCGTCATTAATATTCTTTCAGTGTCCATAAGTGCGTCGAGGGTTTTTCACGCTCTGCCAGCAGGGGGTTAAAATCATGAGTACAAAGAGAAGTTACTGGATAAATTTAAGCAAATCGGTATTGGTGCGCAATGGCTCTTTTGGAAGTGTTTTACGGCCCCAAAGAGCAAGCGTGACTAAAAATGATTCCAATAAAGTGGATTTGATGTCTATTTTTAAACGTGTACCTACATTGTACCTGATATAATAATATGAGCTCAATAATCCCCGAAGTTTGTAAAGTCTAATAATTAGACATCCTTCCCTACGATTACCACCCCTTTTACTTTGGGGTGGTAATTACTTACTTGTACTTTTTTGTACTGGCCTTTAGGTAATTGCGGATAAAGGGATGCTTATATTTGAAAGACTAAAATGTGGGATAATGGTGGATTTGAATGTTTTTATAGCGCAGGCCTCCTTCGAGGCATTGCCTTACGGGGTAGTCTATCAGGACCTGGAAGGGGCGATTCTGAAATTCAACCAAGAAGCATTGGACATCCTGGGCTTGACAAGGGATCAATTAATGGGGAAGACCTCTATTGACTCAGGATGGCGAAGTGTTCGCGCTGACCATAGTCCATTTCCAGGTGAGGAGCATCCTGCCATGCAGGTCCTAAAGAGTGGAAAGAGTGTATCGAATGTTATCATGGGCGTTAATAATCCGGCGGCAGGACATCGCAAGTGGATTAGAATTAATAGTCGACCTCTATTTGAAAACGATAAGCTTCAGGGGGTGGTTAGCTTCTTCGAGGATATCACCGAGAGCGTAGATAATGAAAATGAGCTCACCTTTAGTCGAAGGGTCAGTAACTTTCTACTTAAGGCCTCCAAAACTCTAAATCAAGCATCAGCGGAGGATTTTGATCCGGTGCTTGAGGACCTTTTGCAGGAATTTCATGCCATAACTGGGGTTGACCGGTGTTATTTACGGTGCTTTCAGAGCTTAAACCCTAATAGCAAGGCTCTTTGGACGGTCTTGTCCCAGGAAGGCCTTAAAACATCTAAGCAGGAGGATAGCGAGGTTTTTAATAAAATATTAGATTGGTGTTATCAGCAAGAATGGAATACTAGCCGAATACTAGTTGATGCTAATAATGAAGCCGGCTCGAATGAGCTTAAGGAATTGTTAAGTACGGCTAAACTAGAAGGGTTTATGGCTTACCCCATGATAAATAGCAAGGGGGAAGCTAGTGGCTTCTTGGCTATTGCAGTGATGGATCAGGAGCGATTTTCATTTGATCCTGGGGTGCTAAAAGCAATAGAGTTTTTTGCTGATTTACTGAGTTCCTTTTTTGACCGACAAAAAAGCTTTTGGTCACTTAGAGAACGAATTAAGGAATTGCAATGCATTTATAATGTTTCTCAAATTATCGTTAAGCAAGGCGGGATTGATTTTAACTTTTTACAAGAATCCGTCGATGCGATAACCGAAGGTTTTTTGGTTCCAGAGGCGACGCGGATTGAGTTGATTGCAAATAATATTAAGTATCGGAGTAAGGACATAGGAAAGCCAATTGGAAATACCTATAAAGCCGAATTAAGCTGTCCTTCGATGGGTCTAACCTATCTAAAAGCCTGCCTTGCGGAAGGCTTGGAGTTTTTACCTGAAGAACGTGTGCTCATTGACCGTCTGGCAGACATGCTGCAAACCGAAATGCAAAGACGAGCTTTCGTACAACGATTAGAGGAAAGTAATGAGCGTTATCGCATTATTGCTAAATCGGAGAGTATTTACTTTTTGCGGGTCGATTTAGAGGGTAATCTTATTGCTTGTAGCGAAAAGTATTTGGAAGATTTCGAATGGGCCTTCCAAGGTGAAGATCCCAAAGGTAAAAGTATAACGAATACGATTTCCGATTATCATATACCCAAAGTAGCTAAAATGGTAGAGGAGTGTCTGCGTCGCCCGGGAACAGTGGTGAAAGGAGAAATTGACAAGCCTAAAAGCGATGGTAAGTCTTTTAGCACCTTCTGGGAGTTTAAGGCGCTGAAAAACGCTGTCGGTGAGCTAAGCGAGATACAGTGCATAGGATTGGATCTATCGGCAGTGAAGAAGGCCGAGGGCATTGCGGATCGATTTAAAACTGCATCGGATCAATCGAGTAATGGCGCGGTTCTTACCGATGCGGAAGGAAACATAGAATATGTAAATAGTCGTTTTTGTGAATTAAGTGGTTTTAGCGAAAGTGAATTAATCGGGAAGAATGGCTTTTTCATTTTCCATGAAGATTTCTTTCCTCAAAGGGAAGTATTGCTGGCTAGATTAAGCCAAGAAGGGGCGCTAAGAAATGAAGTGGTAAAGGTTAAATTTGCCAGTGGGACAACGGTGGATGTTTTGTTGAATGCTTTGGTGGGCGCAAAAGAAGGTGAGTCCTATGTCTATTATTCACTCGTAGATATTACCAATCGCCTAGAGCAGGAAAAAAAGATTTTAGAGCAAAACACCCGATTGGAAGCAATCTTGAAATCGCTCCCGAATCAAATTTTTGTGAATAGCGTTGAGGGGGAGTACTTGGAGTACTATCCAGGCTTTAATTCTCAAGATCAGCGGGATTTAGATTTTTTAATCGGAAGAAATATTAAGGACATCCTCCCAATTAACATTGCCGAACCCATTTTAAAATTAATTCGTGACTCGGTTGAAAATCAGGAGATGAAATCCTTAAGCTACAAACGCACGATAAACGGGGAGGAAAGATGGTTTGAAGCGATCATTTCTCCTTTGGACGCTAATAAGGTTTTACGCTTTGTACGTGATGTGACTATACAGAAGGAGTACGAAGAGCAATTATTACGCTTCAATATAGCTATACATCAAAGTCCGGTAGGCATTGTTATCGCCGACTTGAATGGTGCGATAGAATATGCCAGCCCTTCCAATAAAAAGATTTCGGGCTACGACCCCGAAGACTTATTAGGCCTCAGTGCCCGAGTTTTTGCTTCGGGAAAAACTTCGGCGGCAGTTTATAAGGAAATGTGGACCAATTTATTGGCTGGAGAGATCTGGGAGGGCGAGCTATTAAATAAAAATAAGGCTGGCGAAGAGTATTGGGAGCGGCTATCCATTACTCCCATGAAAGGGCCAGAGGGTGAAATAACCCGCTACATGGCTTTGAAGCAGAATATAGATCAAGAAAGGCGCTTTAAGGAAAACCTGATGCGGCAGAACGAAATTTTCCGCGAAATATCGAATACGCAATCCCATGATGTGAGAGGACCGATTGCTCGTTTGTTGGGGATAACCGAATTTATCCAGCAGAATGAGGTCGATGAAAAGGAAATGCGGGAGTTTATTGAAGGGATTAATTCCTCGGCCCAAGAACTGGATCAAATAACCCGCAAAATTGTGGGGCTAAGCGCAGCGGCCAGTAGTTTGGAATTGGAAAACAAAGAAAACCAAATAGCTAAAGATTAATTGTTTTGGACAAAAAGAAAGAAGGTGAAATAATATGGAAGTTAGCCATAGTTGATGACGATCCTATGATAATTCGACTGTCCGAGTTAATGTTGAGTCAGCTTGCCCCCGATTTAGAAGTCATCAGCTTTAAGGATGGGCAACTTTTCTGTGATCACTTGCAAAAATTAAAATCGGAAAGCCATGCTCGGCCAGATTTCAATTATTTGGTTTTATTGGACATCAATATGCCCAATAAAAATGGTCATGAAGTCTTGGCCTCCATTGATGAAAAGGGCTTTGTTCCATTTGTAGAGGTAGCAATGTTAAGCAGCTCCATCTATCAGGAAGACCGCGAAAAGTCATTGGTTTATCCTTTTGTGCGTGAATTCATTGAAAAACCTTTGCGGCGTGCAGTTTTAGAGCGCTTATTGAAGGAAATGGATCTATTGAATTCGGAAAAAAAGTAGTGCTTAAATTTACAAGGTAAAGACTTGTAAAATAGTGTATTAACTTATTACTTCCGGTAAAAAAAACGCTTGTACTAAATTGTACTTAGATTGTAGTATTACTTAAGCTTTGACCCCTAAATTTGAAAAAGAGTAGTAGCAATATGCTATTGTTTGGTAATTAGGTTTATAGAAGGGGGAGTGATGCTTTAAGCGCATCGGTTAAAAAAGAAGCGCATTAGCGCTTCTTTTAGTTTAATAGTAAATGTTTGCTTTTTAACCAAGACTAAAATGCCTGATTACTATGTTTAGTAATATCAAGGAAGCTTCTATTTTATCTATTACTTGGATAGAGGCTGGCCTAGAATTTGTCGAAGATTGATGAGTTTAGACGGAATTAAAAACGCGGTGGTGGGCCGCTTTGGACGGGGTGTTCTAGATCTTAATGATGCTCAAGATCTCGCGAATGAAATCCAAAAGTTTACAGGCGAAAACCTCAGCTACAATACCATCAGACGTTTTTTTGGATTGGTGAAACACGATGGTTCGGTTTCCAATAAAACGCTAAATATTTTAAGTAAATATTTGGGTTATAAGAGCTATCAAGAATTCCAAAATCTTCCTATTCACCAGATGGAGATTTCGGCCTATCAAAGTTTAATGCAGAGCACCGAAATTGACTTTGAAGTGAATTTTGCGGAGCAATTAATCGCCAAGAAAAGTGCGCGAGATATTCTAAGCCTCGCCTATTTGTTGAAGTATCTTCTAGAGGTCGCGGACTACAGTAAAGTAGCTCGGATATTGGGAAAGACAGTGCGTTTGAGACTTACCGAAGATTATTATGAAAATTGCGTGGCCCTAGCTAATTTTTGTGGTGATGATTTCCTTGCTATTTCAAAAACAAATTGGATCCGGTTTTTTATCGAAAAAACGGCTTACCCTCAAGTAGTATTACTTTTTTACAGTTCCACCTACAGTACCAAGCAAGGCTATTACGATCAAATAAGCCTTTTGAATAAACATACTTTGGATCCAGAGGAAAAGCTCTTTGCCTTATCAAGTATGGCTTGTAGGGCCTTAATTAAGCAGGATCGCAATCGATTTTTAGATTATGCTAAGGCGATTGAGGGCCTGACATGGCCTAAAGTTATAGGTGCTGATTTGAGCGCTAGGCTGCAAACTATTATTTATTTAAAAGCGCTTTACTTGGAGGAAGAAAATTTGGATAGGCATTGGACTAAGCTATTAAAAATGTTTAAGGAAAGTGCGCATAAGATGCAGTTCCTCAAAGAGCCTGTGGCAATCTTCTTTTGTGTGGAATTGGAAAAACAATGCCGTGAGCTATTAGCCGCGGGTCGTTTTTCGCAATGGGAGATTAGGCAATGGACCGAGAATGGTTTAAATCAAGTTTTTCATATATCCAAAGCCTATTATGCTTATCTCGACGGCGAATTTGCGGTTTATTTAAGGCATAAGGCCGCAATAGAGCGTAAATATTGGTTTAACAGTATTTATGACCTTTTAGAACTCATGTATAATAGGTTGGCAAAATTGGTATAGGCCATGAAGAAAAGTGAAGAAAATTACCTGAGACAAGAGCTATATCAGCTGGCGAAGGAAGATGAGACACTGTTTGATTTCATCACCAACTTTTCCTTGCATGGCCTATGGTTTTGGGATTTGGAGCAGCCCGAGAATGAATATTTTAACGATCAGTTCTGGTATACTTTGGGCTATGACCCTAAGGAGATGCCGCATAGCAGCTCGGCCTGGCAGGGGATGATAGATCCTAAGGATGCTGAGATTGCTCAGACCTTAGTGGCTCAGCATATAGAAAATCCAGAAGAACCTTATCGTCAATTAATCCGCTACACCCATAGAGACGGTCGGGATGTATGGATACGTTGTTTAGGGAAGGTGATTTTTAAGGAAGGAAAGCCTGCTCGGATGCTGGGGGTTCATATCGATGTAAGTGATGAAATTCGCGCATCAGCCGACCTGCAAAAGTATTTTGAGGAGATTCGTGACCTAGTTTTGATTGGGGACCACCAAGGTCGGGTCACCTCAGCAAATCGACATTGGGAACAATTTAACCTTAGTGTAAAGGAATTAGTCGATCGCGATTTTTTTGACCTGCTAACCTCAATCGGATTAAGCGCGGAGGAAAGTTTAAAGTCGGTGGTTGAATTCGACAATCGCTTGACTTGGACATCGGGTGCGGTCTTAGACAGGAAGGGGAAAGCGCATTTTTTTGAGGTAACCCTTATTTATGCCGAGCGCCGTTACTTTTTGATTGCGCATGAGATTTCGGAGAAAAGGTATATGCTGGACGCAGTGAAGCGAAAGCAAGCCCTGCTTGATTTACTCTTGGTTTTTAGTTCCAAGTTTATTGACGTTGCTCCAGAAAACTTAGATAATCTGATAAACCAGAGTTTAGAAAGTGTGGGCGACTTTGTGAAAGCGGATCGAGCCTATATTTTTAACTATGATTTTAAGGCGAGCACGACCAGTAACACGCATGAATGGTGTGCAAAAGGAATAGATCCCGAAATTGAAAACCTACAGGATGTTCCCATGGAAGCCTTTCCGGATTGGTTAAACCATCACCTTAAGGGGCACCCCATGATTATTCCGCGGGTGGATGATTTGGAAGAATCCAACCTCAAGGTAATTCTCGAGTCGCAACATATTAATAGTTTGGTGGCAGTACCGGTGATGCTAGGGAAAAGGTGCCTAGGTTTTGTTGGCTTTGATTGGGTTACTAGCTTCGTGGAGGCCAGCTATGAAGAATTACAGGCCTTAGAGGTATTGGCCCGTATGCTTAGTCACGTGGAAACTAAGCGCAATGACGCTACTCAATTATTATTAGAGCATGCGATCAATAAAAATATCATCGAGCATATTGGTTATCCCTTAGTGGTAATGGATGCAGATACCCGTGAGCATGTTCTGGTAAATGAATCTTTTGAAAAGCTCTGTGGGTACAAAATAAAGGAGTTAGAAGGTTTTACCCCTCCCTTTCCATATTGGTTAGCGGAGACCGAAGCCGATCAGCATGAGTTTAACAAGATATTTTTTGGTCAGGCTGAGTTTGCTGAGTTAAATTTAATTTCAAAAAAGGGTCGCATTTTACCGGTGCGCATCAATAATCACCCGGTCTTTGCCGATCAGGTAAAAACGCCCTTAATTATTTTGGGAATCGAGGACTTGTCGGAGCAAAAGGCCTTTATAGACGAAATAAAGAAGGAAAAATCCTTTAATCAGGAGCTCTTGGCTAAAAGCCCATTTTACTTTTTAAGTATAGATCGCGATTTTAATATTCTGAGGACCAACCAGGCGGCCTCTACTATTCTTAAGGAGTTAGGAAAGGAGACGCAAAAAAAGAAAAACCTTTACCCCTATTTTAAGGATTTCAGTAAAAGTGATTTTTCAGGAAAAGAATTAGTTGAGCAGCTTTTAGCCGACAAGAAGGCTATTCATAAGCTGGTTACGCGCTTACCCCAAAGGGAAGAGGTATTCTTGGAATGGTCTATGGCTGGCGGCAGTGTAGGCAGTGGTGGTGAAACCGAAATCCTGGTTTTTGGTGAGGATGTTAGTTTTAGGGAAAACTTTATTAGGGAGCTCGAACGCAGCAGGACTCAGTTAAAGGCCGCACAAGAGCTGGCCATGGTGGGGAACTTTACCCTGGACCTAAAGCAATCACAGCTTGAATTATCCGATACTTTAAAGACGATTTTGCCGCTAAACCTCAAGGCGAAATTGGGATTAGGTCTAGAGCCCATTTCCCCTAAGCGTTTTGGGATCAACTTGGAGCGTATATGGTCGGAGGCCTTAAGTAAGAACGAGTCTGCTAAAATGGGCTATTGGTTTGAAGTTGAGGGCATAAGGAAGTTTTTAGCTTTTAGGTTGCATCGACATCTAAATAAGGCCGGCGAAATTGAGGAAGTCTTTGGTACCATTCAGGATTTAACCGAGATAAAGACGCAGGAGCAAGCGCTACAAGAGTACCGCGATCGCCTAATGTTTAAGTCGAATTTGTTAACTAATATCTTAAGCATTAGTAGGTATTTGTCGGATGATTCGCTCAGCTGGGATGAAGTAATACACAAGTCCTTTCGACTTTTACGTAAGGATATTGAGGCAGAAACGGCAATCTACCTTAAGCGTAATAGTTTGGAGGGGCAATTTGGATTTGACTGGAAATTGATTTTTAATCAGGGCCAGGAAATCATTGAAGCTAAGGACTTAAAGAAAATTGAAAGCCTTCAATTTGGGTCAATGGCTGCGCATCAAGCCTTTCTCAATAGTATAAAATCAAAAGGTTATTTGATTTTGGAGGAGGAGGAAGATTGGGTGCCATTTTCTAAGTTTCGAATGCGTTTAGGTATAGAGGTTCGCAAGATCACGCTCTTTCCTATCGTTCACCAAGGTGAGGTGGAATTTATCTGGGGTTTCATTGAAAAAGAAAAAGAGCCTTGGGATCAAGAATTGCTGGATACCCTGCAAAAATTAAGTAGTGACTTTTCGCGGACTTATGGATTGCGCCAATCCTATCTTCTTAACCAAGAATCGGTCAAGAACTATGAGCTTATTTCGGAAGCAACGGGAGCGGCTATTTGGCAGGTTAATTTGAAGGACAATAGCTTCACCAAGGGTTCCGGTTTTAGGAACCTCTTAGGCTATAAACAAGAGGTGGTAAGCTTTAATGAGGAAGCGTTTTTTAATGCCATTCTTGAGATAGACCGTAAAACATTTAGGCAGGCTTTTAGTAAGCTGCAAAGCGGTGAAATTGATTCCTGGCAAGGGTCCCTGCGCTACTTTCATGCCGAGGGGGAAGCCTTAAGCTTATTAGTTAGTATGGCAACCTTGAAAAACGCTCAAGGGGAGGTTTACTCGGTTTTAGGAAGTTTTAGCGAAAGTCCAGATTTTTTGAAAGACAGTTCCTTGCTCGAAAAGGCTGCCTCGGTTACGCATCTGGCCGCCTGGGAATTAGATACCAAAGGGCCTTCGATCCGCTATACCGATTACCTAAAGAACCTATTAAATTTACCAGCGGATTATAAAATAGACTTTAACCATCTCGAGGATCTCAATAAAATTAAAGTCCTTATTGATCAGGAATGGATCCCCTATCCAGAAGCAGTCATCCGCGAATTAGAAGCTAATCCGCAAGGTCTTCTGCGCGATTACCAATTTAAATTTCCTGGGGATAGCCCGGATAAATGGCTAAGGGTTCAATCCTTTCCAATTTCGGGCAGATTGGCAGGTAGCGGAAGCTATATGGGGGTAATCCAAGATATAACGGAATCGGTCTTGGATAAGCAGAAAATATTGGAAGCCTCCCACTGGCTAGAAAAAGCCCAGAAAGTAGGCAAGCTCGGCTATTTCCTACTCGATTACAGCACTAAGAAACCACAATGGAAAGTAAGTGAAGTATTAGGGGACCTTCTGGAGATTACAGCCGATGAAGAAGTAGCCTTTGGGGATTGGTTGGAATTGGTCATACGCAATTACCGCGAACCCTTGACCGAGGCCATTGAGCTGGCCTTTGAAAGCGGTCGTTCTATCTTAAAACGCTGCGAGGTGTACAGTGCCAAGAGTCAGAAAAGACTTTGGTTGGAGATTTCGGGTGAGATCCAGCGCAATCAAAAAGAGGCGAAAAAGGTGATGTTGGGTACCATTCGCGACATTACCGATACCATGGTAAACGTGCGCAGCATGGACGAGCAGAATAAGCGTTTACGTGAAATAGCCTGGGCGCAATCTCATTTGGTTAGGGCGCCCCTTACCCGTATGCACGGACTTTTAGACGAGATTAACACCGGGCAGTTAAGTGATAAGGAGCGGGCTCTATTTTTTGAGCATTTCAAGGATTCCATTGGCGAGCTCGACGGCATTGTAAAGGACGTTATTAAAAAAGCGCAAATCTTGGAGGAAGAGGGGATTTTGGCGCAAACTTTTACGGGCAGCTACAGTCGTTTTAAGGATATAGAAGTTCATTTAGTAGACGATGATCCAATAATCCGAACCTTGCAGGAGCGGGTGGTGCTGAAGTCGGGTTTGGTGGACTCCGTCTCCGTCTATGCCAGTGGTAAGGATTTTCTTGAGTATATCGAGAAGGGCTTTAACCCTAACCATTTGCTGATTGTTTTACTCGATTTAAACATGCCGGACCTTAATGGTTGGGATGTTTTAGAGAAAATCAAAGCCTTGGATCTTGAAGAACAAATTATTGTGGTGGTTACTACCTCCTCTACCGATACGGCAGATTTAAGGCTTAGTTATAAGTACTCTTCTGTGATTGAATACATTGAAAAGCCGCTCAATTATTCGAAAATGACCCGGGTTATTAACCTCGCCCCCATTAAGGAAGTGCTGAAGAATAAAAAGCAAGCGCTCGGCAAGACCTAATTTACTGGGAGCGAGGCTAGAAAAAATCATTTTGTACTAAAATGGATTAGTGTCGGGTTTCATTTATGTTCCTTTGATTGTAGTATTGCTTTGAGTAATAGATAGATAGTAGCCCCATAGGGCTGCGAAAGAAACTCTGCTTATTGACGACTTGAGTCCCACAGCTAATACAGCTCAAGTCGCTTTTTGGGCAGAGTTTTTTTATGTAATTTAATTCGGTGCTAAAAGGATAGGGAGAAGTTTTTATCCTCGTAATAGTTTATTCCAAGTGAGAAGCAGGGTAATAAAGCTGATTGTTCATGTCGTTAAAGAATAAGCTGAAAACCATACTGGCTGATGCTCCTGAGCTTTTGGAAAGTTTGGTAGTAAAGAAAGAGGAAGTATGGGTCTATGCGCTAAATGCGCAAAAAGTTGCTTACCTAGGCACTGCTTTTGGATCAATAGTCGGTAGGAAGGGCGAATGGGGGGATGCGGATTGGCGCTCTTCTTTAGCAGAGGGCGAATCAGAAGTCTTTGATTTGAAAATAAGGCAGTTCCTATCTGCGCAGCCTAAACGGGATTTTATAATGCTCCTAGAGCACTATGGAGCTGGGCCAAAGCCGAAAGCGCTGCTGTATCAAGCTAAACTATACCAAGATTCAGCTTCCCAAGAAGCTTATTTGATCGGGGTTTTTAGTCACAGTAAAGAGCAAGTTGATTTTAAAGCTGCCGCTCTGGACCCGGCATGGGTACAGTCTTTTCTATTTGATAATTTAAAGGATGCCTATTATGCGCTCGATGCAGAGGGTGTATTTTTGGAAATTTCGGGTCGTAGAAGGCATGAATACGATTTCATGCCTTATCAGGAAGTAGTCGGAAAGAAGGTCACCGATATTTTTCCCGAAGATTTAGCCCAGAAATCCTTGCAGGCCCTTAAGCTACTTGCCGAGTCTAGTAAAACACAAACTGCTCTAAGTTATTTCATCGATTATTCGGATGAAAAGGGGCCGCATCGTCGATATTTCGAAACGGTAATTCACAAGCTTTCTGCCCATCACTTTTTAGCTATTTCTAGTGAACAGACGGAGGTGTTAAGGCAAAAGGCGGAAATGCAAAAGCGAAACGCGCTTCAAGCCTTGCTATTGGAAGTGTCTACGAATTTTATTGGAATGGATCCCAACACTATTGCGCAGCAGGTTGAAAGGGCAATGGCGCAATTAGGAGAAGCTTTGGATTGCCGGCGTATGTTCATTTTTGAGTACGATTTTAAAGAGGAGCTGATACGTTCAACTTTCAATTGGGATACTCCAGGCGGGCAATCTACCGGGAAAGCTGGGGATACTTTAGCTTTAAGGAAGGTGGAGCCGGCCCAGTTGGAGGCCCATCGCAGAGGAGACTCCCATTTAATAAAGCAATTGGAAGAGCTTAGTGAAGAATCGATTAGACAAAAGTTAAGTCAAGAAGGGATACAGACTATTTTAACCTTACCGCTTGGAAAAGGTGAGCAATTGGACGGTTTTATTGGCTTTATTTGGTCTGCCCAAGACTTTAAGCCCTTTGCCGAGCAGGTTGGTTTGTTGAAAGTATTCGCAGATTTGTTGCACTCTTTGTCCAGGCAACAAAATTTATTCCAACGCTTACAATTGCAGAATCAGTTTTCATCCGAATTAATCGAAAGGATTGAACTGCCTTTAGTGGTAATGACTGATGCGGGAAGAGTGGAACAGGCAAATACCGCTTTTGCCGAATTAATGGGTTTAGAAAAAGGGGAAATCATTGGTCAAATGCCCCCCTATAGCTGGTGGCCCGCTTATTTGGTAGAGGAGTTTTCTGAAATTTATCAAGGCTTTATTGAGTCGGAATCTTTTAAACAGGAATTGGTTTTTAAACGGGCCAATCAAGAGGAATTCCCAGCGATGGTGATTGGTAGGGGCTTGACGAGCGATTTGGGCGAGGTTCATTACGCTACTTTTGAGGACTTAAGCGAGCATAGAGCGGTGGAAAAGAATCTTAGCCGAACTCGAAATTGGCTTATGCTTGCACAGCAATCGGCGAAAGTGGCCTACTTTAATTATAATTTCTTAGCGCAGAAATTGGAGGCTTCAAGCCATCTAGAGCGTATTCTGGGGATCGATGGATTGCAGGATTACGATTTATCCAATTGGTGGGAGTTAATTCCGGACTTACACCGCCAGCGCTATCTTAGCCTTTTACAGAAGGCAATGGAGGCAAAAGAGGCTGTACAGCAGAGGCTTGAAGTTTTTAACCCCAGCATTGGCCTTAAATTATGGCTTAGTATTGATGCGGCCTTTATTTTCGATGAAGGCGGCAAGGTAGTTGAACTGCAAGGAACCGTGCGCGATATAAGTACCGAGATCGCTTATGTAAAGCAAATTGAAAAACAGAATGAACGTTTACGGGAAATAGCCTGGCTGCAATCCCATGAACTACGGGCTCCTTTAACGCGAATATTAGCCTTGGTGGAAAGTCTTGATTATTCCAATTTGGATGTAGACACTAAAGAATTGCTTCAACATATAGGTGCTTCAGCCATAGGAATGGATTCCATAATTACCAAAATCATACGAAAATCGGAGTCTTATGGTTTGATGAAGAATGACCAGAACAATAGGATTGGTGATACAAAAGGTCTAATTGCGGTGGTCGACGATGATCCGCTGGTTTGCGAATTGATACTGGCCAAAATTAATCGAATGGCCAGCGGCTTTGAATCTAGTTCCTTTGCTAATGGTGCCCTATTTAAAGAGTATCTAGCTAGTCAAAATGAAGCGATTGCGGAGGGCAAGGTATTTTTAGTCTTTTTAGACCTTACGATGCCGATGGTGAACGGCTGGGAAGTCTTGGACTATATTTATTTACAAGGCTTAGATGAGCAGGTACAGGTCTACGTCATCAGCAATTCGATAAGCACGGAAGACAAAAAGCGGGCGATGGAGTATCCCCAGGTAAGAAGGTATTTGGAAAAACCAATTAAGCAGGCAGATTTAGAAGAAGCAATTGGATCTTTTGCCACTTTTAAATAAAGATTAAGCTTGACTATTAGTTTTGAAAGATTTCTTCTTTTTTTCGTTGATAGTGAAGATTGAGGTTTTTGGTGTATTGATCGAGTTCTTCGGTAATGACTTTTATCGCCCGGGCATATTCGCTTAAACTTTCGAGCTTTAGTCTCTTGTCCTGCTCCTCTTCTTCGATAAGTTCAACGATACCTTGTAAGGTTGTAACTGGGCGCCTAATTACGTGAGAGATATCGAATAATACTTGGTCTATAGCGGCTTGCAATTCGTAGTGCTTACTGACGTCTATGATCGAGCCATACATGACCACTTTGTTCTCCGCTACTAAGTCGATTTTACCTTGCAATGAATGCCAAACGGCGTCTTTTTCCCCTTGGTATTGAAAATCGACGCGAATGATATCAGGGTCTTTTTGTTTTTGATAATTGTTTATTTCCTTTTTTAAGGAGTTAAAGGCCTTGCCCATTACCCTTTTTAGGGTTTGTTTCGATTGGCTTAACCATTCTTTAAATTCAATTTCTGGATAGAGATTACCAATGCTCTTGCTCATAAAAATAAATTTCTCTATTTCTTGATCCACCAGTGCCATTTCGAAAATAGCGGACGGCGTATTTTCGGTGATCTTTACTAATCGCTTGGTGTTGAAATTTATGGCTGAACTTTGACTTTTAACGATGCGCTTTAGTTCCAGTTTATCCATGGCCATGCTTGCTAAGAGACTAAGCGCCTTTTTTTGACTTGGATTTAGGGCTTTGGTTTGATAGTCGGCTACACAAAGAGTACCAATGACCTGGTTGCGCTTGGTAACTAGAGGGATAGAGGCATAGAAGCGAATACCAGGATCACTCGTAACAAAGGCATTTTCGGCAAAGCGGTTATCTTGGGTGGCATCCGGTATTTCCAAAATGCTATTGGGTCGGTCTAAAGTGTATTTGCAGAAGGATTGTTCGACCGGGATTTCCGATATTTCGAGCCCTTTTTTGGATTTATACCACTGCCGGTGATTGTCAATGATACTGATCAGGGATATTTGTGTGTCGCAGATAATCGAGGCCAATTCGTTGAGTTGGTCCAATTCGGGATCGGCCGGCGTATCGAGGACATTAAAGGTGCGAATTTCTTCGAGGCGAAGCTTATCATTTAGGACGCTCATAATCTAGGTTTTGCATTGATATTATGAAAAAATCACGAGCTTTCCAAACAAATTTGCGCTCGGTATCGCTTGATTGATCTAGTCCTTTTGGTCTGCGAAGGGAATGTGGATGTATACACTAGTACCTTCTCCAAGTTTGGATTTTAGCTCTAAACTAGCGCCCATAGCGGCGAGGAATTCCCGACTTAGCGTAAGACCTAGGCCGGTTCCTCTTTCGGCGCTGGTGCCTGCTTTGCTATGGCCTTCCTTGGAAAAAAGCTTTTCTAGTTGCTCTGGTGCCATGCCCTCTCCTTCGTCGATAACTTTGAGAATACATTGATCATCCTTTATTTTAGTTCTTACTTTAAGGGTAGCCCCTTGGGGCGAAAATTTGATGGCATTGCTGAGGATATTGCGTAGGGCAAAAGCGAGAATATTGGGGTCGGTTTTAAGGTGTATTTGATCGAGTCCATTTTGTTGTGGCGGTTCAAACTTAATTTGCTTCAAATCCATTTGGGAGCCTAAGCCCATAGCGGTATTCTTAATGATGGCATGAAGTTCAATTGGCTCGAGCTGCGCAGCTATTTTTCCTTTTTGCGATTTCACCCAATTGAGCAGGTTTTCAAGTAGCAAGTCGACATTGCCTACCGCCGTTTCAAGACCGTCCATCCACTCGGCTAGCTCATTGGTTCTAACTAGTCCTTGGCTGTACAGTTGTAACATGCCCCTAATCGATGCAACCGGATTGCGAATATCGTGAGCCACAATACTAATAAGCTTATTCTTGAATTTTAGCGATTCCTGCATTTCTTGGTTTTCTGCGGCCTGTTTGGCATTCCTTTGTTTGTAGGACTTATTGCTTAAATAAAAGACCAAGCTTAATAAGACCGCAATTATTAAAGCAGCGGCAAGAGTGAGAATGCGCAAGCGGTCCGCCTCTTTTTGCGACCGCAGTATATCTCCTTCCCAACGGGCCCTTTCGAGGTCATCGGTCATTTTCATGGCCTCTACCCGTGATTGTATAATGTCTTCCATTTCATCCTTTCGCCAATGAAAGGCCGAGTCGAGCAAGCTAAAGGCCGTGGGGTAGTCTTGCAAGGCATAAGCAGCATAAGCGGCGATTTCGGCCAAGTCGGCCGGCATTCCAGTAGAATGGGGTACATAGTTGTAGCTTAAATACTCTCGGGCTAAGCGGAGGGTATTCGGGTAATTTTTACTGCGGTAATAGTGGTGGCTTAAATTATAAAGTGCGGTGAGGTATTCGCCGGTGTCTTTTTGACTTAAGGCGTATTGAGCTGTTTTTTCCAGAACTATTTGCGCTTTGTCTAATTGCTTTAAGTCGCGGTAAAGGGCGCCTTCAAGGTTCCAATTCGAAAATTTGCGCCAGGTATAGCCAGCAATAGAGTCAATTTTTTGCGAAGTATGCACCGCCTCTAATGCTGCAGGGAGTTCACCCTTTTCAAATAGAATGGCGGCTAAGCGGTTGTAGTAAACCGATTTTACCGTAGACAGAGGTAGGTTTTCGGCGACACTTCGGTAATTGGTCATAATCTTTAGCGCTTCCTCTAAAGAACTGATATGACGCAGAATTTCGGCTTTATGAACGGCCGACCTTAGCTCTTCATAAGTATCCCCTTCCTTTTGATAATGTTTAATTAAAAGGCCGGTATAGAGTAAGGCGGAGTCGATCTTATTTTCACTGAGTAGGCGGTTGAGATTTTCTTTTAAGCCCTCAATACCCGAATTAGGGATGGCATTTTGGTCATTTTGGGCAATAAGCAAACCGCCTGAGATTAGCAGGATAAAGGTGAGTAATGTCTTCAAAGCGTTTAGATTAATTTGGAACTAAAAATAGCGAGAATGCTGAAAACCATGGCCCTGCCTGGAGTCCAAAGTAGTACAAAGAGCTATTAAATAAATTGCCGGCTTAGGTTTATCGCCTTAGCCAGCAATTAGAGAAGCATTGGTGTATATGTCTAGATTATAATCGGTAAAAATTTAAGGCATAATTCAAAAGTGGGTATGCCCTAGCGGCTTTTTACTTATGCTAAGACTGGGGCCAGGGAAAAATCAAATTTCCAATGGAAATCAAAATTAGCCGCAATTTTAATCTATGCTAATTAAGATTGGTACAAATAAGGTACAAAGTGCTTTTTACTTAAGGCTGAATAGCCTAAGGCAACTAAATGCCTGCTGAATTTTTTTAAATCGCAGGAAGATAGAAGAAGACTAAAATGAAAACTCGGGCGGCACCGGTTCTCTAGTTAAATACCTCCCCCTAAACGAAAAATCTAATTGTGGTGCCAAACCGCTTTTAGATGTAAAGATGGAACCGCCCGAGTTTTACTATCATGAGGCTTCGAAGGAAGGAATTTAAACGGTACGGGAGAACTAATTTCGTCCGATGACTGGGGCTGCTCGGTGAATGGCTGTTTTAGCTCGATGGAAGGAAGAGGCTTTGAGGGGGAGAGAGGGAGAGAGGAAGAGGGGAAGAGGGAAAGGGGAAGACAAGCGTAGGCTGGGCTTTCCTCGCTATGCTCGGAAGCATGGATTTCTTCGCTGCGCTTAGAAGCGGGGGGGCGCAGAAGGTAAAACCATACCTACGCAAGCTTCGGCAGGCAGGCAGTTCCAAGGAAGCGCAGAGGGGGAAGAGGCTGGGGTGCAGGGATTTGCTGGCGCAAGCGGGGATTCGCTAGGGCGAGCGGAGATGGCTATGCAGATACTTTGCGTGGAAGGCCTCACACGGCGCACACAACGAGCGCGGCGAATCTGGGGAGAGACGATGCGCATAAGGCCTCACACCAAGCCCACGAAGCCCACGAAGCAAAAAACAATGTCATGGTGCTTTGCACAAGGGACGCGGAGGGCGCAAAGGAAACGGGAAGGACGCTAAGGAGAGAAGTTGCGGATAGGGCCTCACACGGCGCACACAGCGAGCGCGGCGAATCTGGGGAGAGACGATGCGCATAAGGCCTCACACCAAGCCCACGAAGCCCACGAAGCAAAAAACAATGTCATGGTGCTTTGCACAAGGGACGCGGAGGGCGCAAAGGAAACGGGAAGGACGCTAAGGAGAGAAGTTGCGGATAGGGCCTCACACGGCGCACACAGCGAGCGCGGCGAATCTGGGGAGAGACGATGCGCATAAGGCCTCACACCAAGCCCACGAAGCCCACGAAGCAAAAAACAATGTCATGGTGCTTTGTGCGCCGAAGCTTTAGCGAAGGCGTATCGAAGCAGGGTCTGATTTTATAGAGTCCTTCGACATGTTCTACTTTCAGTCGAACGCTCCTTGTAAAACGCGGTAAACAGGGTGACATTAATTATTGCTTCGAACAAGGGGACATATCAAAATTAGCAAGGAACAAAGACTGTGCTTCTGAACCCCTGTTCTTCTGCGCTTCTTAGCTTTCCCGTTTTTTTCCTTTTTTTAAATGTTCTTCGATGTCGGCTATATGAAGGCTTAAGGCGTGGATAGAGATTTGGATTTCTTTGATTAATAGTCCGAGGGAAAGGATGAGCAAGACCAGGGCAATGCCGAAGGCCCAGATGGCGAAAAGTTTGTACTGGATGTAAATGAGGAACATAGTGAGGACGCAGAGGAGGAGGCTGCTGATGCCGAGGATCTGCATCCAGCGGGTAAGGTTGAGGCGCAGCTTGAGGTTCTTGATTTGCTCAATTAGGTTTTGATCTTGTTTTTGGAGGTATTCATCATGCAGCTGGCGAATAACGGCGGCATAGGCTAAAAAGCGATTGGTGTAAGCCAGCATAATTAAGGAGATGGCAGAGAAGAGTAAGGCGGGGGTGGTAAGAGTGAGTGCTTCCATGGGGCGAAGGTAGGGAAATGGTCGCGGAGCGACCATTTCGGCAGGGAGGCAGGGTTCTGACCATTGGTCAGGCTGGGTGTGCAGGGGGAGAGAGGAGGAGAGGAAGAGAGGGAGAGAGGGAGAGAGGAAGAGAGGAAGGGGAAGATAAGCGTAGGCTGGGCTTTCCTCGCTATGCTCGGAAGCAGGGATTTCTTCGCTGCGCTTAGAAGCGGGGGCGCAGAAGGTAAAACCATACCTACGCAAGCTTCGGCAGGCAGGCAGTTCCAAGGAAGCGCAGAGGGGGAAGAGGCTGGGGTGCAGGGATTTGCTGGCGCAAGCGGGG
>ENA-ORCV01000581-ORCV01000581.1-marine-metagenome-genome-assembly--contig:-NODE-581-length-20883-cov-3.921609_pt1 | contig 20883 bp, 21 predicted proteins | sample MGYA00237779_ERZ508509 | MGnify/ENA primary metagenome ERZ508509 (study PRJEB26180, sample SAMN06268772) | marine metagenome | isolation source: Bioluminescent Bay, La Paraguera, Puerto Rico | place... | reverse complement strand
CGCCCCGATCTCGTGCAATTCCTATTGCCAGCCCTGCTACGGCGTCGAGGTGATGCCGCGGCGCTGGTATGACCGCCTCGGCAAGGACGTGCGCGCCGCCGTGCTCGACGTGACGGATGGCTTCAAAGACTGCGGATGTCAGGGACAGGTACGAGAAATAGCCAAAATCAGGACCTGCGAATTTCGGTAACTGCTTGTCGCGATGGGCCGTCACTTCCGCCCACCAGCCATCTGATCTCCTCGGATGGGCTGACCGATGGCGCCAACTCTGCATATTTGCGGACGTTGTGATCGACGAGCGCGGACTTCTCTTCAAGCCAAGACCGAAAATCCTCGACGAGCGAGGCTACGCCCGGATCTGTGTCGCAGACGCTCGTGATCGCTGACCGCGTTGCCTCGGCATCGCTGGCTTGCGAGATATAAAAGAGATCGAAGGCGTCGCGTGGTCTCTTGATCTGACGCACGCTCTTTAGCTTCGACAGGACGAAGCCGTCATAAGTGAGCAGTGGAAGCGACGTGGTTGCAGGATCACTTTGGGTATCCTCGCCCGAGATGTCGACCGCATTCCACATGCTGTGCCTGATAACGGCGCTGCCATCGGTGAAGGCGATCGATTTGCCCCAGCGGCGTCCGCTGCCATCCGCCATGTCCGACACCTGCAAATCGATGATGTCCTGAAACATATCCGGGTTCTTCAAGCCATCGGTCGGGTGCAGGAAATCGACGTTGAAGATGAAGTTTGTGCCGGACACATTGATCGGGCAAAGCAGCTGGAATTCATGCTTCGCCGACGCGAAATAGCCGTTGCCAAGCAAGGCGCGGAACGCATCTTGGGCGGACTCGACTGTACCGATCAGGAGGATGTCAACGTCGCGCGTGCCGGGGTGACAGAGTGCCTCGGCACCTCCGCGAATGACGGGAACCCAGCCACCGACGACAATAAAGTCGACCTTCTGAGCCGTCAGCGATCGCGATACAGAAAGAAGCAGGCCGTGTGCGGCTGCTGCGAGACTGTTGAACATCGGGCGCACCATCTTGTCGTTTGGAAACGCGATCTCCGCGAGTCTCCAGCCCACTAGAGCCAACAATCTCTTGAATGCAACGCGAGCATCGGCGTGAAGATCGTACAGTCGCTTGGGTCTTAGCGATTCGACCGCCGAGCTAAACCAATGTCCGCTTTCCGCGATCTGACGCCGATAGCCGCCGGTCGGCAGACGGCCATATTCATCAGGCCTAAGCCAATGAAAGCCGTCCCCGTCCCCATCCGCAAGCTTTGCAAGCTTTTGAAATCATGGCGCTTGGAAGAAATTCCAAACGTATTAATCCCACACCCCTTCCGCTCCCCCATACTCCCTCCCGTCCCCGCGGATGAGGGAAGGTGGCCACTCACCATTTCCGCGGGGCGTGCGTGGCGCGTCCGGGCGTGGGGCTGTGAGATCCCCGCGCTCCGGCGCGGCCGGCGGGCAGGGCGGATGGCACTAGACGACCGACCATCCCAATCCCGTCCTGGAACCGGGGGCGAGAGCCTTCGAGAAATCCACGCGCGGAGCGTCGGCGGCGGACTCTCAAAACCGTTGGCGCCTTAAAATCCGGGTTCGCAGCTGACGCTCCGCTCCCTTGCCTTATGCATCCCGTCTCATCGGAGCGGGCGATGACGCATGCCGGTTTTCGGGAGGCCGCGCGCGGCGGCCGGAGGGTCTAGCGGGCCAGCAGTTTCTGGACGCGGCGCAGCAGCTCGGTCGCGTGTACCGGCTTGGCCATATAGTCGTCCGCCCCGTTCTGCAGCGCCGCCAGGACGTGGTCGTGGGCGGTGCGGGCGGTCAGCATCAGGACCGGGATCTGCGACAGATAGCGGTCGCCCTTGATCCGCTTCACCGCCTCGGTCCCGTCCATGCCGGGCATCTGGCCGTCCATCACGACCAGGCTGAACTGGTATTCCTTCATGCGGTCGAAGGCCTCGGCCGCGTGGCGGGCCAGCACGACGTCATAGCCGGCGTCGCGCATCTGCCAAGCGACCAAGTCGCGGATGGCGCGGTCGTCGTCGCACACCAGGATGCGCGGCGCGTCCTGCACCGGAATCCCCCGCGGGCGCGGGGGCTCCATGTCGATGGCGATGATGTCGTCCAGCTCCATGGCGGAATCCATGACTCCCGCCCGGTATGCGAGGCGTTAACGCCCGCTAGCCCTCTGCATAGGGCGCGAATTCCGGCTGGGTTTCGCTCAGGATCTCCAGCGCCGCCTGCGCCGCCCTGCCGTCCATCGCGCCCTCCTGCGCGCCTTCTCGGGCGTCCAGATCCGCCGCGATCCGGCGATAGACATAATCCCGCGCAAAGCCGGGCAGGGCGTCGAACGCCGCCGACTGCACGACATAGGAAACCGGATATTCGAACAGCCGCGTCTCCAGGTTCAGCGTGCGGAGGGAGCGGCCCTGTGCATCCGCCGGCCCGCGCCCCTGGAACCAGACGTCGAAGCCCGATCCGCCCGCGACCGGCTCATCCAGCGCGATCGCCCCGTCGAAGGTCAGCAGCCGCACCAGCTCGTCCAGCATCGGCTCCAGATAGGTCTTCGCCCGCTCCGGCACCGCCTCCCATGTCTCGGCGTGCGCGGCCTCGGCCATGCCGGTCCGCTCCAGCACCGCCGGGCCCTTGAACTGAACATAGGCGATCTGGTTCTGCGCCTCGACCTGATGTTCCATCACCATCAGCGCCACGATGTCGCTGGTCGCCGCCAGATAGGGCTCGGCGTCGAACAGATCGTGCAGCGAGTCCAGATTGCCGAGCCGCGCGCCCTCCAGCTCCGCCGATTTCTCGATCAGCACATTGCCCATATGCACCTGCCCGCCATGGCGCCCGGTGACGTACCAGCCGCCCCAGCGCTCCGACAGCGGCGTGCGGTCGGTGGTCAGGGTGGAGGTCTCAACGCTCAGCGGCGCCCCGCTGCGCCGCACCAGGGTGGAGCGCACGGGCAGCGCCGGCGTGCCGCCGCCCATCATGCCTTGCGTGTCGTGGCAGGTCAGGCACCGCCCGGTCTCCCGCCCGAACCGCGCGCCTTTCTCCCGCTCGTTATGGAAGACGTAGAAGACGGGGCCGAGCTCGGCGTCCATCGCGGCGATCTCCACGATGTCCGAATTCTGGACCCAGCCGATATAGACCGTGTCGTTGAAATACAGCGCCCGCGGCGTCTCGCTGCTGATCAGCGGGTATTGCAGGCTGGTCTTGGAATAGACCAGCGTCTGCGAGCTGACGTCGATCTCCAGCGCCGCCAGCAGCGAGTCGAGATAGCCGTGCTCCGGCCCCCAGACCAGTTCCGTCCGCCCGGCGTCCAGATCCGCGATCAGCTCGGCGACCGGATTGGCCCGCGCCTCGCCGCTATATTCCAGACCCGGATATTCCGCGTCATAGCGAAAATCCTGCGCCGCGGCCCCGCCGGCCGGCAGCGCGATGGCGCAGGCCAGCGCGGCGGCGACAGCCCGCAGGCGGGTATTGGGAATGGACGATCTCATAGGCCCTGTATTTGGCCGCAACGCCCTGAGACTCAAGTGAAACCGCTGTTAGGGGGCGGTTTCGCCGCACCCCTGCGCGGGCGCTCAGCCCGGCTCGTAGACGCTGATCTCCAGCCCCGCCGCGACCGGCAGCAGGATGCTGCGCAGGTTCGGCGCAGCGCGCACCGCGTCGGCATAGGCTTTCACGTTCGGCCCGCCCGGCGTGATCATGTTGTCGGCCACGATGATCGCCCCCGGATTCAGCTTCGGCAGCACCGCCTCCAGGCACGGCACATACATGTCCTTCCAAAGATCCAGCAGCACGAAATCGATCCGGTCCGGCAGGCCGGCGATGATCTCCAGCGCGTCGCCGACCCTGAAGTCGATCACATCGCTGAGGCCCGCCTTGGCCGCCATGTCCTTGGCGTATTCGGTCTTGTAGTCGGCGAGCTCCACCGTGGTCATCCGCCCGCCCGCCGCGCGCGCGGCTTCGCCCAGCCAGATCGCGGAATAGCCGTAAGAGGTGCCCAGCTCCAGGATGTTCGGGGCGTCCAGCGACCTGGCGATGATATTGATCAACTGTCCGGTTTCGGGCCCCACCGGCAGCAGCACCGTGTCGCGCCATTCGCGCGCGCTGTTGCCCGGCGTGACGCCATAGCCTTCCTCTTCCTGCCGGATCCGCTCGTGATAGGCGTCCAGCACCGCATTGATCTTGTCGTCCATGGCGTCCCCTCTCTATTCTTTGCGCCTCTTATGGGCGGCTCCCCTGCCGGCGTGCAAGCACGCGAACGCCGGGCGGTTCAAGGAGTGGGATCATGACGGGTTCCGGACCGGTCCGGTCGCAGCGCGCCCTCAGCGTCGGCGCGGCGGCTGTCGGCGCCTTTGCCTGCGGGGCGCTGGCGGTGGGCGCCGTCGCCATCGGCGCGATGGCCATCGGCCGCCTGAAGATCAAACGCGCCCGCATCGGCCATCTGCACGTCGACAATCTATCCGTCGGGCGGATCAGCGGCCCGTTGCGTCTCCCGCGGGATTAGGCGGACGGCTCCGGCTCCGGTAAAAGCGCCTGCATGTCGGCCCAGAAAGACCTCAAGCGGATCACCGCGCCGGACATCCGCGCCCGCAAGGGCGGGGAGCCGGTCGTCTGCCTCACCGCCTATGACGCGCCGACGGCGGCGATCCTGGACCGGCATTGCGACCTGCTGCTGGTCGGCGACTCGCTCGGCATGGTCGTGCACGGGCTGGACACGACGGTCGGCGTGACACTGGAGATGATGATCCTGCACGGTCGGGCCGTAATGCGCACATCCAAGCGCGCGCTGGTGGTCGTGGACCTGCCCTTCGGCAGTTACGAGGAAAGCCCGGAGGCCGCGTTCCGCAGCGCTTCCCGCGTGATGGCCGAAACCGGCTGTCAGGCGATCAAGATCGAAAGCGGCCGGTTCGCGGCGGAGACGATCGCCTTCCTGACCGGGCGCGGCATCCCGGTGATGGCGCATGTCGGCCTGCGGCCGCAATCGATGCACATGCTGGGCGGGTTCCGCATCCAGGGCCGCGCCAAGGGCGCGCGCGAGGCGATCGTGGCGGACGCCGCGGCGGCCGACGCCGCGGGCGCCTTCGCCATCGTGGTGGAGAAGGTGGACCAGGCCACCGCACAGGCCGTGACCGACGCGGTCGAGGCGCCGACCATCGGCATCGGCGCGTCCAATGTCTGCGACGGCCAGGTGCTGGTGACCTCCGACATGCTGGGGCTGATCGACTGGGCGCCGAAATTCGCCAAACGCTATGAAACGATGGGCCAGCGGATCGACGCGGCGGTGCGGGACTATGCCGCGGATGTGAAGGCGCGGCGCTTTCCGGGGCCGGAGCACACATACGGCGCCGCGCGCCGGTAACAGCGCCGACTCATTCGGTTGAAGCAGGGCGAGCGGGGGGGTAGTTTCCCGGCCCTTCGCCCCATTTGATTAATGGAATCGCCCCCTTGGCCGATATTTTCTCCGAAGTTGAGGAAGAACTCCGGCGCGACAAATACAACGCGCTGCTGCGCCGCTATGGACTCTGGATCCTGGGCGCGGCCGCGCTGATCGTTCTGGCGGCCGGCCTGTATCAGGGCGTCTGGGAGCCCTCGCGCGCCAACCGCATCGCCGGCTATTCCGACGCCTATCAGCAGGCCCAGGCTCTGCGCGCCGCCGGCCAGCTGGACGCCGCCGATTCCGCCTATGCCGACCTGTCCGAAGGCGACCATGACGGCTACGCCGCGCTGGCCCTGATGCAGCGCGCGGATATCGCGGAGACGGCGGGCGACGCCTCGCGCGCCGCGGCTCTCTACGCCGAGGCGGCGGAGAAGGCGGACGACGAGGCGCTGGCCGGGCTGGCGCGCGTGAAGGGTCTGTACGCCATGGCGGACGAGGCCAGCTATGACGAAATCCTGTCGCGCGCCGAACCGCTCGCCGCCGCGGATTCGCCCTATCGCGCCTCGGCGCGGGAGCTGATCGGCGCGGCGGCGCTGCGCGCGGGCGATCTGGATCGCGCGCGCCGGGAGTATGAATATCTGACGCTGGCGCCCGAAACCCCGCAGGGGATTCGCGTTCGCGCCGGGGAAGGGCTGGCCGCCGTGGAGCGCGCGGCCGCCGCATCGCAATCGCCGGAGGAGGCGCCGTAATGAGAAGCTTGCGTGGAGCATCGCCAGCCGCAATTCGTCCGCTGCTGATCGCGGCGGCCTGCGGCGCGCTGTCCGCCTGTTCCGTCGTCGGCGACGTTTTCGACGGCGACGACCCGCCCCAGATCGTGCGCGGCGAGCGGATCCCGATCCTGACCGCCGAGCAGACCCTGTCCGTCGATCCGGACCAGGCGACGCCGGCCAATGTGCCGCCGCCTTACGTCAACGCCTCCTGGCCGCAGACCGGCGGGGCGCCGACCCACGCCATGCAGAACCCCGACGGGGGCGGCCTGTCCCGCGCCTGGCGCCGCAGCGTCGGGGCCGGGGACAGCCGCGACAGCCGCATCACCGCCCAGCCGGTGATCGAGAGCGGCCGGATCTTCGCCATGGACGGCGATGGCGAAGTCGTCGCCTTCGACGCCGACACCGGCAGCCAGCTCTGGCGCAAGCGCCTGCGGGTCGAGAACGATCGCGACAAATACGGCTTCGGCGGCGGGCTCGCCATCGCCGGCGGCCGGGTGATCGTCGCCTCCGGCATGGGCCTCCTGGCCGCGCTGGATCCCGAGGACGGGGATATCAGCTGGTCGGTGGAGACCGCCACGCCGCTGCACTCCGCCCCGACCGTCTCGGACGGGCGCGTCTTCGTGGTCAGCGACGACAACGTTCTGACCGCCATGGACGCCAATACAGGCGAGCGCCTGTGGAGCTTCCAGGGCATCACCGAGCCCGCACGCCTGCTGACCTCGCCGGCGCCGGCGGTGTTCGGCGAGATGGTCGTTTCGCCGTTCGGCTCGGGGGAGCTGGTGGCGCTGAACGCGGCCAGCGGCCAGCCGATCTGGTCCGACACGCTGACCCGCGCCGGGCGCCTGGCGCCGATCTCCACGCTGAACGACGTGGCCGGTTCGCCGGTCATCTATGACGGCGTGGTCTATGCGATGAGCCATTCCGGCGTGCTGGCCGCGGTGCAGATGAGCACGGGCGAGCGGGTGTGGACGCTGCCGGCCGGCGGCGTGAACATGCCCTGGCTGGCGGGCGACTCCCTGTTCGTGGTGACCGGCGACGCCGAACTGGTGGCCATCGACCGGACCGGCGGCGCGGTGCGCTGGATGAGCCAGCTTCCGGGCTTCAAGAACGAAGAGAAGCGGAAGAACAAGATCAGCTGGGCCGGGCCGGTCCTGTCGGGCGGTCAGCTGGTCGTGGTCTCCAGCCAGGGGGAGGGCCGTCTCTACGATCCGGTGACGGGTCTGCAGACCGGCGAATTCGAACCCGGCGACACCTTTGTCTCGCCGATCGTGGCCGACCGCACGCTGTATGTGCTCAATAGCGACGGCGAACTGTCCGCCTACCGCTAGGAGCCGCATGTCATGGCGGCGAAAATCGCCATCGTCGGCCGGCCCAATGTCGGCAAATCCACGCTGTTCAACCGGATAGCGGGCCGGCGGCTTGCGCTTGTCCACGACATGCCGGGCGTCACCCGCGACCGGCGCGAGGCGACCGGGCGGCTGGGCGACCTGGACCTGATCCTGATCGATACGGCGGGGTTCGAGGAAGCCGACGCCGCCAGCCTGGAAGGGAGGATGCGCGCCCAGACCATGGCCGCGATCGGGGAGGCCGACGCGGCGCTGTTCCTGATCGACGCGCGCGCCGGGATCACGCCGCTGGACGAGACCTTTGCGCAATTGCTGCGGGAGGCGGGCAAGCCCGTCGTGCTGGCGGCGAACAAGGCGGAAGGGCCGGCGGCGGAGGCCGCCGCGCACGAGGCCTGGCGGCTGGGCCTGGGCCAGCCGGTGCCGCTGTCGGCGATGGAGGGCGACGGCCTGTCCGACCTGCGCGACGCCCTGGCCGCCGTGCTGGCCGAATTGCCGGAGAGCGCGGAGGAGGATGAGGATGAAGAGGGCGAGGGCGCGCCCATTCGCCTCGCGGTTGTGGGCCGGCCGAACGCCGGCAAGTCCACGCTGCTTAACGCGCTGCTGGGCGCCGACCGCCTGCTGACCGGGCCGGAGGCGGGGATCACGCGCGACGCGGTGCCGGTCAGCTGGGAATGGCAGGGCCGGCGCGTGCGCCTGCACGACACCGCGGGCATGCGGAAAAAGGCGAAGATCAGCGACGCGCTGGAAAAGATGAGCGTGTCGGACACCGTGCGCGCGATCAATTTCGCGGAGGTCGTGGTGCTGGTCCTGGACGCGGAAAACCCGTTCGACAAACAGGACCTGTCCATCGCCGACCTGGCGATCCGGGAGGGTCGGGCGCTGGTCTTCGCGGTCACCAAATGGGACCTGGTGCACGAGAAGGGCACACGGAAGAAACAGATCGAGGAAATGGCCGAGCGCCTGCTGCCGCAGGTGCGCGGCGCGCCGGTGCTGTTCCTGTCCGGCGCCACGGGCCGGGGGATCGACAAGCTGATGCCCGCGGTGGAGCGGCTGCGCCGGGACTGGAGCGCGAAGGTGAAGACGCGCGACCTGAACGACTGGCTGCACGAGGTGATAGAACGGCATCCCCCGCCCGCGGTCGCCGGAGCGCGGATCAAGCCGCGCTACATGACCCAGACCAAGGCCCGGCCGCCGACCTTCGTCCTGATGGCGAACCGGGCCGACCGCATGCCCGAATCCTACAAACGCTATCTGGTGAACGGCGTGCGCGAGGCGTTCGACCTGTGGGGGACGCCGATTCGCCTGTTCGTCCGCTCGGGCAAAAATCCCTACGCCGACAAGGAGTAGGCCGCCCGCCGGCCCATGCATTTCGTGCAGGGCTGGTATCGCATTGCGGAACCGGGCCACGAAGCTGTCGCATCGCGCCGGGGCGCTTTCCTTTCATATCAACAGCTTGGGCATATCGCTGCACGCGATTGTCTAACGCGAATTCTGTTTTCGCATGGCAGGTCCAACACGGATCGGCCGGACTTGCAGTATTCGCGCGTCGCTGATCGCGGTCATACTGCAAAGGTCAATAAGGGGGCGAAACGACAAGAACCCCATTAATTAGGAGCTGACCTATGACGAAGATGACTGCCCTGTGCGGCGCGATCGCCGCCGTTTCGTTCCTCGCCGCTCCCGCCGCCATGGCGGAGTCCGCCACGGAAGTGGTGGACGTGGTGGTGAGCTACGCCCCCGCGCCGGAGGCGACCTATTTCGACCTGCAGCGCGAAGTCCGCGCCGCCTGCACGTTCAAGGGCGCGAAGGGCGTGAACTCGGTCGACATGACCTGCGTGAGCGAGGTGATGGACAAGATCATGTCCACGCCGGAATTCGCGATGGCCGAGCTGGAAGCGCCGGCCGACGCGGTCGCGCGCTAGACGTATCGTCGTCGTCCCGCCGCACCGGCCGCGCGCCGGGGCGGCGGGGCCGCGCCTATCCCGGCCCGGACAGGGCCGTTTCGGCGGTCGGGAAATCGACCCAGGCCCCGTTTTCCGCATAGTCCGGCCCGGCCATGTCCGCGATCAGCGGGGCCAGCGCCTCGGGCGGCGGCAGGGTCTGCGGATCCTCGCCGGGGAACGCGGCCTTGCGCATCGCGGTGCGCATCGGCCCCGGATTGACCAGATTGGCGCGCACATTCGTCGCCGCCATCTCCTTCGCCCAGCATTCGACCAGTGCGTCCAGCGCCGCCTTGGAGGCGGCGTAGGCGCTCCAGTAGGCGCGGGTGGACTTCACCGCGCCGGAGGTCAGGAAAACCGCGCGCCCGGAGTCCGAGGCCTTCAGCAGCGGCTCCAGCGCGCGGATCAGCGCCCAGTTGGCGTGGAAATTCACCGTGAAGGTTTCGGCCCACAGCTTCGGCTCGATCTGCGAGACCGGGGTGAGGGGGCCCAGAACGCCGGCGGCGGCGACCAGCGCGTCCAGCCGGCCCCAGCGGCTCTCGATCGCCTTGGCCAGCTCGATGCAGCTTTGCGGCTCCCGCAAATCCAGCGGCACCAGCGTGGCGGAGCCGCCCTCGGCGCGGATGGCGTCGTCGACCTCTTCCAGCCCGCCCTGGGAGCGGGCGGCGAGGATCACGTGCGCGCCCTGGCGGGCCAGCTCCTTCGCCGCCGCCGCGCCGATGCCGCGCGAGGCGCCGGTGACGAGCGCGATGCGCCCGCTGTGAGACTTCCGGGTTGTCATGAAATCAGGCCACTTCGACGAGGAAGGAGAGCTGCTGGTCCTTGTCCGCCAGCTGGCGGTTGGAGTCGGCGAGGCCGGTCGGGTAGTCGCCGGTGAAGCAATGGTCGGTGAATTGCGCCGCGTCGTCGTTGCGCCCGTTCTCGCCCATCGCCCGGTACAGGCCGTCCACGGACAGGAAGCCCAAGCTGTCGCAGCCGAGCTCGGCGCGGATTTCCTCCAGCGTATGGGTCGCGGCGATCAGCTTGTCCCGCACCGGCGTGTCGATGCCGTAATAGTCGGGCCATTTGATCATCGGGCTGGCGGAGCGGAAATGGACCTCCGTCGCGCCGGCTTCCCGCATCATCTGCACGATCTTGCGGGACGTGGTGCCGCGCACGATGGAATCGTCGATCAGCACGACCCGCTTGCCCTCGATCTGGGCGCGGTTGGCGGAATGCTTCATGCGCACGCCGATGTCGCGGATCGTCTGGGTCGGCTGGATGAAGGTGCGGCCGACATAGTGGTTGCGGATGATGCCGTGCTCGAACGGGGTGTGGGAGGCTTCGGCGAAGCCGAGCGCGGCCGGCACGCCGGAGTCCGGCACCGGCACGACGACGTCGGCCTGGGCCGGGCATTCCTCGGCCAGGATGCGGCCCATGGACTTGCGCACCTGATAGACCGGCTTGCCGTCCACGATGGAGTCCGGCCGGGCGAAATAGACATATTCGAAGATGCAGGGCCGGGGGCGGCGCTCCGGCGCGTACATGATGCTTTCGACGCCGGCCTCGGTGATGATCACGACCTCGCCCGGCTTCACGTCGCGGACGAATTTCGCGCCGATCATGGTCAGGGCGCAGGTCTCCGACGCCAGGATCCAGGCCTTGCCAAGCTGGCCCAGCACCAGCGGGCGGATGCCCAGCGGGTCGCGTGCGCCGATCAGCTTCTTGTTGGTCAGGCTGACCAGCGCATAGGCGCCCTCGATCTGGCGCAGCGCGTCGATGAAGCGGTCCACGATCTTGCCGCTGCGCGAGCGGGCGACGAGCTGGATGATGACTTCGGTGTCGGAGGTCGACTGGAAGATCGCGCCGGCCTCGACCAGCTGTTCGCGCAGGATGCGGGAATTGGTCAGGTTGCCGTTATGGGCGATGGACATGCCGCCGGCCGACAGGTCGGCGAACAGCGGCTGCACGTTGCGCAGCACCGGCGCGCCCTGGGTCGAATAGCGGTTGTGGCCGATCGCGGCGTGGCCGGGCAGGCGCTGCGGCACGTCGGGCCCCGCGAAATTGTCGCCGACCAGGCCCAGATGCCGCTCATTGTGGAAGCGCGCGCCATCATAGGTGGTGATGCCGCAGGCCTCCTGTCCCCGGTGCTGCAGCGCGTGAAGGCCGAGGGCTGTCAGGACCGCCGCGTCGTCCGCCCCGAACACGCCGAAGACGCCGCATTCCTCCCGCAGCCGGTCCTCGAACGGATTGAACCAGCACGACGGGTCGCCCGACGCATCGTCAGGCGGAACGTCTGGGCGGGCGCTCATTGCGCGTCTCCTTCGTTTTCGGCGTCGGCCTTGGCGCCGATAAGCTGGTCGAGGCTGCGCCGGGTCGTCTCGCCGTATGCGGCTTCGTCCTCTGGGGGGGTGTTTTCGGCCTCGCGCGCCGGGGCCGGCGCGGGGGAGGCGGCAGGCGCCGCGGGGGCGGCCTGGGTGGCGGTGGCCGGCACCGGGGTGCTGGCGATGTGGGAGGATTCGGGCGCCAGCTCCTGCAGCGCGACGGCCGTGGCGCTGACCATAGGATACAGGCGCGCCTCGGTCAGCCAGCGCGAGGGCCGGTCCGGCGGCACGAAGGCGGTGTAGAGGATCACGAACAGGGCCAGGATCACGACGCCCCGCGCCACCCCGAACGCCAGGCCCGCGACGCGGTCCAGCATGCCCGGCTCGTCGCCGCCGCGCAGATGCTTGGCGATGGAGGAGGTGATCAGCGTGACGGCCAGATAGACCAGAAGGAAGACCCCGACGACCGCCGCGATGTCCGCGGCCCAGCCGGGCTGGATGACGCCGCGCACCGGTTCGCGCAGGACCGGGAGCATCCAGAGTGCGGCGAGCGAGGCGGCGACGAAGGCCGCCACCGAAAGCGTCTCGCGGATGAAACCGCGCACCAGCGCCAGAAGGCCGGACAGGAGGAGGACCCCCAGAACCACGGCGTCAAAGGCGGTCACGCTGCCGTCCACTAGGCCATGTCCTCCATAGCGCCGGTTTCGATACGGGTGACCAGATCGGACAGGCGCGCGATTTCAGCCACGCGGACGCCGGAGACGAGCCCCGCTGCGCCAGCGGGCGCAAGTGCGCCGCCAAATCCCAATTTTTTGGCCTCTCTCATCCGCGCCTCCGCGCGACCCACCGGACGAACGTCCCCCGACAGGCTCGCTTCACCGAAGACGACGCAATCGGCGGGCAAGGCGACATCGAAGGCCGATGACGCCAAGGCCGCTGCGACCGCCAGATCGGCTGCGGGCTCGGTAATCTTAAGTCCTCCAGCGACGTTCAAATAAACGTCACGTCCTCCGAATCCAAGGCCGCAGCGGGCTTCGAGAACAGCCAGCACCATGGCGAGGCGCCCGGAATCCCATCCAACCACCGCCCGGCGCGGCGTACCGAATGCTGCGGGCGCGACAAGTGCCTGAATTTCCACAAGAACCGGGCGCTTGCCCTCCATGCCGGCGAACACCGCCGCGCCCGATGCAGGGGCGCCACGGGCGTCGAGAAACAGCGCCGAGGGGTTGTCGACCTCCGCCAGCCCGGCCTCGCCCATCTCGAACACGCCGATCTCGTCGGTCGGGCCGAAGCGGTTTTTCACCGCGCGCAGGATGCGGAAATGGTGGCCGCGCTCGCCCTCGAAATACAGGACGGCGTCGACCATGTGCTCCACCACGCGCGGGCCGGCAATCTGACCCTCCTTGGTGACGTGGCCGACCAGCACGACGATGGCGTTGGTCTTCTTGGCGAAGCGGACAAGGTCCTGGGCGCAGGCGCGGACCTGGGCGATCGTGCCGGGCGCCGCGCCCAGCTGATCGGTCCAGAGGGTCTGGATCGAGTCCAGGATCACCATGTCCGGCTTGTCGCGCTTCAGCCCGTCCAGGATCGGCTCCAGCGCCGTCTCGGCGGCCAGCATGACCGGTGCGTCGGCCAGGCCCAGCCGGGATGCGCGGCCGCGCACCTGGTCCACCGCCTCCTCGCCCGAGACATAGGCGATGCGCGCCCCGGCCCGGGCCATCAGCGAGGCGGCCTGCAGCAGCAGGGTCGATTTACCGATGCCTGGATCGCCGCCGACCAGAATGGCGGACCCGGCGGTCAGCCCGCCGCCCAGCACGCGGTCCAGCTCCGCAATGCCGGTGGTCAGCCGCTCCGGCGGCGCCTCTTCGGAGGCGAGATCGACGAATTCCAGCCCGCGGCCGCGCTTGCGGGGCTTGGCCTTCGCGCCGCCGCCGACCGGGGCGGACAAAGCGGCTTCCTCGACCAGCGTGTTCCACTCGCCGCAGGAATCGCAGCGCCCCGCCCACTTGGCGTGGGCCGTCCCACAGCTCTGGCAGGCGAACACCGTCTCCGCCACGGCCATCGAATCACTCCCGGCGAGATTTGAGGATAACCCTATTCGGCGTAGACGCGCTCGAACCGGGCGCCGAGGCGGGTGAGAAATTCATAGGAGATCGTCCCGGCCGCCCGCGCCGTGTCCTCCAGCGCCGGGCCCAGGAACTCCACCATCGCGCCGGGCGCGGCGTCCAGACCGGTGACGTCGACCGCCGCGAGATCCATCGACACCCGCCCGACCAGCGGCGCGCGCGCCCCGTCCAGCAGGCCATAACCGCCCGGCCATGAGGCGCGCAGGAAGCCGTCTGCATAGCCCAGCGCGACGATCGCCACTTTCATGTCCTGCGGCGCGGTGAAGGCTGCCCCGTATCCGATGGCCTCGCCCTGTTTCAGCGTGCGCAGGCGGATGACCGGCGCGGCGATGCGGACGACGGGTTTCAGGTCCGGGCAGGGCGTGCTGCGCGGCTGACCGCCATACAGGCCGACGCCCGGCCGGGTCAGGTCGAACTGATAGTCCGGCCCGGTCAGCGCGCCGGCGGAGTTGGACAGGCTGCGCGGGACGCCGGGGAACAGGGCGGACAGCGCCTTGAAGTCCGCGAGCTGACGCGCGGTCATCGCATTGTCCGGATCGTCGGCGCAGGCGAGGTGGCTCATCACCAGGCGCAAATCCAGTCCGTGGCCGGTGGCGGCCAGATCCCGGGCCTCATCCGCCGACAGGCCCAGCCGGTTCATGCCGGTGTCGATATGCAGCGCGCAGGCGCCGCCGCCGCCGTCGCGCCAGGCCGCGATCTGCTCTGGGCTGTTCAGGACCGGGCGCAGCGCGTGGTCGCTGTAGAGATAATGGTCGCCGCCAGCCGGGCCGTTATAGACATAGATGGCGCAGTCGGCGTGCAGGAGCGCGCGCAGGGCCGCGCCCTCCTGCACCTGCGCGACAAAGAACGTGCGGCAGCCCTCGGCCTCGAAAGCGGGGGCCAGCCGGTCCGCGCCTAGGCCATAGGCGTCGGCCTTCACCGTCGCGCCGGCTTCCGGCGCCAGGCCGGCGAACAGGCGCCAGTTGGCGCGCGCCGCGGCCAGATCGATGCGAAGGACCGCCCGCCCGTCCGCCACGTCAGCGTTGATAGTCGTCGTACCGGCCCGGCCGGGCGAGGTTGTCGAAGCGCGTATAGGCGCCGGTAAAGGCCAGCTTCACCGTGCCGATCGGCCCGTGACGCTGCTTGCCGATGATGACCTCAGCCTGATTGGCGATCTCGGCCATCTGCTCCTGCCAGGCGTCGTGCTCCGGCGTGCCCTCGCGCGGCTCGGCGCGGCCCAGATAATATTCTTCCCGGAACACGAACATGACGACGTCGGCGTCCTGTTCGATGGAGCCCGATTCCCGCAGGTCGGACAGCTGGGGCCGCTTGTCGTCCCGGTTTTCGACCTGACGGGAGAGCTGGGATAGGGCCAGGACCGGCACGTCCAGCTCCTTGGCCAGCGCCTTCAGCCCGTTGGTGATCTCCGACACTTCCTGCACGCGGTTGTCGTTGCGGCGGCTGTCGGAGCCGGAGGCGAGCTGGAGATAGTCGATGATGATCAGGTCCAGCCCGTGGATGCGCTTCAGCCGGCGCGCCCGGGCGGCGATGCCGCCGATGGACAGGCCGCCGGTCTCGTCGATGTGCAGCGGAATGGACTGAAGGTCCGTCGCGGCGTCGCGCAGCTTCTCGTATTCCGGCGGGGTGATCTCGCCCTTGCGGATATTGTTGGACGGGATCTCGGCGTGCTGGGACAGCAGGCGGGTGGCCAGCTGTTCGGCCGACATTTCCAGCGAGAAAAACCCGACGACGCCGCCGGAGACCGTCTTGCGCCCGCCTTCGGGCGTCGGCTCCCACTTGTAAGCGCGCGCCACGTTATAGGCGATGTTGGTGGCCAGCGCCGTCTTCCCCATCGAGGGGCGGCCGGCGAGGATGACCAGGTCCGATTTGTGCAGCCCGCCCAGCTGGGCGTCCATGTCGCGATAGCCGGACGAGATGCCGGAGACATGGCCTTCGCGCTCATAGGCGGCGGCGGCCATGTTCAGCGACTGGACCACCGCGGACTCGAAACTGACGAAGCCCTTGGACGTCGCGCCCGCCTCGGCCAGCGAATACAGCTTGCGCTCGGCGCTTTCGATCTGGCCGCGGGCGTCGGCCTCGGTCTCCGGGTCGTGGGCGTCGGCGGTGATCTCCCCGCCGATGCGGATCAGGTCCCGCTTCAGCGCCAGGTCATAGATGATGCGCGCGTATTCCAGCGCGATCGGGCCGGGCGCGGCCTTGTCCAGCAGGTCGGCCAAATAGGCCTGGCCGCCAATCTCCTCCAGCCCCTCGTCACGCTCGAAGCGGGACTTCAGCGTCACGCCGTCGGCAAGCGCGCCCTTGGCGATCAGCTCCGCCGCGACGGCGTAGATGCGGCCATGGACCGGGTCGTAGAAATGCGGCGCCTGAAGGAAGTCGCTGACGCGGTTATAGACCTCGTTGTCGAACAGGATGCCGCCGAGCAGGGCCTGTTCCGCGTCGAGATTGTGGGGGGCTGCATCCGGCGCCGGAGCAGAGGGAGCTTCTGGCCGTTGATAGGCGAGATCGGTCATTCGGCTCGGGCGCTGCGAGGGTTTTAACGGGCTTTAACGATTAGCACCGCCGCCCCGCGCAGCGCGAGCGGACAAGCTGCGTTCTCTGTGGATCATGTCGAATATTTTTCAGTGCAGGCGCGAAACGCGGCCGCAAAAAAAAGGGCGGCGCCGGAGTGCGGCGCCGCCCGTCACGTTGGAAATTCGCGCGCTTATTCCGCGTCGCTTTTTTCGCCGTCGGAAGCCTCCTCAGGCGCCGCCTCTTCGGCGTCGCCTTCTTCCGCGGCGTCGTCGCTGCTGGCTTCGGCCAGATCCGGCTCGGCGCCTTCCTCGAACAGGCGCATGGCCTCTTCTTCGGACAGGCCGGTGCGTTCGGCGATGGCCGCGGCGCGATCTTCCTCGCGGGCGCTGGCCACCACATCCTCGCCCGCGGCCTGACGCTCGGCTTCGTCCGAGCTGCGGGCCACGTTGATCTGGACGTTCACATAGACTTCGGCGTGCAGGCGGATGCGCACGTCATAGACGCCGATCGTCTTGATCGGATCGTCCAGGCGCACCTGACCGCGCGTCACCGAATGGCCCGCCTCGGTGGCCGCGTCCGCGACGTCGCGGGACGTGACCGAGCCGTAGAGCTGGCCGGTGTCGCCGGCCTGACGGATCAGCACGAAGGCCTTGCCGTCCAGGCCCGCGCCGGCCTGTTCGGCCTCCGAGCGGCGCTCGTCATTGAGCTTTTCGAGGGCTTCGCGCTCGCGCTCGAAGCGTTCGATATTGCTCTCGGTGGCGCGCAGCGCCTTTTTCTGCGGCAGCAGATAGTTGCGCGCATAGCCGGGACGGACGGTGACGACATCGCCCATCGCGCCCAGGTTTTCGATACGTTCGAGAAGAACGACCTCCATGATCGGTCCTCCTATTGCTGGGCGTAGGGCAGCAGCGCCAGATAGCGCGCGCGCTTGATGGCGCGCGCCAGATCGCGCTGGGCCTTGGCCGAGACCGCCGTGATGCGCGCCGGAACGATCTTGCCCTTTTCGGACATGTAGCGTTGCAGCAGCTTGGGGTCCTTGTAGTCGATCTTCGGCGCGTCATCGCCGGAGAACGGGCACACCTTCCGGCGGCGGCCGAAGGTGCGGCGGGTCGGGATGCTGGAGATGTTCGGCTTGTCCTGAGACATGTGCTGTCCTCCTAGTCGCGGCGCGGCTTGCGGTCGCCGCGGTCGCCGCCGCGGTCGCCCCGTTCGCCGCGATCGCGGTCGCGCTTGGCGACCACCGGCGAGGCGTCGTCGGTGATTTCGTCCACCTTGATCGTCATGTAGCGCAGCACGTCCTCATGGATGCGCAGCTTCCGCTCCATCTCGGCGATCAGGGTGGCGGGCGCCTCCATGCCGATCAGGGCGTAGTGGCCCTTGCGGTTCTTGGCGATGCGGTAGGCGAGGTTGCGAAGGCCCCAGTACTCGGTCTTCTTGACCGAGCCGCCGGCGGCTTCGATTTCGGATTTCAGCCCCTCGACGATTTCGTCGACTTGCTGGGGCGATACGTCCTGACGCGCGATCAGGACATGCTCGTAGAGCGGCATGTACAAGCCCTTCCTTCAGGACCGCGGCGCAAGAGGGGCGAAGGGGCCCCGGACCTTGCGTCGGCTCCCGCCATGCGCGCCGGAACGATTGCCGTACCGGACTTGACCAGACGCATGCGGGACCGCGGTCCGCAATGAGGTGCGCTCTATAGGGCGCAGGCCGTTGCGGGGCAAGCGCCTTGCGCCGCTGGCGGCGGCCCTTACAAAGCCACCGGCGGACGGGTCGATCCGCAGTTTCAATGACAGGTAATCATGGCGCTCGCATTCTGCTTTCCCGGTCAGGGCAGCCAGGCGGTCGGAATGGGCAAGGCCCTGGCCGACGCATTCGCCCCGGCGCGGGAGGTTTTCGCGGCGGTGGACGAGGCGCTGGGCGAGAATCTGTCCGCCCTGATGTGGGACGGGCCGGAAGAGACGCTGCGCCAGACCCAGAACGCCCAGCCGGCGCTGATGGCCGCCTCGATGGCGGCGGTCGAGGCGCTGCGCCAGGAATTCGGGGTGGAGCCGGAGGCCGCCGACTATCTGGCCGGGCACAGCCTGGGCGAGGCGACGGCCCTGTGCGCCGCCGGGGCCATTCCGCTGGAAGACTGTGCGCGCCTGCTGCGCCGGCGCGGCGAGGCGATGGCCGCGGCCTGTCCGCCAGGCGAGGGGGCGATGGCCGCCCTGATCGGCGCCGATTACGAGACCGCAAACCGCGCCTGCTCCGCCGGTTCGAATATGGGGGTCTGCGACCTCGCCAACGACAACGCGCCGGGCCAGATCGTGATCTCCGGCGGCCGCTTGGCCATCGAGCGGGCCGTGGAAGCGGCGCAGAGCCTGGGCGTGAAGCGGGCGATCCTGCTGCCGGTGTCCGGCCCGTTCCACAGCGCCCTGATGCAGAGCGCGGCGGCCGACCTGCAGGGGGCGCTGTCGCAAATTACGTTCAAGGAGCCCTCGCGGCCGATCGTGTGCAATGTCACCGCCCGGCCGGAGACCAAGCCGGAAACTCTAAAGAGCCTGCTTGTCGACCAGATGACCGCGCGGGTGCGCTGGCGCGAAAGCGTGGCCTGGATGGCCGGGCAGGGCGTCACGGAAACCTGGGAAGTGGGCGCGGGCAAGGCGCTCACCGGGATGATCCGCCGGATCGACGACCACATCGCCGACCTCGCCCGGCTGCTCCGCGATCTTCGGATCGCCGAGGACACGCTGGTCGTGTTCTCCAGCGACAACGGCCCCCACACCGAGTCCTACCTCAAGGGCGCCCGCTACCGCGCGGACCTGTTCCAGGCCTACGGTCCCTTCGACGGCATCAAGCGCGACACGCTCGAGGGCGGCATCCGCGTCCCGGGACTCGCCTGGTGGCCCGGGACCATTCCGGCCGGCCGCGTGGTCGAGGGTCACTCGCAGTTCCACGACTGGCTCAACACCTTCCTCGACGCCGCCGGCGCCCCCTTGCAGGCCCAGTCCGATGGCGTCTCACTGCTTCCCTCGCTCACCGGCGAGGGCACCCAGGAGACGCCGACCACCTACGTCGAGTACCAGGTCGGCGGCCGGACCCCGGACTACCGGGACTTCGCGCCGAAGCACCGGCGGGCCATGCGGGGCCAGATGCAGGCGGTCTTCCTCGAGGGCTACAAGGGCCTGCGCCGGAATATCCAGGGCAGCGACGACGACTTCCAGATCTTCGACCTTTCCGCCGATCCGAGCGAGCGGAGGGACCTCGCCGAGTCCTCGCCGAAGTTCCGGGACCTGCAGCAGCAGATGAAGGACCGCGTGCTCCGGCTCCGCCGCCCGAACCGCAGCGCACCCCGGCCCTACGATGGGGCGCCGATGCCCGCCCTGCCCGGGCGGACGACCGAGGCGGGGGTCGACTTCGCCTTCCTTGCCGGCGAGTTCCCCTGGGTGCCGGTGATCGGGACCGGGCAGGGAACCCGCGGCGAGGCCGACGGCTTCGAGATCGAGATCCCCGCCGCCGGCGCGGTCGAGGTGTCGGGCTACCTCGAAGTCCCCGAGGACGGCGAGTATGCCTTCAAGCTCACCGCCCCCGACGCCGCCGTGCTGCACGTTCACCAGGCGCTCGTCGTCGACGGCGACACCCCGGGCGAGGACGGCGGCACGCTCACCGCCACGGCAAGGCTCGAGGCCGGCCTGCACCCGTTCCGGCTGCGCTACCTGTCGGCCGGCGGGAACGCCACCCTCGCCGTCGACGGCCCGGCCAAGGTCGGGTTCCGGCGCTGACCAGGGCCGACCGGGAGACGCCGTGGCCGCTACGGCAGCTCGCCCCAGATCTCCCGCATCAGATCGAAGATCTCCGGCTCCCCCTCCCGGAGATCGGCGCGGTGGAAAGGGTGGAAGTCGTTCAGCCCGACGTAGGCCTCGGTCATCTCGGCGAAGAACTCCTTGGCGTCGGTCAGGGCGTAGTGACGGACCATCCGCCCGCTGATGTGCCGGACCGACTCGTATTTCCCGGAGTCCGCGAAGCGTTGCCAGGCACCGGCGATGCGCTTCTCCCCGAAGCCGAGCTGCTGGTCATGGTAGGCGTGGGCCAGCTCGTGCAGCACCGCCCAGGGCTGGGTGTGGTGATGCCGGGGCGAGGAAAAGCGCGCGGCAAAGACGTTCAAGGCCAGCCTGCGGCAGGACATGCTGGTGTCGAAGGACGACGTCAAGAAGGCGGTCGGCGGCGGCACGGTGCTGGTCGGCGGCAATTACCGGGGCGAGGGGCCGGAGCCCAATGCGAAGCGGACCTTCGTCGACGCCGCGGCGGCGATCAAGGCGGACGCGACGGAGAAAGGCGATGGCGGTACGGTCGTCGTCTGGGCGGACGAGGTGACCGGCTTCAAGGGCAGGATCAGCGCGCGCGGCGGGGCCGACGGCGGCAATGGCGGGCTCGCCGAAGTCTCCGGCAAGGAGGGGCTCGCCTATTCGGGATCGGTCGATCTGTCGGCGCCGCAGGGGGAGAACGGCACGGTGCTGTTC
>ENA-ORCV01000579-ORCV01000579.1-marine-metagenome-genome-assembly--contig:-NODE-579-length-20957-cov-2.845307_pt1 | contig 20957 bp, 22 predicted proteins | sample MGYA00237779_ERZ508509 | MGnify/ENA primary metagenome ERZ508509 (study PRJEB26180, sample SAMN06268772) | marine metagenome | isolation source: Bioluminescent Bay, La Paraguera, Puerto Rico | place... | reverse complement strand
TCATTGAACGCGTGTGTGGAAGCTGTCCGGCGGCAGGGCAAGGTGGTGCAGGTCGGGCTTCATATGAACCGCGCCAGCGTCGACGCCATGCTCTGGGCGCTGAAGGACATCGCAATCGAAGCGACGTGGTGCTACCCGGTGCAGGTCTGGCCGCGTATCGCCCGACTCATCGCTTCGGGCGACTTCCCTGTCGAGAAGGTCATCACCGCCCGCATCGACGCATCGGACGTCGTGGACAAGGGATTCGAGGCACTGCTCGATCCGGCCGGCAATCACCTGAAGATCGTCGTTCGGACGTAAGGGCCCGGCTCGTCCGGACCATTGGTGCTGGCCGGCCGGGAAACAGGAGGGATTGCGGCCGCATCGACCAAGACGCGGCGCTGGGAACACCAAATCGTATCGCGCTCGCAAGTCGCGTTCGCATCGGACCAAGGGAGGAGCTACGGACATGACCGAACAACTGACCGTCGTCGCGCATCTGCGCGCCCTGAATGGGCAGATCGAGGAAACCAAGGCGTTTCTCACGAGTCTGATCGAGCCCACCCGTGCCGAGCCCGGCTGCGTCGAATACTGGCTGCATCAGGACAACGACGATCCGGCCGAGTTTACCTTCTACGAGAACTGGACCAACCGTGCAGAGTGGGACAAGCACATGGAGCTGCCGCACCTGCAAAAGTTCGCGGAGGTCAAGGACAAGGTGTTCGAGCTGCAGAAACTGCGGCTGATGACCATGGTTTGCGATCCGGTGACGAAGCGATGAGCGGGCTTCCGGGTCTGGCAGGCACGGACCACATCGGCTTTACCGTACCCGATATCGAAGCGGCGACACGGTTCTTCGTAGATGTGATCGGTTGCCAGCTGGCCTTCGAGATCGGGCCGTTTCAGGCGGACGACGACTGGATGCAGGTGCAGCTCGGTGTCGATCCCAGGGCGGTCATCCGAAGCCTTCGGATGTTCCGCTGCCAGAACGGATCGAACTTCGAGCTGTTCGAATACGAGCTTGACGGCAAATCCGAGGTTCCGCCGAAGAACAGCGATGTGGGAGGGCATCACCTGGCCTTCTACGTCGAGGATATCGGGTCTGCGGTCGACTATCTCAAATCGCACGGGATAACGGTCCAGGGCGACGTCGTGACCATGGAAGAGGGCCCCTCCAAGGGGCTGAGTTGGGTCTACTTCCTGTCGCCCTGGGGAATGCAGCTCGAATTGGTCAGCTATCCCGCCGGCATGAAGGTGACGAACGAAACTCCGGGGGCGCTCTGGACACCCAGGCAGGAGGCCTAGGGCGACGCGCCTGCAAGGTTGTCAGCGTGGGGAGACCGGCTCCAACGCCCCTTTCCTACGCGTTGTTGAAGCGGAATCCGTGAGGGCTTCAGCCGGCTCGCGCTTGAGCGTGTCGTGCGGTGTCCGATCGGTCCGAAGTGGACGAAAAAGCTTGCTCGACGGCCTCGTGCCGATGGTACCGAACGAAGGGTCGAACCGACTGGCCCCCGGCAGCGGGGTCTGAACAAGGGGAGAGAGTCAATGTCGATTGCAACACATGGGACGATGGCCGTTGACTGGGAAGAGCGGGTCAATTTCGACCGGCTGCGGAAGGAACGGCTCGACCGTGTGAAGTCGAAGCTCGCCGCGTCCGAGATGGGCGCACTCTTGTGCTTCGACATGACCAACGTGCGCTACATCACTTCGACCCATATCGGCACCTGGGCGCAGGACAAGGTCTCGCGCTGGACGCTGCTGCCGCAGAACGGTGAGCCAATCCTCTGGGACTTCGGCTCGGCGGCGAAACACCATTCGCTCTACGCTCCCTGGATGGGAGGCGACGAGCGGTCGCGCGCCGGCATCCCGCTGCTCAGGGGCGCGATGACGCCGAACATGCGCCGCGCCGAGGAAACAGCCGACAAGATTGTCCGCGAACTGGAGAAGCACGGGCTGAAGAACGAACCGGTCGGTGTCGACCTGATCGAGCCGCCGGTGATGTTCGCGCTGCAGGAACGCGGCGTGAAGGTGGTCGACGGCCAGTGGCTGATGCAGGACGCCCGGGTGATCAAGACAAGAGACGAGATCAGCCTGCTGGCCCATGCGGCCGGCATGGTAGACGCAGTCTACGACGAGATCTACCGGGCGCTGCGTCCGGGTGTCCGCGAGAACGAACTCGTGGGGCTCGCGTCGAAATTCCTTTACGACAACGGCTCCGAGTATGTGGAAGGCGTGAACGCCATTTCGGGCGAACGTTGCAGCCCGCACCCGCACGTCTTCTCGGATCGCGCCCACCGGCCCGGCGATCCGGCCTACTTCGATATCCTGCACAGCTACATGGGCTATCGCACCTGCTACTACCGTACCTTCGCGGTCGGCAGTGCCTCGCAGGAGATGCTCGACGCCTACAAGCGCTGCCGCGACTATCTCGATCAGGCGATCGCCGTGATCAAACCGGGCGTAACGACCGGCGATGTCGCAAAGCTCTGGCCGAAGGCAGAGGAATTCGGCTTCCCGAACGAAGAGGCGGCCTTTGGCCTGCAGTATGGCCACGGCATCGGTCTGGCGATCTGGGAGCGTCCGGTGATCAGCCGGCTCGTGTCCATCGATCATCCCGAGGTCATCCAGGAAGGCATGGTCTTCGCGCTGGAAACCTTCTGGCCGGCGAAAGGCAGCCACCACGCCGCCCGGATCGAGGAAGAGATGGTCGTGACGAAGGACGGCGTCGAAGTGATCAGCAAGTTCCCGGCGGAAGATCTGCTGGTGTGCGGCCGTCAGTACTGGGCCGGCAACGACATGCTGCCGGCGCTTCGCCACAGCGAGTCTCACTACAACAATCGCCGGGTGTTCCCGCACGGTGCCAACACCACCGAGCCGCACTTCGGCAACACCTGGGACGACTGACGGCTTCGCCGACGCCTGCGGATTGGAGAGACAGACCGTGAAAGCGATCGGATGGATCGGGCTTGGCAAGATGGGTCAGCCCATGGCCCGGAACCTGCTGGCGGCCGGATACGACCTGGCCGTCTTCAACCGCAGCGCGGATAAGTGCGTGCCTCTGAAGGACGAGGGCGCTGCGGTCGCGACCGATGTCGCGGCCCTGGCGGCCCGATCGGAGGCCGTCTTCTCGATGCTTTCGGACGACGCGGCGCTGCGGCAGATGTTGCTCGGCGACCGCGGGGCGATCGCGCATATGCGGCCGGGCTCCGTGCTCGTCGACATGAGCACCGTCTCGCCGGCGGTCTCGGCCGAGATCGCCGTGGCCGCGGAGGTGCGTCAGGTCGGCTACCTCCGGGCGCCGGTCTCCGGGTCCGTGGCCTTTGCCGCCTCGGCCAAGCTGACGGTCCTGGTGTCTGGTCCGGAAGAAGCCTATCGCCGGTGCCTGCCGGTCTTACAAGTGATGAGCGCGCGACAGCTGCATATCGGTGCGGCAGACGAGGCCCGCGTCATGAAGCTCGTCCTGAACATGATGGTCGGTATGTCCGCCGGGATGATGGCCGAAGCCATGGCGCTCGGCCTGAAGAGCGGGATCGACCGCGAAACGCTGCTCGAGGTAATCGGCACCAGCGTCGTTGCCTCGCCGCTGATCGGCTACAAGCTCGATGCGTTGGTCGCGCGCGACTACACGCCCGCCTTCGAGGCGCGAATGATGGCTAAGGATTTCGATCTCCTCCTTGGCGCGGCGCGGGGGACGGACACGCCAATGCCGCTCAGCGCACAGGTCCGCGAGGGTTTCAGCGCCATGGTCGCGCGCGGAGACGGCGATCAGGACTTCTTCAAGTATGTCGAGTTGGCGGCGCATCTGGCCGGTCTGGACGCCGCGTGAAGAGTCCGCCGGCGAACCCGAATGAACCTGTCCGGATCGGAAGCCGCCGGAGCGGAGCGGAGTAGGAAATGGCGAAAACAAAGAAGCTTGCGTCGAAAGCCAACACGGAGGCTTACCTGCGGATGTACAGCCAGATGGTCCGCATCCGTACCTTCGAGGAAAACGCCAACCAGCTCTATCTCGATGCGAAAATGCCCGGTCTGACCCACATGTATTCGGGTGAAGAGGCTGTGGCTGTCGGCATCTGCGAGGCGCTGCGGGTAACGGACAAGATCACGTCTACGCATCGCGGCCACGGTCATTGCGTGGCCAAGGGCGCCGATTTCAAGGAGATGTTCTGCGAGCTGCTGGGCAAGGAGGAGGGGTATTGCCGGGGCAAGGGCGGATCGATGCACATTGCCGACCAGTCAAACGGTAACCTGGGCGCAAATGCCATCGTCGGCGGGTCCATGGGGATCGCCACCGGGTCCGCGCTGCGGGCCAAGATGCAGGGTTCGGACGAAGTGACGGTCTGCTTTTTCGGCGACGGGGCCACCGCGCAGGGGCTGATGTACGAGGTCATGAACATGGCCGCCCTGTGGAAGCTGCCGGTGATCTATGCCTGCGAGAACAACGGCTATTCCGAGTACACGCCAACATCCGAGATCGCCGCGGGATCGATCCGGGCGCGGGCGGAGGCCTTTGGAATAGAGGCCCATCAGGTCGACGGCCAGGATGTCCTTGCCGTGAATGCTCTGACTCAGAGCCTTGTCGACCGGGCCCGAAAGGGTGAAGGACCGTTTTTCATCGAACTGATCACCTATCGCTACCAGGGCCACCACGTCGGCGACATCAACCGCGAATACTACCGTTCGAAGGCGGAAGAGGCGGAGTGGAAGGCGAACCGCGATCCGATCAACAATTTCGGAGCCTGGCTGATCGAGGAAGGCGTCGTCTCGGAAGACGAGTTGGCCGGGATCGTCACGGGGATAGAGCAGGAGGCGGCAGACGCCGTCTCCTATGCGCTGGGCGCGTCCTATCCGGACGCGGCGGAGGCCGAAATGCATGTGTACGCGGGGACGGCCTGATGCGCGAGATAACAATTTCCAAGGCCATCAACGAGGCCATGTTCGAGGAGATGCGGCGCGACGAGACCGTCTTTCTGATGGGTGAGGACGTCGCCGAAGCCGGGCATCCTTTCAAATTTTATGATGGACTTGTCGAAGAGTTCGGCACGACGCGCGTCATCGACACGCCGATCGCCGAGCCGGGCTACATGGGAATTGCGGTCGGCTCAGCGATGACGGGCATGCGGCCCGTCGTTGACCTGATGTTCGGCGATTTTCTCTATCTGGTGATGGATCAGCTCTGCAACCAGGCGGCAAAGACGCACTACATGTCGGGCGGCAAGCTGTCCGTGCCGCTTGTTGTGCACACCAATCTCGGGGCGACGAGGAGATCGGCCGCCCAGCACTCGCAGTCGCTGCATGCGCTGGTTGCCCATATCCCGGGGCTGAAGGTGGCGCTGCCGAGTTCGGCCTACGAGACCAAGGGGCTGATGAAGACGGCGATACGCGACAACAACCCGGTCGTCGTCTTCCACGACAAGATGGCCTACCAGGAAAAGGCCCACGTCCCGGAGGAGGAGTATCTTCTGCCATTCGGGCAGGCCAACGTTCTGCGCGAGGGCAGCGATGTGACGCTGATCGGCACCTCGTCGATGGTGCGCGTCTGCGAGCGGGCCGCCGATATGCTGGCGGCCGACGGCATTAGCGCCGAGGTCATCGACCCGCGGACAATCGTTCCCCTGGACGAGGAGACGATCCTGGCCTCGGTGCGCAAGACCAGCCGGGCCATTGTCGTCGACGAAGGCCATCAGAGCTTCGGGGTGACTGCCGAGATCGCCAGTCGCATCAACGAAAAGGCGTTCTACCACCTCGACGCACCGGTAATCCGGTTAGGCGCGATGGACGTTCCGGTGCCCTTCTCGCCGGTGCTGGAGGACAAGACCGTGCCGTCATCGGAGGGGGTTGCGGAAAAGGCGCGTCTGATCTGCAGCGGAAAACTGATCCATGCCCTTTGAAGTGCGCATGCCCCAGCTCGGCATGGCCCAGGAGAGTGGCCGGCTTGTCGCCTGGCTGAAGGCGGTCGGTGATCGCGTGACTTCCGACGATCCGCTTATGGAAGTCGAAACCGACAAGACGACCGTCGAGGTGCCCGCCGGCGCCGACGGTGTATTGGCCGAGTTGCGCGTGGTCGAAGATACGGACGTTGCAGTCGGGGATGTGGTTGCCGTCATCGCCGCCGAGGGCGAAACCGTATCGCCCAGCGCGCCGGCCGCGCCTGTGGAGGTGGAGGTTTTAGAAGCTGCGGAGACGGCCCCTGCGGAGACGGCCCTTCCGAGCGAAGCCCCGGCCGTGGAACGAGATGCCGCAACTGAGGTGGTCGACGTTCCGGCTCCCGTACCGACGACCTCCAAGGCTGCGCCGCCTCCGCGCGGTACCCGTATTCTGAGTTCGCCAAAGGCCCGGCGCCTCGCGCTGGAGCAGGGCGTGGATCTCGGCAGCCTGGTCGCATCCGGTGTTCCGGAGCCGATTCATGTCCGAGATCTTGCCCGGGCTTCGGTTCCGGTGCCGTCACCGGGGCCCGAGCCTGTGGCAGCGCCGTCTTCGGTGACAGCCCCGTCTCTGGTGACCGCATGCTGCGACAGTTCCGCATTCGACAGCTTTCTGACGCGGGCGTCCGACGAGGGCGGGCTCGTCATCGAGCCGCACATCCTCGTGGCGGGCTTCGCTGCCGCGGCACTCCGGCTGACGGGCGCTGCCGATCAGATCGTGGTCTCGGTGGAGACGGCGACGAAGGGTCGGCGGATTAGCTATCTGGATCCTGACTTGTCGCGGCCGTCGTCTCCCCGCCTTGCCGCGGAAGATGCGCTGCCGTCGATTCAGATCCTGGATTTGACAGGCACCCGGATCACCTCTGCCATCCCGGCCGGTGCATCTGTACCGACTGTCTCGATCGCCGGCGGCGGCGGCCATGCATTCAGCCTGACTTTGGCCTTCGCGGGAACCGTGCTGACGATGGATGATGCGATTGGGCTTCTGGAAAACCTGGCCGAGAGGCTCGAGGCACCGCTGCGAAGTCTGGTTTGAGCGGGAATCGCCGCAGTCTATCGGCCGAGATGTCTACCGATATCGGAGCCTAAAGCGTTGCGCGTATCGGGCTTCACGGATCAACGCAATTCGCCCGCCACCCATTTGATCTCACGAGTGATGTAGTCGACGATGTTGCCCGTCTTCACATCATCGGGCAAAACATCCCAAGTGTAGGTTTCGATCTCCAGATACTTGGAAAGCCGGTGCGCCTTCTGGAAGGCCAAGGCTTCTTCGATCGCAAAGCGCGTGGTCTTGAACGGACCTACGTCTTCCAGAAATACGGGGACGTGGAAATGGATGCGCCATTCGCACGGCGAGGGGTCGGCGTCCCAAGCGGCGAACGCGTCCTCGAGATTGAGGAAGCGGGTGATTTCTCCGTTTCTCCGCTGGATTGTCTGGGTCAAATATACCGAGTCGGCAAACGGCTTCAGCAGATCCACGGCCTCCTGGGTCACTTCGGGAATGCGCATGGCTGCGGCTTCCTGAAGTTTGAGCACCTGAATGCCCTTGTCCTTCAGCGCCTGCAGGGACTCGCTGATATTCTCGTATTCCACGGCCTGATGGCAGATGTCGTAGACCACGCCGACGTGCCGGTTCAGAATTTCGCGCGCCGTTTCGGCGTCCGTTCCGGTTTTGGCGGCCAGGTCGGCGATGGATCTTTCAGTTCTCAGATAGTTGTCGAAGAAGTTGATGGTTTCCGGCGTCGTCTCCAGAAAGCAGGCCGGCTCCGGCTCGATCGCCAGCGTGACGGTGCGGCCCGTGCGTTTGCGGATAGCGTGGACGTGCGCGGCCAGCCGGCGAACGTTCTCGGCGTAGGCTTCGACAACCGCGTCGCTGGTGACATTGGGTTTGAATCCTAGTGGCGGGGTCTGGATCGACGGCTCGACGAAGTCCGCGCTGATCTCGGCCAGGATGTCTGCGACGTTCATGGTGTACCGAAGGCGCTGCTCGGTACTCCAGTCGGGTTCGTAGACCTGTTCCTTGACCAGGGTGTTCTTGAACGAGCCGTAGGGAAACGCGTTGACCGTATAGAGGTACATGTCGTTGTCGTCGAAAAACGACTTCAGCATCGCCCGCTTTTCCGGTGACTTCACGAGCGTTTCCGCGGACTCGGCGGAGAGGCGCAGCGATACGCCGAACGGCGTGTCGGGACAGACGCGCGCCTTGACCTCGGGCAGGTACTTGCGGACGCTGTCCCAGATCTGCTCCCAGTTGTCACCGGGATGCACCAGCGTCGAGTAGGTCAGGTGCCCCATTCCGTTTTCGAGCTGCATCTGGTTTTCCCCTGCAATCGCTTGGACCGAACTTGCCCGCTGAATACTGCTCCCACCGACGCAACACCGTGCGGGTCTTTTTCGTATCGGCGATGACGTGTGCGGCAATCTCGCTGAGGGGCGTTATTGTCCTGGGACCGCCGCAGTGGCGCAAGCGTCGGCTTGAGTTTCCTACCGTCTTCGGGAAGGTGCGGGCTGGTGTCCGGTCTGTTTTTCGAGGCGCGTCGAGGGCGTTGGCCTTGATGAACTCCGCGGGGTATGATCGGAGCATATTGAGGATCATCATCCGCTGCCACATAGGTATGCGCTACCGAAGGATAGATGTCGGCGAACGGTAGTGTCCGACGATCTCCCGGATACAGATATCCTCTGTGTTCCCGCAACGGCCTTTGGCAGTCGGGGTTTCGCATGAACCAGGTGGAATAATCAGAGAACGTTGGAACCCGGTTCCTACTGCTCCGCCAGTTTCTTTCTTCAGAAAATTCTCTACAGCGTCAAAGCCAGTGACAGAACTGCTGGGAGGGGCGTGTCTTTCGATGCACACTTGTTGACCTTCGGTGGGCATAAAACGGGTGCGGTTTTCTCCGATCGTCTCGTATTCTCCAAACCTGATGACTTCGCTAAAAAGTACGCCTTTGGAAGCCCTTTGAGATTACAATATTTTTGCCGGCGCAGTGGGCATGCAAGTTCGAAACCCTTGCCTCTTTCAGTGGCTAACCAATTCAACTTCTGTTTTTTCGTCGGAGTGGAGATAGGCGTCCAAAGTGGGGCGAGTAGCGGACATTCATTGCAATAGGATCGAACAGCAGCAACAGGCCAGAAGCGGATATCAAGCCCAGCCTGCCGCCTGGTGCAGACTGGTCGAAATTCGGTCCGGATTGTTACGCCTATTGTTGTGCTCGAATCCGACAGCTGGCAAAAGCTATGGGTTGCGGCCAAGGCACGCGACTTCCGTTTTTGAGTTTCACGGTCTCGCATAACAGAGTACGTTCTGATTTACTCACCGACTGGCCGCCCGGCCTTCACAAAACCGACGGACATCTTGCAGATGCGCCTTGGCTGATGGGCGAAAGGTTGGGTGGGTTTTTGCTGAAAACAGGACTGGTGGCGAAGCAGGTTAATGGTTCAGGTAAAAAAGGCTGAAGTCCGCGATGCGATCCTGGACTCGGCGTTCAGCCTCTTCGAAGAGAAGAGCTACGCGGGTACGTCTATCGCGGAAATCGGCCGAGCCGCCGGCGTCGCGCCCTCGGGGATCTACATCTATTTCAAATCGAAGCTCGATCTCTTCTATTCCGTCTACGAGCCGTGGCTGAAGAACCGGCTGATCGAGCTCGAGCGGGACGTCGGACAAGTGGCCGGCCACCGCGAAAAGGTGCGGCGGGTCATCGAGGTCATCTGGCTCGAGATACCGAACGAGTGCAACTTCTTCGCCAATAATCTGATCCAGGCTGTATCGACGGCGAAGCCGGGCGACGGCTACAGCGGCGAATTGCTGGAATGGTGCGAACAACGTGTCGCCGGTATGCTGAAATCGGCGCTTCCGCCCGCCCGCCGCAGGCGCACCGACCACGCCCAGATGGCACACGTCATCTTCATGGCGTTCGACGGCTTCGCCGTGCGCTCCTACCTCGGCGTCCGGTCCGAGAAGATGAAGACCGCCATCGACACGATGACCGATCTGATCCTAGGCAACGACACGATGCCGAGGCTCACCGCCGTATCCGACTAGCCGATCGTCTCCGACACCCGGACAGCCGGACTAGAAGGCAAGGTCGGCGCTGTCTCTTATATCCGCCAGATAGGACATCACATCGAGCGAGGCCGCATGCGCGGGTCCGTTCGCGGACATGCAGCAGTCGCGCACGACCGTAACGAAGTATCCGAGATCGGCGGCATGGCGCACCGTGTGTTCGACCGAGAATTGCGTTGCCAGTCCAATGACCGCGATCCCGTCGATCCCGCGCTCGCGAAGAATGTCGTGAAGACCCGTGCCCTGAAAACCGTTGTGGCAGGAATGGAGAAGCACGACATCGCCGTCCCTGGGCTGGAAGCCCTCCATTGCCGCTGCGCCCCATGACCCTCGCTTCACGGCACCGGTCTCGGCAACGGCTTTGAACTGGCGGCAATTGCGCGGCAGATCGGAATAGTCCTCGTTGAATGCGATATGGATGTGGACGATGGTCCAGCCGCCGTCGCGCGCGCCTTCGATCACCGCGCGGCTCGTCTGCAGGAACGCCTCGGGCTCGCCCGCGTCCCGGTTAAGCGAAAAGGGAACCTTCCCGTCCCGGTGGCAAATATCGTTCTGGAAATGTAGAGCGATCAGCGCTTTGGGCATCGTCTTCTCCAAAAACGTATGGTATTCATTTTAAGCTTGAAGCGATCACGTTTGCACGCACTATCTGACTTGGAACGACGAGGGAATTCGCGATGAACGATGCAACCGAGACACAGGGACCTCCCGCGCCCGACGTCGACCCGTCCGGACTTGAAGAGGTGGCGCCCGGCGTCTGCGTGATCGACGATCGCCGCGTACCCCTCGTGCCCAACATCGGGATCGTTACGGGCGACGACGCCGTCCTCGTCGTCGATACGGGAATGGGCCCGGCCAATGGCCAAAAGGTGCTGGCGGCGGCCAGGAAGATCGCCGGCGACAAGCGCCTGATCCTGACCCTGACGCACTTTCATCCCGAGCACGGCTATGGCGCGCAGGCCTTCGAGAGTGAGGCCGAGATTCTCTACAACGCCGCCCAGCGCGATGAGCTTGCCGAGAAGGGGGAGGCCTATCTCGGTATGTTCAAGACGTTCGGCCCGGCCGTCGCGGACGCTCTCGAGGACACCGTGCTGGTGATGCCGGACAAGGTCTACGACGGAGCATCCACGAGGATCGATCTCGGCGGCCGCGTAGCTGAGCTCAGGACCTGGGGAAAGGCGCACACGAAAGGCGATCAGATCGTCTGGCTGCCCGAGGAGCGCATCCTGTTCACCGGCGATCTCGCCGAGGAGCGCATATTCCCGATCTTCCCGTGGTTCCCTCCTGAGGACGCCGACATCGACGCTGCCCGCTGGGTCGAAATCCTGTCGGAACTCGAAGGCATGAACCCGGCGATCGTCATTCCCGGCCACGGCGATATCGGCGGACCGGAAATCCTGAAGGCCGTGCGGACCTACATGATCGACCTGTCCGGCCGTGTCGCCGAGCGACGCAAGGCCGGCAAGGACGCGGAGTCGATCGTCGCCGAACTCGCGCCGGTGATCCGGGCCGAGCACCCCGACTGGGATGCGCCGGAGTGGATCGACTTCGCAATCCGATACTACTCGGACGTTTCCTGACGGCGGACCGAAGCACTCCCTGCCCGCGGGTGGAGCGGCGGGGAGTCAGGTCCTGAACGGCCAGGAAACTTCCCGACCGCCCGCGATCCCCTTCGGGCGGAACACGATGATCAGCAGCATAAGAAGCGCCAGCACGACGTCGCCCAGGCCTCCGGGGGCCGCGACCGTCGTGCCGCTGATCTGGAAACCGACTTCCGCCTGGCGGAGAAGCTCGGTCAGCGCGGAGATGACGACGGCACCGGCAACCGCGCCGGTGAGGCTCCTCATCCCGCCGATCACCAACATGGCGATGATCAGGAAGGTGAGGTCGAGATAGAACGTTTCGACCCGGACCGTGCCCAGGAAATGTGCCAGGAGCACGCCTGAAACTCCCGACAGGAAGGCACTGATGACGAAAGCGCCGATCCGGTGCCTGACCATGTTCACACCGGATGCCGCCGCGGCTGCCTCGTCTTCCCGAGATGCCCGCAGGAGCAGCGCGGACCGCGACTCCTGGAAGGCGAAAGCGATCCCGCCGTGGCCGTCCATGGCCCGACATAGATGGGCAGGCCCATCAGCGAGTTCTGTCCACCCGTCACCGACGACCAGTTGCCGATCACGACATAGGTGACGACCAGAATCGCGAATGTCGCGATGCCCGCCGAAATTCCGGAAAGACGCATCAGCGGAAAGCCGACGACAAGGGCGACGACGGCCGCGACCGCGCCGCCGACGAAAGCGGCGGCTAAAGGAGCCCATTCGGCCGACTTCAACCAGATCGGCAGATCGGGCAGGAACACGCCTTTTGCCGCGACCGACATCGTCAGGAGCGCCGACACATAGGCGCCGATCGCCATGAAGGCGACGTGCCCGAACGACAGGACGCCCGAATTGCCCACGAACACGTAGAGCCCGACGACGGCCACGAGATAGATCAGGCCCTGCGTGATGCGGCGCTGAAGGACAGTCGGGGCGAGATCCGCCAGAAGGCCGATCGCGAGCACGAGCACAGCAAGGCACAGAAGCGGCCAGAGGCGCCGCAGGACCTCGCCTTTTAGGAACGCCGTCGCCGATCCCGCCGATGTCCGGACTTCGATGTTCATCAGATCCGTTCTTTGAGCCCGTGCGCCGGAATGATGCCCTGAGGCCGGAACAGCAGGACGAGTGCCACGGCGACGAAGACGAACGCCTCCCGGAAGACCCGCAGATCGGGCGGCAGCAGCGCCTGCAGCAGGATAGTCGCCGCGCCCACCAGGAAACCGCCGAGCGCCGCGCCGGGAAGACTCCCCAACCCGCCGATCACGGTACCGACGAAGGCGATCACGACGAGTTGCAGGCCCATGCGCGGCTGGACCAGTCCGGTCTGCGCGACGAACAGGCACGCGACGACAGCCGCCAGTACGGCACTGATCGCGAAGGCGGTCGCGATCACCCGGTTGGCGCGCACGCCGAGCACCTGGGCCATGCTGAAATTCTCGGCCGCGGCGCGCATCTCGAGTCCTAGCCGGGTCGCCTTGAGGAACCAGGTCAGTCCGACCAGAAGGACGGCGCTGACGACGATGGTGACGATCTGAAGGAGTTGCAGTCGTGCGCCCGCTATCTCGACCTGACGGGCCAGGACCGCCAGGAAGTCGACGCCCTTCGGGCGCGACCCCACGAACAGGATCATCGTCTTCTGAAGAAAGAAGCTGACGGCGAAGGACGAGATCAGCAGCGTCGGCGGATCGGCTTCCCGGATGGGCCGAAACGCCGCTCGCTCGATCGCCAGCGCTAGAACGAGCGCGGCGGCCAGGGCGCCGGCAACTACCAGCCACAGCGGCAAACCGAACATGAGGAGAATCGCATAGCCGGCGATCATGATCAGCTCTCCGTGGGCGAAATTGATGAGCCGCATGACGCCGAAGATCAGTCCGATACCGAGCGCCGTCAGGGCGTAGAGTCCACCGACGCTGATTGCATCGACCAGGGTCTGGATGATCCTGTCCATTACGCGCCGCCCGACCAGGATTTCGGAGAGTCGCCGGTCACGGACACGCCAAAATAGGCGGCGTCGAAGTCCTCGTGCGCGCGCAGCGCCTCCGGCGTACCCGACAGCGTGAAAGCGCCGTGGCTCATGATGTAGGCGCGGTCCGCGAGGCCGAATGCACGCGACGCATTCTGTTCGACTACCAGAATCGTGATGCCGTCTTTCCTGATCCTTTCGAGCTCTTCGTAGACCTGTTCGACGATCCTGGGCGCGAGCCCAAGCGATGGTTCGTCGAGCATCAGGAGCCGCGGACGGGACAGCAGCGCACGGGCGATCGCCAGCATTTGCTGCTCGCCGCCGGACAGAAGTCCTGCTGGCTGATTGCGCCGTTCTCCCAGGACCGGAAAGGTCGAGAAGAACCCTTCCATGTCGCCCGCCACCGCGTCGTCGCGCCGGATCGTTGCGCCGAGCTGCAGGTTTTCCAGAACAGTAAGGCTTGCGAAGATGTTGCGGCCTTCCGGCACCATCGCGACCCCGTGCCGCACGACATTCTCGAGCCCGACCTCTGCGAGCGACTTTCCGGCAAGCGAAATCGTTCCGGCCACGGGTTTCACGAGACCCGCGATCGCCGAGAGCAGCGACGTCTTTCCGGCACCGTTCGGGCCGACGATCGCCACGATCTCGCCGGCGTGGATGTGGAGGTCCACCCCATGGATCGCCGTAATGGCGCCGTACCGCACGTCGAGGCCGCGGACGTCGAGCAGCGGCGCCATCTCTCCGGTTCCCGTCATTGCTCGGCCCCCGATCCGAGGTACGCCGATCGCACCGCCTCGTTCGCCATGACCTCCTTCGGGGTGCCGTCCGCGATCGTCCGCCCGCTGTTGAGAACGTGGATTTGGTCGCACAGGTTCATGACCAACGCCATGTTGTGCTCGATGACGAGGATCCCGCAGCCGTGGCGGTCCCTGATCGCGCGGATGGTCCCTCCCAGGTCCTTGGCCTCGGCCGGAGCGACGCCGGCAGCCGGCTCATCGAGGAGGAGATAGCGCGGTTCGAGCGCCAAGGCTCTGGCCATGCCGGCGCGGCGTTCCTGGCCGTAACTCAATCCGGTGGCAGGAAAGTCCGCCTTGTCAGCGAGATCGAAGTCTGCGAGCAGCTCGCGGGCGTGACGTCTTGCGGCGGACCGGCTTATTCCACGGCTGACGAATCCGGTTTCGACGTTCTCTCCGACGGTCAGTCCCTTGAACAGGCGGACCGCCTGGAAGGTTCTGACGATGCCCGACCGGGCGAAGGCGTCGCGCGCCCGTCCGGTCAGGTCTTCGTCACCCAGTGCGATGGTGCCGGAATGGGGCCGCTGGAAGCCGGACAGGACATTGACCAATGTCGTCTTGCCGGCTCCGTTTGGGCCGATCAGGCCGAGGATCTGCTGTGGCCTCAGCCTGATCGTCACGTCGTCGGTCGCCACCAGTCCGCCGAACCGGACCGTCACGGAGTCTGCCAGCAAGTCCATTTCAGCAGTATCGGATACGGTGGACCTTTTGTCCCGATCAGAAGTCGGGGAACTTCTCGACCGTGTACCGGCCTTCCGCGCTGAACTTTCCGTCGGTGACGCCGATGATCGCCATCGGACGCGTCGTGGCGATGTGCAGGTCCGGCGTGAAGGTGGTCGGCCCGATTACCAGAGGCTCGTCGATGAAGGTGTCGAGCACCGCGGCGACCTTGTCGCCCTCCAGCGAACCGGCTTCGTTCGCCGCCTTCGCCCAGGCTTGGACCGCCGCGTAACCGCGCAGGCCATAGGAGACGTCGGCCGGCTTTCCGTACTTCTTCTCGAAGCGCTCGAAGAAGGCGTTAACGTCCGGGTTCGGGTCGTCTCCGTACTTCGAGCCGTAGTTGACCACGTAGAAGTTGCTGAGATCCGGGACGCTGCCGATCCAGTAATCGCCGTCCATCGACTCACCCGTGAGAATGGCCGATTCTATACCGGCCGCCCGCATCTGCCGGATCGCGCTCGGGCCACCCGGGGCGTAGGAGCACAGGAACACGATGTCGGGTTGCTCGGGCAGGCTCGTGATGCGGGTGATCTGCGCCGCGATCGAGGGGTCGTTGTTGAGGAAAGTGTCCTCGCCGAGGAGTCCGTCTGCCCCGGCGACTTCCTTCCACCGCTCGGCGAAGCTGCCGCAGAGCGATTTCGTATAGGAGATCGTATTGTCGAGGAGCACGTAGGCCGTCTTCCAGCCCTTATCCTTGTAGGACCACTCGGCCATCAGGGCGCCCTGCGCCTGTCCGGCGTTGGAAACCGAATACGCCAGCGGGCCGACGCCCTTCACGCCGAACTTCGGATCGGACGCCGCGGAGAACGCGATCACGTTGTTCTGCTGGGCCACGAACGCGCCAGGGGCGCCGAAGTCGAAATCGCTGGGAAACAGGATCGCCTTGGCGCCTTTTCCGATGACTTCGATCGCGCCGTCGGCGCCAAGAGCCGGCTCGGACTTGTTGTCGAACTCGACGACCTCGATCGGCTGTCCGAGCACGCCGCCCTGCGCGTTGATGTCCTCGACCGCGAGCTTGGCGCCGGCGATCGTGTCGGCGTCGATCGGCTGGAACCAGCCGCTGAACGACATGACCAGTCCGAAGACCGGCTTGTCGTCTGCCTGCGCCGCTGTCACCGCGAACGCCGACAGAATACCGGCCAAGCCGAGTGCCCATTTTTTCATGGTTGAACTCCTGTCCCTCTGAAGCCCGGACGGACGCTGGGTTCCGCCGTTTTTTCTCGTGTCGTGAAACGAGACGTTCACGTCCCCACGCAAAAGAGAACGTTAATCGATTTTGGAGAAGGTTCAAGTTTGAAATGAATGGCCGCTGCCGAAACACGAAACAGTTGAATGGGACCAGATTACTGAGCGAGGCCGCGCAGCGCGAGTGGAACCGCCTCGTCGGTGAACTCTCCAAGATCAACCTGCTGACCCATCTCGACCGGGCCGCGCTTGCCGCCTACTGCAACGCCTACGCCATGTAAGTCGAGGCCATCGAGGCGATCCAGAAGTACGGCTCGATGGTCAAGTCGCCGAACGGCTATCCCGTCCAGTCGCCTTACGTCGCGATCGCCAACCGCCAGGCCGAGATCATGCTCCGGATCTCCGCGGAGTTCGGGTTTACGCCGGCAAGTCGCGGAAGGATCGCAGCGCCGCCGGCGGATCAGGGGGAGTTGTTTTTCGACGCGTCAGAGTGAGCACCGCCTCGTCGTAGTCCCTTCTTAAAACAATCCGTACGGCCGCGGAACGCGTGAAAATCCTGATGGTGTTAGGGTCGCGACCGGCTCCGAAGGAAAGCTCAAATGAACCGCTGACAACGCGAGTAGGCGTGTCTCTTCAGTTCAACACGGGATTTCCGCCCGCGGCGACCCGCGTGCCGGCGATCATCACGTCGCGCATGTTTCCGGGCACCTCGAGGCGGCGGATATCGGCCAGGATGTCGCCCTCGACCACCACGACGTCTCCTAGCTTGCCGGTTTCGATCGAGCCGGTGTCCTCGGATTTGAGCAGCTTCGCGGTTTTACGCGTGCCGACCTCGATCGCCTGGAGCGGCGTCAGCCCGCATTTGACGAACTGGACGATCTCCCGCCCACCCGAGCCATGCGGCGTCAGCAGCGAACCCGCATCCGTGCCGCAGGCGATGTTGGCACCGATGTCGTAGGCATATTTGACATACTCGTGGTGCTTGTTGGTCCGCTCCTGGACGTTCTCGATCATGAAGTCCGGGATGCCGGCCTGGGCCCCGTGTACGAGAATGCGGTCCATGACGGTCAGAGTCGGCACCAGCCAGGTGCCGTGCTCCCTGGCCGCCTCGGCGCATTCCTCGTCGAAATGCATGCCGTGCTCGACCGACCGGCAGCCGGCCTTGATGCAGCGCATGATCGCCGGCTTGTTGTGGGCATGCACGCAGATCGGCAGGCCGAGCAGGGTCGCCGCGTCGACCGCCGCCTGGAACTCCTCGGGCAGGAACTCCTCCGCGTCGAGGCGGCCGTGTGGGTCGACCACGCCGCCGGTCTGGAACAGCTTGATCCACTTCGCCCCGGCCTTCGCCTGGCGTCGGATGCCCTTGCGGATCTCGTCCGGCCCGTCGACCACCTCGCTGATGTCGCCGTGCGACTGCGACAGCCAGCAGGGCATGATGTCGCCGTGGCCGCCGGTCGTCGTCAGCCCGTGGCCACAGGGGTATACGCGCGGTCCGCGGATCTTGCGCTTCTCGACCGCCTTCATCGCGTCGATGTCGAGATGGGCCAGGTCGCTGACCGTGCGGATCGTGGTGACGCCGCCGGCGATCGTGTCGGCCAGGTTGTTGGCGACCTCGAAGGCGGCTTCGCCGACGGAGCGGGCCGTCACCTCCTGCAAGAGGCTCGACGGTGCGCTCAGCGAGATGTGGACGTGAACATCGAACATGCCGGGCATGACCGAGGCGCCGTCCGCTTCGACAAGCTTCGCGCCGGCGGGAATCGTGGCGCCGTCGGCCTTGCCGGCATAGGTGATGCGGCCGTCCTCGATCAGGACGAGGGCGTTCTGCATCGGGTCGGCCCCCGTTCCGTCGACGAGCTGCCCGCCGCCGATTGCCACTGTGCCGGTCATTGGATTTGCTCCCTGGGATTGAGACCGATGTGAACCAGCGTTTCGCCGTTTGTCATGATCGGGCCGGGGTGGATCGCGAGGACGGTGCCCTTGTTGGGGCTTTCGGCGAAGCCGTCGTCGTCGCCGTAGATCGTGAAGAACCGGCCGAGCCTGGTGCCGACCTCGATGCTGTCGCCGCACTTGACCATCGGCTGGAACAGGCCGCCGCGCGGGGCGGACACCCAGTCGAAGCGTTCGAAATCGGCGATCGGTCCATAGTCGGTGATCTCGCCGTCGAGCAGGCCCGCCGCGCGCATGACGTTGCGCAGCCGCTCGGCGCCGTCCTCGACCTTCTCGCGCGTGAACGCCGACCCCTTGCCGCCGGCCTCGACGATCAACGAGGGGATTCCCTGCGAGGCAGCCGTCATGAAGGCCGAGCCGACAAGCATGTCGGTTGGCGTCGCCAGCGTGTCCCGATAGCCCCAGGCCTTGGCGAGGACGCGCGACATCCTGCCGGTTTCGCCCTCGTAGTTGGCGTAGAGCGCCCAGTTCACATCCGGGGTCATCGCGGTGTGGAAATCGACGAACAACCCGGCATGTTTCTTCAGCTCCGAGTAGACCGCGTGGGCGAATTGCTGCGTCAGCGGCCCCCCTTCGACACCGGGGAAGCAGCGGTTCATGTCACCGCCGCCATATCCCTCGAATGGGCTCATGCGTTGGTTCTTGTTGAAGGCGGTGATGTTGAGCGCCGGTAGGGCGACGACCCGTCCCGACATCCCGGCAGGGTCGAGCGAGCGTAGCAGCTCGTGGATGATGAAGGTGCCGCAATACTCGTTGCCGTGGACGCAGCCGTGCAGCCACAGCGTCTGGCCGGCCGTCTTTCCGGTCACGATCGCCACGGGGGTCGCCATCGGCGAGCCGTCGGGATAATCGGCGAGCTTGAGGCGGCCGGTGACAACGCCCGGACCGCTGGTCTCTGCGCTGCCGATCCTGATGTCCTGTATGGTCATCGGATCAGGCTTCGCGCGGGTTGAGGCCGATATGGATCAGGGTCTCCCCCCGCGCCATCAGCGCTCCTGGATGGATCGCCAGCACGACGCCCGACTGAGGCGCGGTCGCCTCGCCGGTGCGGATGCCGAATAGGTCGAAGTAGTGGCCAATCGTCTGGCCCTTCGTGACGGTGTCGCCGCACTTGACCGTGCTCTCGAACAGCCCCGCCTTGGTTGCGCAGCACCAGGCGAAATTCGTGAAGTAGTTGAACGGACCATACTTGGTCACTTCGCCATCGAGCATACCGAGCGCGCGCATAACGTTCTGAAGGCGTCCGGCGGCGTCCTCGACGGTCGAGATCTCGAATGCCGGGCCGATACCGCCTGCCTCGACGATCAGCGTCGGAATGCCGTCCCTTGCCGCGGTCGTCATCGCTGAGCCGACGAGCAGGTCGGGCGGTGCGGGCAGGGTGTCTCGATAGCCGAAGGCGCGTGCCATCGTCTCGGCCTTTTCGGACACTTCGCCGCCGGGCGCGGAGAAGAGCGCCCAGCGCGTGTCGGGGGTGAAGGCGGTGTGAAAATCGACCAGATGTGTCGCGTACTTCTTCAGCGGGGTGTAGATCGCATACGCCATCTGCTCGGTCACCGGGCCGTCGGCGCGTCCGGGAAAACACCGGTTCAGGTCGCCGCCGCCGAACTGCTCGTACGGGCTCATGCGCTGGTTCTTGAGAAACGCGGTCAGGTTCAGCACCGGCAGCGCCACGACCGTGCCCCTGAGCGTTTCGGGAGTGAGCCTGCGCATCAATTCGTGGATGATGTAGGTGCCGCAGTACTCGTTGCCGTGGACGCAGCCGTGCAGCCACAGCACCGGTCCGTCGCCGGCGCCCCGGACGATCTCGACAGGAATCTCGACCGGCGTGCCGTCGGGAAGCGCGCCGATGTCGAGCCTGCCCCGTACGCGGCCGGGCTTGTCCGAGACGGCGGTGCCCACTTCGATGGTTTTCATGGAAAGTCTCTCCTCGGATAGACGATGACTTCGGCCCGGGCGCTCACACGCGCAGGACGTGACGCAGGCCCACGAGGCGCTCGATGACGAGGCCAAGGACGACGATCAGGACGATCTGGATGGAGGTGATTGCGGCGATCACCGGAGTGCTCTCCCACTGCATGTAGGAAAAGATCTCGATCGGCAGCGTGGTCATCCCCGGTCCGGAGAGGAACAGCGCGATGTAGACGTCGCCGAAGGAGATGATGAAAGCGAAGATTAGCGCCGACAGGATGCCCGGTGCGGTCAGCGGGATCGTCACCTCCCACAGAACGCGGAGCCGCGACGCGCCGAGCGTGTAGGCGGCGAGTTCGAGCTGGTGGTCGACGCCCTCCAGGCTCGCGATGATGCCGGCGACGGTGAAGGGCAGGCAGATGATCGTGTGGCCGACGATCAGGCCGCCGAGTTCGGGAAACGGCAAAATCGTCAGCAGAAGCAGCAGCGATATGCTGATCAGGATGTGCGGGATCATCACCGGGAGCATGGCCAGCGACTGGCCGATCTCGCGCCCGCGCTTCATGAAGCGGACGAGGCCGTAGGCGGTCAGGAACCCGATCACCGTCGCCAGGAACGAGGCGATCAGCCCGAGCACGACGCTGAACCGGAAGGCGTTGACGAAGCCGCTGGAGTCGAAGAAATCCCGGTACCAGCGCAGCGAGAATCCCTCCGGCGGGAAGGTGTTCGCCTGCGTCGGATTGAAGGAGGAGAACACGATGATGAGGATCGGGACGAGAAGGAAGACGTAGATCGCCGTCACCGCCGTGCCGAGCGCGAGGCGCGACAGATAGCGGCGGCGAGGGACCGCGCGGCGGGAGACGGGCGGAAGTGTGGCGG